>ERZ779922.822-NODE-822-length-24387-cov-2.633733_pt1 | contig 24387 bp, 16 predicted proteins | sample MGYA00511544_ERZ779922 | MGnify/ENA primary metagenome ERZ779922 (study PRJEB29588, sample SAMEA2154516) | human gut metagenome | biome: human gut; feature: human-associated habitat; material: faeces | place: Denmark | collected 2008/2010 ... | reverse complement strand
ACATAATATTACGGCAGCTGCGCTGGGCGTGTTCATCCTGTGGTTCTGCTGGTTCGGCTTCAACGGCTGCTCCACGGTAGCCATGGATTCCGACGACGCGCTGATCAGCGCCGGTATGATTTTCTTCAATACCAATCTGGCTGCGGCGGTTGCCTGCTGCGTGACCCTTGTGTTCACCTGGATTCGCTACGGGAAACCCGATGTGTCCATGACCTATAACGCGGCTCTGGCCGGCCTTGTGGGCATTACCGCCGGATGCGACGCCGTTTCTCCCCTTGGCGCTGCCATCATGGGTGCGGTGTTCGGTATCGTTATTGTCCTTTCCGTCGAATTCTTTGACAAGGTTGCCAAGATCGACGATCCGGTTGGCGCCGTCTCCGTACACGGTGTGTGCGGTGCGCTGGGCACCATCCTTACCGGCCTGTTTGCCACGGGTGTTTCCACGGAGAAGGGTCTTTTCTACGGCGGCGGATTCCATTTCCTGGGGATTCAGTGCCTTGGTGTCGTCTCCGTAATGGCCTATGTGGCAGTGATCATTACCGTTGTTTTCACAATTATCAAAAAGACCATCGGGCTGCGGGTCAGTGCCGACGAGGAGATCGCCGGTCTGGATGTCTGCGAGCATGGTCTTCCCACCGCTTACGCAGGTTTTGCCACACTGCCTGACACCGCTACGGCGGATGAGGCTCCCGTGGTCGTTTCCGGCGATGTTCCCGCTGCCGAGGCGGTTCCCGTGAAGAAGGTTCCCGACTTCCGGGAGGAGGGCGCGCCCAAGTTTACCAAGGTGGAGATCATCTGCAAGGAGTCCCGTCTTGAAAACCTGAAGAACGCCATGATCTCCATTGGCATCACCGGCATGACTGTATCCCATGTTCTGGGCTGCGGCATCCAGAAGGGAAAGCCTGAGTATTACCGCGGCGTGCCGGTAGAGACGAATCTGCTGCCCAAGGTGCAGGTGGAAATTGTGGTCAGCAAGGTGCCTGTCCGCACCGTGATCGAGACCGCCAAGAAGGTGCTGTATACCGGACATATCGGCGACGGCAAGATCTTCGTCTACGATGTTGAAAATGTCGTCAAGGTTCGCACCGGGGAGGAAGGCTACGACGCGCTTCAGGACGTTGAATAAAAAGAGAACCCATGGGAGAGCCGCAAGGCTCTCCCGCGGGCTATTTGAGGAGGAATTCCTATGTGTTCCATCATTGGGTACTGCGGCAGGCCCGCCGATCTGACCGCGTTTCAGGCAGGCTTCGCCAGAACGGTTTCCCGAGGCCCTGACGATTCCCGCGTCATCGACGTGGGGCAGGGGATGCTCGGCTTTCACAGACTGTCCATCATGGGGCTTCACCCGGAAGGAATGCAGCCCTTCGGCCTGAACGGCAGCTGGGTGGTCTGCAACGGCGAGATTTACGGCTTTGAAAAGCTTAAAAAGGAATTGTCCAAGGACTACACCTTTACCAGCGAGTCCGACTGCGAGGTGCTGCTGCCCATGTACGAAAAGTATGGCGTCGGCATGTTTGCCAAGCTGGACGCGGAGTTTGCCTGCATTCTCTATGACGGAAAGCAGAAAAAGTTTATCGCCGCCCGTGACCCCATCGGCATTCGCCCGCTGTATTACGGCTACGACGGAAACGGCACGATCCTGTTTGCCAGCGAACCGAAAAATCTGGTAGGGCTGGTTGGCAAAATCCTGCCGTTTCCTCCGGGACATTATTACTGCGACGGGAAATTCGTCTGCTACTGCGACATCGCAGCGGTAGACCATGTGCTTCCCGATGACTTGGAAACGGTCTGCGCCAACATCCACGACAAGCTGGTGGCCGGTGTGAAGAAGCGTCTGGTGGCCGACGCAAAGGTCGGCTTCCTGCTCAGCGGCGGACTGGATTCTTCTCTGGTGTGCGCCATTGCCGCCCGGGAAAGCGAAAAGCCCATCCGCACCTTTGCCATCGGTATGAGCGAGGACGCCATTGACCTGAAATACGCGAAACAGGTCGCGGATTACATCCACAGCGACCATACCGAGGTCATCATCTCCAGGGAGGATGTCCTCGCCGCGCTGGAACCGGTGGTGGAGCTGCTGGGAACCTTCGACATCACCACCATCCGTGCAAGCATTGGCATGTATCTGGTGTGCAAGGCCATCCATGAGACGACTGACATCCGGGTTCTGCTCACCGGCGAGATCTCCGACGAGCTGTTCGGCTACAAGTACACCGACTTTGCTCCCTCTGCCAAGGCGTTTCAGGAGGAAGCCCAGAAGCGCATCCGGGAGCTGCACATGTACGACGTGCTCCGGGCAGACCGGTGCATCAGCGTCAACTCTCTGGAAGCGCGGGTGCCCTTCGGTGATCTGGACTTTGTCAAATACGTCATGGCCATTGACCCGGAGATGAAGCTGAACAAATACGGAAAGGGCAAGTATCTGCTGCGTCACGCCTTTGAAAAGGGCAATTACCTGCCTCACGACATTCTCTGGCGGGAAAAGGCAGCTTTTTCCGACGCCGTGGGTCACTCCATGGTGGACTATCTCAAAGAATATGCCGAAACCGTCTATACGCAGGAAGAATTTGAGGAAAAACGGGCAAAGTATACCCATGCCCAGCCGTTTACCAAAGAGTCCCTGCTTTACCGGGAGATTTTTGAGAAATACTATCCGGGGCAGAGCCAGATGATCGTGGACTTCTGGATGCCCAACAAATCCTGGGAGGGCTGCAATGTGAACGACCCCTCTGCCCGCGTCCTCGCCAACTACGGCGACAGCGGGAAATAACCGGGTTTCCGCGGCTGCACGGGCAGACAAAAGTTCCAATTTTCGCCCCGCAAAAGCGGCACATATCGTGGAAATGATGATTGCGTTCCGCCACATATTGTGGTATTCTAAAGAGTGTGAGATGGGGGCCGCAGTGGGCTGCCGCCGTTTCCTGAAACCGACAATGAATACACATATGGAGGTAAACACAAATGGAAAAATTGCAGCAGCTGTATGAGGGCAAGGCCAAAAAGGTTTTCGCCACCGACGATCCCGAACTCCTGATCGTGGATTACAAGGACGACGCCACCGCCTTCAACGGGCTGAAAAAGGGCACCATCGCAGGCAAGGGCGTCATCAACAACCAGATGAGCAACCGCCTGATGGCTTATCTTGAAAAGCAGGGCATTCCCACCCACTTTGTCAAGGAGCTGTCCGAGCGGGAAACGCTGGTAAAGAAGGTCTCCATCGTTCCGCTGGAAGTCATCGTCCGCAACATCGCTGCCGGTTCCTTCTCCAAGCACTACGGCGTGGAGGAAGGCGTTGTGTTCGAGCAGCCCACCATTGAATTCTCCTATAAAAACGACGAGCTGGGCGACCCGCTGCTCAACACCTATCACGCCCTCGCTCTGAAGCTGGCGACTCCCGAAGAGATCAAGACCATTGAAGACTACTCCTTCCGGATCAACGACGCGCTGAAAGCCTTCTGGTTGACCTGCGGCGTGACTCTGGTGGATTTTAAGCTGGAATTCGGCCGCCTGTCTGACGGCACCATCGTTCTGGCTGACGAGATCAGCCCCGACACCAGCCGCCTGTGGGACAGCAAGACCCACGAGAAGCTGGATAAGGATCGTTTCCGCCGCGACATGGGCGGTGTGGAAGAAGCCTACGCCGAGATCATGAAGCGTCTGGAAGAACATCTGAAATAACCGTATTCTACAGGACGGAGGACCCCCTCCGCCCTGTAAACGTGCTGTCATCGATCCTTACAACTTTAGAATCGGAGGAAATTCAAATGGCTAATACAGTAATCGTCGGCATCAACTGGGGTGACGAGGGCAAGGGACGCATGGTCGATCTGCTGACCGAACACTATGACATCGTTATCCGCTATCAGGGCGGCGGCAATGCCGGCCATACCGTTATCAATGAGCACGGCAAATTTGCCCTGCACCTGCTGCCCTCCGGCATTTTCCGGGAGGGTGTCGTGAATATCCTTGGAAACGGCGTCGCCGTTGACCCGGAAAATCTGTGGCAGGAAATGCAGGATGTTGCCCAAAAGGGCGTGCCCATCACCCCGGACAACCTGAAAATCAGCGACCGGGCGTCTCTGCTGCTGCCCTGGCACCGTCTTCAGGACGGTCTGGAGGAAGCCCGGCTGAAGGATAAAAAGTACGGCTCTACCAAGCAGGGCATTGCGCCTTTTTACTCCGATAAATACCAGAAAAAGACCATTATGGCGGGAGAACTCCTGCATTCCGAGCATCTTTATGAGCATTTGCAGGATTTGCTGGAGTGGAAGAATCTGACGCTCACCGGCGTTTACGGCGCTGAGCCTGTCACCATGGACGAGCTGAAAGCGTGGATGGACAATTACTGCGAGAAGTTCAAGCCCTTCATCTGCGACACCGGCGTCTATCTGCGCAAGGCGCAGGCGGAAGGGAAGAAGATCCTGTTTGAAGCCCAGCTGGGTGCTCTGCGGGATCTGGACTACGGCATCTACCCCTACACCACCTCTTCCAATGCCATTGCCGCCTACGCTCCTGTGGGTTCCGGTCTGCCCACCGCCAAGATCGACGAGGTCATCGGCGTTGTGAAAGCCTACTCCACCTGCGTGGGCGAAGGCCCATTCGTCTGCGAAATGTTCGGTGCCGAAGCGGACGCCCTCCGGAAGGCGGGCTTCGAGTACGGCGCGAAGACCGGCCGTCCCCGCCGGGTCGGCCCCATCGACCTGGTTGCCACCCGCTATGGCGTTCAGGTGCAGGCCGCGACCAACATCGCCCTGACCAAGCTGGACGTGCTGAGCTATCTGGACAAAATCCCCGTCTGCGCCCACTACGAGCTGAACGGGGAAGTGATCGACGAATTCCCGTTCCCCACGCTGCAAAGCAGCGCCAAGCCCGTGATGGAATACATGGAGGGCTGGAAGTGCGACATTTCCGGCGTGCGCAAGTGGGAAGATCTCCCGGAAGCGGCGCGGAACTACGTGCAGTACGTGGAAGAAAAGATCGGCTGCCGCATCGGCTACGTTTCCGTAGGCCCGGAGCGGGACAGCATCATCATTCGCTGAGCAGGGGGGCAGACTATGACGGATCAATACGAATCCCCCTTAAGCTCCCGGTATGCCTCCGACTACATGCTGCACCTGTTTTCCCAGCAGAAGCGGATTGAGACCTGGCGGAAGCTCTGGATTTCTCTTGCCAAGGCCGAGCATTCTCTGGGGCTGCCTATCACCGAGAAACAGATCGAGGAGCTGGAAGCCCACATCACGGACATTGACTTTGCCTGTGCCGCTGCCCGGGAAAAGGAAGTCCGCCACGACGTGATGGCCCACGTGTATACCTACGGCAAGGCCGCGCCCTCCGCCGCCGGTATCATCCATCTGGGCGCCACCAGCTGCTATATCACCGATAACGCCGACATCGTTCTCTACCGGGACGGCCTGAAATACCTCCGGGGAGAGCTGCTGAAGGTCATCGCCAACCTTTCCCGTTTCGCGGAAACGTACAAGGCCACGCCCACGCTGGGCTATACCCATTATCAGCCTGCCCAGCTGGTCACAGTTGGCAAGCGGGCGACGCTGTGGATGCAGGATCTGGTCAGCGATCTGGTCGAGCTGGATTTTGTCGTGGAAACCATGAAATTTCTGGGCTGCCGGGGAACCACCGGCACGGAAGCCAGCTTCCTGGAGCTGTTTGACGGGGATACGGCAAAAATTGACGAGATGAACCGCTGCATCAGCGCCGACTTTGGCTTTAGTCAGTGCTTCGACGTCTGCGGCCAGACCTATCCCCGGAAGCTGTACAGCCGCAAGGTGGACTACAATGTGCTTTCCGCCATTGCTGGTCTTGCCCAGAGCGCCATGAAGATGGCCACCGACATCCGCCTGCTGGCCAACTTTAAGGAGATGGAGGAGCCGTTTGAAAAGAACCAGATCGGTTCCTCCGCCATGGCCTATAAGCGCAACCCCATGCGCTCCGAGCGCATCTGCTCCCTGTCCCGCTACCTGATGGCGGACGCGCTGAACGCCCCCATGACCGCTTCCACCCAGTGGCTGGAACGCACGTTGGACGATTCCGCTAACCGGCGCATCTCCATGCCGGAGGGCTTCCTCTGCGCCGACGCCATTCTCAGGCTGGCACAGAACGTCACTGACGGCCTGCACGTGAACGAAAAGATCGTAGAGAAGACCGTGCGGGAGTATCTGCCCTTCATTGCCACGGAAAATCTGATGATGGAGGGCGTCAAGAACGGCGGCGACCGTCAGCAGCTGCATGAGATCATCCGCACCTGCTCCATGGACGCCACGGCCAAGATGAAAAACGGCGAACGCTGGGATCTTCTGGCCGATCTGGCCGACCATCCGGAGTTCGGCATGACGAAGCAGGAGATGGAGGCCGTTCTCGACCCCATGCTGTACACCGGCCGGTGCGCGGAGCAAGTGGAAAGCTATGTGAAAAAAGTTGCCCCCCTGATCGCCGATATTGACCGCGAACAGGCGGAGATCAATATTTAACCGGCGGGCAGGGAAGGAGAGAGCACTGTATGCAAGAAAAAATCCTGATTCTGGACTTTGGCGGACAGTACAATCAGCTGATCGCCCGGCGGGTACGGGAGCAGAACGTCTACTGCGAGATCAAGCCCTACACCACAACCCTGGACGAGATCCGCGCCTTTGCGCCCATGGGCATCATTTTCACCGGCGGCCCCAGCAGCGTGTATCTGGAGGAATCTCCCCACGTTGACCCGGAAGTGTTCCGGCTGGGGGTTCCCATTCTCGGCATTTGCTACGGCTGCCAGCTGATGGCGCATACGCTGGGCGGTCAGGTCACTGCCGCGCAGGAGGATACCGCCCGGGAGTACGGCAAGACCGTCACCTATTACGATACCGGCTGCAAGCTGTTCAAGGGCATCCCGGAGCAGGCCATTTCGTGGATGAGCCACGGCGATTACATGGCGAAGGTTCCGGAGGGCTTTGCGCTGGTCGCCCATACCGACGCCTGCCCCAATGCCGCCATTGCCGATGAGAGCCGGGGCTTCTACGGTGTTCAGTTCCACCCGGAGGTGAATCACACCCAGTTCGGCAGCCAGATGCTGCGCAACTTCCTTTACGAAATCTGCGGCGCCAAGGGTACTTGGACGATGGGGGATTTCTGCAAAAATACCGTGGCACAGCTCCGGGACACCATCGGCCCCAAGGGCCGCGTGCTGCTGGCGCTGTCCGGCGGCGTGGATTCCTCCGTTCTGGCGGCGCTGCTGGCCGAAGCGGTAGGGGATCGTCTGACCGCCGTCTTTGTCGATCACGGCTGTATGCGCAAAAATGAGGGCGACGAGGTAGAAGCCGCCTTTGCCAAGTGGAACATCCACTTTGTCCGGGTGGACGCGGAGAAGCGCTTCCTGGACAAGCTCAAGGGCGTGGAAGACCCCCAGCGCAAGCGTCAGATCATTGGCGCGGAGTTCGGGTATGTATTTCTGGATGAAGCCGTGAAATTCGGCATCACCAAAGAGGACTTTTTCGCTCAGGGCACTATCTATCCCGACGTCATCGAGTCCGGCGCGGGGGATGCCGACGTCATCAAGAGCCACCACAACAAGCTCCTGCCCAGAGAGGTCATTGAGCAGTTCAAGGCCGTTCTGGAGCCGCTGGATCATCTTTTCAAGGACGAAATTCGGCTGCTGGGCAAAGAATTGGGGCTTCCTGATTATCTTGTCCACCGTCAGCCCTTCCCGGGCCCCGGCCTTGCCATTCGTATCCTCGGCGACGTGACGAAAGAAAAGCTGGACATTCTCCGGGAGGCGGACTTCATCTTCCGGGAGGAGATCGCCAAGGCCGACCTGGGAGACATTTGCAGCCAGTATTTTGCGGTTCTCACCAACGCCAGAAGCGTCGGGGTCATGGGCGACGGCCGCACCTATGAAAACGTTCTTGCCCTTCGCAGCGTCACGACCAGCGATTTCATGACGGCGGAGTGGACGCGGATTCCCTACGAGGTGCTGGATCGCGCCTCCGTGCGGATCGTCAACGAGGTGCCGCATATCAACCGCATTGTCTACGACATCACAAGTAAGCCCCCAGCAACGGTGGAATGGGAGTAAGCGTCGCTGTAGGAAGATACAACAAGGAGGTCTATTATGTGTGGAATCGTAGGATTTACAGGCACGCAGAACGCCGCGCCGGTACTGCTTGACGGACTTTCAAAGCTGGAATACCGGGGCTATGATTCCGCCGGAATTGCTGTGGTGCAGGGGAACCGAATCGCCATCAGCAAGGTCACGGGACGCATTCAGAACCTCCGGGAAAAGACGGACGACGGGCGGCTGGTTCCCGGTACCACCGGAATCGGCCACACCCGCTGGGCGACACACGGCGCGCCCAACGACATAAACGCCCATCCCCATGCCAGCAACGACGGAAAATTTGCCGTCGTTCACAACGGCATTATCGAAAACTACATGGAGCTTCGGGAAGAACTGCTCCGGAAGGGCTATCGTTTCGAGAGCGAGACGGACACCGAGGTCATCGTCCATCTGATTGAAATGTACTATGCCGGCGATTTCCGGAAAGCCGTCATGAAGGCTTCTTCCCGGCTGGTTGGCTCCTACGCTCTGGGAATTGTCTGCACGGACGCGCCGGATACGGTTCTCGCCGTCCGGGAGGCAAGCCCTTTGATTCTCGGCGTGGGCATCGGAGAGAATTTCTTTGCCTCCGACGTCACCGCGCTGGTGGCGCACACCCGGAACGTCATCTATCTGGAGGACGGCGAGCTTGCGGAGCTGACGCCCGACTCCATTCAGGTCTACGATTGCTCAGGCCACCCCATCACCAAGAAGGCCAGCCGCATCACATGGGACATCCAAGCGGCGGAAAAGGGCGGCTACGACCACTTCATGCTCAAGGAGATCATGGAGCAGCCCCGGGCGGTGGAAGCGACCATCACCCCCAGAATCCGGAATGGGGAGATCGTCCTGGACGACCTGAACATCGATCTTTCCCAAATCCATAAAATCGTCATTACGGCCTGCGGCTCGGCCTATTATGCCGGGTGCGCGGGGAAACATACCGTCGAGAAGCTGTGCCGTATCCCCGTGACTACGGAGCTGGCAAGTGAGCTTCGCTACGCAGACCCCCTGATCGACGAGCATACGCTGCTCATCGTCCTGTCCCAGTCCGGCGAGACGGCGGACACCATCGCCGCCATGAAGGAGTGCCAACGCCGGGGCGCAAAGGCGCTTGCCATCGTCAACGTGGTGGGCAGCACCATTGCGAAAATCGCCGACTACACCCTGTATACATGGGCAGGCCCGGAGATTGCCGTGGCCACCACCAAGGGCTACACCACCCAGCTGACGGTGCTGTATCTGTTTGCCCTGTACGCGGCCAAATCTCTGGGGACTGTCGAGGGGAAGGAGTACAAGCGGCTGCTCACGGCGCTGCGCTCCCTGCCCAAGCAGATGCAGACGGCGCTGGACATGAACCCTGCCATTCCTGCTCTGGCAAAGAAATACCACGGCAGCCCCTCCATGTTCTTCATCGGAAGAAACACCGACTACGCCGTCGCTCTGGAAGGGGCGTTGAAGATGAAGGAGATCTCCTACATCCACGCAGAATCCTACGCGGCTGGCGAGCTGAAGCACGGCACCATCGCCCTGATTTACGAGGGGCAGCCGGTGATCGCCCTGTGCTGCAACGACGCGGTCATGGAGAAGACCATGAGCAACATCGTGGAGGTCAAGGCGCGGGGCGCGGAGGTGCTCGCGGTGGCCTTCAAGGGGAACGGGAAGATCGTTTCTCTGGCCGACGACATGATCTTTGTGCCGAAAATCGACCCGCTGCTGTGCGCGGTGGCCGAAATCGTTCCGTTACAGCTGCTGGCCTATTACGTGGCCAAGGAAAACGGCTGTGATATCGACAAACCGAAAAATCTGGCAAAATCCGTTACAGTAGAGTAAAGGAGAGATCACCAATGACGAAATACATCTTTGTGACCGGCGGCGTGGTTTCCGGTCTGGGCAAGGGCATCACCGCGGCGTCTCTTGGCCGTCTTCTCAAGGCGCGGGGACTGAAGGTCGCCGCCCAGAAGCTGGACCCCTACATCAACGTTGACCCCGGCACCATGAGCCCCTACCAGCACGGCGAGGTCTACGTCACCGAGGACGGCGCGGAGACCGATCTGGACTTGGGTCACTACGAGCGCTTCATCGACGAAGACCTGAACAAGTTCTCCAACCTGACCACCGGAAAGGTGTACTGGAACGTGCTGAACAAGGAACGCCGGGGCGAGTATCTGGGTTCCACGGTTCAGGTTATTCCCCACGTGACCAATGAGATCAAAGAGTTCGTCTACAGCGTCGGCCGGAAGACCGACGCGGATGTGGTCATCACCGAGATTGGCGGCACCATCGGCGATATCGAGTCCCAGCCCTTCCTGGAGGCGGTGCGTCAGATTGCTCTGGAGGTAGGGAAGGAGAACAGCCTGTTCATTCACGTGACGCTGGTGCCGTTCCTCCGTGGCTCCGACGAGCATAAGTCCAAGCCCACCCAGCACTCTGTCAAGGAATTGCAGGGCATGGGCGTCAAGCCGGATATCATCGTTCTGCGCTGCGATGAGCCGCTGGAATCCTCCATTTTCCAGAAGATCAGTATGTTCTGCAACGTCAAGCCGGACTGCGTCATTGAGAATATCACCCTGCCCGTGCTGTACGAAGCCCCGCTGATGCTGGAAAAGTCCAATCTGTCCGGCATTGTCTGCCGGGAGCTGGGTCTGGAGACCCCCAAGCCTGAGCTGACGGAATGGATTCAGATGGTGGAGAAAATCAGAAACAGCAGCAAGCACGTCACCATCGGCCTCGTGGGCAAGTACGTCCAGCTTCACGACGCCTATCTCTCCGTGGCGGAAGCTCTGCGCCATGCGGGCTACGCGCTGGACGCCGTGGTGGACATCCAGTGGATCGATTCGGAGACACTGACGGAGGATACCGTGGGCGAAAAGCTGTCCCATCTGGACGGCATCATCGTTCCCGGCGGCTTTGGCGGCCGGGGCATCGAGGGCATGATCCTTGCGGCGAAGTACGCCCGGGAGAAAAAGGTGCCTTATTTTGGCATCTGCCTTGGTATGCAGATCGCCGTCATTGAGTACGCCCGGAATGTTGCCGGTCTGGCGGACGCCAATTCCGGCGAATTTGACCCGGTGAGCGAGCATAAGGTCATCGACTTCATGCCCGGACAGAGCGACGAGGTGGACAAGGGCGGCACGCTGCGCCTTGGCGCTTACCCCTGCGTCATCACCCCGGATACCACCATGGCGCGGTGCTACGGCGCGGGTCTGATTCACGAGCGCCACCGTCACCGCTACGAATTCAACAATGATTACCGGGACGTCCTGCAAAATGCCGGACTTACCTTAAGCGGCACCTCCCCGGATGGGCGGCTGGTGGAAACCGTGGAGCTGACCGACCGGCCTTTCCACGTGGGCGTGCAGTACCATCCGGAATTCAAGAGCCGCCCCAACAAGCCCCATCCGCTGTTTCTCGGCTTTGTCAAGGCCAGTCTGGGAGAATAACCATGAGTATCCACGAAGAATGCGGCGTGTTCGGCGTTTACAGCCAGCGTCAGGAGGATGTAGCGAGCCTTGCCTACTACGGGCTGTATTCCTTACAGCACCGTGGGCAGGAGGGCTGCGGCATTGTCGTCAATGACGACGGTGTTTTTGACGGCCACAAGGGTCTGGGGCTGGTCAGTGAGGTGTTCACGGGCAGCGTCATGAAGCAGTTCCTCAGGGGGGAAATGGCGGTTGCCCACGCCCGCTACGGCACCACCGGCGGCTCCAATCTGGCAAACTGCCAGCCTATTCAGGTCAATCATTTAAAAGGCAAGCTGGCGCTTGCCCATAACGGCAATTTGAGCAACGCGCTTCAGCTCCGCCGGGAGCTGGAGCTTTCCGGCGCCATTTTCCATACTACCTCCGACACGGAGACCATCGCCTATGTGATCACACGGGAGCGGATCACCGCTCCCTCCATTCAGGCGGCGGTCAGCCGCGCGGTGGACAGGCTGGAGGGCGCTTTTTCTCTGGTCATGATGTCCTCTACCAAGCTCATTGCGGTGCGCGACCCCCACGGATTCCGCCCGCTGTGCTATGGAAAAATGAAGGACGGGACGTATATCGTCGCATCGGAGAGCTGTGCTCTCCACGCTGTCGGCGCGGAATTCCAGCGGGACATTCTGCCGGGAGAAATCCTGACCTTTGACTGCGACGGCATCCACTCCGACACCAGCCACTGCGACACCGCGCCCAAAAAGATGTGCATTTTTGAATATATCTACTTTGCCCGGCCGGATTCCGTCATCGACGGTGTCAGCGTTCATGATGCCCGGGTCAGGGCAGGGGAGATCCTCGCGAAGACCCATCCGGCGGACGCGGACATTGTCATCGGTGTGCCGGATTCCGGTCTGGACGCCGCCATGGGCTATGCCCGGGAATCGGGGATTCCCTACGGCATCGGCCTGATCAAGAATAAATACATCGGCAGGACCTTCATCGCCCCCGGGCAGGATCACCGGGTAGATCAGGTCAAGATCAAGCTCAGCCCCGTGGAAAGCGAAGTCCGGGGCAAGCGGGTGGTGATGGTGGACGATTCCATCGTCCGCGGCACGACCTCCGGGCGCATTGTGCAGCTTCTGCGGGACGCGGGGGCAAAGGAAATTCACATGCGCATCTCCGCGCCGCCGTTCCTGCACCCCTGCTACTATGGCACGGACATCGACTCCCGGGAGCACCTGATCGCCTGTCACCATACTGTGGAGGAAATCGCGGAGATCATCGGTGTGGACAGTCTGGGCTATCTGCCTCTGGGGAATCTGCGTGACCTGTGCGGCAGCGAAGAATATTGTAGCGCCTGCTTTGACGGCGACTATCCCACGGCGATCCCCGAGGACACCCGGAAAGACCAGTTTGAGCAGAAGCTTTCCCAGAGAAAGGCCGGTGAAAAGCCATGAATCGGATTTTTGACAGAAAAATCATTCTGGAGGACGGCACCGAGTTTTACGGCTACGGCTTCGGCGCCAAACGGGACGCGCTGGTGGAGCTGGTGTTCAACACCTCCATGGTGGGCTATCAGGAAATTCTCTCGGACCCTTCCTACACCGCGCAGGCCGTGGTCATGACCTACCCCCTGATCGGCAATTACGGCATGTGCAATGAAGACTACGAGACGGACAGACCCACCATCAGCGGTCTGGTCGTCCGGGAATTCAACAGCGAGCCTTCCAATTTCCGCGCCGCGCGGACACTGGAAGACGTGATGATCCAGTATGACATTGTTGGCATCGCCGGGGTGGACACCCGCCGCCTTGCCCCCCACATCCGGGATGAGGGCACTTGCAAGGCGCTGATCGTGGACGCGCAGACCCCCAGCATCGCCTGCCTTGCGAAAATGCGCTCCACCGCTCTGCCCACCAATCAGGTTTCCGTGGTGAGTACAAAATCCCCGTGGATATCCGCCTGTGCAAATCCAAAGCACCGCGTTGTGGCCGTTGACTGCGGCATCAAGCACAACATCATCCGCAGTCTGAACGCCCGGGGGTGTGAAGTGACCATCGTTCCGTGGACGGTTACCGTCGAGGAAGTGATGGCCATGCACCCGGATGGCCTGTTCATCTCCAACGGCCCCGGCAACCCGGAGGACGCAAAGCCGGTGATCGACCTCGTCCGCGCCCTTCGCGGAAAGCTGCCGATTTTCGGCATCTGTCTTGGACATCAGATCATCGCCCTTGCCTACGGCGCGTCCACTTACAAGCTGAAATTCGGCCACCGGGGCGGAAATCACCCTGTCAAAAATCTCCAGACGGGGAAGGTGGAGATCACCTCCCAGAACCATTCCTACGCGGTAAAGGCGGATTCTCTGGCGGGAACCGGCCTGACCGTGACCCATGTCAACCTGCTGGACGGTACGGTGGAGGGGCAGAAGTGCGCCGCCGACCGGATATTCAGCGTCCAGTACCATCCGGAAAGCGCCCCCGGCCCGCAGGACAGCGCCTACCTGTTCGATGAATTCATCGCCATGATGGAGGAAAAGTAACATGCCGAAACGTACCGATTTGAAGAAAATTCTGGTCATTGGCTCCGGCCCCATCGTCATCGGTCAGGCGGCGGAATTTGACTATGCCGGCACGCAGGCATGCCTCGCCCTGAAAGAAGAGGGCTATGAGGTCATTCTGTGCAACAGCAACCCCGCGACCATCATGACCGACCCCGCCATCGCGGACAAGGTTTACATGGAGCCGCTGACGCTGGAATATATCGCCAAGATCATCCGCTACGAGCGTCCCGACGCCATCATCCCCGGCATCGGCGGTCAGACAGGTCTGAATCTGGCCATGCAGCTGGAAAAGAAGGGCATTTTGCGGGAATGCCGGGTCAGGCTGCTGGGCACCTCCAGCGAGTCCATCGAGCGTGCCGAAGATCGTGAGCTTTTCAAGGAGCTGTGCCAGTCCATCGGCGAGCCGGTCATCCCCTCCGAAATTTCCTACTCTCTGGAGGAAGCCAAGGAGGCTGCAAAACGCATCGGCTATCCTGTGGTGCTTCGTCCCGCCTTTACTCTCGGCGGCACCGGCGGCGGCTTTGCTTACAATGAAGACGAGCTGGTGGAAATCGGTCTCAACGCCTTTGCCCTCTCCCCTGTTCATCAGGTTCTGGTGGAGAAGTCCGTCAAGGGCTACAAGGAGATCGAATTTGAGGTCATGCGGGACTCTAACGACCATGCCATCACCATCTGCGGCATGGAGAACATCGACCCCGTAGGCGTCCACACCGGCGACAGCATGGTGGTCGCCCCCATCATGACCCTCAGCGACCATGACATGAAGATGCTCAACGACTCCGCCATCAAGATCATCCGGGCGCTGAAGGTGGAGGGCGGCTGCAACGTCCAATTTGCCCTTGACCCCAATTCCTCCAGATACTATCTCATTGAGGTCAACCCCCGGGTCTCCCGTTCCTCCGCCCTGGCCTCCAAGGCCTCCGGCTACCCCATTGCCCGGGTCACCGTGAAAATCGCCGTGGGCATGGCGCTGGAGGACATCAAAATTGCCAACACCAACGCCGCCTTTGAGCCGAAGCTGGACTACGTCATCACCAAGCTGCCCCGGTTCCCCTTCGACAAGTTCACCTCCGCCATCAACATTCTGGGCACCCAGATGATGGCCACCGGCGAGGTCATGGGCATCGGCTCCAATCTGGAGGAATCCCTGCTCAAGGGCATCCGCTCTCTGGAGGTAGGCGCGAACCACATCTACCATCACAAATTCGACGACATGACCACGGAGGAGCTGCTGGACTATATCAGCGTGTTCCGCTCCGACAACATTTTCGCCATTGCGGAAATCATCTACCGGGGCGTCACCGTGGAGCAGATTCATGAGATCACCGCCATTGACGTCTACTTCCTGAACGCCATCAAGCGCATCGTGGACATGGAGGAATACTTAAAGCTCCATGTCAAAGAGCCGGAGGCCCTTCTGGACGCGAAGAAGATGGGCTTCAGCGATAAATATGTGGGCAGGCTCTGGAAATGCTCCGAGACGGACGTGTCCGATTTCCGCAGAGAACACGGTATGTTCCCGGCCTTCCGCATGGTGGACACCTGCCACACTGGCGCGTATATCCCCTACTTCTACTCCTCCTACACCGGCGGGAACGTCTCCCGGCTGACGAACAAAAAGAAGATCGTGGTACTGGGCGCAGGCCCCATCCGCATCGGTCAAGGCGTGGAATTCGACTACTCCACCGTCCACGCCGTCATGACCATCAAAAAGGCGGGCTATGAGGCCATCATCATCAACAATAACCCCGAGACCGTCTCCACCGACTACACCACCGCCGACAAGCTGTATTTTGAGCCTTTGACTCCAGAGGATGTGATGAACATCATCGATTTTGAAAAGCCCGACGGCGTGATCGCGTCTCTGGGCGGCCAGACCGCCATCAATCTGGCCCAGCCCCTCCATGACCGGGGCGTGAAGATCATCGGCACCGGCTGCGAGGCCATCGACAGAGCCGAAAACCGGGACGCCTTTGAAAAGCTCCTGAAAGAGCTGGACATCCCCCAGCCCAAGGGCAGAGCCGTCACCAAAATCGAGGACGGTCTCGCGGCGGCAAACGAGATCGGCTACCCCGTGCTGGTACGTCCCAGCTTCGTGCTGGGCGGCCGCGCCATGCAGATCGTGGCAAACGAGACCCAGCTGCGCCGCTACCTGAAAAGCGCCGTGGAAATCGACGAGGACAAGCCCGTTCTGGTGGACAAATACATTCAGGGTCGGGAAGTGGAGATCGATGCCATCTGCGACGGGCGGGACGTGTTCGTCCCCGGCATCATGGAACTGGTGGAGCGCACCGGAGTTCACTCCGGCGACTCCATCTCCGTCTACCCCTCCTTCTCCATCTCCGACAAGGTCAAGGGCATCATTCTGCAATACGCCAAAAAGCTGGGTCTGGGCATCGGCATTGTCGGCCTGTTCAATGTGCAGTTCATCGTAGACCCCGAGGACAACGTGTCCGTCATCGAGGTCAACCCCCGTTCCTCCCGCACGGTTCCCTTCCTGAGCAAGGCCACGGGCTACAGCCTTGCGGACATCGCCACCGACGTGATTCTGGGGCTGAGCCTGAAGGAGCTGGACGCCGTGGTTCTGAGTCACAGTCACTACGACCACGCCGCCGGATACCGGGATCTCATTGAGGCGGGTCTTGGCTCCCGGCATCTTTATATAGGCCCCGGCTTCTTCCGGAAGAAGTTCGCCTTCGACGGCCTGCGCTACACGGATCTCTCCGCCGGGTTCGGCGAGGACTTTCTGCAAGATCACGGGATCACCGCCCATGTGACCGACGGCGTTTTGGAACTGGACTTCGGCGTATATCTGGTCTCGGGCTTCCCCCGGGTGACGCCCTTTGAGACGATCCCGGAGCGGTTCGTCTGTCTGACGGGAGACGGCTTCCGGCGGGATGATTTTCCAGACGAACAATGTCTGGTGCTGGAGCGGGGCGGAAAGCTGTACCTCTTTGTCGGCTGCTCTCACCCCGGCATTCTGAATATGGTGCGGCACGTCTTTTCGGTGCTGAATAAGCCCGTGGCTGCCGTGTTCGGCGGCACCCATCTGGTGGAAGCCGGAAAAGATCGGATCCTGAACACCGTGAACGTGCTGCGGGAGATGGGGATGGAGACACTGGGCCTGAGTCACTGTTCCGGCGACGCCGCCGAGGCATTGGCCAGAGACGTATCCGGCGTCCGGGTGTGCCATCTGGCCTGCGGAGACAGCATTTTCCTGGAGTAACGGCCTATGCTGCTGGAAGAATTGGCGGAAGATCTGGTCAGCGCCACCTCCGGGCTGCTGGACGGGCGGATCATCAATATCATGAATCCGGATGGTATCATCATCGCCTCCACCCAGCCGGAGCGGATCGGCACCTTCCACAAGGGTGCCCGGGACGCCGCCGTCAGCGGCAAGCCCGTCAGCATCCGCCCGGATCAGATTCAAGAGTACAGCGGCGCCCGGGAGGGCTACAACATGCCGCTGCGGGTAGGCGGAAATATCATCGGCGTGGTGGGTATCTACGGGGAACCGTCCGAGATCCGTTATCTTGCCCATCTGGTGGAGGTCTACACCGAAAAATATTATCAGCTGGAAGCGCTGATACGTCCCCAGTACGCGCAGGGCGCGCTGAAAAGCATTCTGCTTTCCAAGCTTCTGGAGGGCAGCGCAAAGAGCATCGCGGAGGCAGAGACCCTGATCAAGTCCCGGAACCTTACCCTGCGCTACCCCGTCCGGGTGGCTCTGCTGGCGGACAATGATGGGAAAAACCTCACGGCGCAGCAGGCGGAGGCGGAATTCCACCGCTGGGAAAGCGCCGGAGCGCTTTCGGGGACGGAAGATCTGTGGAGTCTCATCGACGGGCGTCTCATCCTGCTTCTTTCCGACAGACCGGGCCGCAAAGCGGAAGACGTCCAGACCGCCCTTCGGCTGAACCTGAGTCTTCCGGTTCAGGCTCCATGGGAAATCCAGCGGGCCTATCAGCAGGTGCTTCTGCTGGACTCCTTCACGGACAGCGGCCGCAACCTTCTGAGCGATCCGGATACCCGGCTGCGGTACATGCTTCGCTGCACGGCGGTGGAGAATCAGGATTTCGCGGAGGAAATGCTGGCCCGGCTGGACCGGAATTTCTCCCCCGCGGAACAGAAATCCCTGCTGTACACGGCGCAATGCTACTATGCCTGCGAAAAGAGCGTCACCCGGGCCGCTGCCCAGCTGTACGTCCACAAGAACACCCTGCTCTACCGGCTGCACAAGCTCTGGAGCACCCTCGGTGTGGACGACAGCGGCGAATTCCAGCAGGAGTTCACTGTGCGGCTGATCCTTGAATACTATCTTGGTAAACAAGGCCCTCGGGCCTTAAAATAAGGGCATTGGAAAAATGTCTAAAAGGAGGATACATTCATGCAAACCTTTTTCCTGTTCGCACTCATCATAGCGTCAGTCGGGCTGATGGTCATCGCCATTTCAAAATGGAAGATCCATCCTTTCATCGTCATGACGGTCATTGCGCTTCTGGTCGGTCTGATCTGGGGCGCCGTGTATCCGGAGTCTGAGCTGACCCCCGCCAAGGTCGTAAACAGCGTCAAGAGCGGCTTCGGCGACATTATGACGAGCATCGGCATCGTGATTCTCTGCGGTACCATCATCGGCACCATTCTGGAGAAGACCGGTGCCGCGCTGACCATGGCAAACGCCATCCTGAAACTGGTCGGCAAGAAAAGGAGCGTGGTCGCCATGGGCGCCATGGGCTATGTGACCGGTATTCCCGTATTCTGTGATTCCGGCTTCGTGGTCCTGTCCCCCATCAGCCGTGCTCTGGCTGCACAGTCCAACGTCTCTTTGGCCGTTATGGGCACCGCGCTTTCCGGCGGTCTGTACGCCACCCACTGTCTGGTTCCTCCCACCCCCGGCCCCATTGCCATGGCCGGTACGCTGAACGCGGATCTGGGCCTGACCATTCTTGTCGGTCTGGTGATCTCCATTCCCGCCGTTGTGGTTGCCGTCCTGTATGCCAAGCTGGTAGCCAGCAAGATCGACATCCCCGCCAACTCCGAGTATACGCTGGATGAGCTGAAGGAAAAGTACGGCAAGCTGCCCGGTACTCTGCACAGCTTCTCCCCCATTCTGCTGCCCATCGTGCTGATCGCCCTGTCCTCTGTGGCCGCCTTCCCCGGCAGCCCCTTCGGCACCGGCTTCCTGTACACCTTCATCACCTTCATCGGCAATCCCGTTGTGGCTCTGCTGCTGGGTGTGTTCCTTGCCATAACGCTGATCCCCGCGCAGGAAAAATCCCATACTCTGGAGTGGGTCACTCAGGGCGTTACGGACAGCGCTGCCATCCTCGCCATCACCGGTGCAGGCGGCTCCTTCGGCGCCATCCTGAAGCTCCTGCCCATCGCTGATTCCGTCGGCGGTCTTGTCAGCACCGGCATCGGCATTCTGATCCCCTTCATCATTGCCTCCATCCTGAAGCTGGCCATGGGCGCTTCCACTGTCGCGATGATCACCACCGCCGGTATGATGGCGCCTCTGATGGAGACCATGGGCTATACCTCCCCGCTGGCAAAGGTTCTGGTCGTTATGGCCATCGGCGCCGGCTCCATGGTTGCCTCCCATGCCAACGACTCCTACTTCTGGGTCGTGTCTCAGTTCTCCGACATGAAGACCGAAGAGGCCTACAAGTGCCAGACCGGTATGACCGCGGTCATGGGTATCACCATCATCATTCTGCTGTTCGTGATCTCTCTGTTCATCTGATCATACATCCCAAGCCGGGCCGCCGCTGCGGCGGCCCGGCACTTTTCTTTTTCTGAGGAAATCAGAAGCTCCGGCCATGCGGCATTAGAGGCCGCGCCGCCGGTTTTGTCCCTTCGGACTGAAAATTTGAATTACGACCCATTAAAGGAGCATGAACCATGCATATGGAAGACCAGAAAATCCGGGAGGACGCCCGGAAAATAATGGATGCGGCACTGCACGCGGCGCTGCCGGATACCGCCGTGGAGAAGGCGCTGGCGGAGATGCCCGACGCTTCGGGCAGACTCATCCTTGTGGCCGCGGGCAAGGCCGCGTGGCAGATGGCCGCCGCCGCGTACCGGATCCTTGGGGAAAGGATCGACGACGGCATCGTCATCACCAAACACGGCCACGCCATGGGCGCCATCGGCAATCTGACGATCCGGGAAGCCGGGCATCCGGTGCCCGACGCGGACTCCTACAACGCCACGGAAGCGGCCCTGACCATGACGGCCGGATTGAAGGAAACGGATACAGTCCTGTTTCTGCTGTCCGGCGGCGGCTCGGCGCTGTTTGAAAAGCCCCTGATCCCGCCGGAGGAAATGGATGACATCACCCGGCAGCTGCTGGCCTGCGGCGCGGACATTGTGGAGATCAACACCCTGCGCAAACGGCTGTCCGCCGTAAAGGGCGGTAAATTTGCCCAGCACGCAGCCCCCGCCCGGGTGTATTCTGTGGTTCTGTCGGACATTCTGGGAGACCCGCTGGACATGATCGCATCCGGCCCCGCCTATCCGGACAGCACCACAACGGCGCAGGCCATGGCCCTTGTGAGCCGGTACGGTCTGACCCTCAGCCCGCAAGCGCTGGACTTGCTGGAGCAGGAACCGCCCAAGGTGCTGGATAACGTCACCACGGTCATTACCGGCAGCGTGGCCCAGCTCTGCCGGGACGCGGCGGCCCGCGCGGAAGCGCTGGGCTACCGGACCTGCCTTCTGACGGACCGGCTCCAATGCGAGGCCAGGGAAGCAGGCCGCTTCCTGTCCGCCATGGCGGGGACCCACGCCGGAAAGGGTGAAAAAACCGCCTATATCTTAGGCGGCGAGACGGTAGTCCACCTGACAGGCCACGGTCTGGGCGGACGGAATCAGGAATTGGCGCTGGCAGCAGCGGAAGGACTGGCAGGATTGGAAGCGGTGGTGGCCTCCGTCGGCTCTGACGGCACCGACGGTCCCACGGACGCAGCCGGCGGCATCACCGACGGCACCACGGCGGACGCTCTGGCCGCTCTGGGCATTTCCATCGACAAAACGCTGGCGGACAACGATGCTTATCACGCCCTGAAAGCCTGCGGCGGGCTGATCGTCACCGGGCCTACCGGCACCAATGTCAACGACCTGACGGTGCTGCTGATTCAGCGATAAACCAAACCCACACTTCTCAGGGCTGCCTTTGCAGGCAGCCCTTTTTTGTAAAAATGATTTCCCCGGAACGGACGTTACACGTTATAATAGCGCAAAATACCTTACAGACCGCACCCCTTCTGTCAAAAAAGGCCAACCGCCTTTTTGACAGTCTAAGCGGCGGGTTTCCCCGCCCTCGTCCTACAGATCGTCCGCGTCCTGCACCGGCTTTTCCTCCGGATGCTTGACCAGCCCCGTGTAGCTGCCAAAGGGGTCGGTCACGATCTTCTCTTTTTTCGCCATGTTCTCACCTCCATGGCTATTGTCTGCCCATCGGCGGCAATTATGTTGCATTTCCCGTCCGGAAATGATAAACTGTAGAAAAAACGAAGGGAGATTTGCCATGTTCAGCATCACCCTGATCACCATGGGCAAGCTCAAGGAAAAATTCTACATTTCCGCCGCCGAGGAATACAAAAAGCGTCTGGGCGGATACTGCGCCTTTACGCTTCTCGAGCTGCCGGAAGCCCGGCTTCCCGAAAATCCTTCCCCCGGCGAGATTGAGGCGGGACTGGAAAAGGAGGCCGAGCTGATCTTCTCCAAAATTCCCAAGGGTTCCTGGTTCTGCGTCCTCACCCCCGAAGGGAAGGCGCTGTCCAGCGAAGCCTTCGCGGACAAGCTCCGGGACGTGAAAAATTCCGGCAAGTCCAGTGCCTGTTTCTTAATCGGCTCCTCCTTCGGTATGTCTCCCCGGGTCAAGCAGAGGGCGGATTTCCGTCTTTCCATGGGGGCGATGACCTTCCCCCACCATCTGGCGCGGATTATGGTTCTGGAACAGCTCTACCGGGCAGAAGCCATTCAGGCGGGAAGCAAGTATCATAAATAGACCTCTTTTAAGGCTCCACGCACAGGCGCGGAGCCTTTTCTGCGCCCAATGTGTTTCCTTTTCAGATTCCTGTATTTATTTTATATGAAGTACCTTGACAGATGAGGTACTTTATGTTATACTGCTCGCGTAAGGAGGGATGCCTGTGTCTATTGCCGGTGATTTGATACGGGGGCATACCGACGCCATCATTCTGGCGCGGCTGCTTCGCGGCGACAGCTACGGCTACGAGATCAACAAAGTCATTTCCACCCTCTCCAACAATCGCTTTGAGCTGAAGGAAGCGACCCTTTACACGGCGTTCAAGCGGCTGGAGGAGCTGGGCTACATCGCCTCATACTGGGGCGACAGTGGTGCGGGCGCACGACGGCGCTACTACACCATCACATCCGCAGGACGGGAAGCCTGCCACCGTCTGCTGGGAGAATGGCAGGAAACAAAAGAAATTATGGATAAACTTCTGGAAGTGGAGGAGAAATTATGAGAGAGCAGCTGATTCAGTACGTGCAGCTCCTGTTCGCGGGAGCCGCGGATTGCGACGATACCCGGCAGGAGATCCTGCAAAATACCTTAGACCGCTACGACGATCTGATCGCCGCCGGGAAAACGCCGGAGGCCGCCTACCGCCTTGCCATCATGGGCATCGGCGACATCAACGAAATTCTGGGCAGAGCCCCCGGTGCCGCTCCCCTGCCCGCCCCGGCGGTCAAGCCGGAGGAGCAGGACACCCCGGTTAAGAAGCTTCTCCGCGCCATCGCGATTGGACTGTACATTCTCTGCCCCATCCCGCTGTTCGTTCTGAGCGGTATGTGGAACATGGGAATTCCGGGTCTGTGCGGGACACTGACCCTCGTGGCCGTCGCCACGGTGCTCATCATTCTGGGCGCTAAGAAGGAAACCGAAAATGCAGACGTCGAGCCGGGTACTCCCCAGTCGGCGCTTGCCAAGAGCATCAACGGTCTGATCTGGGCAATTGGCCTTGCGATCTATTTCATTGTCAGCTTCCTCACGGGCGCATGGTACATCACATGGGTGATCTTCCCCATCACCGCCGCCGTGCAGGGGCTGGTCAAAGCCATTCTTGACCTGAAGGAGGGTAAATAAGATGAAAAGCAATGCAATCGTTCGCATCGTCATCTGGAGCGTTGTGATTTTTGTGCTGCTGGCAATTCTCATTGCCGGGCTGGGCAACAACCTCTTCACGATGTTCCACGGCAGCACCGATACGGTGTACCACCGCACCGATGTCGCAGCCTCCGAGTCTCCATCGGGTCAGTCCGATACTCCCATCGCAGAACGCTCTGTCTCCGTGGTATCGCAAACCAGTGTCTACACCATGCCCAACACCCAATCTGCTTCTGTCGGCGCACTGAATGTGGGCGACAATGTGGTCATTGACCGTTCCGAGGAGGTAGGCGGAGGCAGCTGGATTCACATCACCTCCCCGTTTGACGGCTGGGTTAATGCTGAGTGTCTCAAGCTGAACGGTGTCAACCAGACCGGTTCGGTCGGTTCCGCAGACCCCGCTGCCATCCGGGAAATCAAAATCGAATGGATTTCCGGTTCCGTCACCGTCGAGCCGGGGGACGTGCAGGAAATCACCTTCAGCGAGTCCGGCGCTGCCACCGATCGGTACAAAATGGTCTGGAAGCAGTCCGGCGACGAACTGGTTATCCAATACAGCAAGGACAGCAGCATCGCCGGCTTTGGCCTTCACTTTGGCGACGGCAGCAAAGACCTGACCGTCACCGTTCCCCGGGGCTGGGTCTGTGATTCTCTGGAACTCGACACCGCTTCCACCGATCTGACCGTCCGCGACATGATCATCCGGGAAATGGAGATCGACTCCGCCAGCGGCACCGCCAAATTTGAAAACTGCACGGTCAGCAGTCTGGACGTGGACACCGCTTCCGGAGACGTCACATTTTCCGGAAGCCTGAACGAGCTGGACTTTGAGGCCGCCTCCGCCAGCTTTACCGGCGTGCTGGAGAATGTTCCCGACAAGGTGAAAATGGACTCCATGTCCGGCGGCCTGACCCTCACCCTGCCCGAAGACGCGGGCTTCACCGTCAGTCTGGACGCCATGAGCAGCGACTTTTCCTCTGACTTCCCCACCGTAAAGAAGAATAAGAGCTACGTCTGCGGCGACGGACACTGCAAGATCGACGTGGACGCCATGAGCGGCGACGTGTCTATTCTCAAGCAGTCGGCAGATGCCGCCGTCAAGAAATAAATTCTGCCGGGGAACGGTTCAACTGTTCCCCGGCATTGTTTTATTTTATACTGAACTCCAATTAGGGTCTATCTGAAA
>ERZ779922.818-NODE-818-length-24482-cov-5.956196_pt1 | contig 24482 bp, 20 predicted proteins | sample MGYA00511544_ERZ779922 | MGnify/ENA primary metagenome ERZ779922 (study PRJEB29588, sample SAMEA2154516) | human gut metagenome | biome: human gut; feature: human-associated habitat; material: faeces | place: Denmark | collected 2008/2010 ... | reverse complement strand
CCGCCGCGTCAAGAGCGCCCGCATCGACTCCGGTGACCTGGCCCGAGGCTCCAAGCGCCTGCGCAAGGCACTGGATGCAGCAGGGAAGTCCTACATCAAGCTGGTGGCCTCCAACGGTCTGGACGAGAAGAAGATCGCCAACATGGAGCTGTACGAGCACGCACACTTCGACTCCTACGGTGTGGGCGAGAACCTCATCACCTCGGCCTCGGACCCTGTGTTCGGCGGCGTGTACAAGCTGGTGGCGGTCAAGTGCCCCGACGGCAGCTATCAGCCCAAGATGAAGTGCTCTGACTCCGCCAGCAAGGCCATCATCCCCGGCAAGAAGATGCCGTGGCGTCTCTATGACGAAAATGGTCAGGCCCAGTGCGACCTCATCGCAATGGACGGTGAGGTCATCGAGGCGGGTAAGCCGGTCACGATGGTCAACCTCGACTCTGATGCCATCGAGCGCACCGTCACCATCGTTCCTACTCGCGTCAAGCAGCTGCTGGTGCCGCATATCCTGAACGGTGAGCTGGCCATCGAGCTGCCCTCCATTGCGGAGAAAAAGGCCTATATCGCCAAGCAGCTCACCGAGGAGACCTGGGAGAGCGAGCTGCGTCTGGAGTGCCCGCACAAGCATTACGTCAACATGACCCCTGCCGTGGCCGAGTGCCGCGCCAGAATGTACGCAGAGCTGCACGGCGGAAAAGTGTAACGCCTTTTCTTGACAAACCGGGCAAACTATTGTACTATAGACCATGCTGATTTGTGTTCATTCGGTCGATTTGCGTTCGGTCCGATTGACATAATTTTACCTCACACCTGTTATTCCCGGCTCCCTACAGCAATATGGGGCAGCAGGGCTTTGTAAGCCGGGTATCAGTGTGCCGCTGTGGTGAAATTGGCAGACACGAGGGACTTAAAATCCCTTTCTGGAGACAGAGTACGGGTTCGACCCCCGTCGGCGGCATGGAAAAGCCCCCGGAAGCGTAACGCTGCGCTTCCAGGGGCTTTTTGCGTCTTGTGAAAAGATACCGGACTTGGGTATTTGCTCTATCGGAGGGGGTATTATATTACTCCCTGTTAAGCTCTTCCTCCTGCGCGTGGAACCGCTCAAGGAAGCTGTGCTCCACGCCCTCGGATTTATAGCCGGGCATGGTGTCCAGCGCCACGGCGTGGATGCTGCGGAAGATGCTGTTCTCGATGTTGGGGTTGTCGCGTTTGAGGCGGCGCAGCAGGGTCTTGACCTCCTGCCGCTTGGAACCACCGCCGCCGTTGTCGCACATGGTGCAGTTCTCAGTAAAGCGGCAGGCGCACTGGATGAATTCCAGATCATTGTAGCGCTTCCAGGCCAGGATATCTTCTTCCCGGATGCAGTACATGGGGCGGATCAGGGTCATGCCGGGGAAGCTGGTGCTGTGGAGCTTGGGCGGCATGGCCTGCATCTGGGAGCCGTAGAACATGCTCATCACGGTCGTCTCAATGACATCGTTGAAGTGGTGGCCCAGCGCAATCTTATTGCATCCCAGCTCCTTGGCCTTGCTGTACAGGTGGCCGCGCCGCATCCGGGCACAGAGGTAGCAGGGGTTCTTTTCGGTGTTGTTGGCAACGGAAAAGATGTTGCTCTCGAAGATGGTCACCGGGATGTGCAGCAGCTCGGCATTGGACTCGATCTTCTGGCGGTTGATCTCATTGTAGCCGGGGTCCATCACTAGAAAGACCAGCTCAAAGGGAACATCGCTGTGCTTCTGCAGCTCCTGCATCAGCTTTGCCATCAGCATGGAGTCTTTGCCGCCCGAGATGCAGACGGCGATCTTGTCTCCCTCCTGTACCAGCTCGTAGCGCTTTACCGCCACGATAAAGGGGGTCCACAGCTCCTTGCGGTATTTCTTGATGATACTGCGTTCGATCATCTGATAAGGTTCAAGCTCACGTTTCATGTTGGTTCCTCTTTTTATTTAATGTACGGCGGTCAGCTCACGGTAGCAGACATCGAACGCCTGCAAAAAGGCTTTGATCTCGTCCTCGGTGGTCAGATGGCTCAGGCTGATGCGCCAGGAGGACAGTGCGTTGCGGCGGTCGCGGCTGACCGCAAACACCGCACGCGAAGGCAGACCATCCGAAGAGCAGGCTGACTTGACCGAGACGCAGACCCCTTTGGCATCCAGCTCCCGCTGGAACACGGTGCCCTTGACATTACGGACGCTCAGATTCAGCACATGAGGGATGGCGTGTTCCGGGCTGTTGATGCGCACCAGCGGATATGTGCTGAGGGCGGCGCGGAGCTCTGCATTCAGCTTTGCCACATGGCCAACGCGTCCGGGCAGGTCAGTGACGGCGAGATCAAGCGCACAGGCCAGCGAGGAGGCCAGCGCCACAGTGGGGGTGCCGCTGCGGTAGATGGTGGTACTCTCGCCGCCATGGATGAGAGGCTCCAGCGCCAGATTCCGCCGCTTGATCAGCAGGCCGATGCCGTTCAGTCCGTAGAATTTGTGGGCCGTCAGGCTCATGGTATCCACGCCCTCAAAAGAAACGGGGATCTTGCCTACAGCCTGGGTCGCATCCACATGCAGATGACAGTGAGGGTATGCTTTCAGGATGGCGGCGATCTCCTGTACAGGCTGCACCACACCCAGCTCACTGTCCACCAGCGTTATGGCAACGCAGATAGTATCCGGGCGAAGCAGATCCTTCAGGTGCTCAAGATCTACAGTACCGTCCTGTTTCACGTCCAGCAGGTCGATCTCATATCCCTGCTCCTGTAATGCCGTCAGGGTGCCGCTGACCGAAGAATGTTCCAGCGGAGTGGAGATGATGTGCCTGCCTGCATGGCGGGAGAGACGGGCCAGCCCCTTTAAAGCAAAGTTGTTGGCCTCGCTGGCACCAGAGGTATAGATGATCTCGGCTGGCTGAACGCCCAGCAGAGAGGCGATTTTGATGGTGGCAGCATCGATCTCTGCCTTGGCGGCAGAGCCTGCCTGGTGGTGAGAGTTGGCGTTGCCGATGCAGCGGCGCTCCACGGCACAGAACTGCTCCAACACCCGCGTATCCACCGGGGTGTTTGCAGAATAATCCAGATAGATCATAACATTCCTCTTGAAATACAAATCAATTCAATAGGTTATATTATAGTGCGGACAGGGGCATATTTCAAGATGTCCGGCCAAAAAGCTGAGGGAAACTGCGGCAAACGGATTGCATCTGGGCAGGGTTTCTGGTATACTTTATAAAGTCAGACAGGGAAGGGGAGAGCAAAATGTTTCGTTCGACTTTGCGGAGCGCGTGTTTTGCCTTCCGGTCCCGTTTTTTGAATCTGCTCCAGAAGATTGAGGCACTGCCGTTGCTGCGGCAATGCCTCTTTTTTTGGGCAGCGATGAAAGGAGAACTTCTCTATGAGTGAAAAGATCGATTACTCCAAGGGCATTTACGATGCCCGGCAGCTCGGCACCGGACGGATGCTGATTCTGGGCTTGCAGCACATGTTTGCCATGTTCGGCGCAACTGTGCTGGTGCCCCTGCTCACCGGCCTGAGCGTTTCCACCACTCTGCTCTGTGCCGGTCTGGGCACCCTGCTGTTCCACCTTGTCACCAAGGGCAAGGTCCCGGCCTTCCTTGGCTCCTCGTTTGCCTACCTGGGCGGTTTTTCCATTGTAGCCCCCATGCTGGCTGACGCAGACGGCAACCTGACCGTTGTCAATACCAAAATGCTGCCCTACGCCTGCGCGGGCGTGGCACTGTCCGGCATTCTGTACCTGCTGGTCAGCCTGCTCATCTCCACCTTTGGCATCCGCCGCATTATGAAATTCTTCCCGCCGGTGGTCACAGGCCCCATCATCATCTCTATTGGTTTGATCCTGGCCCCCTCCGCCATCACCAACTGCGAGTCCAACTGGCTGCTGGCTTTTGTGGCCCTGGGCACCGTTATTGTCTGCAACATCTGGGGCAAGGGCATGGTCAAGATCCTGCCCATCCTGATCGGTGTGCTGGTCTCCTATGCTGTGGCTCTGGTCACTGGAGCAGTCAACTTTGAGGCCATTGCTGCTGCCGACTGGTTCGGCATCCCCCTGCACAAGAGTGCTATGGGCCTGTTTGCCATCGACGGCAGCCCTGAGTTCATCAGTGCAATGTTCACCATCATCCCCATTGCGCTGGCAACCATGATGGAGCATGTGGGCGATATCGCTGCCATCAGCGCTACGGTCGGCCACAACTATATCAATGATCCCGGCCTGAACCGCACCCTGATGGGCGACGGCCTTGCCACTGCCATGGCCGGTCTGCTGGGCGGCCCCGCCAATACTACCTACGGTGAGAACACCGGTGTTCTGGCCCTGAGCCGCATCTACGATCCGCTCGTCATCCGCATTGCCGCTGTGATGGCTGTGATCCTGAGCTTCAGCCCCAAGTTTGAGGCCGTCATCAACACCATCCCCACCGGCATCATTGGCGGAATCAGCTTTGTGCTGTACGGCATGATCTCCGCGATCGGTGTCCGCAATGTGGTCGAGAACCGTGTGGACTTTACCAACAGCCGCAACCTGATCGTTGCCGCTGTCATCCTGGTCTGCGCACTGGGATTCAACTCTGTGGGCGGTCTGACCTTCGCTGTGGGTGGTGTCTCCATCAACCTGTCCGGCCTGGCCATTGCCGCTATCGTAGGCATCCTGCTCAACGCCATCCTCCCCGGCAATGATTACGAGTTTGATGCTGCCAACGGTTCCGATGCTCCGAGCAGCGGCAACCTGCAGGTCTAAAAATAAATAGGAATAATTCTTGAAATTAGTCTTGACTAATCTAGGAATCATTGCTATAATAGGCTCAGAAGCAAGGCCCCCTGTACCAGAGGAGAGGCCAAGATCATAATGAAAAACAATGGAGGATATTCTTATGAAAAAGTATGTTTGCACCGTCTGTGGTTATATCGCTGAAGGCTCTATCCCTGAGCAGTGCCCTGTCTGCAAGGCTCCTGCATCCGCATTTGTCGAAAAGACCGGCAACACCTATGTGACCGAGCATGTGGTCGGCATCGGCAAGGCTGAGGGTGTGCCTCAGGAGATCGTTGACGGTCTGCGTGCAAACTTTGAGGGTGAGTGCAGCGAGGTCGGCATGTACCTGGCCATGGCCCGTGTGGCTGAGCGCGAGGGCTACCCCGAGATCGCTGAGGCTTACAAGCGCTATGCCTACGAAGAGGCTGACCACGCATCTCGTTTCGCCGAGCTGCTGGGTGAGGTCGTGACCGACAGCACCAAGAAGAACCTGATGATGCGTGCTGAGGCTGAGTGCGGCGCATGCTCCGGCAAGATGGACCTGGCCAAGAAGGCAAAGGCCCTGAACCTGGATGCGATCCACGATACCGTCCACGAAATGGCAAAGGACGAGGCTCGCCATGGCCGCGGCTTCGAGGGCCTGCTGAAGCGCTACTTCAACGTGGAGCTGTAATTCCTGCATTTTTCTGAACCTGTTATTATAAAGCTGCCGTGCGGTTCCAAAGCTGCACGGCAGCTTTTTTTGCTTGACGGGATCCATGGCAGGGCGTACAATGGAAAAAACATTCCGAAAAAGGGGAAGTCTTATGAAATCAACTTCCACACGCTGTGCGCTGCTGGACGAGCTGCGCGGGCTGGACCTGATCAGCATGATGCTTTACCATGGCATGTGGGATCTGGTCTATCTGTTTGGTGTGCGTGCACCGTGGTATGGCAGCTGGCAGGGAGAACTGTGGCAGCAATCCATCTGCTGGGTGTTCATCTTGCTGTCCGGCTTCTGTCTGCCGCTGGGCCGCCACCCGGTCAAGCGAGGCGCGGTGGTGTTTGGGTGCGGCGCACTTGTCACGGCGGTCACGCTGATCTTCATGCCTGCGGATGCTGTCTGGTTCGGCGTGTTGACCCTGCTGGGCTCAGCTATGATCATCACAGGACTGCTGGAAAAGTGGATGGAAAAGGTGCCCCCGGTGGTCGGCCTTGCAGGGAGTATGTTTCTGTTTTACTTCACCCGCTATGCAGCCGATGGCTATTTGCAGCTGGGCCATTGGCTCATCACACTGCCGGGTTTTCTCTACGCCAACTACTTCACGGCCTATCTGGGGTTTTATCCCTTTGGCTTCTTCTCTACGGATTACTTTCCGCTGATCCCGTGGCTCTTCCTGTTCTGGGCTGGTTTTTACCTGCATCATCTGGCAGAGCGAACAGCGCAGAGTCTCCGTCCGCTGCGTCGTTCGGTTTGCCCGCCGCTGGGGTGGCTGGGGCGGAACTCGCTGATGCTATATCTGCTCCACCAGCCGGTGATCTACGGCGTACTGACGGTGGTGTTCCTGTTGCTGCGCCGGGGTGGAGGAGCGCTCTGAAAAATTCTGCAAAAGGTTCTTGACAAGGAGCCCGCCCTGTGGTATTCTTTTGGTGGTTAGAAAAGCCTAACCAAATTGCTCTGTCTTATGTCAGGCAGAGCAATTTCTTGAAGATAAAAGTTAGAATATACTAACCAAAATTGAAAGAGAGGTTCTTCTTTATGAGCAAAGTAGCAGTTGTATTCTGGAGTGCAACCGGCAACACGGAGACCATGGCAAACTGCGTGGCAGAGGGTGCAAACGGCACCATCGTTCCCTGTGGCGAAATGAACGCCGCAAAGCTGGCAGAGTTTGATGCAGTTGCATTTGGCTGCCCCGCAATGGGCGCAGAGCAGCTGGAAGAGAGCGAGTTTGAGCCGATGTTCTCCGATCTGGAGGGCTCCCTGAACGGCAAGAAGATCGCTCTGTTCGGCTCTTATGGCTGGGGCGACGGCCAGTGGATGCGCGACTGGGTCGAGCGTGCACAGGGTGATGGCGCACAGGTGCTCAACGGTGAGGGTCTGATCTGCAACGAGGCACCGGATGAGGATGTTCAGGCTGCCTGCCGCAAGCTGGGTGCAGATCTGGCAGCGTGGTGACCGGATTAGAAGCACATTGCAAAATTTGACAAATGGGGTTTGCTGTGTTAAACTTTAAAAGTTGCGCAGCAGCCCATTTGCCGGACAAACGAACCTGAGAGCAGCAGGGGAACAACAGGGGCTGAACCCGGTCTCCTGCTGCTTTGCTTTTTAGGAAAGGTGGTGTGTATGGAAATGGCTGTTGCTGTTGGAGTTACGGCCTGTTTCGCAGTTTTGCGTCACGCGGTGCGTTGCGCGGCTCTGCGGATGGCCCGCAAGGAAAAAATGCAGGAGGAACAGTCCCAATGTCCAAAACCACCCCGGAAGACCTGGCAAAGAAGCGTTCCGACGAAAAAATGCTTGTCAGTGAGATGATCGCGCTCTACTGCCGCAAGCAGCATCACACCCTCAGAGGCAGTCTCTGCCCGGAATGCCAGCAGCTGCATGATTATGCGCTGGCCCGCATTGAGCACTGCCCCTTTATGGAGACCAAGACCTTTTGCTCGGCCTGCAAGGTGCATTGCTATCAGCCGGAGATGCGGGAAAAAATCCGCACTGTCATGCGCTGGGCCGGGCCCAGAATGCTGCCGGTGCATCCCGTTCTCTCCATCAAGCATGTGATCGTGACAATGAAGGCAAGGAGTGAAGCAAACGCAGGAAAATAAGCAGCCATGTATAATCGCCTGAAGCCGGGGCAACCTAGAGCCAAGGAGGCGATAGAAATGGAAAACACAGGTGTGACCTGCGATGTCTGCGAGTGCCGCCACAATGTGCAGAACTGCAAGTGTGATCTGCCCCAGATCAAAGTGACAGAGCACTGCTCCTGCACCACCCAGCAGGTGGAGACCCCGCACTTCTGCCAGAATTACGAAAAGAAGTAATCTGTAATGGCAGAAAACTCCCCGCCCAGCGCCCCAGACAGGGCATGAGCGGGGAGTTTTTGTGTGTAGTTCAGTGGATTGCCACACTGCAGGTAGCAAGGCTGCGCACCAGTGTGCCGACGCTGTCCTTCATCTGGATGCCGGCAAAGCCCAGACGGAAAGCGGTCTGCACATTCTCCAGCCGGTCATCAATGAAAACACTTTCCCCGGCCTTGAGCTGGTATTTGTCCAGCAGGGCCTTATAGATGCGCGGGTCAGGTTTGTTGATGTGCACCTCGCAGGAGGCCACGCCGCCGTCGAACAGGCCCTTGAGGTCGCGCTCGGTCAGAAAATCCAGCACATCCTCGGGGATATTGCTCAGGTAGTAGACACAGTAGCCACGGCTCTTGAGCTTCCGCACCAGCTCCTGCATCCGGCGGCGGGGGCGGAGGATATGCATCCAATCGTCCAGCACGCCCTGCACCTCAAACGCGCGGCCATATTCCTTTGCGCGGGCCAGCATCCGCAGGTTGGCCTCAGAGCGGGTGATAAGCCCTGCATCCAGCAGCTTCCACTCCTCACTTTCAAAAGTCAGCTGGGAGACCTGCTCCTCTACCTCGGCATTGCAGAAGCGGTCTACCAGATAGGTCTTGGGGTCGAAATCCACCATGACACCGCCCAGATCAAAGATGATATTTTTATACATCGCTGTTTCCTCAATTCTGTATGGATGTTTCTGCCAGAAAGATTCTGCCCACAGTATAGCACAACTGCCCGCCCTGCATCAAGCACTGTGCCGCCGCATAGGATGAAACAGGCAAACTGCGGGGAGGGGAGCACGATGAAATTCCGGGAGCTGTGCGCAAAGGAGATCGTTCAGCTGAGCAACGGGGCCTGCCTTGGCCGCGCCGATGATCTGGAGCTCGATCCGGCAACGGCGCAGGTCAAAAGCCTGCTGCTGCTCGGGCAGCCTCATCTGTTTGGGCTGCTGGGCCGGGACGAGACTCTGGTCATCCCCTGGACGGACATCGAAACACTGGGAGTGGACGCGATCCTGGTCCGCACGGAGCTGCCGGAGCCGGAAGCCAAAAAGCAGGGTTTCTGGCAAAAACTGCGGCACTGGCTGGACGGCTGAAATTTTTCGTGAATTTTTCCAGCATCAGGGTTTGATTTTACAAAAAATCGGATTATAATAGAGAACCGTGAGCGGCAGAGCCTTGCCGCTCGGCTTGAAATCTGATTTCCGGAAGTGAAAGGAACTTCTCTCTATGAACGCAAAAAAACATACGCCGCTTTCCCTGCATGGGCTGCGGCTGCTCTTCCCTCCACTGGCAACGCTGGGCATCCTGTTCCTGACGGAGTGGATCGCCCGCGGCAGCCTGACAGGGGAAACCTTTACCCAATACATTTTTCCCCATGCCGAAGCCTATCTGCTGGCGTGGGCCATGCTGTTTCTCAGCTGGCTGGCAGTGGACTGGCTGACCCGGTTTGCACCGTTGGCGACCCTGCTGGCGGCGGTGCTGGGCTGTGCCCCGGCGGCAGTCAATTTCTACACACTGCAGCTGCGCGGCGAGCCCTTTCTGCCCTGGGATCTGATGCAGGTGTCAGAGGCTGCGGGCGTGGCAGCTGCGGCCGGTATCCACATCCAGACCAGCATGGTGGTATCCATTGTTATTATCGTGCTGTTGGTCGTAGTGTCTTTCTTCCTTTATAGAGGGCGGCAGAAACTGAACTGGAAGCCCCGGGTGGCAGGCTTTCTTGCCAGTGCGGCAGCTACCTGCGGCCTGCTCTTTGGCGTGTTCCTGCAGCCTGCCGTGACACAGGCCATTGGCATTGTGCCGGATGCCTGGATGCAGGATCGCTACTACCGCTATTATGGTGTCATCACCAGCTTTCTGACCAATCTGACCAATCTGGAGATCTCCAAGCCGGAGGGGTATTCAGAGGAGGCTGTCAACGAGATCCTGGATGATACTGAAGCTGTACAAAAATATTCCACCGCTCCGCTCTACCCGGGATCTTACGGTGCCACCACCTCTGCGGACGAGACTGTGAAAAAGCCCACCATCATCTATGTGATGGACGAGTCCTACTGGGACGTGTCGGAGCTGGAACAGTACGGTTTCCAGTTTGATACCGATGTCTCCGCCAACCTCCACGCCCTGCAGCAGACCAGTGCTTCTGGCCGGGCGTACAGCCCCAGTTTCGGCGGCGGAACCTGCGATGTGGAGTTTGAAGCATTGACCGGCTATTCGGCTTCCTTTCTGCCCAACGGCAGCAAGCCCTACCAGCAGCATGTGACCAAGCCCATGTTCTCGCTGCCCAATTACCTCAAGCTGACGCAGGGATATCAGACGGCGGCAGTTCATTGCTTCTGGGCCAAATATTGGAGCCGGGACACGGCATACCCAAATCTGGGCTTTGACACCTTCCTGAGCCTGGAACAGATGACCCATGTCAACAAGGTGCGCAGGCACTACTGGACCAGCGGTCTGGTCACGGATGACTCCATGGCGGACCAGATCATCCAGCAGTATGAGAAGATGAAGACATCCTCGGATGCACCGGTTTTTCTGCACGCGGTCACGATGCAGAACCATACCAATTATAATAAAGACAACTACCCGGACGATGTGCGGGTGAAGGTGACAGAGCACCCGGCGGGCCTCAAGGCCAGCACCATCGGCGCACTGGAAGATTTTGCGACCGGCATCCGGGATGCCGATGCCATGCTGGGCAAGCTGACCCAATACTTCTCGCAGGTGGACGAGCCGGTGATCCTGGTGTTCTGGGGCGACCATTACAACCCCATTGATTCCAATTATGATGTCTTTACCAGCAGCGGCTATGCCAGCGATTCCAGTGCGGACCCGCGCCTGCACCAGACCACCCTGCTGATGTGGTCGAACTACACCGACAAGCCCGTGGATCTGGGCACCATTGCCGCTTACGATATCTCGCCGGTGATGATGAATCTCTACGGTCTGGAACAGCCGCTTTATTTCCAGCTGCTGAACCGCCAGCTGCAGGTGGCCGACCGCGCCAATACCCGGGGCACGGTGATGAATCTGGACGGCACCACCACCCAGACCCCGAGCTCCCTGCAGGAAAGCTGGAGCCAGAAGCACTGGCTGCTGCAATATGACCTGATGTTCGGCAAGGGCTATGCCCTCAGCCGGATGGGCATGGAGAGCCTGAACAGCACTCAGACGGACGAATAAACAAAAAATACGCGATTTTCTTGTAAAAAACAGAGAAAACCCCTTGCATCACACGCCTGTTTGTGCTATTATTATTTAGCATTACACACGCATCACTATGCCCTTTTGTGCTCTTTCGGGAGTGGAGGGCAGTCTAAGGCCATCCGATATGGCCGCGGATCACGGTGTGCGGAGGCAAAACAATATTGGAGGTATTTTTACTATGGCAGTCGTTTCTATGAAGCAGCTTCTCGAGGCAGGTGTGCACTTCGGTCACCAGACCCGCCGCTGGAACCCCAAGATGAAGAAGTATATCTTCACCGAGCGCAACGGCATCTATATCATCGATCTGCAGAAGACCGTGAAGAAGCTGGACGAGGCTTACAACTACGTGAAGGAAGTTGCAGCTGAGGGCGGCGACATCCTGTTCGTCGGCACCAAGAAGCAGGCTCAGGAGTCCATCCGTGACGAGGCTCTGCGCTGCGGCATGCACTATGTCAACGCTCGCTGGCTGGGCGGTATGCTGACCAACTTCCGCACCATCCGTAAGCGCATCGACCGTATGGATCAGCTGGCTAAGATGAAGGAGAACGGCACCTTCGAGCTGCTGCCCAAGAAGGAAGTTGCTAAGCTCGAGCTGGAGATGGAGAAGCTGGACAAGTACCTGGGCGGTGTCAAGAACATGAAGACCCTGCCGAAGGCTATGTTCATCGTTGATCCTCACAAGGAGCGCATCGCTGTTGCTGAGGCTCGCAAGCTGAACATCCCCATCGTGGCTATCGTTGATACCAACTGCAACCCCGACGAGATCGATTACGTCATCCCCGGCAACGACGACGCTATCCGCGCTGTCAAGCTGATCGCTGGCGCTATGGCTGACGCTGTTCTGGAAGGCAAGCAGGGCAACCAGGAGGCTCCCGCTGAGGAAGCTGCCAACGCTTGATTTTTGGCTGTACAGAACAAACCCGTGAAATAACGTGTAAGGGAGACTACAAAAATGGCTATTTCTGCAAAGGACGTTATGGAACTGCGCAAGCAGACCGACTGCGGCATGATGGAGTGCAAGAAGGCTCTGACTGAGGCTGACGGCAACTTCGAGAAGGCTATTGAGATCCTGCGCGAGCGTGGTCTGGCTACTGCTGCCAAGAAGGCAAGCCGTGTTGCTGCCGAGGGTATGGTCTACGCTGACTACTGCCCCAAGTGCAAGGTCGGTGTTGTCATTGAAGTCAACGCTGAGACTGACTTCGTTGCCAAGAACGACAAGTTCGTTGATTTCGTCAAGGAAGCAACCAAGGTCGTCATGCTGCAGAACCCTGCTGATGTTGAGGCTCTGATGGCTTGCAAGACCGAGGCTGGCGAGACCGTTGACGAGGCTCTGAAGAACCTGATCCTGGTCATCAAGGAGAACATCAAGATCCGTCGTTTCGTCCGTTACGAGGGCGTTTGCTCTGCTTACGTCCACGGCGGCGGCACCCACGGCATCCTGGTCAACTTCGAGACCACCAACGACATCGACAGCAAGGACGAGTTCACTGCTTACGGCAAGGACATCGCCATGCAGGTCGCAGCTGCTAACCCCAGCTACGTCGATGAGGCTTCTGTCCCCGCTGAGGTCGTTGCCAAGGAGAAGGAGATCATGCTGGCTCAGATGGCTGGCGATCCCAAGAACGCCAACAAGCCTGATGCTGTGAAGCAGAAGATGATCGAGGGCAAGATCAAGAAGTTCTTCAAGGAGAACTGCCTGGTCGATCAGGAGTTCGTCAAGGACGGCGACATGACCGTTGGTCAGTACACTGCCAAGGTCGCAAAGGACCTGGGCGGCGAGATCAAGGTCATCAAATTCACCCACTTCGTCAAGGGCGAGGGCCTGGAGAAGCGTTCTGACGACTTCGCTGCTGAAGTCGCAAGCATGGTGAAGTAATTTCAGCTTCTACTGCTGAAGTATACGAGAGCCGCAGTGCCTGTAACAGGGCGCTGCGGCTCTTTTTGTTGGTGCTTGTAAGGGAAACTGAGGATGGATGTATTGCTCCACGACAGCTATACAGGAGTCGGTAGCTTTCCTTCGGACACGGTTCGGGCCATTCCATCGCCCGCCCTATTGCCTTCGGCAACAGGGTCCCACCCCAGCGGACGGTCCTTGGAGAAACTCCCGGCACCCCCAACACCACGCTGACCGTACAGGCCAAACGTCTTTTGGGCCGCTATGAGCTGCCGACGATCCAGCGCCTGACCGCCCTTTGCAGTGCCCGGCATCCGGAACAGGCCGAGGCCTTTTCTGCCCTGCAGGCCGAGGCGGAGCGGCTGACAGCAGAAAATGCCTGTTGCCGGGTGAGCCAGCTGGCCGTGAATGGCCGTGACCTGATGGCGGCGGGGGTCAGACCCGGCCCGGGCCTGCGGCAGGTGCTGAACGCCCTGCTGGAGGCCGTCATCACCGGGCAGACACCCAATGAAAAAGACGCGCTGCTGGCAGCGGCGGCTCGATTTTCTGCGTCTTGACAAGAGAAAGAAGCTGCGGTAGTATATATCTACTGTTTTAGTGTGTTATAACAAAAAGAGGAACAGAATGACAGAGACAGAGAACACTTTCCGCCGCCCCGGTGCCCTCATCGCTATGAGCGGCGGTGTGGATAGCTCGGTGGCGGCATGGCTCATGCAGAGGGACGGTTTCGACTGCACCGGCGTCACCATGCGCCTCACCCGCAACGAGGCCGTGAACACCGAGGGTCTGCACACCTGCTGCTCGGAGCGGGACATTGAGGACGCCGCCGAGGTGGCCTATGCGATGGATATTCCCTACGAGGTGCTGGATTTTACGGCAGACTTTCAGGAAAAGATCATCGACAAATTCATCCGGGTCTACGAGGCCGGCGGTACGCCCAATCCCTGCATCGACTGCAACAGATATATGAAGTTCGATCACCTGCTTCGCTGGGCGGAAGCACACGGACTGGATTATGTGGTCACGGGCCATTATGCCCGGGTGGAGCAGGACGAGGCCACGGGCCGCTGGCTGCTCAAAAAGGGTCTGGACGAGAACAAAGACCAGAGCTATGTGCTCTACAACCTCACGCAGGAGCAGCTGGCTCACGTCCGTCTGCCGCTGGGCGGGCTGCACAAGAGCGAGGTGCGTGCCATCGCCGAGGAGCAGGGATTCGTCAACGCCCGCAAGCACGACAGTCAGGACATCTGCTTCGTGCCGGACGGCGACTACGCTGGCTTTATCGCGCGCTACACGGGCCGCGACTGCCCTGCGGGCGACTTTGTCGATGAAAGCGGTCATGTGCTCGGACAGCACAAGGGCATCGTGCACTACACCGTCGGCCAGCGCAAGGGTCTCGGCATCGCGGCGGACGCGCCGCTCTACGTCAAGCGCATCGATGCGGCAGAAAACCGCGTGGTGCTGAGCGGCAACGACGCGCTTTTTTCTCGTGAGCTGACGGCAAATGACTTCAACTGGATCGCCTACGACGTCCCACCGCGCGAGCTGCGCGCGACCGCGCGCGTGCGCTACCACCAGCGCGAGCAGGCAGCGACGGTCACGGTGCTTTCTGACGGGCACGTGCACCTCGTCTTCGACGAGCCGCAGCGCGCTATCACGCCGGGACAGGCCGTCGTGCTCTACGACGGCGACACCGTGCTCGGCGGCGGCACGATTCTCTGATGATATTCTTCTCTTTCTCTCTTCCGCTCATCCCCTGAGCGGGCGCGGGGCGCAGACATCTGCGCCCCGCGTTTTTATTCCCGCCCGGTGCTGGGACATCTCTCTTGATGAAATGATATCTCTTCTATATTTTTATCGACACTATTATCCGACTTATCGTATTATAATAGCAGGGCACTCATTTATTGAAAGGTTGGTGGATTGTTTGAATTTGCCGGTAAAATCCATCTCAGACTATATTAGCGAAATTGAAAAAAAGCCCAAGCAGACTAAGGTAGATCATACTATCACCGTTTTTCGCGGAGAATCAAAAGTTTATGACACTCCGTGCCAACCCAATATTTTCAGGACCCCACTTTCACAGTCCGATCGGTTCTTTGAAAAAATCTCTTCGACGAGATGTCCGCCAACCATCTGACAGATGGAAAGACCTATCTTGAAATTGCCATCGACGCACAGCATGGCGGTTTTCCCAGCAGATTACTGGATGTTACCTACAACTGTATAGTTGCCCTGTACTTTGCCATCACCCCGTATTACACTGAAAGTGAGACCAGTCACGACAATGAAGATGGTATCGTATATATTTTCTTTTTAGAAGATATATACTGTCCGACCGGCAATAACATCAATCAGGCCTATAACGCGTGCATTGATCATAACTCCGACTGGTTCTCCGATCAGGAACTATTCCAAAAAAATCACAAGCTGATCGATCACATCAAGAAGAATCCCCGTATTATCGCGCAGCAAGGTGCTTTCATCCTGTTTCAAGGCGAACATTTGAGCTCATTCCCCCGTTACCGCTATGAAACGGTCAGAATCGACAAATCTGCTAAAGCACAGCTCCGGAACGATTTACGTCTCTACTTCGGGATACACACGGGATCCATCTACCCAGAAGAGTTTAACCTTGTCCACGAAATGATACGAAAAAGTAAGAACGTTTCCTCCGGTTCCTTCTCCCTCGAAAATGAACTGAAACTGATCTTTCACAATATTGAAAAGCTGTCAGAGTATTATCTGGATGAACTCGAAGTAGCCTCCAAAGACGAATATCAGCAAATCATCAAGACCGCAGAGGCCGAATTGTTCGATTACCATTTACGGCTGAAAAGCTTTTTAGATCATCTCGAATGTCATTCTAATGTCAACAAGGACTACAAGGACTACAAAGTTGATTGTCAACGTTGGAAAGAAACATTTAACAGCTTAATCAACAATTTTGCGGATACTGCTGAGGCGCTCATGCAGGAATATCCAGATTCTGCAATACAAATCTGCCGCCGAGAGCTACTACTGTAGTCCAGATAGAAAAGTTTCCAGATAGAGAAAGGTGAAACAAATGGAACAGCTGAAAAGCAAAGAATATACATCCATCGCCAAGCTGATGCGTGGATTCCTTGAGGAAATTGAACTAGTTCCCTACAGCGAGCTTCCTTCTCCGCAAGAAATCGTTAAAGAATTAAAGCGCCGACGCTATCTCGAAAACGGAATCACTGCACAGCAACTTGGCTGTGCAGAAGACGGTGATCAGGTCGTTTTCGCTCACTACTCCCCAAAGAAGCCTCCGGAAGAGGTGTTCAAAATCCTACAATCTCCCCTTCTTGAAGACGGCGACCCTGTGACCTGCCATATTGTCGTTCTTACAAACACGATCGCAGAAAACGCACAAGTCGAGGCCCAAAAAGCGCGGATTACTAAACTGCCAAAGCAAGCCTTTCCAATCGCTTCAAGGACAAAAAAAGGTCAAAAATTTGCTTCTGCACGCTGCACACTCCAGCAAAAACTGAGCAGGTTTTTTCCATCGCAATTCAAAGCAGGATTCGCTCGCCCCACTATGATTCTGCCATGGAATTTAATGCTGATTCTTCAAAGGCAGGCACTTTAGAAAGCTATCATATTTCTTCAGATGTATATATTGCAAAGCTGTTCGACATTGTGAGCCTATACAATCACATCGGTGCTGAACTGTTTGCACGCAATGTCCGGTATCATATTCGAGATGCGTTGAATGTCGAGTCCCAAATCCAGAACACTTTAACCAAATGCCCGTCAAGCTTTTATAATTGCAATAACGGAATCGCCATGCAGATTAAAAGTCAAAAGAACCTGGATCGGCGAGCCGAAAGTGATATCCGTCTGACCTACTCCGAAATAGAGGACCTCTCGATCATCAACGGTGCGCAAACAATTTCGGCAGCTGCTAATTTTTTCTTTCAGCAAACGGATGATGCCTCACAAATTGAAAACATCCAGTGTGCAAAGAAAAAAGCATGGGTTCTGCTACGCGTTTTTTATCCGGATGACAAACCGCAAAAGAACTGTTCACAGGCCTTTGATCAAATCAGTATTTCGCTCAATCGTCAAAAGCCCATTACTCCCATGGACGTTGCATATACCTGTCCGCAGATCACGCTCATCAACTCTTTTTATGAAAACGGCACCTACCCCCTTTATTGCTTTAAGCTTCTGAAACGGGGGCAAAATGAGCCTGGCCGCTTCCATTATCAGCTTTCTGATTTTGGCCGCATCGTAACTGCCTACTATTACAACGCTCCCGGTGAAGCACGTTCCAGCCCCACACAGGTCATCGTTCGGTATAGTGATACCTCCAGCGAATATGACACAGTCGAATTTTCCGAGAGCGATCCTTCCAAACCGATATATGCTCCGTTCGATCTGTACGATGACAAGGCTGCTTTATTTCTATCCTGGTACAAGCCTGTCAACTTTGCCGTGAGCATCTCCGAAGTATACCGTTTGGTAGAAAAGCAGTATCGGAATGCGGCAACCCCCGATGCCAACACTCTGGCCGTTCTGGCAAATGGGCGGTACTTTTTTGTAGCATATGTTGTAAATGCATTAAACCACGCAGGCAAGCCTTTAACAGCAGAGCGTTCGTTTGCCAATTTCGATTACAGCGCCGACCATGTAAAGTGCGCCAAAGAATACATCATCGAATTGATCTTACAATATTCCACACTTGTGGCGCAATTTGCAGAAACATATCTTAAAAACGCCGGCTCCGGCAGAAACACACTGAACTCCAACGCCTTTAAAATTCCAGCATTTTATCAGGCCTGGTGTGATAATACTCAAGGAAACGATCAAATCTCCAATTGGTTGAACTCGCTTATGGCCGCACTTGGCGGCACCGATGAAAAAGTTTCTGAGCCAGCGTAATAATATAGCAGGGCGATATTGTTCTGTCGGTTTATCTCCTTAATACCATAAGCGGGGCGCTAATGCGCCCCGCGTTTTTTATTCCCGTTCACCGAGGGCTTCCTCCAGCTTTTGCAGCGCGCGCTTTTCGATGCGCGATACATAGCTCCTCGAGATGCCGAGCTTTTTGGCGACCTCACGCTGTGTGCGGGGCATCCGGCCGCCGAGGCCGTAACGCGAGATGATGACCTCTTCCTCCCGCTCGGTCAGGCACTCGTGCACGAGCTTTCGCACGCGCAGGCAGTCGTCGCGGTCCTGAATGTCCAAATACATCGTGTCCTCGACGCCGACGACGTCCATGAGGTAGAGCGACTCGCCGTCGGCGTCGGAATCGAGCGAATCGTTGAGCGACACCTCGCCCTGTAACTTCTTCCGGCTGCGAAAGTACATCAAAATTTCATTCTCCACGCATTTGGCGGCGTAGGTCGCGAGCCTCGTACCCTTTTCCGGGCGGTAGCTCGAAACGCCCTTGATGAGACCGATGGTGCCGATGGAGATGAGATCGTCCTGCTCGTCAGACTGGGTGTAGTATTTTTTGGCGATGTGCGCAACAAGGCGCAGATTGTGCTCAACGAGCACGTTGCGCGCCTCAATGTCGCCCGCAAGCATGCGCTCGACGTATTTCTTTTCCTCCTGTGCCGAGAGCGGGCGCGGGAACGAGCCGCCCGACAGGTGGAGCGAGAGCAGCATGGCGTGCGTAAGCAAATAAAGTGCAATCGACAGCATAAAAACGCCTCCTCTTTTTCTCCATCCTATGGCCGCACGGGAAGTCCCTATGCAGTGCTTCTTTCCATGACATGAAGGAACCATTAGGATTCATTATGTCTTTTTAACAATGTCGAAAAGTGGGTATTTCCGTTTTTTGTGTACTCGTCCAATCTTGCATAATCAGTCGCTTTTCCCCCTTGCAGGGCGAAAAAATGTGTGTTAAGATGCGTTCATCTTCAGGAAAGGAGAAACGTCTGATGACTCAGTTCTTTGCCAATGCAGCTGCATCTCACTTCGCACAGGCCGCCTGTGCCGCTTTCTCCTGTTCTGATATGAACAGCATGATTATTCTGGACGCCAGCCTTATTCTGCTGGCGTCCTTTATTATTCTGCCTCTGGCAGTACTGGTAAGAAACAAAACTGAACAGCCCGTCCGAATCGCGACGCAACTTCGACTTCTCTCCCGATTCTCCGCACGAGATAGAGACTGATATCACGAAAGAGGCTCCGTCGATTCGACGGAGCCTCTTCCTCTTAGCTTTTTCACTTTTTCTCGTTCGGCCGGCGAAAAAAGCGGAAATAGATCCCCCCATTCCACATTTTTCAGAAAGAGAGATCCCTCCAATGGACTTTTTAAACTTCCTCATGGCGCTCAGCCCAATTGTCGTCGTGCTTGTCGGCATCCTGGGCTTCAAAAAATCCGCAAAAACCGTCTCTCCCATCGCCCTTGCCTGGACGCTTATCCTTGCCTTTACCTATTTCAACCTTGACGGCCTCACGTTTGCTGAAAACGTCAAGGTGCTTGACCCCCTGGTCTGGAAGGGCATCAAGGAAGGCCTCAAAATCGTGCTGATGGTCTTCGGCGCGTTCACCATTTTGAACCTGCTGCGCGAGACCGGCGCCATTGAGGATGTGAAAGCCACCATTGCGCAGATCAGCGACGACCGCCGCGTGCAGGTCGTCATCATCGGCATGATGCTGCCGATCTTCCTTGAGGGTGCAGCGGGCGCGGGTGCTCCTGCCGCCATCGCCGCCCCGTTCCTTGTGGCCCTCGGCTTTAACCCCACCACCTCCATCGCCATCGCGCTGCTCGGCGACGCGACGCCCGCCTCGTTCGGCGGCGCGGGCCTGACGACCATCAACGGCGGTGCGGCCCTCGTTGACGCGGGCCTTGCCACCGTCGCGCAGAACGCCGCGATGGTCGGCCGCTTCCACATGTTCGGCGTGCTCGTCATCCCGTTCGTCATGGTCGGCATGGCGTTCGGCAAAAAGGGCTACAAGGGCATCCTCCCTTACCTCACCTTCGCGGGCGTGAGCACGTGCCTCACGATGTTCGTTCTTTCCAACTTTGTCGGCGCGGAAGTCACCTCCATGGGCACCGGTCTCATCTCCATCCTTCTCTCCGTTGCGTATGTCAAGCTCGTCGGCGTGAAGACTCCGGACGAATTCCGCAATGAAAGCGCCAACCATCAGCGCAAGTACAGCTCGTTCAAGGCCATGTCGCCTTACGTCTACATGCTCGTGCTGCTCCCGCTCATCCGCTATGGCTTCCCCGCCGTCGTCGAAAATGGCTTTGCCATCATGTGCACATTCGGCTACATCTTCTGGGTCGACCTTGTCATCCTCGTGTGCGGCATCCTCGGCGCACTCACGCTGGGCGTGGACTTCAAGACCTATAAAGCCGTCTGCAAGCGCACCGCGAGCGGCGTGCTGCCGGTGCTCGTCACGATGGGCAGCCTCCTTATCGTCGCCTACATCATGCAGTCCTCCTCCACGGGCATGATGAACCTCCTCGCCTCTGACATCGCCGCCGTCGTCGGCCGCTTCTATCCCGCGGCAGCCGTCCTCATCGGTTCGAGCGGTGCGTTCATCACCGGCACGGGCCTTGGCTCCAACATCATGTTCGCCCAGATGCACATCGACGCCGCGGCATCGCTCGGTATGAACCCCATCACGATCTTCGCCGGTCAGAACGCGGGCGCTTCGCTCGGCAACCTGATCTGCCCGAACAACACAGTCGCCGCCTGCGCAACGGTCGATCAGGTGGGCAACGAGAGCGAGGTCATGAAGAAGACCTTCAAGGCCTTCGCCATCATCCTTGTTTTGTACATGGTTCTCGCCATGCTTTATACCTGCGTGCTCTTCCCCAACTTCGGCATGTAAGGGCCGCACAAACGATCAGTTAACTACACGGGCACACCGTTTTTGAGAAAGGAAGTATTCTTATGGCAAAGAAAAGAGTTCTCGGCGTGGTCGGCATGGGTCATGTCGGCGCACATGTGGCTTACGCTCTGGCGATCCAGGGCATCGCGGACGAGCTGGTGCTCGTCGACCAGAACGAGCAGAAGCTCGCAAGCGAAGTGCAGGATCTGCGCGACGCAGTCGCGTACATGCCCCACCGCGTGACGGTGCGCGGCGGCGACTTCTCCGACCTTGGCGTGTGCGACGTCATCGTCAACAGCGTCGGCAAGATCGACCTGCTGCGCGGCACGCATGACCGCGTGACCGAGATGGACTTCACCATCCCCGCTGTGCGCAGCTATGCCGACAAGATCAAGGCCAGCGGCTTTGACGGCGTGCTCATCAACATCACCAACCCCTGCGACATCGTCACGCGCGAACTGGCCCTGCATCTGGGTCTCCCCCGCGGCCGCGTGTTCGGCACCGGCACAGGCCTCGACACCTCCCGTCTTCTGAGCGCGCTGGCGCGCCAGACCGGCCTTGACCACAAGTCCATCACCTGCTACATGATGGGTGAGCACGGCAACCAGCAGTTCGCGCCCTGGTCCTGCGTCAGCTTCCGCGGCGTGCCGCTGGATGAGTGGGCCAAGACCGACGAGCGCTTCCGCTTCGACCGCGACGCGCTGCAGAAGGAGTCCATCGAGGGCGGCTGGGTCACGTTCTCCGGCAAGTTCTGCACCGAGTACGGCATCGCCACCACCGCCGCGCGCATGGCCTACGCCGTGCTGCACGACGAGAAGGTCATCCTGCCCGCCAGCACGGAGCTGTGCGGCGAGTACGGCGAAGAGGGCCTGTTCGCGGGTGTTCCCTGCGTCATCGGTGAAAACGGCGTCGAGCAGGTCGTCGAGCTGCCGCTGACCGCCGACGAGAAGGCCACCTTCCACGCCTGCTGCGAGGGCATCCGCCACAACATGGAGCATCTCAAGGAAATCTAAAGAGCAAACAAATTTCGACAGGAGGTCATCCTTATGAATATCACGATCACTAAGACTACCCATCCCGGCACGCTGCCCCCGTCCGACCAGCTCGGCTTCGGCACCGTGTTCACCGATCATATGTTCCTGATGGACTACAGCGCCGACAAGGGTTGGCATGACGCGCGCGTCGTGCCCTACGGCCCCATCACAATGTCCCCGGCCGCGAGCGTTCTGCACTACGGCACCGAGGTCTTCGAGGGCATGAAGGCTTACCGCCGTCCCGACGGCGGCGTGCAGCTCTTCCGCCCCTGGGAGAACGTCGCCCGTCTGAACCGCTCCTGCGAGCGTCTGGGCCTGCCCCAGCTTGATCCCGACGATGCGCTGCAGGCCATCAAGGCCGTCGTCAAGGTCGACGAGAACTGGGTCCCGAGCGATCCCGGCACGTCCCTCTACATCCGTCCGTTCCTGTACGGCACTGACCCGACGCTTGCCCTGCACGGCGTGCATGAGGCCACGTTTGCTATCATCCTCTCCCCCTCCGGCAGCTACTTCAAAAACGGCTTACAGCCCGTTCCCATCATGGTCGAGACCGAGGACGTCCGCGCGGTGCGCGGCGGCACGGGCGAGGCCAAGTGCGGCGGCAACTATGGCGCGGCCAACCGCGCGGGCGACCGCGCCATCGAAAAGGGCTTCTCTCAAGTCCTGTGGCTCGACGGCGTGGAGCGCAAGTACGTCGAAGAAGGCGGCGGCATGAACGTCATGTTCAAGATCAATGGCACCGTCGTCACCCCCGCGCTGACTGGCTCCATCCTGCGCGGTGTGACGCGCAAGTCCGCCATTGAGCTCTTAAAGAGCTGGGGCGTGCCCGTCGAGGAGCGTCTGCTGAGCGTGGACGAGCTCTTTGACGCCGCGGCGTCCGGCGCGCTGGAGGAGGCGTGGTGCATCGGCACCGCCGCCGTCATCTCCCCCATCGGCGAGCTGAGCTGGGGCGACAGAGACTACAAGGTCAACGACAACAAGATCGGTGCGCTGTCTCAGAAGCTCTACGACGAGCTGACTGGCATCCAGTGGGGCACGAAGCCCGACCCGTTCGGCTGGGTCTGCCCGATCGACTAATTTTGCTATTCTCTCATCTCTCGATCTCTCTCATATAGGGAAAAGGCGGTGCGCTTGCACCGCCTTTTCCCTATTTTATCGTTTTGTTATCGTTTAGATTCATGCAAATTGCAAAATAACGCTCAGCTTATTTTGATAGATTTTAAGAATTTGTCTCATTTTATATGTCTGACTATTGATTTTTTAAAATTAAATGATATACTAACCTCATCAACCAAAAGGAAAAGGAGGAGCTTTCCATGCCTACGCAAAAAAGCACCGCACGGCTGTCGAAAAAGCCGCCGCTGTCGCCCGAGGAGCTCAAACAGATCGACGCTTACTGGCGCGCAGCAAACTATCTGACCGCCTGCCAGCTCTATCTTCTCGATAATCCTCTGCTCGAGCGCCCGCTGTGCGCGAGCGACTTAAAGCAGACCATCGTCGGCCATTGGGGCACCTGCCCGGGCCAGAACTTCATCTACACGCACTTAGACCGCGTCATTAAGCGCGATGACCTCGATATGATCTACCTTTCCGGCCCCGGTCACGGCGGCAACGCCATGGTCGCGCAGGACTGGCTGGACGGCAGCTATACGGAGGTCTACCCCAACATCACGCGCGATAAGGAGGGTATGCAGAAGCTCTTCAAGCGCTTCTCCTTCCCCGGCGGCATCCCGAGCCATGTCGCGCCCGAGACGCCGGGCTCGATCCACGAGGGCGGCGAGCTGGGCTACTCCCTCTCCCACGCCTTCGGCGCGGTGGCGGATAACCCCGACCTGATCGCGGCCTGCGTCGTCGGCGACGGCGAGGCCGAGACCGGCCCGCTCGCCACCGCGTGGCACGGCAACAAGTTCGTCAACCCCATCACGGACGGCGCGGTGCTGCCGATTTTGCACCTCAACGGCTTCAAGATCGCCAACCCCACCATCTTCTCCCGCATGAGCCACGGGGAGGTCGAGAGCTTCTTCCGCGGCTGCGGCTGGGAGCCGCGCTTTGTCGAGGGCGACGACCCGGCCGAGATGCACGCCAAAATGGCCGAGACGATGGACTGGGCCATCGAAGAGATCCACGCCATCCAGCAGCACGCGCGCACCGCGCACGACACCACGCGCCCCTACTGGCCGATGATCGTGTTCCGCGCGCCGAAGGGCTGGACCGGCCCGAAGGAAGTGGACGGCAAGCAGGTGGAAGGGTCATTCCGCGCGCACCAGGTGCCGATCGCCATGGACAACCCCGAGCACCTCGTGCAGCTTGAGGAGTGGCTGCGCAGCTACCACCCCGAGGAGCTCTTTGACGACAACGGCACGCTCATCCCCGAGCTGCAGGCCCTCGCGCCGAAGGGGCAGCGCCGCATGGGCGCGAACCCCCACGCCAACGGCGGGCTGCTGCTGCGCGAGCTGCGGCGCACGAATCCCGACATTGAAAAGAGCATTTTCCACAGCATTCACTCCGTCTGCCTTGACACCATGGTCGGCTACAAATCCGGCGGCGTGGAGCCCACGTTTGCCGACTGCTACCGCGAGCGCGGTGAGATGGCCGAGATGGAAAAGGAGGACGCGGAATGATGCCCATCGAGCGTATGCGCCCGGAGGATTTTGACGCGGTTTTCCGTTTGCTGGCCCGGAGCTTCCCGGCCGGGGAGCGGCGGGATAAGGCGGGGCAGCGCGCGCTGCTTGCGGACAGCGCCTAC
>ERZ779922.812-NODE-812-length-24623-cov-10.482457_pt1 | contig 24623 bp, 14 predicted proteins | sample MGYA00511544_ERZ779922 | MGnify/ENA primary metagenome ERZ779922 (study PRJEB29588, sample SAMEA2154516) | human gut metagenome | biome: human gut; feature: human-associated habitat; material: faeces | place: Denmark | collected 2008/2010 ... | reverse complement strand
AACACCAACATGACGCGCCACTACGCCAAATTCTCCGAGACGGTCATCGGCCGCGAGATGGAAGCGTTCGGCGAGCGGCTGGCGTCGGCTACTTGATACCTGAAAGGATTCGGCCAAAAGCGCCCCTCGGATGAGGGGCGCCGACGCCTATCGCTGGCTCTCTTCAATCAGAGAGTTGCGCAGCAGATCCAGAAACCGTGTCAGCCGCAACTTGCGGTTGATGACCCCACGGCGGCACTGGATGGGATTGTTGATACGGACATTGAACATCCACGAGAACAGCTCGACCAACTGTTCCACATTGGCACGGGTACCGTCGATACGCCGTCCCACGCCGGCAGTATGCAACGCCGTAATCAGCTCCATGAGATCCGTCGGCGTGAACGGCTCGGCCAGATAGAGCGCCGAGCGGGGTTTTTCGGGTTCCCGCAACCGGTTCATGACCGCAGAATGCTCGATACGCAGATGGACCATCCGCATCTCAAATTCCAGATGTGAGACGGCTCCTTCCCAAAGCGCGACAAGCGCCGCCGGACGCGGATCGTGCATTATTACGGGATTACATGACAGGAATTGCGTTCAGGGACAACAGACAAATGTCCACGGGGGCAAATATGCCAGTCGGCAGAAAACGTAAATCATCACTCAAATATCAAAGATTTTTATTTCAGATTGATACATTTAAAACATTAAATTTCAATAAATCTTGCTAAAACATGCAATTGTCTGAATGCTTATATTGCAGTTCTCGTAGAAATATTCTAAAAAAAGATAGGATGGTTTTAGCCATCCTATCCCAGTGAGCAATCTCGTAATTTTGAACTTTTTATTTTAATGTTTTAACACATTATAGATAAGAGATTTTCACTCGAAATTATTTGTCGGTTGACAAATGCCTTCCACACTTTGAAGCGTTACTGGTCTGACCGTTATTAGCGTTTCAACCACATCTTCTTGTCCTTACCTTACACTTAATGCCGGAGCGGCACGAATATTACAGATTATAGCATTCGCCTCATTTCCAGAGAAAACTCGGCACGGGATGTTCGGGCATTGCGCACGTCATCCGGAATGATCGTCCGGGAATATACGCTGGTTTCGGCCGGCTCGGTTCGGGTGGTCATCGTCAGGGTGTTCCCGCCATTCGTCAACTCGAAATCGTAGCCGTTGCCCCAGCTCTCGCCGTCGTCGTACACTCCGGTCAGCCGGGATCCGTCGATCGAATAACGCCCGGTGTATTTGGTGTAGTTCGATGTTTCGACCTTCTGATAAAGTCCGAATGTCGCTGCCGAAGTGAATTCTACGTATACCTCAAATCCTTCGGGAGCATTCTCTGACCAAGAAGTAAGGCGCCATTCGCCTACGATTTCCGACTGAATGTTGGGGGCATCGTCGTCATCCGAACAGCTTGCGGCGAAAATGCCGAGCAGGGAGAAAACGAGCAGATGATAAAGATGTTTTTTCATTGCAAGCACTGTTTTTATAACCAACCTCCGTTTGCTGCGCCGGCCGAACGGGCGATGACGGCGAATTCCTTGGTGATGACCATGCCGCCCATCACGACGCCCGTTCCAGGTTTCGTACCGCCGGCTATCGCCGAAACCTTGATTTTGGCCGATCCGGGTTTCGTGCATTTGATCATCAGTTTTCCATTATACATTTTGGGAGCCGCCTTGATGCCAAGCTTTTCCATATCCTTGGCCGACATCTGGATATCGGTATAGGTAAGGTCTTCGGCACCCTGTCCGAAATGCTGCGTCAGCGGAATGAGCTGCACCTCGCCCAATGCGACCTGCAGACAAGGCGTTCCTTCAATCTGCATGAGCAGCTGATAGGCATCGGTAATGCCGGTGCCCATTTTGCCGCGGTAAATCGACACGTCGGCGATCGTAGCTTTCGAGCCTTCGCCCAGCCGGGAGTCGATTTCATTGACCGAGGTGAGCAGCATGGTCTTGAATTCGTCGAGCGAGTATCTCTTCCCTTTCTCCAGGGCATAGGAGAGGCCGAGTGCGGCTACGCCCGAGACGTGCGGGCAAGCCATCGAGGTTCCCTGCATGTAGCCGTAATCCGCTCCGTTGCTCGTTTCGGAGCAGAGCGTCGAAAGGACGCCGGCTTTCTCCCCACCGCTCAAACCGCTCGTTTCGCCGCCGGGAGCCGCGATATTACAGCCGGAACCGTAGTTGGTATAATTGGCCGGCAGGTAGTCGGGCGAGAACGAGGTGACGGAGATATAATCACGATAGCCTGCCGGATAGCCGGACATGGCTGTCGATTCGTTGCCGGCGGAAAAAATGATCAGTCCGCCGTCGAGGGCCTCGCAGTTCTTCTGGGCGGCGAAGTACTGAAGCGCCTCGTAATCCATCGGCGATTGTTTGATGAACATGTTGTCCGACGTGTATATTCCCGCCTTGATGCCCCACGAGCACTGGAGGATGGAGGCACCGTGATCCGCGGCGTATTTTACGGCACGGCTCGACACGAGGGCGTCACCCGTCAGGTCTCCCGAGAAGATCTGACACGACATGAGACGCACACCGTCTCCCTTGCCCGTACCTCCGGCCACGCCGCAGACGCCGATGCCGTTGTTATTGACGGCGGCTACCGTGCCCGCAACGTGCGTTCCGTGTCCCGAATCGCCCTTCTGACCCCATGAAATGGGACCGTCGGCAGCGAAGTTCCATCCGTGAATGTCCTGGTTCTTGTATTCGGGCGAAGGGTTCGGATTGATCCACATGTTGGCCGCCAGATCCGGATGAGTGTATTTCACCCCTTCGTCCACGATGGCGACGATGACTTCGGGATTACCTGCCGTGAGCTTCCATGCGTCGGCCACATTGATGTCGGCTCCGGCCACCGATGTAGTGGCAACGGCCTGGTCGGCATTGTTGATGTAATGCCACTGCCAGAAAAGATTCGGGTCGTTGAAATCCGCTGTAACCAAAGCGCGGGTCTGGCCGTTCGCCGTTGCTTGAAACGGATAGGTTTTGCAGTCGGAAGCCCGGTAGAGACGGGTGCGGAACTGTACTTTCGAGATTTCGGCGACACCTGCGAGTCTCTCGGCCGCCTTGTCGAGATCCTCTTCCGATGCGAACCCGAGCACATACCATCTGTGAAGCCCTGCCGCACGGGTGCGGGCCTCGTGTTCGCCGGCTTCGGGGAAGACGCGCTCCAGCGAGGTGACATGCAGGTCGTTCAGGATGTCATCGACGGATTCGATGCCCGAACGGGTCAGCGCCGAACGGGTCTTGGCCGCATTCAACGCATTCTGTTCGAGACTGGGAATGGCTTCTTCGCCAAATTTTACGATGAGCGAACCGGCCACGGCGTCGTCCGACGTATTGCAGATTTTGCCCGAAGTCTCGATTTCGGGAGCGGAATCCCCGCGGTTCGGTATTTCCTGCATGGGATCCGTCGAGCAGGCGGCCAGCAGCAGGGAGGCGAAAATCAGGAGTTTCGTTTTGTTATGCATATATCATGCTGATTTTTGAGTCCGGCAGGTTGTTTTTGGCTTGAAAAAAAGGGAGAGGCCGACACTTGCCGGACGACCGGCCTCTCCCGATCCGATATTACTTGAGCGTGATTTCGGCAGCGGCCGTTTTCCGGAACCGGAGTTCCGATCCCGAACCGTTCGCACGCTGCACAGCGTCGCTGAATCCGACCGTAGCCCTTACGGCTTTCGCTTCAGGAGCCGATGCGGGCAGGAATCTTTTCGCATAATCGGTCGGTACGGTTTTGACGGAACTGCGTTCTGTAGAAACGGAGAATTCGAGCCGTTCGACGTAATTCCGCGGCTGCCGGAGCTCTGCGGCCATCCGGCGCAATTCTGCGATCCGCTCTGCGGCCAGTTCGGGAATGCCGCCCATATCCTTGGCGGGATCGACGAGCAACATATCCGTAAGGATCGAATAGGGGGTCGTCGTACTCAACGTATACAGATAACGGAACGTGGCCCCCTGCTCGACATAGTTCGGGGTGGGCACGAAATAGATGTAACCGTCGGCCACGGCGCCTCCGATGAACGGATAATTGACCGCATAGAGGGCTTCGGGATTCTCCTCCGAGACGCAGCCGGCGAGGATGTCCTCTCCGTTGATGACACCGATCGGCGTTTGCGAAAGAAGCGGGGAGATAGCGCCGGTTATGCCTGCGAGCGGAGCAGTGGAGGGAACGTAGACCGCCGGAATCCGACCGCCTTCGTCGAACTCGACCCCGGGGAGTCCCGTGATGGTCAGCAGATCGGCCGAACTGCTTTCTGCCGGGTCGTCTTCGATGGTCACCGTGCCGATCTTCCGTCGCATCGGCTTCTCATCCATGACGTTGACGGCATAATAGTTCCATTCGGTCGAAATCAGGTACTCCTTCGAGGGCTGCTCTTTCTGCGGCAGGAAGTCCGAGTAGAGGAACTCGCTCTCCAATCCCGGGTTGTATACACCGGTGGTCTTGATGGATGCCGTGAAGAGTTTGCTGGCATATCCGTTGTAAGCCAGTCCGGCGAACGTGTACTCCGTGTCGCCGTTCAGCCCCGTGAGCATGACGCTGTAATGTCCGCCGTTGATGGCGTCGAGCTGCTCTTTGGTGAAATCCTTGCCCTCCTCTTTGAGGAAAGCCGTCATGTCCAATCCTTGGATGTCTTTTGTCTTGAAGACTCCGTGTTTGATAGATTCAATCCCCTCGCCATAGGCCCAGAATTTCGCCGCATTGTCCGTCGTAATGCCTTGTCCCGCGAATTCGTTCGTGGCTTCGAGCCCGATGTTGAGAATGACGGAAACCTTGTCCTCGTCGCCCTTGGCGATATATCCGAACGAAATGGAGGCGTAGCCCTGCATTTTCAGATTCTGCGACGCCGTTTCGCCGCCCTCCGGATTCGCCTCTTCGTCCGAACCGTAGATGCAGCCTACAAGCGTGTACTTGCCGGTGCCGCCTTCCAGATCCTGAACGGAAATCGTCCCCGAAACAGTGATCGTCTTGATGAGTTCCGCGGCGATCTTGCCATCGGCCATCTCCTGTGCCTTGAGGCTCGCCTCGCCGTCGCTCAAATTGCCCGTGAAGATCGCATAGCGGAACTCTCGGGTGTCCTCGGAGAGGGTGGCGCCGATTTCGACGACACCGTCTGCGGGTTCGCTTTTGGTGAGGGCCACCGAGTAATCGTAGACCCTGGCTCCGGGAAGCATGATCCGCTGCAGACCGTTTGCGTTGGCATAGAAGAATTTTCCGGCATATTCACCTTCGCTCGGTTCGAGCACGATACCCTGCGCCGGGAAGGTAATCACGCCGTTATTGAGCGTGCCATATTGTCCGGCTGATTCGTCCATGGCGAAATTTTCCGGTGTCTGCGATGCGATGTACCACTCACCCATATCGGAAAAGAGGGTCAGACCGGTCGATTGGTAGGGATAATAGACCTTGTTCGGATCCGAGGCATCGACATAGGTCCAGACGTTGCGGTTCTCGTGGTTTACCTGTCCTCCGGCGAAGATGTTCATCAGCTCCGGAGTGTAGGCTTTCATGCGGTAATAGCCCTTCTTGTCCGAACGCTCGTAGATTTCGAGTTCGATTTCGGGGTTCGGATTAGCATTGGGGTTGTCTATCGACGCGAAGTTGCCCAGAATGTCGTCGCGGTAGCGGCCTTTGGTCTCACCGGTCTTTTCGTCGGTGACCAATTCCCATTTGGCCAGCACGAGCGATATCGAAAGGTTCACCTTATCGGCACCGTAGATCGAAGCGTAGCGCGGATCTTCGATGTTGATATCGCAAGTGTAGGTCGTGCCCATTTGGGCCTTGGGGAAACTGATCGTAAAGGTCGTCTCGTCCTCTCCGGCATCGAATGCGATCGGCTCGACGACGAAAATATCCTCGACGTTGGACTTCACGACGACCGGAACGACGATCGGATCCACGGTGTTGCGCCGTTTGACCGTATAGGTCGCTTCGGTCTGGGTTCCCGGTTCGAACTCCAGATCGGTCCGAGTAGCCTGCTTCTTCGGGAAGTAGACACCGTAGCAATCGGGATTCTCCGCGGTTCCCTGCGTATAGTTCACGTCGTCCTCGCAGCCGGCAAGGACAAGAAGTGCCAGCAGGAACGGTAATATATGCTTGAATGTCTTCACGGTAATTTGCTTTTAGATTTGACAGCTTGATCGCAGATGGTCATCACCCGTTCCACGGCTTGACCGTTTGCGAAGGATCGGGATTGTTCTGCGTGGCGATGACGGGGTTGTTCTGCGTCTCACCGCGCGAGATCACGAAGTTCCAGTAGGGTGCACGGCCTTCCGTATTCAGCCGGTACGAGGCAGGAGAGTTGGTTCCCACATAGCCCCGTCGGGTGGACATGTCGAGCCGCTTCATGTCGAACATGACGATGCCTTCGCCCCAGAACTCGATGCGCTTCTGAAGCATCAGCTCGTTGGTGAAATTTTCAACCGACGACGACATGTTCGTACAGTCGTAACCTCCGCCCACAATGCGGTAGTTGTTCATGAACTCATTGAGCAGCCGAATTCCTTCGCCAAGATTTTCATGCGCCTTGGCCTCGGCCTCGATGAAGTACATCTCCTCGACGCGCATGTAGGGATGGTCTGCGGCTCCGCCGACCTTGAAATCCTCATAAGCGCCCTGCGCCGGACGGAACTTGATGTTCGCGTAATCGGGCAGTTCATTGAAGTATTCCTTCCCCTCTTTGCGGCAGCTTTTGTAGTCGTAGGACTCCTTCTCCGGGTCTTTGCGGTCGGGATCGAGCCACGAATGGCGGCGGAAGTCGCGCAGGTCGATACTGTTGTAAAGGTTGCTGTTGATGCAGCGGCAGGCGTCGTTTCCGTAGGCGCTCCACGCATTCTCCGTGCTCATGTGCGCCGTGAAGCAGAACAGGTTGGCAACGCTTTCGCTCGGCAGGGCGAGGCCCCAGATCCAGGCATTGTTCGCCGTGGCGCTGTTGAAGCCGTTCGAGGGGTCTTCCCACTGCTCCTGCGTCAGGGGCGTACAGCCGCTGGCGTTAATGGCCAAGCGGGCGTACTCGGCGGCGGAAACATAGGCTTCGGCGTCGTTCTTGGCCGTACCGCGCTCAAGCCAGGCCCGAGCTTTCAGGCCGTAGACCAGCGCCGGACTGATCGTATACTTGTCGGGAGCAGTAAAGCCGCTCAATAGTTCTTCGGCCTTGTCCAGGTCGGGGAAGATCACTTGATCGTAGATGTCGTCGACCTTGGCACGGGGGTTGTTCTTGGCCTCGGCCTCGGTAGTCTCGGGCAGTACGATGGGCACGCCCAGCCCGAGAACCCCGGGCGCTTCAGTGTAATTGTTCTCCTTGAACTCGTACAGACGCACCAGATCGAGGTAGAACATGGCCCGATAGGCGTAGGCGAAGCCCAGATAGGACTTCTGCGTGGCGTCGAGCGTTGCGAAATCCGAGGCGTCGATCTGTTTGATGACGTTGTTGGTCGCCATGATCCACGCATAGTAGTTGTTCCACGTGAGCGCACCCACGGCATAGTCGGCGCCGAGCGCTTCGTTGGTTCCCCACTGTGCGAACCAGTCGTAGCCGATATTGCCGCCAATGGCGACGTCGCCCGTCATGGATTCCGTGGCGATATGGATGGCCGGCAGGGCAAAATCCCAGGCTTGGCCTTCGCTTGCATAGCCTGCGGAACCGGCCTGTACGAGCGAGGCCGGAATGCCTTCTATCAGCGTTTCGAGGGTGACCTGATCCTCGGTAGCTATTTCATAGGGGTCGGCTTCTTTGATGCAGCTGCTTGCCAGCAAAGCTGCCGCCAGCGTCGCGAGCGTTATGTTTGTCGCTTTTTTCATATGCATGTCGTTTGTCGTAAAGTGTTTGAGGCCGATTAGAATTGAATGTTGATGCCGCCCGAAATCGTCCTTACAGGCGAATAGGTGGCCTGGCTCGTCGATCCCGAATAAGAGTAGCGGGGATCGAATCCCTGACGTTTGGACCAGTACCAGACATTCTCGCAGGCAAGGTAGACGCGCACCTTCTCGATTCCGACCTTCTTGGTGAAATTCGACGGCAGCGTGTAGCCGAAGTTGATGTTCTGTAGGTTCAGGTAGCTGGCGTCCGTAAGGAAACGATCAGACATACCGTTCTGATCCTTGTCTTCATACTGCAGGCGCGGGATGTTCGACGACGCATTGTCCGCCGACCATGCATTGAGGATGTCCTTGTGCCAGTTCATACCCGTCGTCTTGTTGGCCGGCGAGTACATCGCCGCGGAGTATCCCGAGTCGTAAGCCAGACCGCCGATCTGGTAGGTGAAGGCCACGCTCAGGTCGAAGCCCCGGAAATTGACACTCGTGCCGAAACCACCGTAGAGATCGGGAATCGGGTCGCCGCAGAGATAGTCCGACGCCTTGGCATATTCAGTCGTCGTAACGCGCTTGCCCGTCGGGTTGCCCTTGTCGTCGGTTTCGTTCATGTACCACATCGAAAGGCCCTCGTCCGAAACACCGGCATATTTCCTCATGTAGAAAGTGTACATCGGAAGCCCTTCTCCGAAGAAAGTGGAGCCGCTCACGTAACCGGAGTAGCCATCGACCTGTTTGGTTCGTCGTTCAGAAGGTAGCATGGTGATCTTGTTGCGCAGGTGCGTCATGTTGAGGTTGATGTCCCACTGGACATGCTCCCGTCGGATCGGCGTAAAGTTCAGCTCGATTTCGACGCCGCTGTTGCGCATGTCGCCCACGTTGGCGTAGTAGGACGAATAGCCCAGCGACGGAGCTACCGGGAACGACAGCAGCATGTCGGTCGTCTTGCGGAGGAAATATTCGACGCCTCCGGAAACCGTACCGCGCAGGAAGCTGAACTCCACACCGGCGTTGAAGTTGGAGTTGGTCTCCCAGGTGATGTTCTCGGATCCTTTGGCGTTGAAGACGGTCGAGACCTTTCCGTTGGCGTTTTCGATCGTGTAGGTGTTCGTGTAGCGGAAGTTACCGATGTTGTCGTTACCCTGCGAGCCGATCGAGGCCTTCAGCTTGAGATTGTCGAGCCATTCATAGGTGCTCTCCATGAAATTTTCTTTCGAAATGATCCATGCGCCGCCCAGCGACCAGAAGTTGCCCCAGCGGTGGTCGGGGTGGAAGCGCGAAGAAGCGTCGCGGCGGTAGGAGGCCGAGGCGAAATATTTGCCTGCGTAATCGTACATGACACGGGCGAAATAACCCTCGTTGTTGTACTCAACCCGGTAAGAGCCGGCTCCCTGTTTGTCGATGATCGCCCCGGCAAGCTCGTCGTTTTCCTGCGTCAGCATATTGCTTTTCGTGGCCGACAGCGTGTAAATGCGGTTCTGGTAGGACTCGTGGCCCAGCATCACGTTGATGTTGTGCGAGCCTATCTGCTTGGTGTAGTTGAGAATCTGCTGTAGGTTGAGGTCGAAATTCCGTTGATGGCCCTTCGAGACCATGCCTTTTTCGCTGGCGAACTGTCCGAACCAGGGATTCGTAACCGAGGTGGAGCGGGTTTCGTCGAGCGAAACGCCGGCGTTGAACGTGAATTTGAAATCCTTGAGGAAGGTGACGTCGATATATCCCGTACCGTTGAAAGCATTGCCTTCGGCTTCCTGTTTGTTGAGACGCGAATCCGAGAGGGCGTTGCTGTTGGGGAAGAGCGAACGCTCCATACCGGCATTGTCGCCGTTGCCGTAGTCGTAGAGCTTGATGCCGTCCTCGTTGTACATGACATTACCCTCGCCGTCGCGGATGTAGAGCGGATAGATCGGACCGACGGCCGTCGTATAAGCGAAAACGTTGCCCGACGAGTTACCGGCGCCGCTGTCGTCGATCTGGTTGTAGCGGAAATGCGTGTAGTTGGCATTGGCGCTGAACTTGAGCCACTTCTTGGCCTGATAGTCCACGCGCAGACGGGCCGTATAACGATCCATGTCCGAGTTGTAGGCGATACCTTCGTTGTTCAAATAGCCGAACGATCCGTAGATCGAGGCGTTCCCGGTCTGGCCGGAGATCGAAGCGTTGTACTCCTGACGCAGGGACGAGCGGAAAGCCGCATCGGTCCAGTCGTCGGGACGGATGTAGTACTCCTTGCCCTCATAGACGAGACGGCGGCCGAGAGTCGCAGCGGGATTGACCTTACCGTTGATGCCGATGAACTCCTGCCCGGAAGGAACCGTATAGACCATATAGCCCAGACCTCCGTCATTCGCATTGGCCGTCAAATTCGTATTGGCGCGCAAATGGGCCTCGCCGACACTCATTCCCGAATTGACATAGTAGTTTTTCAGCGCACTGTAATGCAGTTCGTAAAATTGCGCCGGGTTGGTAATGTACGCATAATCCTGGACGGCGCGCGAATTGACGCCCCACTTGGCGTCGATTGTCACGTGAGCCTCCTGCGACTTGGCCTTTTTGGTGGTGATCATCACTACGCCGTTGGCGCCGCGGGCGCCGTACAGCGAGTTCGAGGCGGCGTCCTTCAACACAGTCATCGATTCGATGTCACTCGGGTTGAGGTTGTTCAGGTCTCCCGAGTAAGGCATGCCGTCCACGATCCAGAGCGGATCGTTGCCGGCGTTGAGCGAACTGAAACCGCGGATGCGGATCGTCGGACTCTCTCCCGGCTGTCCTGAGGTGTTGGTCAGCTGCACGCCCGCGACCTTTCCGGCCAGAGCCTGCGCTACGTTCGACTGCTGCGACTTGGCGATGTCGTCCGATTTGATGACGGTCGCCGAACCGGTGAAAGCCTCCTTTTTTGCCGTACCGAACGCCACGACGATCACGTCGTCGATAGCCTGTGTGTTCTCTTTCAGCACGACGTCGATCCGGGTTTGCGTTCCCACCTTGATCGTGTGGGACTGATAACCCATGAACGATACGACCAGCACATTGTCCGGTGCGGCTTTGATCGAAAAGCTGCCGTCCGCACCGGAGGTCGTACCCTTCGTAGTGCCTTCGACCAGAATGGTGGCGCCGACGATGCCGGCCCCCGCATGATCTTTGACCGAACCCGTAATTTCCCGTTCCTGCGCATGGGCGGACAAGAACAGGCCGAGAACAGCCATCAATGATAGAAAGATTTTTTTGGTCATAAATGCGCCATTTTAACGCTGGTAAAAAAATGATTGTAGAAAATTTGCCGTCTTCGTGTCCCGGCGCGGAGCCGAAACATTCCTCCTCCCCTTCCGGAAGCCCGGAGGGGGGGGGATGTCATCCGCCTGTCCGGTCACCGAACCGGCCGGATCGCAGCCTATTCGTAGAAATCGTCTGCAAGGTCGTTCGGCTTCGAGCCCGAATACTTGTCAGCCTTGCCCCGGAATTCGATGATCAAGGTGTTTCCGGTTCCGGTCGGATCAGGGTTCCATGTACTGAATACTCCCCAATCGACCATCGAGAATTTGAAGATCCACTCCTTGTTCTCCTGCTTGACGGTCACTGCCGCCTTCTCGGGACACCGCATGCAGTACTTAGCCTTGTCGGAATATCCGTACCCGTTATATGAGGACAGATACATATACTGGAACCTGAGGTTCCATTTGCAATTCGTGCCTTCCGCAGGCAGGTCGATCTCTCCTTCATGGTCGAGGTAGCTGTCCGGCAGGAAAAACATCGGAGTAGTATTATCCGCATCGATACTCTCGGTGAAAGCATTCCGGAAATAGAAGCAATATCCCGATAGCAGATCGCCGGTATAACTATCCCGATAAGCCGGGTCGTGCCGCACCTCCATCGCCGTAACGGGCCAATACAGCATGTCCTTGTTATCCTTGTCCAGGAATTTGATATAGGGCTCGAACGGTTTGACGGGCTTCAATGTTTCTTCATCCATTGCGTCGGCCGTCGCAGCCGTCGGCACACCGTAGTATTCGGCTTCGACCCCGATGCCGTTTTTCAGCGTCAGATTTACCCGCAGATAAATCTCCTTGCCGCCAGCGGGATTGGGATGGGTCTCGATCGTACCGGTCAGTCCCGCATCCTCGCCGTAGTAGGTCTGATAGGTCTTGTGGTCGTAGAGCCGGAACCAGTAATCGGAGGTCTGCGCCGCAACGTCGATCACGCCGTCGAACTTGGCCGCCAGCACCCGCACATACGCAGCCCAATGACCTTTGGCAAGATCAGCCGGGGCTGCGGCCGTTTCGGCATCGCCCAAAGCGAATACGTAGCTGCCGACCTGCGGCTCCTGCGAGAAGAGCGCGGCGATCGGGGCCTCGGCTGCGGCCGCAGCCTCGCCTCCGGCTGCCGGCTCCGTCACCTTGATCGTATTGGTGGCCGCATAGCCTCCGGCGAACGTGCCTTCGTAGGCGGCACGCAGGCGCTTCCCGTCTTTCGAAGCGTCAAGCGCGACGATGAGCCCCTCGATCGTGCCGAATTTATCCGTCAGGTACTTCGCCGTCAGCGTTCCGGTCGTCCCGGCGCCCGTTGCGAATTCACCGCAGCGAATCTGCACCTTCGCGGGATCAGCTGTCGCAAGGTCGATTTCCTCCGTTCCGAACAGCTCCTCGGCAAGCAGAATCTCCACGCCCGCAGCCCCCTCCTCGGGAGCGGCCAGGCCCTCTTGCTCGTAGAGGCAGAAGCGGCGGTTGCCTTCGCGGACATTGCGCCACTCGACGACGCTTCCGACGGCGGCGATCCGATTGTCGATCTCGTATTGGTTCGTCAGTTCGAGGTCACGCTCTTCCGTACAGGTATTCTGGTAACGGGCGATCAGCGTCTTGCCGCTCTTCAATTCGACGTAGGTATAGAGATTGAGCCGGGTTTCCGTCACCAGATCGGCGGAGAGTTCTACGCTCGCGACGTCGTTCATCGTCGTCTTTTTCACCGAAATATCCTTGTATTCGATTTCGAACGGATCGGAGGCCGTGTTCACGGTGCCCTTGGGGCTCTCCACCATCACGCGCAGATAATCGTCGGCCTGTTTCATCTGCTCGGCATTGATCAGCCCCTCGGTCGGCGAGAGATAAAAGGTGTGGCTGCCGTCTTCTTCAGCGACATAGATTGCCGACTTGATGCCGACGAGATCGCCTCCGTCGTACTGGATTTGATCGGTCAGAGTTACAGGAGGCTTCTTCCCGGGGTCGGGGTCGTCGTTGGGATCGTCGTCATCGCATGCACCCAGCATGGCTGCCGATGCGAGCAACGCGCACGCCAGCGCGCGCAGTCTGTAATGGGTCGAGTTTTTCATAACGATTGTTTTTAATAGCGCGGGGTTCGGGAAAACCCCGCGCTATCCGGTTTTTCTGTTGTCATTCGGTCATTCCGGCCTTGCGGAACATGATGCCCGGCAGTTCTTCGGCCAGACGGCTCATCGGAACCGACGGAGCCGGCAGGCGGCGAAGCAGTCTGGGCGGTTCGAGATGATCCTTTTCGGCCGCAGCACGCCCCGTTTGGCTTACGACAGGGCCTTCCCACGTTCCGCGCACATGATGCTTGCGCACGCAGATGCCGTCGACCTCGAACCGGTACCAGTTCTCCTTGCCTTCGCCCTCGACCTTGGTGATCGTAACCTGACCGTCGTAGAGCAGGGCGTGTCCGTCCATGTATTCGAAGATCTTGTTGTCATCTCCCCCCATCGAATAAGTCTGGTGCATCCACCGGCTGCCATGCAGACCGCCGTCCAGCATAATGCCGCGCATCATGACGCCGGGTTTGATGTATGCCGGCCAGCGCTGTTCGGTCACCTCGTAGGTTCCCGGAGTGATTTCGTTCTCCTTGCCCGGCTCGGTGGTAAGTTCCACACGGACGATGTCACCGCCCGGCTCGCGATCCACGAAGTCTTCGAGATGGTCTCCTACCCATTCGATACCGATATTGATGAATTGCAGACCGCATCCGTAGGAACTGATCGGTTTGTAGCCGATGCCTTGGATATAGACCTGATCCGAAGTATAGTAATGCGCCTTTTTGATCTTCGACAGATCCATGTCGTAGTCACGCTCGAGCGTCGAGGTGCCGTCGTCATCGGACTTGTCGTCGGATGCGTCGGTGATCGGAATGACTCCGGTGTACGAGCCCTTGAGGGTAAAGCCGTCCTTCGAGGTAAGGTTGAACTCGATCTTGTATACCGGTTCTATTTTGCCGTCTTCGCCTTGGGCCGTACCGGCGGCCTCGATCTTGATGATGCCCTCCTTTCCGTAGGAAAATTGTCCGAAAGAGGTTCCGTCGTCCAACTGGACATAAGTGCCGAGCGGGAATACCAGCCCCTCCATCGGAATTTCCACGGCGGGCATCCACGACCCCCATTGGAACGAGGTGTTGGCCAGATATTCGTGGGGCTTGATCACGGCTTCCTTCGGATTGCCGAACAGGTCGTTGAATACGACGAGCGCAGCGGCGAGACCGCCCTGCCCCTCCTCCGTGTCGTAGGTTTCGTCGTAAATGTTGATCTGCATCATGCCGGTACCTGCTTCGAGCATGTTGCCGTAATAGGTCGCGGTGGCGCTGAATCCGACCACTTCCACGTCGCGTCCGATCTGCGGCAGGTAGAAGCCGCCGTCCTCCGGCTGATCGACGATCTGGAGCTGTCCCTCGTAGACGATGCTCTTTTCGGAACCGTCCGTATCGACGAAACGAAGCGAAACGCTCCAGACGTCACCCTCGTGGGAGACTTTCAACGGCTCTCCCGAAACCAGCGACAACTGGGTCTTATTGCCTTCGGCGTCGATATACTGAACACCGGTATATTGGGACGTGAACGTGTGATCCTCGTTGAGCTGGCTGGCCATATATTCACCCTCGGGAAGCGTGTAGGCATCTTCGCCCGGAACCGCATAGAGGTCGGCCACGAAAAGGTAACCCGCCTCTTTGAGCGTCACCCGCCCTTTGGATACGGTATGCTCGGCATCCGTGAAGGCCATATAATAGTTGTGCGACTCCACGCCCTTGACCGGGCCGAGGTACCACGACAGCGGAACTTTATCCAGCAACACCTTGTCTGCGTCATCTCCCACCTCCGAAGCGTCGGAATTCTTGCACAGTCCGTAATAGGCAACCGTCAGCGTTTTTCCGCCGGTTTCGATTTCGGCGGAAATACGAGCGACGCGGGCCGAGAGGAACTCGACCGAGAGATCCGCTTTCGAGGCTTCTCCGACGTTCGAGGAGTTCACGTCGATCTCCCCATAAGCGATTCCGTTGCCGGCAGCCGTAAGATCGACGGCTCCGGAAGGTTGTTTGACGGTAATTTTGACGGCATCGTCGGCGATCAGCATGCCGTCCACATCCACAAGCCCTGCCGTCGGCGAGAGATAGATCGTATAGACGGAGGCAGCTTCCGAAGCATCTGCCTTTTCGCCGTTTCCGGGAGTCTCGACCGTGTAGACGGCGGATTTGATTTCCCGCACGACACCGTTGCAGATCAGGGCATTCCCGCTTTCTGGCATATCGGGGTTGCCGGATGGAGTGGAATCGTCGTCCGAACATGAATTCAGTACGGACGCTCCTGCCATGCAGAGCATGGCCAGAAAGAATAGGTACAACTTTTTCATAGGATGAGATTTAATGAACCGGCTTCCCGGTTTGGCTTTCGGATGTGATAAGCATAATGAAATGCCATACTTAAAACAGTCGATACAATCTACATAATGAAACCCTGGACGGATTCCAAAAAATTACTTATTCGAGTTTCGGGATTTTATCGACTTGGCACGAGAACGGTGCTAAGGAAAAATCCCCCCCCCTCGCGATTTGACGAGGAAAGAGGATTCTCTCTGTTGCAAAAATAATAAAAAGATTTTATCCTAATTAATTTTTCGCAAAAAAAATCATCAGCAATTACGCTCCAAATGCATAAAAAAGTCTTGCAAAATGCGCATTTTAAGAACAGATTCGCACTTCAGACCGACGGCGAAATCGGGCAGATCGACCGCTTCGAAACTGCTCCGCCAAACCAAAAACAAGGATGGAATAAAATATACTATATATAAATATGATCTCTTTCCAGATGAGTGGATATACCACGCCCGCGTCCTGCAAACCTCACATTACCTTATCCCGATAGTCGGGGTGAAATATACACAGTGACAACCGTCTGGCTGCCACATCCGAGCACCACACCCTCCGAGCTGAAATCAATCGTTGTTATTCCAGCTTGGCCAACAGTTTCCGGACGAGAGTTTCGTCGGCATCGGTCACGGAGTATTCCGGAACACCGGCACACCCGCCCATCGAAACCTGCGGATTGCGGAAGCGCATCGCGCCCTCACGTTCCCGGCGGGCGCTGAAGTGCAGGGCATCGACCCCTGTGGCGGCCAGCAGGCGGGCGTTCGACGGATTGACGCCGCTTCCGGCCATGATTTCGATGCGGCCGGCCGCCTGCGCCGCCAAGGCTCGCAGCGTCCCGACACCCTCCTGCGCCGTATTGCGGCCTCCGGAGGTGAGCACCCGGCGGCATCCGGTGCGAATGACCGCTTCGAGCGCCTGCCGGGGATCGCGCGTCATGTCGAACGCGCGGTGGAACGTCACCTCCACCCCCTCAGCCTCGCGGACAAGCTGCGCCGTGCGCGTCTCGTCCACCTCTCCGTCGGGGGTCAGCACGCCGAGGACCACCCCGTCGGCTCCGCAGGCACGGGCGAAGCGAATCTCTTCGGCCATCAGCGCCGTTTCGGCATCCGTATAGCAAAAATCCCCGCCCCGAGGGCGTATCATCACGCTCAGCCGCAGGCCCGGTAGACTCCGGGCGTAGCGGATCAGCCCGGCGGAAGGGGTCGTACCCCCTTCGAAGGGCGCGGCACAAAGCTCGATGCGCGTGACGCCTGTCCGCCGGGCTATATCGCACGCATCGCAGGTATAGGCGCAAAGTTCAGTCGTCATAAATTCCGGTCATAATTGGTGTATGGTGTGCAAAAGACGGTCGCCGAGGCCAATCGTATAGCCGTGGGATTCGAACACGACACGGTTGAACGTATCGCCGATCAGAAAGACCGGAAGCGAAACGTTCCCCGGCAGCTGCATCGCTTCGAGAATCCGCCTGCGAACCGAGCCGTCGCGGTCGATGCCGAAGGTGACGGTCGCCGGCAGCGGGGCCGCGGGCGACGCCGTGTATTTCCGGTACGCCCCCTCGTCGGGGAAGAGCAGGATCAGCGAGCGTCCCCACGCTTCAAGCTCCGCGGCTTTGGCCGCGATATCCTTCAGCGCATGATCTGTAGGCTCCTGTCCGACGCACAGCAATCCGATCACGAAATAACCACGTCCCGCAGTCGTGAGGACCGACGTTTCGGCTCCCGTCGCGGCGTCAGTGAATTTCGACTCCGAATCGAAACTCCCGATCACGCGAACCGCCTCCGAATTGTCGCGCATCGTCAGGTTCGTTTCGGTCGTACTGTCCGGACGGACGTTGAAGAACGACACGTTCCCCAGCACGCTGCCGCTGGCGAGCCGGCTGCCCGTCACAAGCATATAATAACCGGTTTCCAGATCGGCGGGAGCCCGGAACAGCTCGCTCCACCGCTCGAAATCAGGATAGTTCAGCAGGGAGAACGACTGCCCGTCGAAGCGCGAAAGGGAGAAGTGCCGGAAATACTCCGGATCGTCGAGACGCGGAATCGGCGCATAGTTCAATTGCAGCCGCCCGGTCTCCAGTTCCCGGTTCCCGGCCGCGTCGAAATCGACGGGCACATCCTTCCCGGCATGGCGGTAGAAGAGGTTGCCCGTCACGCGGTCGATCCACGCCGGGATGCCGAACGAACGAGCCGCGGCAACGAAGAAGATAGCCCGCGAGAGTTTGTCGGCCGTCCGGCTACGCCACACGCCTTCGGGCGAGATGGTCGTGGAGACGGTGCAGAGTTCCGGACGCAGGGTCAAGCTGTCGCGGCACCACGCCACCAGACGCTGCGGGTCACGGCGGAACGCGGCGGCATCGGCGGCCGGAATTTCCCGCTGCAGGAACGACCGGTAGGGCGTGAGCATCTCATCGGCCACACGCGGGGCCAGCACGGTCGCGGCGTCGGCATTCTTGTCCGTATTATAAAGATGATCCGCGAGCACCGCCGACGGCGTGTCGCGCAGATCCTTTTCCGACAGCGTGGCGAGCAGTTGCAGCGCCCGCCCGGTGCATCCTTTCCGGCTCGCGCCGCGCAGAAAATCCATAATTTCGGCGTGATTGCCTCTCGAAGCGGCGATAAATCCGGCCACATCGTCCGGCTTCATGCCGACAGAACGTGCAAACTCCGCAACGGCGGGTTTCGCCGGGCACGTGGCGATATAGGCGTTGCGGATGGAGTCTTCGCGGTTGAAGCGACGGTCGTTCTCCGCACGCTGAGCGGCCGTCACCTCCGGCAAATTCGCGCTCTCGGTCGGAGGAACGATGTCGATGGGAAAGGAGAATTCGTCGCCGATCGCATGCTCCAGCACCACCGTCGCCTCCGTCTCCCTCCCGAAAGAAACCTTCCGAACCCCAAACCGGCCATCACAGACAGCCGTGACAAGCATATCGCCCAGACCCGCCGACAGCGACGCCCGCCCCCGGACGTCGGTCGTTTTGCGCGATACGGTGTAGAACTCGGCGTAATTGTAAAGTTTGAACTCCACGGTCGCACCCTCCACGGGACTGCCCGCCGTGTCGGTGACCGTCACGGTGAGCGGGGCGCACGCGGCATAGTTCGAGATCACATTGATCTCGGTGTAGTTGGCCGTGGTTTTCATCACCTCCTCCGAACCGTCGTAATAGCCGAAGACCTTGGTATGCATCAGCATCCCGCGGCTGGCCGGGGCGTTGAACCACCCCAGGTCGAGCACCGGTTCCGGCTCGCAGGCCCCGAGGAAATGCCACCGTCCGTCGGCCCAGGCCTCTACCCAGGCGTGGTTATCGTCGGTGTGCGCCCAGCGGGGCGTGTAGACCTGCCGGGCCGGGATGCCCACCGACCGCAGGGCCGCAACGAGCAGCGTGGACTCCTCGCCGCAGCGGCCGTAAGCCGTGCGCACGGTGGCCAGCGGCGAACTAGTTCGCGCATCCGACGGCTGGTAGTTGGCCTTCTCGTGACACCAGTGGTTCACTTCGAGGATGGCGTCATACATCGACAGCCCCTCGACGCGGGGTTTGAGTTCATCGTGAAATACCCGGCGCGAATCGTCGAGACACTCGTTGTTGACCCGCACGGGCAGCACGAAATGCCGGAACAACTCGTCGGAGACGCTCCTGCCCCAAGGCATCTCCTGCCGGACAGACAGCGCACAGCGCACGTTTTCCAGATAAAAATCGCCCAGATAGTCGGTAATGTCCCCCACGGGCATATAGGCATAGAGAAACGTCATTGCATCGCGTTCCTGCGGCGTCATCGGTTCGTCGAATATCCCGAACAGATCGCCCCGGGGGAGCAGCTCCTGTTTGTACCGGAAATCGGTCTCCACGCGCCGCATGAAACCCTCGTTGCCGGCCGGGGAGCACGCCGACAACACGCCCGTGAGCATAAGCAGGCCGGCGAATAGCTGTGTCGTTTTTTTCATCGTAAAGTGAGTTCTATGATTCGGTCGGTATCCTCGGGAACATGCTCCAGATTCAGGACGATCCCTTTTCCCCGGAGCGTGTCGAACTTCACCCGCTCGCCGTTGTTCAGGCACCGGGCTTCCCCGACTTTTTCCGCAAGCGGCAGGTACAGCGCATCGTCCTGCAAATCGAGCACATGCACGTAAAGTTTGTCGCCCTTGCGCGTCGTCACGCCCCAGTCGTGGGGCGGGATGTCGCCGCCGCGGGTTCCGTAGATGCTTTCGCCGTACCGGGCGAGCCATTCGCCCATCTCCCGCAACCGTTCGACGGCCGTCGCAGGCAGTTTTCCGTCGGGTTGGGGACCGATGTTGAGCAGCAGGTTTCCGTTGCGGCCCGCAGCCCGCACGAGGTAGTGGATCAGCGTCTTCGACGATTTGTAGTCGAGGTCGGTGATCTTGTAGCCCCACATGCCGTTCATCGTCTGGCACGTTTCGAGCGGCAGGCGGCCGATCTCCTGCCCCGAAAGTCCGGCGGTGTTCTCGCCCGGAAGGTCGCGTTCGAAAATCTGGATGTCCTCGCCTTCGAACGGAACCAGGTGGTGGTTGTTACCCACCAGACAGGCCGGCCTGATGGCATGGATATGGTCGTACAGTCCGCGGAGCTTCCAATCGAAATCCGGGTTTTGGTCCTGGTCCCACACCCCGTCGAACCACACGGCGCCCACCGGATCGTAACCCGTCAGCAGTTCCGTGAGCTGGCGTTTCATAAAATCGTAGTAACGCTCGTAGCTGATCGCCGTGCCGGGGCGGCCCGTTCCCAGCCCGGTCCTGCCGCGCGGGCAGTCGTCGCGGTACCAGTCGATCAGTGAGTAATATAGGTGCAGTTTTATCCCCTGACGGGAGCACTCATCGGAGAGCGCCTTTACGATATCCTGTTTATACGGCGTGGCGTCCACGATGTCGTAGTCCGTCTGCGCGGTGTCCCACATCGAAAAGCCGTCGTGGTGGCGCGTCGTGAAGCAGACGTACCCCGCACCCGAGGATTTGATGGCCGAGACCCACTCCGCGGCATCGAAATCATGTGGATAAAACGCATTGGCCAGCTTGGCGTACTCCTGATAATTGATATTGCGGTTGGTCATAGTCCATTCGCCCGTGCCGAGCAGCGAGTAGAGCCCCCAATGAAGGAAAATGCCGAATTTGGCATCCTGAAACTCCGTCCGAGCCCGAAGGTTTTCGGGCGCCGGGACATAAGGATCAACCACCTGTGCCGATATCGTTCGGCAGACAGCAGTGCAAAGCAATGTAAAAAACAGTTTTTTTATCATCTGCGAGTAAAAATTTAGCCCGGGTATTTACAATGCTTATCTACCTTTCTTTTTTTCAAAGAAGAGGCAAATTCTATATTAAATGAATATCCAAAGATAGCACAAAAACTCATCAAAGCATATCAAAACCAAAAATTTTAATATGCTTTAAAGTCAAGTATTCTGTAAAATACCTCTTTTAGCGTCGATTAAAAGGCTACTCTGCCAACGCATACCGAGGCAGTTGCACCGACACCTATACTTGGCAGAACAACATGATTTTTTTTGACGGTCTCCTTTACGAATCCCACAACCGAGCAAAGCTGATAGATCATAACTGACAACACTCTAACGTTATTCGCTCTACGATTTCTGTAGTCTGGAATTTTCTTCGTATCTTTAAGAAACCGTAAAAACTATTTGAGCCATGAAATTCTTTATCGACACGGCCAATCTGGAACAAATCCGCAAGGCGCACGAACTGGGCGTCCTGGACGGCGTAACGACCAACCCATCGCTGATGGCCAAAGAGAACATCCGGGGTACGGAAAACTGCAACCGTCATTATGTTGAAATCTGCAACATCGTCGAAGGGGACGTGAGCGCCGAGGTCATAGCCACAGACTTCGAAGGAATGGTGCGAGAGGGTGAGGTGCTAGCGGCGCTGCATCCCCGCATCGTCGTGAAACTGCCCTGCACGGCCGCAGGAATCCGGGCCGTAAAATATTTTGCCGCCAAGGATATCCGGACGAACTGCACGCTGGTATTCTCCGTGGGACAGGCGTTGCTCGCCGCAAAGGCCGGAGCGACCTACGTGTCTCCGTTCGTGGGACGTCTCGACGACATCTCCGAAGACGGCGTGGCATTGGTAGCCCACATCGTGAAGGTCTACCGCACCTATGGTTACAAAACGCAGGTGCTGGCCGCTTCGATCCGTCATACGCAGCATATTATCCAGTGCCTCGATGCGGGAGCCGATGTGGCGACATGCCCCCTTGCGGCAATCGAAGGGTTGCTCAGACATCCGATGACGAACAGCGGGCTGGAGAAGTTCCTCGCAGACCATGCACGGCTGAATACCTGAACGGAAACCGAATTGCGACATTTCCGGATGACATCTATACGCTTGAATGTACAAAATGACAAAAGTCCTATATACGAACATAGGACTTTTGTTATAAATATTATAGTCGGCCAGAGAATCACTCTATAAACAGTTCGTCTTGTCTGACAACATGCCACAGCGTCAACATACTGCACACGCCTCTTGAGGGTTACAAAAATAATTTCGGCAGAGTCGGCCGCCAAGACGAACAACGCATTAACATGATCTAATTCAACACAATACACAATTTCTAAGCAAAAGTCAACGAGGTAACGCTTTGGACACCGAAACCTCGTTTACAATTACGTTTTTTACTCTATAAGCGATATACTTCTTATCTGAAAAGCAACATAATGTCCTATGAATCAAACATCTTCCCACCCGCGAAAGATCCTTCGTACAGTAAGTATCAGTCTTCATATCAAAAAAATGTCACCTCCTCTTTCGAAATCGTTGCATCTGCCGCTGCTGTTCTTCATAGGCCTGCGTGTCGGTCAGGTCCAATAGCGTATCGACAATGCCAGAAATAGGATTGGCGATATGGTTTTGTATTTCGTGTTACGGTGCTGTGTGTTGTTCTGGAACCTGCTTGTCGTTTTTCGGTGCCGGATAGAGTTCATTGAAAACATTTGCCGAAAACTCTTTTCCCAGTACCGACCTGCGGGCAACGATGCCGTCGTTATGGTCAATGAAAGTCACACCATAGATTCTGCCGACCGGGTTAATGCGGAAAATCGTGTCGATATTCTCCGCTTTGAGCAGTCGCCGGAACTCGTCCCGTGTATTGTGTGGGCTCATGGCGTCTTTGACTGTTTGCCGAAGTCGGTCGAGCGTTCCGTCCTGCTTCAGCGCACTCTTCGACCGCTCGTAATACTTTTGAAGAGCCTTGTAGCCGACATCCCGGCCGATACGGCTCGATTTAAACGGAGTACCGATGCCATAGCCGTCATCGGTCAGGGCCCGTAGATCACTCCGGCATAATCCCTGCCGTCGATGGTTCCCGTACGTTCTTCAACTGAGACATTGAAACGTTCCAGCAGGGTGCGAAACTCTCCGTAGGACGAACATTTGTAATTGCACAAGCACGACCGCACGACGGACGATATCTGCTGTTTGACATTGCCCTCTTTATAGTTTACTTTGCGCAAGCCGAGCCTGTCTGCTTGTTCCTCGCCTTTGATACTCGGATGCAGACCGTATTTCCGCTCCAAATCACGCAGAATTTCCATCGAGCGCCGGGCCTCGAAATCGTGCGGGAGTTTGCGGCCCTGCTCATCGACCCGCAGCGACACGATATGGAGATGCTCTCTGGAAATGTCCTTGTGCTTGAAAACGATATAGGGCTGTTCGCCGTAACCCATGCGCTCCATGTACTCGCGGGCAATGTCCCGGAGCCGTTCGTCTGTCAGTCTGTCTTCCGGCGAAGGATTCAGCGAGACATGGAAGACCGTATTGGTCGTCCTTCTGTTAGCTTCGAGGTAGGGCCGGAAGCTCTCCATGCAGGCATCGATATCCATTCGCCCGTGTTTATTGAAGGGTTCGAGCATCTTCTGCCAGAGGAGCACTTCGGCCTCATTCTTATCCACTTTCTCCTTGTTGTAGTACAAGGCTCCGCCGGGCGAGGAGCCCGATCTTATATTCGCAACCATTCCTTAGCCTGTTTTGCGAGGTTGAGAATCTCGATACTCAGGGCTTTCAGCTCGCGGGTCCGTTGCTCCAATGCAGCGATCTGATGCGGGATAGCAACGTTGGAAAAGTGCGAATTGACAGCCTTTACAATCTGGTTGTAGTTGTTCGCAAGTTTCTGGAATTGGAAATAAAAATCATTCAGCCGGGCGACGAATTGCGTCTTCGACGGATCGCGTTTGATGACGACAAACTCCTCGGCGAAGATTCTTTTGACGATAAAACGGCTCCGGTTATGCTCCGATCCGGCTTTGCAGAGCAGCTCGTTGAAACGAATGAAGACCGAACGGAGACTTTGCTGCTGAACTGCGGCATTGTGCACATTCGGGCGAAACGTCTTTTGTGGCCCGTACGGCATATTTTTCAGCCTTTTTATCCGATCTGATAATTAGTTTTGTCGGACGATCCTGCTAAAGAGATGACTGCTGAAGCCGCCCGGCGCCGGAGAAGGTTCCGGGGGCCAAAATATGAACAACTAAAAAACTGTATGTATGGCAAAAGTAAAAGTAAAATTCCGGAATTCGACGGTAGAGGGTAAGGCGGGTGTAATCTATTACCAACTCTGCCATAAATGCCAATCCCGGCAGATAACTACCGGAATTCGTCTTTTCCCCGAACAATGGGACGCCCTGCGGGAGCGGGCGGTCGTTCCCTTTGCTGGGCTCGACGGCGAGATAGCTGTCGTCCAGCGGCAGATCGACGGCGATTTGTGCCTGTTTCGTGCGATTATCGGGGATTTCGAAGCCCGGCGGGTGGAGTACGGCCTTCCGGATGTCGTCGGACGGTTCCGGTCGTTCGGGCGGGTTACCGTTTTCGCCTTTATCGAAAAGCAGATCGCCTGCCTTCGGGCGGGCGGAAGATTGGGGACGGCGCGGAATTACCGGCGGACGCTGAACAGCTTCGCCGGATTTTTGAACGGAGCGGACATTCCGTTCTCACTGCTGGACGAACAACTGGTAAGCCGGTACGACGACTGGCTGCGGCGGAGACGGATTGTACGCAATACCGTCTCTTTTTATATGCGGGTGCTGCGTGCCGTTTTCAACAAGGCGGTCCGGGAGGGCATCGTGTCGCAAAGTTCTCCTTTCCGGAATGTATATACCGGCGTGGACCGTACCCGCAAGCGCGCCGTCGGCGAAGAGACCGTCATACGGCTCCGG
>ERZ779922.808-NODE-808-length-24680-cov-3.455391_pt1 | contig 24680 bp, 27 predicted proteins | sample MGYA00511544_ERZ779922 | MGnify/ENA primary metagenome ERZ779922 (study PRJEB29588, sample SAMEA2154516) | human gut metagenome | biome: human gut; feature: human-associated habitat; material: faeces | place: Denmark | collected 2008/2010 ... | reverse complement strand
CAATCACGATCATGTTCGCACGAATATCGTTAGATGATTCTGGTTGACGAGCGATAGACTCCATGGCAGAAGATCCGATCTTACCAATACCCAAACCTGCACCGATTGCTGAGCATGCTCTGATTAAATCCTGTCCATTGATATCCATAATTGAATCCTCCTAAAAATACATCTTATAGTTTTACTCATCCGTCTCACATGCCTGTGTAACGTATGTCATTGTCAGCATACAGAATACATATGTCTGAATTGCTCCTGAGAACAAATCAAAGTATACATGCAGTACTGACGGCCACGCTATGGCTATAAACCTTAGCAGACCATATACCAGCGCCATGATAACAGTTCCTGACAACACATTGGCGAACAAACGCAATGATAATGAGATAGGAATTGCAATCTCACTGATAATGTTGATTGGCGCCCATATAGGCAGCCACGGCGGCAGTGGTGAACACATACCGGTCCAGATATCCTTTGCGCTTTGATGCTTAGCCTTATTGAATCTGATCATGAAAAATGTAATAAGTGCAAGCGCCAGTGTGGTTCCGTAGTCGGCTGTCGGTGGTCTTAAGCCAAACAAGCCTGAGATATTACTCATCAGTATAAATATAAAAATCGTGCTGATGTAGTTTACAAACCTCGGAGCCCACTTACCCATGGTTCCCTCAACCATCTTGTCGAGCATCTCTACGATGAGCTCGATGATATTCTGAAAGCCGTCCGGTACTTCCTTTGCTTTTTTAAGCTTCCTGTTTGCCACTATAGCGAATATGACCATAATGGCCATCACTATGAGGATACAGGCATGCGATGTGGTAATCCAGACCTCCTGACCGAATACCTTTATCGAAAAAATACCATGGATCATAAAGTCGATATTGTCTGCGTTACTTTCCAGTAAAATCGCCTGATTCACATTATCACCTCCTCCTTATTAAGTTTACCTGCTGTTTTGCTACTCTGTCTCCATTTCGCCGGCGGAAGATGCATCACTTCTCCCGGAAAATCTGTCTGTCACCTTCATAAATAAAGGCTGTAAATACGCTGAAATCTTGAGTCCCAGCATACCGACAAAGGCCATTATCAGATTTCCAAAATCAAATAGTCCCAATATAAATAACAGGACCGCAACAACAATATACCTTAAAAGTGATTTTGCTACGATCCTGCGATTGGCATCCTTTTGTCCATATATGGCGGTCGCGTCATATATGACTGTGGCGATATTGACAGCTATACCAACAGCTATCGCTATCCCATACCATAAGCCGATAGAATATGAAATTTTGTCTGTGACAAACCATACCCCAATAAGCTGCACAACAATCCCGTAAAAAACTATCCCAAATACAAGTCCCGGCAATGCGTCATTTATTCTTTTTAACATCCTTCTCTACCCTGCTAATACTGTCTGATATCTCTGTTTCCGTAGTACTCTGCCTGCCCGGTGTCTGTCTGACGGCTCTGCCATCATCCTCCGGCTTCAGGAATTTTTGAACCATGCGGTATATATTGTTTGCCCCCGCAAATGCTCCAAGGAAAAACAATGGAACAGTTACCCAGTCCGCTCCGGTCTTTTTCCCAATCCACACACCGGCCAGTGTGCAGAGAAATATCGGCACAATCATGTTGATTCCAAACTGGAAAACCATGATAAGTGCATTCATTACCTCTTTCTTATTATCTCTTTTCATATACAAATTATTATATCATTTTTATTGCTTTTGTCTACATTTTTATGTGTAAAATGCATAAAAAATAAATGTGTTTCATGTCAAATCACGTCAATTTGACACAACAATTGCAGTATTATCACTATTTTCGGCGATTACAGCACAAGCGTCACCTCACGGTCAGTGTGCTCATACCTGCGAATTGTAACCCCCGCTGCCCTAAGCATCCTCTTTGAAGCTGTCACGCTGGCCGTGCCCTCGTATTTGTCACAGTCGTAGACTACTTCCCTGATGCCGGACTGTATGATTGCCTTAGCGCACTCATTGCACGGAAACAGGGTGACATATATGGTCGCTCCCTCAAGGCTTCCGCCCCTGTAGTTTAAGATGGCATTGAGCTCGCTGTGTGTAGAATAGAAATACTTGTTATCCTCTCCCTCTCTGGCCCAGGTGAACTCATCATCTGAGCAGCCAAGAGGAAAGCCGTTATAGCCCATGGAGAGTATCTTGTGCTCCGGGTCCACTATGCACGCACCCACCTGGGTATTCGGATCCTTCGAGCGCATGCCTGAAAGCATCGCTATGCCCATAAAATACTCATCCCATGAGATATAATCCTTTCTCTTTTCCGAAGCTCCCATATATACACCTCCATTCAATATGGTCTATCACACATTTTATTACTTGGTTCCGAAAATTCTGTCTCCTGCATCTCCGAGTCCCGGCACAATATATTTGTGCTCATTGAGATGATCATCGAGTGCTCCTATATATACATCCACATCAGGATGTGCCTCTGTGAGTCTCTTTACTCCCTCAGGAGCTGCAATTATGCACATAAAGTGGATGTTTTTCACACCGCGCTTTTTGAGCATATCAAGTGCTGCCACTGCTGAACCGCCTGTTGCGAGCATCGGATCTACCACAAATACCTCTCTGTTTGCGCAGTCTGCCGGAAGCTTGCAATAGTACTCGATAGGCTCTGCTGTCTCCGGGTCACGATACATGCCGATGTGTCCAACCTTTGCGGCAGGGATGAGCTCAAGCATACCCTCCACCATACCAAGTCCGGCTCTTAAGATAGGAACAACTGCAAGCTTTTTGCCCTTTAATTCCTTTACAGTGGCCTTACAGATAGGAGTCTCAATCTCCACATCTGTAAGCTCAAGATCTCTTGTTGCCTCGTAGCACTCAAGCATCGCAACCTCGCTGACGAGTGTTCTGAAATCCTTTGAACCTGTGTCGGTTCTTCTCATAATTCCAATCTTGTGCTGAATCAGCGGATGATCCATAACTACTACCTTACCCATAATATTTGTTCTCCTTTATCTTATATTGTGTTATATTTGTTTGTCTTTTATGTATTTGCATTTAAGCGCTTTACCAGCTTCTTAAGCGTAGCCCTGAGGCTTTCATAGCACAGTCCGTAGCTTTGAAGCGTGCCACCGTAAGGGTCAAGTATCTCAAGCTCATCGCCCACATACTGCGAAAGCACAAAGACCTGCTCCGGGTCGATATCGGCAAAGCTTTCTATAATGCGCTCGCGCTGTGATGACTCCATGGTAAATACCATAGTGCTCTCCGTGATATCCGATTCCTCAAGCTGCGTTGACACCATGCCCTCCGTGGAAATACCATTGCTTATGAGCACTGCCTCTGCCTTCTGATTGACCGGCTCCGGAAACTGGACAACAAGTCCTCTCGCCTCAATCTCCATCGGCACCTTGAGTACAAAGTCGTTCATGATGCCCTTTGCCATCTGCTCCCTGCATGTGCCGGTCTGTGCGACAAAAATGATTTTGTCATACTTCACATGTGTGTCTATCACCTGATGGCCTGCCGCCTTTAGCATACGGTTCATGATGGCCTGTCCTATACGCGGTGTGGAGAAGCTCTCCGAGAAAATCACATCCACATCGAGCTCATCACAGTCCCTTAATATACGGTAAAGCTCATGGGCTATCGAATCCTCATCCGCCCTGCTTCCCATCGACAGGACAACATCTGCATCGTAAAACTGCTTTGTCTCCTCTGTCGCAATGACTGCTATCTTTTTGCCATCATCCCTGTGCGAAGCCACAAGCTCATTTATCTTCGCAATCACATGCTTTCTGGTACCGTCCACGATGGCCATGTCAGCCTTTGGCGCATAGTGCTTGTACTTCATGCCGGGTGCCTTGGGCTTTCTAGTATCATCTGCCGCTATGATTCCCGGATCTATGATAACCTCTTTGCCTAATACCTTTGAAAGCATCTGTGGTGTGATATAGCCCGGGCGCAGCACCATAGGTGTATCCTCTGTCAGGTCAATGATGGTGGACTCTATTCCTATGCCAACCGGTCCTCCGTCTATTATCATGGCTATTTTGCCGCTTAGATCCTCAGCCACATGTGCAGCCTCTGTTGGGCTCGGTCTGCCGGATGTGTTGGCGCTTGGCGCCGCGATAAGACAACCGCTTCTTCTTATGAGATCTAGCGCTATAGGATGATTCGGCATGCGCACAGCCACTGTGTCCATGCCGCCTGTTGTGGCATAAGGCACTGCATCGCCCTTCTCCACTATCATGGTAAGAGGTCCCGGCCAGAAAGCATCCGAAAGCTTCCTTGCATCCTCCGGCACCGTCTTTGCGATGCGCTCCAAATCCGAAAAATCTGATATGTGTACGATAAGCGGATTGTCCGACGGACGCCCCTTTGCACTGTATATCTTCTTTGATGCCTCCGGATCTAAAGCATCACCGCCAAGCCCATACACTGTCTCTGTCGGAAACGCTACAAGCTCACCGGCTGCAATCAAATCACCTGCCTCCTGCATGAGCTTATGGTCTAAATTGTCCTGATCTATTTTTATAATTTTTGTTTCCATTTTATATCCTCACCGCACATACTACAGTAATATACCATGTGCAAACACCAGTTTTTCTAAATAATCATGTGTTTTTATTGTAACACTTCAGAGCTACCTCGAGAGCAGGAAAATCTGCTGCTTACATGTAAACATGACGTATCAGCTTTTGTTCTCGGAGGTTCTGAATTGTTTTCTATTTATTATACAATAGTAACAATAGCATTTCAAGTTTTACTCAATATTTGGTAATTTTTATATAAGATTGTGTAAAAGTAAGTACAATTTTATTTGGCATTGCATTATTCTGTGTTTTGTACTACAATGCAGATAAGCCAATAACGGCGAATAATGATCATTATTTTATAAGGAGGATTTCATTATGGCATACGTAATTTCTGATTCATGCGTTAGCTGTGGTACATGTGCTGGTGAGTGCCCAGTAGGAGCTATCTCTGCTGGTGATTCACAGTACGTAATCGATGCAGATTCTTGTCTCGATTGTGGTACATGTGCTGGTGTTTGCCCAACTGGAGCAATCAGCCAGGGCTAATTTTTAGCATACTGTAAGAAATAAAGACGACCTGTTATGGGTCGTCTTTTTTTGTGTTGTAAGCGTCTTTGTATTGTAATCATTTTTATGCTGTAAGCGTTTTTTGCAGTAATTATTTTTATAGTGTAAGCGTTGTCATGCATGCTCTACAGTCTCACCGGATTAAGCTCATGCGTATGCGTCTTGTCGCGCCCCTTCTTTCCCTTGGTGTCTGCAGCGCTTATTTTTGTATCTGCGGGCATGTCCGCGTTCCTTTTCCTGGAAAAAAGCCCCTTTCTGCGCAGATTTCCGCGTATGGCAGCATCCAGCTTTTTATATCTCTCCTCCTGCGCAATATCCTGTTCGCGCATCAGATAGTTCATTTCCTTTAATATCCGCTCCTGCACCTCAGTGGATATCTGCTGACTCAGCTCCTCATTGTTCAGTGCTATGGCTCTCCCCACGATATTGCTCATCAGCTCGCGAAACTCATCCATACGCTCATCTGCCGTGCGGCTTCGATATGTATGATTGTATCCCGGCAGTTCATCGTGATATGCCGGATTATACCCTGACATCTCCTGTTTCACCGTCTGATTTGTGATATTCGTGTAATTTCCAGGCTGCACGGATTTTTCCATAGCCGCAGGATTCGGTAGATTTAATGGCTCACCCGGTGCATCCGAATGAAGCATATCACGGATTGCACGAAGCTGATACCCCTTCTCCTTAAGCTCCTTTATCCTCAAAAACTGTTTTATATTGTCTCTCGTATAGTATCTGTGACCAAGTTCATTTCTAGGCACATCAAGTCCCAGCTCATCCTCCCAGTAACGCAACACATGAGTCTCCACATCCACAGCAGCTGCCGCATCGGAAATCATGTAACGTACTTTCTCCAAATTGAAGTCCTCCTGTCTGAAATTATATTTTATTCGCTATACGCTTTTGGCACATCGAAAAGAACCAGCACTGCGAAAAAGTTATATCGCTGTACTGGTTCAATTATAGCCTTGATAGAACTCTCATTCAATTGGTTTCGGTCGCAACTTTCGACATATAACTCTCTGTCTTAAGCTATCCAAACAGCTCCTTGAGAGCCTGTGCATTCTGTGCATCCGCAGATTTCCTGTTCTCCTGCTGTATCTGCGTATAAACCTCCTTGCGGTAAATCGGCACCTCCTTCGGTGCACTTACACCGAGCTTAATCTGGTCGCCTCTGATTTCCAGAATAGTAATCTCGATGTCATTATTAATCACCAGAGATTCACCCTTTTTTCTTGTAAGAGCCAGCATACTATTCACCCGCCCTTTCTTTTTTCCCTTTTATGATGTCATAAATCGGGAAGTGCACCTTGTAGTCATCCTCAACTATAAGCTGTGCTGCTTTGTTGCTGTCGGTATTGACCACAATAGGAGCCTTTAAATTGCAGGCAATCTTTGTGATGTCGCTAGGCACATTTACAGTGACGATCACATACATATTCTCCTCATTCAGATCTCCAAGAGGTGCAAGAAGCTCCTCGTTGACCGTCGGCTTGTAGTCCGGCATGATGATATCCGGTGTCATGACAGGAAATGCAATATCTCCATCATCCATCGATTGAAGCCACATGATAGACTTCTTATCATTCTCCTTCTCCGAATTGTATATCAGAGTGTAGTTTTTCAGCTCCGAAAAGCCTATCATCCCCTTCTCCATTGTGATGATTTTGTCCTGTGGGATGTCAATTTCCCCAAATATTCTCGTTTTTGCCCTCATGGCTTCCTCCTTTTCGCCCGCTCCGCGAACGTTATATAATCCGGTAGCTGTGTACCGTTTTTAAAATCCTTACAGATAATCAAGCAATGTCTGTGAGTTTGCCTTTGATGCCGCTGTCAGACTGGACTGATATGCATTGTACATAGCGTAAAAATCAATGATTATATCAGAAATATCCCTATCCTCATTGGTCGATTTAAGCTCCTCTATGGTCGTCTGCTGCTCCTCAACTCTGTTCTTGATGAGAGTGAGGCGGCTCTTTGTGCTTCCCGAATTGGTGAGTGCCAGATTTACCTTATTCAAATGATCATCAAAGCGTGTGATGTACTGGCTGTAGGTCTTTTGCAAATTGTTGTCGGCATAGTCAGCCTCCTGCTCTGCAGCCTCTAAATATGTCTTAAGCTTTGCCTGTGAATCCTTGTCAGAGTACTGCTGTTGCTGCATCATCTTCTTTATCTGTGAGACCTTGTCGTGAGCATTGACAGCATTCTGAACTACATCAATCAACTCATCCACATCGCGCTTGATGCCTGTATCCATGACGTCCTTCGCCTGTGTATTGACAGTGATATCGGTGCTGTTTGCCACTGTGTATTTGATTTCCTGACTTGAAAACTTAAAATCCACTACCTTTGATGGATCTGAGTATATGATATCTCCTGCTGCATCATGAGGTACATTGCCACCTGCATCGAGTGTCACAGCATTTGTAATATCCTTGCAGTTGTAATAATACTCAGGTCTCGCATCACTGCTGTCAAAGCCTGTCTTTACATATGTGACAGACAGCTTCTTTTCATTATCCTTAATTGAAGCAGCCACATTTTTACCAAAAACAAATTCACCGGTTTCCTGTATATATGCCGTATCATCAGCAGAGAGCTTTGATGGGTCAAAATCAGACACACTCTTGTATACAGTATAATCTGTGCCCTGTGTCAGCTCTTTTCCATCGATAGAAAGCTTCACATCGTCTGTCGTATTACCGTAGCCCAGACGGATTCTCTGGAAGCTGTGCTCTGTGACATCTGTGGTACAGTCAGGTGTTGCCGCATTTATACTATTTGGAACAGTCACGCCATTTGTATAATACCGCTTCTCTGACAAATCAGCGGCAGAAAACTCCTGTGTTATCTGATATGTGCTCTTTGTGTCCTTCTGGAATGTGAGCTTTGATGATGTGCGGTAGCCCGTAAATACCGTTCTTCCTGCGTAGTCTGCATTGCCCTCTGTATACACCTGCTCTGACAGCGCTGTAAGCTGCTGTAATATAGTGTTTCTGTCATCAGCTGTGAGCGTATCTGTAGAGCCGTTTACACACTGTGTACGGATATCTGTGAGGAGTGATTTCATGTTGCTAAGGGCTGTCTCTGTGACATCCATCCACGAAGAAGCATCCAGGATATTGTTGTCCTTGTACTGGTCAAGATGCGACAGGCTGGTCGACAAGCGAAGCGATCTGATTGCGATAACCGGATCCTCTGATGCCTTGGATATCTTCTTTTGAGTAGTCATCTGGGTATTGTATTTGTCCACCAAAACCTTTGTTGAATTGATATTGGTCTTGGTATTTCCCATTATCATATTGTTTGTGATTCTCATATTATGCCTCCTGCTTCTATGCCACGCCCGTATCGTTTATGAGCTTATCAAGCATCTGGTTCATAACCGATATGATTTTAGATGCCATATTGTATGAATACTGGAACTTCACGAGGTTTAATGCCTCCTCATCCTCATCCACACCTGATACCGATGTCCTTTGGTTTGCAATAGTCTGCTCCAGATTGCTATAGAGCTTGTTGTAGGTCTCTGCCTTTTCCGTATCCACTGACACATTGGAGATGATTGTCTCAAGGAATGATTCCGCTTTATCGCCTCTGTATACTGTTTTCTCCGACTGCAGCTTCTTTAACTCATCAACTATATCACATGAATCTGTCTTGACATAGTCTGTGGCAGTCGCAAAAAGCGATACATCGTTCATAACGTCCTTGTTTACGGAGAAATTGGCCGCTGTCATCCTGTAATACGTGTTGGAGCTGCTGTTTATTGTGGCAGTCTGTCCATCAGGCAGCTTGCTGTAAGCCTCTGATTCCGAGAAATCATATACCTTGGCTGTGTTTGTGATTGCTTCAAAAAATGTAGGTGGTGTATCCCCATTCAGATTCTGTCCTTTGCTCTCTATCTGATTGAACATCTCTGAAAAATTTCTGACAAACTCATTGAGCTGTGTCATATAGTAAGGGATTCCCCTCGCATTTATTGCAGAGCCCGCATTTAAAAGATATCCCTCTGCCACAGTCTTTTCAGGGTCTGCTATGGCCTTGTCCTTGCTCAGATTAAATGTTACAGACTTGATATTGCCCTGTGCATCCACCTGTGCTTCCCAGCTGTCATAGCTGTAGCTGATATTATTTACAGTGATTTTGCCGTCCTTGTCCGGCAGGTTGAGTGATTTTATATTGTCTATTGATATATTCTCCACTGTGAGCGAATACGAATCAGCCTTTGTGACCTTACCCTTGAAATTCTCCAGATTATCACCGTCTCTCACCTCAAAGAGAGCTTTCAGGCTTCCCCCTGCGGTTCCGGCTGTCGCGGAAAACTCCATCTTAGTATCTTCCCAGTATATCTTGTACATATCATCGTTGTCTGTCTGATTGTTTTTCGTCTTTGACGACTCACAGATGAGCTTTCGGTAATCCTTGCCCTCCACAACCTTCTCTCCATTTATATAGAGCGAGAAATTTGTGCCGCCCAGGTTGTCTCCATTGGTGTTTTGCACCTCTGTCTCGTTGTAAGATACATTAACAATCTTGGACAGGCTGTCGATGAGATTCGCCCTCTCATCCCTAAGTGAGCCGGCCTCGACACCGGTTCCTGTCTCTATCTGGTTAATCTCCTTATTTAACAGTGAAATTTTCTCACTGATTGAATTGATTTTGTCTACGTTGTTTCTGATTTCTTCGTTGCAGTCATCCTGCAGCTTTGAGAGATTGTCACTCATCTGGTTGAAATATGTACAAAGACTCTGCGCGCTGCTGATAAACTGATTTCTCACTGTCTTGTCGGACGGCTTGCTGCGCAGTGTATCAAGGTCTGAAAACATCTGTGAAAAAACACTTGAAAATCCCTTTACCGATGAACCGTTATCCTTAAAGTAGTTCTGAATCTGTTCCATGTAATACAGCTTCTGCTCATAGCGTCCATAGCAGGAATTGTTTTCCCAGTATTTATTGTCGTAGTACAGGTCACGCTGCTGTTTGATTGAGGTGACTGTAACACCTGTGCCGACGCTTCCGTAGCGGGCTGTGACATTTATCGCATCCTTTGCCTGCAGGGTAGCCTCCTGCCTGGTGTATCCGGTCGTCTTGACATTGGCTATGTTGTTGGCTGTTGTATTGGTCGCTACCTGAAATGAGCTCAGAGCGCTTGACCCTATATGTAATCCAAAAAATGTTGAAGCCATATCGACTCCTCCTGTTCATACTCTCTTGTCGTATCCTAAAACTATATGAGCTGTACTATGAGCTCAGTCATCTGACTGATTACTGTGATAAAACGGCTTGATGCATTGTAGGCCGACTGATACTTGATCATATTCGTCAGCTCCTCGTCGCTCGACACACCCATTATCTGGTTTCTCTGGTTGTCTATGGCCGCTGCTGTCGATGTCATAGTATCTGATGATGCCTTATATATACTGCCGTTCGTTCCGAGATGCGAGATTATCTTGTCATAGTATCCCTCAAAATTGCACTTTGACGTATCCTTTGGGTTGATGTATAGATTCTCTGCTGACCATGCCTTTGTAATCTGGTCTGCAAGACCATAATTTGCGGATCCGTCCTGCTTGTATGACGGCATCAGTGTCACCTGCGCTGCAAGCTTTGAATTTACTGAAACATTTCCAAGCTTGTACCATGATGAGTTATTAGCCTTTGTCTCATCATTGTATACATAAAACTGCCTGCCATCTATTTCCATCTGTGTGTAACGGTCATATCCTTCTCTTGCAAAGAGCTCATGCGGTGGCAGGCTGCCATCAGCTCCTACCGAGCAGTTTGCTGTATCCAAAACCGTGTATGTGGTACCGTCTGCCGCTGTATATGTAGTATTCGGACAAAATATATCGTTCATGGCCATCATGATGTTTCGCGCCAGATATGATATCTCGGCCTGTGTCTCCATGACCACATTGTCCTCCACCCTACTGTAATTCTCCTCGCTCATGAAATCGTAGGTGCCATACTCCGAGCCTCTTGATACAAGGAGTGCTTTCAGGCTTCCTATATCATTGTTCAGGCTGGTTGCTATGTTGGTGGTCTGCGTGCAGCCGACTCTTTCAGCCAGCGCTGACGGCAGTGCAACATCACTAAACACCGGCATATAGCTCTCCTGTGTAGTAATATGAGGCCAGTAAGGTGTATAAAAGCCTGTACCCTTTTCCTCGGTCAGACCTATATGGTTGCACTTGTTATCCTGTACAAACTGCTGCCCCTCGAGCTTGATACGCACGTAGCCTGTGGAATCCTCCTCAGCCTCTATCTTAGCGTAACCTGCGAGCTCATCAATCAGACTGTCCCTGGCATCGCGCGCTGTCATGGCAGTCTCTACACCGCCTGACTCTGTCTTTTGAATCTCAAGGTTGAGCGCATAAATCTTGTCACCGATTTCGTTGATTCTGTCAACCTGGTCTTTAATTTGTAAGTTGATATTTGACTGGTATTTCTGAAGATCAGAATAAACCGTATTGCATCTGGTCAGAAAAAGCTCGCTCTTTTGGATGATAAGGTTCTGATTCGTCGAATTCGTCGGATCCTTACCATACTCCTGAAAAGCCTGCCATAGCTCTGATATACTCTCCTTAAACTCAGCACCGTTCATCTCCTGCATGATATCCTCCACATATGATGTGGTGCTGTAAAGTGTCGAGTAAAAGCCCTTTCGACCATTCTCCTGCCTATACGATTTATCTAAGAATATATCCCTGACATGTGCCACATCCGATACGGAAACACCCAGTCCGCTCTGCTGGATGTTGGTGCCTGCTGTAGGGTTATTTCTGGTGATATAATGTTTGTCTGAAAATCTTACCTGCTGGCGCACATAGCCTGTCGTATTGACATTGGCCATGTTGTTTGCTGTTGTATTAAGAGCATTCTGCGAGTTTTTAAGTCCGGAACTACCTACGTAAAAACTTCCGAATCCATTTGCCATGTTCCTGTCCTCCCGGTTAATGATTATTGCTTTGCATCAAAACCGCTGCTGCCTAAGATATCGCCTGTGTTATATGCATTTCTGTCATAATTGGCGGTCTCCGGCGCCTGTTTCATGCTCTTGAACAGGGTGATGTCAAACTCTGTAAGCTCTATTGCCTGAGCAAGTAATTGTGAGTTTAAATCGTTGATTTCTTTCATCTGTGCAGCTGCTTCAATCAGACTGTCGCGCGCTGCCGTAAGCTTCGCCTGAATATCCGGCTGTGTACCGAGATATCCAATCAGCCTTGTGACTGTCATCTTCTCATCTGATTTGCCCAGTACATTGGCAATATCTGTGAGAAGTGAAACCTGCTTATTGCTCATAATAAGAAGCTCATCGCCTGCCTGCTGATCCAAATCAGTTATTGCTTCAAGCGCAGGGATATCGGCATCTATGATTATCTGACGTTTCTTCTCCCCATTTGCAGCGAGTGTTCTGTATACTTTTTCTTCCTCTGTGAGCACATTTATAAGCTCTTCCACTAAACTAGCCACTATAAAATCCTCTTTTACCTTTGATATATGATATGATTATCATATTACAGAGAGTTGTACCTCTCTAACAGCTTGCTGGCGAAATCATCTCCACTGACCTGATACTGTCCGGAGTCTACCATGTTCTTAAGCAAAGCGACTTTATCTTCCCTGATGTCTGAAGCCTCTGATACTGCTTTTTTCGCAATCTGGTAATCCCTACCGGCCTGCGAAATTGATACCTGATCAGACATCCTCGACGCGCTTTGTGTCTTTGCTGTGTTTGTTGTTCTTGATACGCCATACAACTGGGCTATCTGATTATATGCATCTATACGCATAACAGGATCTCCTTTCTATTATATTTCATCCTTGAAATATGTAAATTTTGCTTCCTGACATATTTATCGGATGTTTTTTTTATTTCTTTATAGACCGTGGAAAATTTTTGGTTACAGTTCGCATCCGCCTGTGAGAATCGTTGTGATGTGAGTGGATTTAATCCCCTCTGTCACTGTCTGCAAAAGTATGCGGTATGTATCCTCCACAAGCTCACAGTCCGACGGTTCAATCCCAAGCTCTGCTGCTTTTTTTAGAATGAATCTGACCTTGTCATCATCATGCTCCACCGCATAGATGTCATCAAACATACCTGCATAGTATCTGTCTAAAAATCTGCGCTTTGCAGCTGTCTCGATTTTTGTGCCTGATGTGGTAAGCACATACAGCTTCGTGCCTTTTTCCTTTGCCTTCATGGCATACTCCTTTACCTGCATCACAGGACGGCACCACTCATATGTATCCTCACCATGCTTACTGCAGTAGTCTGCCCACTGCACATCTGACATTCCTATCTGAAATTTTCCGTTTACCTTGTAGCACGGACTGCTTAAAGTGCCGTCTACGTCTATGAACATTGCCTGCATAGTGTCTGCTCCTATATAGTTAGTTTATGCAGCTATAATAACATGATTAAAGGGTCAAAAGGTATTTTGCCCCTCATTTATGATTAATCAGTGGAATTTTCCTTAATCCTACCTGCTCATATCATAATAGCGCGCATATATTCCATCCAATGCCAAAAGCTCCTCATGTGTGCCTCTCTCAGCAATTCCACAGTCAGCTACCACGAGAATTTCGTCCGCATTTCTGATTGTCGAAAGCCTGTGTGCGATTGTGATAGTCGTTCTGTCCTTTGCCAGCTCCTCAAGACTTTTCTGGATAAAACGCTCGCTCTCATTGTCAAGGGCACTGGTTGCCTCATCAAGTATTAGCACAGGCGGATTTTTAAGGAACACCCTCGCAATGGAAATCCTCTGCTTCTGACCTCCTGACAATCTGGTGCCTCTCTCACCGACAAACGTATCGTATTTATCCGGCAGTTCCATGATAAAATCGTGTATATTCGCCTTTTTTGCCGCATCTACAATCTCATCCATCGTCGCATCCGGTTTTCCGTAGGCGATATTGTCCTTTATACTTCCGCCAAACAGATAAACATCCTGCGAAACCAGTCCAATCTGCGAGCGAAGGCTCTCAAGCGTGAGCTTTCTCACATCATTTCCATCTATTGTGACCCTGCCCTCCGTCACGTCATAAAACCGCGGAAGCAGTGAGCAGATTGTCGTCTTTCCGCTTCCCGAACGTCCGACCAGCGCCACTGTTTCCTGCCGGTATCTCAAAGGATACGTGCGAAAGCACCGGTGTATCATCATCGCTATAGTGGAACGAAACATCCTCATAACAGACATTTCCCTTTACATTTTTAAGCGGTTTTGCATCAGCAGCATCAACTATCTCCGGCTCAGTTTCCACCACCTCTAAGAATCTTCTAAAGCCCGAAAGCCCTTTCTGCATCATCTCAGTCAGCTCTACGAGTATCTGGATAGGACTGATAAAGATGCCTATATACAGTGCATACATAGCAAGGTCGGATGCCTCCATCCTTCCATGCGCTATCAGGAAACCACCAAATACCAGCGTAACAAGATACATCATCCCCTGGAAAAATGCATTTCCGCTCATAAAGCTTCCCATACATCTGTAATTTGCATCCTTTGAAATCAGGAAATTTTCATTACTTCTGTTAAATTTTTCCTGCTCGATACGCTCATTGGCAAATGACTGCACTACCCTTATGCCTGCCAGAGTATCCTGAAGACTCGAATTAATATCACCGATTTTTCGCCTGTTATCCATAAAGGTTTCCTGCATTTTCTTATTCTGTCCATATGAAAATACAAGCATAAGCACCACAAGAATAAGCATAGGAACCGCAAGCATACGGTTTATCATAAACAGAAAAATGAACGAACCGATTATCTTTATAACCGATATAAAAAGATTCTCCGGTCCGTGATGCGCAAGCTCCGATATATCAAACAAATCGGATACGAGCTTGCTCATCATCTGTCCGGAATTATTCTGATCATAATACGAAAAAGAAAGCTTTTCATATTGGTCGAAAAGCTCCTTTCTCATGTCGCGCTCCATCCTCGCTCCCATCATGTGCCCCGCATATGTCACATAATACCTGCACGCAGTCTGTATGATATATGCCAACAAAAGGCCTATTGTAATAGGAATCAGCGCAGAAATGATTTTTCCCGGTGCTCCTGCAAAAAGGGTTTTGGTCAGCGTGCGAAGCAGCTGCGGAAACGCCAGATCTATGGCACTGATTATTGTTGCGCAAAGCAGGTCTATGAAAAAGACTGTTTTGTAGGGTTTGTAGTATTTGATGAATTTCTTTAATGTTTGCATTGTGTTCTCCTGGGATGTTCTTTTTAAAACAATTTGTTTCTCAACGTACATCATTATATATAGGTAAACCTATATATGCAATAGGATAACCAATGAAAACCTCACCGAATATTAGTATAATCCAAAAAGAAGCACATGCAGCTTGCCACCCTCTCGCCATCATTACGATACAAATGAGGCTGATCGGTCTCAAACTTATACACCTGTCCCCTATGGATTTCCTGCACATGGTCGTGACACTCAACTGTCAGCACACCGTCTGTGACTGTAAGATACTCGCGTGTTTTCTCGCCGTGCCCACCGCTTGTATACACGCCGCCCGGCTCCACATCGATACGGTATACCTCGGCCTCCATTGAGTCCTCGTATGGGAAGCAGGTCCATACCCTGTACTGTCCCAAAAGCTCCTTTGTCGGGACCAGATCATCCGGAGATATGAGCGCATAGTCCACTCTCGGCGGATCTATAAGTCTTTGAAACTCAATTCGCAGACCGCTTGTGATTTTACCAAGCACTCCGATAGATGGATTTGCTGTGCCCTTTTCTATCTGAGCAAGCATGCTTTTACTCACACCGGTCTGTTCCGCTACCTGGTCTAAGCTCATGCCCTTTGACTGACGTATTCTTTTTAAATTTTCAGATACATTGTGTGACAGATAATCCATACTCATATCTCCGTTTTTGCATTAAATTTTCTAACTATACTGTTTATAATCATATAAGGTAACTATTCGGAATAGTTACCTTACATGTTGTATTTTATAAGTTTTACAGTGCCCTGCGATACAGCATCTCGATATCGCACTGGCGTGAAGCCCTTGGATTGACAGCAATGTTGCCGCTCTTCATGGCATCGACAGCCATCGGCTCTATCTTGCTTTCTATCTCTTCCTTTGTGACTGTTCCGTTTTTGCTGGCATTGTTGATTGCGATAGTCAGATTCTCAGGGATTCCGATGTCTGTGCAAAGCTCCCTGATTGCATCTACAAGCATCATAGGCTCAAATTCGTCCGCATATGCAGGAATCGGGCTTATATCATTGTAGATGGTCAGATACTTGCCATGATCTGCAAGCGCATTGTACTCTGCGATTACAGGAAGCAGCACTGCGTTTGCCACTCCGTGAGGCACATCGAAAAATGCGCTGACCGGATGACTCATCGCATGCACATTTCCAAGCCTTGCAAATGAGAATGCTATTCCTGCAAAAAGTGAGCCTGTCATCATAGCTTCTGCAGCCTCGATATCGTTTCTGTTTGCTACAAATCTGCGGATATTTTTTCCGATAAGTGCCATCGCTTTTTCTGCCAGTGCATCAGAAAATGGCGATGCCGCTGTGGATACATATGCCTCTTCGGCATGGATAAATGCATCAATTCCGCAGGCTGCCGCTACGCTTGCCGGTGCTGTTGTGATGAGCTCTGCATCTAGTATCGCATATTTTGGCAATATCTCGTAGCTGAATACTGTGAGCTTATAGTTTCTGCTATGATCTGTGATTACAGAGAATGCTGTCACCTCTGAGCCGGTTCCTGCGGTGGTTGGTATCGCAATGAGCGGTACGATTGGTCCCGGCACCTTGTGTGCTCCCTCATAGTCTGTGACGCTTCCGCCATATTTGGCAACCACACCCACTGCTTTTGCCACATCCATCGGTGAGCCGCCTCCGAATGCCACGATAAAGTCTGCGCCCGACTCCAGGTATTTTGCTGTGGCTTTCTCCACTGTTGTGACAGATGGATTTGCCTCTATATCTGTAAAAGTGTCTGCTTTTATGTCAACTGATGCCAGATAATCTGCTGCCTTTTTTACAAGTCCCATCTTCTCAAGATGAGGTCCTGAAATGATGAGTGCATGCTTACCTCCAAGCTTTTTGGCTATTTCCGGCAGCTTTGAGAGACTGCCCTTTCCCACTGTGATGTCCTGTGGCACTGAGAAATTAAATGTTTCCATATATAATCTGTCCTTTCTGTTTCCTAGCTTGCTTTCTTGGCAAGTACCCTGTCTATTGCAGCATCGATAACCTTATCCAGCTCAACCTCATCTGCCTCCGGCATAAGTGTTGCAGCATCCTCATCTGATATGAGCTCAACAAGTGTACCAAATGACTCTTTGTATTTCTTTTTACAGAAGACGAAGAATACCACGCCGAGCGCACACCATGCAAGCACGATGCCCCACTCCTGGGCGATAAGTGTTCCGCCGCTTCCCGGTATACAGTACATGGCAACCATGAAGCCTGACATGATGACCGCCATCGTTCCAAAGAACTTGTATGCTGGAACCTTGTAAGGTCTTGGCATATCCGGCTCCTTCTTGCGAAGAATAATAAATGAAAGAGCAACCATGCAATATGCCACGCAGCATCCAAAGTTGCCGGCATCACTGATCCATACGAGCATCTTTCTGCCTGCAAAAGGTGCAAGCATTGTGAGAGATCCGATGAGAATCAGTGCATTGATAGGTGTCTTGTGCTTTGGATGAAGCTTTGCAAAAAACTTCGGAATCATATATGACTCTGCCATTGAGTACATGGCACGCGAGCCACCGAGCATAAATGAGTTCCATGAGGTTACGATACCGCACATTCCGCCGACTATTATAACCTTTGCCATTATCTTTGTGTTGAATGCGGCAGCCATTGCATCTGCTGTGACAAGTCCTGTTGCCTGCTCTGAATCAACAATTGCCTGTGGGCCCATGACAAGACCTACCGCAACAATGACAAGTGCGTAGAACACAACTGCCAGAACTACTGATAAGATAAGTATTGAGCCGATTTTCTTTGCCGGAACATTGATTTCCTCAGCCGCCTGAGGTATTACGTCAAATCCGATAAAGTAAAATGGTGACAGAGCTGCCACTCCGATAATTGCCTTTACGTTCAGACCTGCAGAGCTGCCTGCAAACATCTGTCCATCCAGGTTATCAACTGTTCCATTGATTACCGATGCAATTATCAACAAAATTCCGGCGCCACCAATAATACATGTGAGCACAGTCTGTAAAATCGCTGCTGTCTTTGCGCCGATAATGTTTATCATCATAATTAAAAATGCCACAACTATCGCCACAATAAGCCATGAAGCATAGATATCAAAGCCTGCTACCGTATACAGATAGCCCTTCAAAAAGCCCGGCCACAGATATGTGATGATTGTTGGGAAAGCGCACGCCTCAAAGCATGCCACACTGACATATCCAAGTATAATCATCCACGTACATATGAATGAACCTGTCGAACCCATTGCCTTGTAGCTGAATACATGCTCGCCACCGCACTGAGGCATGGCTGCTGTCAGCTCCGCGTAGGTCATTCCCACGAAAAATATCATGAGGGACATTGTTAACTTCCTTACATAATACTCTGTAATGCGCTCCTCCGATTACGAAGCCGATTGCGGCACCGAGCACTCCGCCCTTTTCAATCCAGCCTCCGGTTGAGACAACCCAGCCCCAGCCAATCATGGCTCCAAATGCAATTACAAGTACGTCCCAGGCATTCAGGACTTTGTTAAATTCTGATTTTTTCTGTTCCATTACTTGTCACCTCCAGCTTCTGTCTTACTTTCATTTTCTACCACTTTTCTTGCCAGAGACTCAATAAGCTCCGCTGTGCCATCCACTCCTAACAGGCTGCTGTCTATAAGCATATCCCTGTTGTGTCTGTCGCCTCGGTTGCTTCCTGTCAGTGCCATATGACGCTTATGATAACGCTTATCCTTTTCAGTGATAAAAAGCTTTGCATCATCCTCCGACAAATTGTGGCTCTTCATTACGTTTTCAATCCTCACTTCATCCGGTGAATATATGAAAATACGTAAAATCGGTTTGTGTTCCTTTAGTATATAGTCTGCTGAACGACCGATAATCACGCATGACTCACGGTCTGATAATTTTCTGATTATGGTTTTCTGGACGTGAATTGCACGCTCTGTGAGGTCTGCATATTTGGAGAAAGAGCCTCTGACATCACCCTCTGCACCTTTTCCGGCGATGGTGATACCTTCCTCAACTTTTTCCATGATATCCTTCGGAATACCGACCTCTTTTATTATTTCATCTACAGTATCCCTGTCATAAAATTTGATTCCCAGGTCTTTAGCAACCTTTTTGCCAATCTGGTTTCCTTTAGCGCCATATTCGCATCCTATTGTAATAACAAGATGTGCCATTTCGTTCCCCTCGCTTTTCTTATATACATCTTTATACTGTGTTGATATGAAAGTCGCTAAGGTATGCATCGACGATACCTTTTGACCCTTTAATCATATGTTGTTATATAAACTTGTTCCGCTTAGTTACCTATATTCTTTGTTCAAAAGAAGGGCGCACGAAGATAATCGTGACGCCCTTGTCCTTTATCCGGCTCGTAAAATCTGCCGCAATATATTCTGTTGCCTGCTTCAAATATAATTCAAACCTTCTATGAAAGTGACTCAACAGTCTCCTTGATAATATCAAATGCCTTGTCGCACTCTTCTTCGCTTACGATAAGCGGTGGAACCATACGGATGATGTGGCTTCCGATTGCTGTGATAAGCATATGACGGTCGAAGCAGCCATGCTTTACATCTACACCTGAGATTGTATCGTCAAACTCAACACCAACTAAGAGTCCCTGATGTCTTACCTCTTTTACATGTGGAAGCTTCTCAAGCTTAGCTGTGAAATAATCACCAACCTTCTTTGCATTTCCGGCAAGATCTCTGTCAAGCAGCTCGTTTACTTCTGCAAGTGCTGCTGCACAGCATACAGGATGTCCACCAAAGGTTGTACCGTGTGAACCGGCTGAGAATGCTTTTGAAACCTCCTCTGTAGCACATATAGCACCGATTGGCATTCCACCGCCAAGGCCCTTTGCCATAGAAACGATATCAGGTTTGATGCCGTAGTTCATGTAGCTCATTACAGCTCCGGTTCTGCACCATCCTGTCTGAACCTCATCGATAAGGAGGAGCATGCCCTTCTCATCACAGAACTCGCGAAGTCCCTTCATGAATTCAGGTGTTGCAGGATGAACACCGCCCTCGCCCTGTACAGGCTCAATCATTATAGCGATTGTGTTCTCTGTGCAAGCGTCCTTGAAAGCCTTTAAATCATTGTAAGGAGCATATGAGAAGCCATATGTCATTGGACCAAAGCCCACCTGGCATCCGTTTCCAGGCTGTCCTGTTGCTGACATAGCACCGAAGGTTCTGCCGTGGAAGCCGTCCTTAGCAGTTACAATGTGATATCTGTTTGGACCATATTTCTCTATACCATATTTACGAGCCATCTTAATCATAGCCTCATTGGCCTCAGTTCCTGAGTTCTGGTAGAAAATCTTGTCCATTCCGATAGTCTTGCAAACCTTCTCAGCAAGCAGTGCCTGTGGAATGGTGTATGGATAGTTGAATGTATGCATGATGTCATCCACCTGATCCTTGACTGCTGCAACAACCTTAGGGTTTCTGCTGCCGGCATTGTTTACGGCGATTCCTGCGTAAAAGTCAAGGTATGGTGTGCCATTCTCATCATATAGATACATGCCCTCAGCAGTCTCAGCGATGAAATCGAAACGCTCATATGTCTCAATCATATACTTCTTTACTTTGTCTTTGATGTCCTGTGCTGTTAATCCTGTGTCTTTTAATTTCATAATATATTGCCTCCTAATTTAAATATCCTTGTGATTTTGATAAATAAAAAAGAGCAAAGTGCTTCACCGGTTAGCGTCTTTGCTCTTAAATATTCATAAATAAATATGTAGTTGTTTGTTCGTTTTCTTTTGTGTATTATTTTGAACAAGTAAACAATATCACGTTCAATATATTGTGTCAACAATTTTCATTAAAAATGTGAAATACCTCACAATTGTCAGTTTAAAGACACTTATGCTTAAAATTATAAATAAAAACTGTCATTTAACACTTAAAATATTATTTTATTGTAATATTTTGTGCATTATATTGTCTGTGCATTATTCTATTGCATTGTTCCTTTTCATCATTTATATACATTATAAAGAACATGATACACATACCACATTATACGTATTTCTTTCCATTAAATAAAAAATCCGGGTACTCTCATTTGAGTACCCGGTCCATTCACCTGTTGCTATGCATTCTTTATAAGCTCCGGTTTACGGAAGGTACGGAACAGTCCAATCTGCTCCAGTGCCTTTGCAATGCCGAAAAAGACAATTGAATCTATCGGCCACATAATAAGGTTCTTCAGTGCACGCATTGGAAGGATTGCCATAAGTGCCTGTCCATACAGTACCTGCAGACACAGAGTATTGAGAATGACATTGCAGATGAGCATTACTACAAACTTCGCAGCAAGCACTCTCCATATGGTAAGCTTTTTCTTATAAAAGAAACATCCATATAAAACACCTGCAAGCATTACAACAAGTGTAAGCTGTGGACAAAATGGTCCTGTAGGCTTCATCAGATACTTGATGATGTCAAGCGCTCCGTGGAAAACAGCTCCGGCAACCGGCCCGAACAGGTAATCAACGATACCATTTGGAATACCGGAAAAACCGATACGGATAAACTGTCCATATTCGATGGAGAAATATCCAAGGATAACGGCAACTGCAGCAAGCATTGCCATAGTTGTGATGGTTCTGACCGATTTAAGCTCTCGGGCAGAATCGGTGAACAAAGTAACGAATTTTTTCATTAAAAAATTACCTCCTTTGCAGACCTCACCGAACTACAACAGGAGATAATTAATATCTTCGGATGCAGCGGGATGCGACTCATGTACCGCAAGATTTTCTTTTCGTCCGGGTGACAACTCCCTGTTCATCCGGCACTTAACGCACATGTGTCTACTCTGCTAAAATTTATTTATTTGTAACGTATTAAAGTATATCACACTCTAATATCAAATCAAGTCTTTTTTATTCAATATAATAATTAAAGGGCCAAAACACCTTTTGACCCTCATATCTTATCATATCCTATTATTTTATTTACTCTATCTTGGATCCGGACGATGCTTCATGTCACGGATAGGAATATTGGCAACAAGTGCCGGAACCATTCCGTTGTTAGAATCAGACTCGGTCTCTGTGATTTTCACATCAAGAGCTTCCGCATCAATATCCATATAGCGGGAAATAACCTCAATGATATCCCTTTTCATCATCTCCATCATCTCCGATGAGCAGTTTGCACGGTCAGAAACCAGCACCAGCTTCAAGCGATCCTTTGCAACATTACCAGAAGATTTCTTTTTAAATAAATCCATTATACCCATGGTACATATCCCCCTTTAATTTTTCTTAAACATATCCTTTAGCTTTTCAAATACACCATGCTTCTGGTTTAAATCAAGGAAAGGAACCTCCTCGCCCATGATACGGCGGCAGATATTCATATATGCCTTTCCTGCAAGGCTGTCTGAACCGACTAACGGCTCACCACGGTTTGTAGAAATAACAATCTGCTCATCATCCGGTACTGCACCGATTAAGTTGACTGCAAGAATCTCTGTTACATCATCCACATTCATCATATCACCGCGCTTAACCATATCGACACGCAGACGGTTGACAATCAGATCAATGCGCTTCATCTCATTTGCCTCGAGAAGGCCAACAATACGGTCAGCGTCACGGATTGCTGATACCTCAGGTGTAGTGACAACAAGTGCACGGTCAGCTCCTGCAACGGCATTCTTGAAGCCCTGCTCGATACCTGCCGGGCAGTCAAGCAGAATATAGTCAAACTCCTCACGAAGCTCATTGATAAGCTCAACCATCTGCTCAGGTGTAACAGCATCCTTGTCCCTTGTCTGAGCTGATGGAAGCAGACACAGATCAGGATATTTCTTATCCTTGATAAGAGCCTGACGGATACGGCATTTGCCCTCAACGACGTCTACGAGATTGTATACAATACGATTCTCAAGTCCCATAACAACATCCAGGTTACGCAGTCCGATGTCAGTATCAATCATAACAACCTTTTTATTTAACTGTGCAAGACCTGTACCTATATTTGCTGTGGTTGTGGTCTTGCCCACACCACCCTTTCCTGATGTGATAACGATTACTTCGCTCATGAACTTTCTTCCTCCTACGTTCCTAAATGCTATTTAAAATATTTTTAGTAATTGGTTCGATGTAAATATATCCATCCTTTGCGATGGCTATCTGTGCCTGCTCCTGTGCCGGCTTTTCCTTGCGCCTTACCCTGTGCTTTGGCTGAGGCTCGTCCGGACTCTTCGCAATCAAATCACCAATCTGAATCTGAATCGGCTGCATGTCAAGTGCAAATACAAAGCAGCTCCTGTCACCTGTACATCCGGCGTGAACATTGCCCTTTAATGCACCAAGAATAACGATATTGCCCTGAGCTATAATCTTGGCTCCCGGATTGACATCACCTATGATTGTGACCGAAGACTCGCTGGTAATCACCTGGCCTGACCTGAGCGTACCACGGTAAAACTGCTCCGGAACACTGACTGTTGCAACATTCTCGCACTGCTTCTGCACTGCCTCATTAAATGCCTCAACCTGCTCCTTCATAATGGCTTCCTGCTCGGTACCACTCTCCACAATGCACAAAATCTCAATTGTGGTATTTTCCTCAATAGCTGCAATTATCTGCTGCTGCTCTTCATCTGAAAGATGCCTTCCCTCAAATGAAATAGCAAGCTTTGCGTTTTTAAAAAAATTGGCGGATGCCTTAAACTTCTCTACAACTGCCTTTATCAAATCAGCAAATGACATATCCGCATCTAAAATTAAATTGATTCCATATTTATTACTCTTTATCGTAACCGACTGTGACATGAGTACCTCCAATATCATTTAATATGAAATTCATTACTCTTAATTATACATTTTTATGTGGCTTCACGCAACCTTTTTCTGTAGGCTATGTATACATCAAATTCCCTTTTTAATTTCTACTTATATTTATCGTAAAAAGAAAAACAGAGCTAACATTGTTTTCACAATGCCGCTCTGTAAAAGTCAAACTTTTTCTATGTGCTATATATTCTATGCAGTCTTAAACCAATTGTCAACAACCAATTTTAGGAAATCAAAAGTAACTTTAATCATAGGGTTTGTACTGTAATAACCATAATTTCTACCAATTCTTTTTATTATCTTCTGAAGTTCTTCACTTTCAGATTGTATAATACCATCACTTTCTACCATTATTTCGGTTAATCTCACTATCGCAAATTTTTCTCTGTACTTCACTCAAAGAATCCAGATAATCCTGAACTATCTGATATCCATCCTCATTAAACTTATCCATCATACGCAGGAGCTGCAACTTTGTGTGATGCTCAATATCCAGAGCCATATGTACAATACGATATCGCAATTTCATATCTATCACAGCCAAAA
>ERZ779922.783-NODE-783-length-25216-cov-3.092087_pt1 | contig 25216 bp, 20 predicted proteins | sample MGYA00511544_ERZ779922 | MGnify/ENA primary metagenome ERZ779922 (study PRJEB29588, sample SAMEA2154516) | human gut metagenome | biome: human gut; feature: human-associated habitat; material: faeces | place: Denmark | collected 2008/2010 ... | reverse complement strand
CACCTGCAATTCACATTTGTCCGCCAGTCCGGCAGCCACAATGTGCTTGGCAACCCAGCGGCACATATACGCGGCGGAACGGTCCACCTTGGACGGGTCTTTCCCGGAAAAGGCTCCGCCGCCGTGGCGCCCCATGCCGCCGTATGTGTCCACAATAATTTTGCGGCCCGTCAGGCCGGAATCCCCGTGGGGACCGCCCACGACGAATTTCCCGGTGGGGTTGATGAAATATTCCGTCCTCTCATCCAGAAGCTCCGCAGGAAGCACATTTTTAATGAGTTTGACGCAATATGAGTAAATCGTGTCATGGTCCACGTCTTCCGTGTGCTGGGTGGAAATAACTACGTTTTCAATATGCGCGGGACGCCCGTCTTCGTCATAGGCCACAGCCACCTGGGACTTGCAGTCCGGGCGCAGCCAGTCCACATGCCCGCGCTTGCGCCTCCTGGCCAGCTCAATGAGCAGTTTATGCGCAAACACGATGGGGGCCGGAAGCAGCTCCGGCGTCTCATTCGTTGCGAAGCCGAACATAATGCCCTGGTCTCCGGCGCCCTGCTCCGCATGGCCCTTGCCCTCCGCCTCCCGGGCGTCCACTCCCTGGGCAATATCCGGGGACTGTTCCGTGAGCAAATTCGTGAAAAAGACGGTATCCGCATGGAAAACGTCGTCGTCCTGCCTGTTGCAGTACCCGATCTCCCGAATGGCCTGGCGGGCGATTTTTTCCGGATCGATCACCGCTTTGGTCGTCAGCTCTCCGGCAATGATGACCATATTGCTCTTCACCAACGTTTCACATGCAACGCGGCTAGTTTTGTCTTGAGCCAGGCAGGCGTCTAAAATAGAGTCGGAAATGTAGTCGGCCACCTTGTCCGGATGGCCTTCTCCAACGGATTCCGACGTAAAGATGTGAGGGGTGTTTCTACTCATATCGATAAATCTCGATGTGTTGATATATTATTCCGCTATGAAGTCAACCCTAAAAACGCTCAAACTCCTGGCAGATCCCACCCGCCTGCGCATCATCAACGTTCTGAATGAAGAATCCCTGAGCGTCGCGGAACTTCAGGAAATTCTCGGCATGGGGCAAAGCCGCATTTCCACCCAGCTGGCCCAGCTCCGGCAGGAAGGGGTGGTGGAGGACGCCCGTTCCGGCAAAAACGTCTTTTACACTCTTTCCCTGGCAGGTGATCTGCACAATGTAGCCCTGAAAGCCTGCGAGGAATTGCCGGAGGCGGAAACGGACAAAAAAGCCCTTCAGGTTATCCTGGACAAGCGCAAAAACCGCACCCAGGCCTATTTTGACGAAGTAGTGTGCCGTCTGGGCAAGAACTACGCGCCCGGCCGTTCCTGGAAAGCGCTGGCCGGTGCTCTGCTCCGCATTCTGAACTATGACGTAGTGGCGGACCTGGGAGCCGGGGAAGGTTTCGTTTCCCAGCTCATCTCCCCCAGCGCCAAACAGGTGATCGCCGTAGACAACTCCCCCAGCATGGTGGAGCTGGGGCAGGAGCTGGCGCGCAAACACGGGCTGGACAATCTGGAATACCGCCTGGGCGATATCGAAGCGCCGCCCATTAAACCCGGCACGGTGGATCTGGCCCTGCTCAGCCAGGCCCTGCACCATGCGCAAAAGCCGTCCAGAGCGCTGGAAGCTGCGTGGGATATCCTGAAATCCGGCGGTTGCCTGGTGGTGCTGGATCTGCTCCAGCATGGACAGGAGGAAGCCCGTGAACTTTACGCGGACCGCTGGCTGGGCTTCACGCCCGCCGCCCTGGAAAGCATGCTGAAGGAAGCGGGATTCCGGAACATCCACACGGATATTGTGGACAGGGAGCCGGACCCGCCCCATTTCCAGACTCTGATGGCCGCCGCCTGGAAACCGTGACGTACAGCCGTCTTAATCCATTTTCCTTCCGGAATAGCCGGAGCGGACTTTCCGACATGCCTCCACAAGATTCCTCACGGTACCGGCATGCCATCCATGAAAAGCCGCTACATCCCGGAAACCCTGTCTTCCGGAGGCCTTTCCGCCGGAAAGGGGCGGCTTCCGGATTGCAGGGCTTCCCGCATTCCCCGGACAATATCCATCATCTGTCCTGCAGACAGCTCCTCCTTACCCTCAATTTCCTCATCCACCAGCGCTTTCATTTCCTCCAGCAGATGCTCCGGCTCCAGACGGTAAGTAAGCAGCACCCGGAACAGCTCTCTTCCGGCAGCCTGCAGAGGGACCGCAGGAAAATCCGCGACACTATTCAAATCTTTTTCTTCAAAGGAATTCAGGAGCTTTGCATACCGCAGGAAAGCGCACTTGAATTCCCCTGGGCATCCGCCCATATCCACTGAAGCCAAATACCGGCGGAAGGAAATCTCCGCCGCCAGATGCACGGCCTCATCCCCCGTGGATTCCGCCAGCCACGTTTCCTTTTGCTTCAGATGCACAAGCAGGAGGACCTTCCTCATGGCTTCCCTCTGTCTGCCCTTGGGGCCACTTTTCAGTTTGACCAGATCCAAATCCAGATCCGCGGCATCGGGGCTCGCTACATCCTGGGCGAGAGACACACCCAGGGAGGCCGCCATTATGACAAACGGCAGCCACCTCCTCATGCATTCCCGAATATGGACCATTGCGGTCAGCCATTACATGAAAAACGCCGGAAAATCAACCCAAATCCAGCGCCTCCGGCATGAAGAAAATCCATGCCGGAATGTTGTGCCCGCCCAGAGGAACACCCGGAACTGCAGATCATTCCGACATAAGCTCCATCCCTCCGTTTTCCAAGCGTTCCGGGCGGGAAAAGAAGGAAAAAACGATGTCCGCACCCGTACCCGGCTGCTGGCCGGGAAGGACGGCTTCATGCCAGCCGGAGAGATTGACGGACACACGGGCATATGAGAAAAAACCGTCTATGCTATTCGCAGTAGTGATTTTCCTTTCCGTGGTCGTGCTCGGTGTCATTGCCGCGCTGCGTTTCACCAAAGGCATCATTCCCCTGCGCACCTACGAATCCCGGGAACTGCCCGGCTTCCCCGGCCCGGCGGGATTAATCCACCGCCTGGACGGTGCGGAAAAACGCCAGCGGAAACTGGAGAAAGCCCGGTTTCCCGGAGTGGATGAAAACGGATTCATCAGCCTTCCTCCGGCATGGGAAGGCAAGGTGACCGCAGGCCGGCTGCGTAGCCCATACCTGGGCCATGAGCAGCCTGGTCCGGGAAGACCCGGAGGCGGCAAAAGCCCGCAAAACCGCCTCTGCGCGCGCCACGATGATTCCTTTTTTCACAGCTCTTATCCTGCTGGGAATGCTGACGGCCGGACTGTTGAAATTCCAGATCGCGCTGGCCATCGGGCTGGCCTGCTGGGCCTTTTTCACTTTCTCCGCCCTTCCCTCCCAGTTCCGCGAATGGAAAGCGGCGGAAATAGCCAAATCAGGGCTAAAGGAAGCCGGGCTGTGGCCCGTGCTGCCTTCGGACGCCATGGCTGTGGAACAATGCCTGAAAGCGTTGTCATGGTGCCACGTGGCAGGCTTCCGACGCATTCTGCCCAGATAGCGGTTTCCCCGGCGATGAAGCGCATTTTTCCGGTCAAACCGGCCTTTGGGAGAAAAAAATCTTGAAACGGGGATGCGTGTAACCCACTCTTTCATCGTCGTCAACTTTTCCTTACCGTTTCCATCTCTCCATGAATGAGTCCGCAAACCCCATCCTCAAATATTTTTCGGAATTCAAGATCCTGAAAACCGTATCCAAGGATTTCTGGCTTACCAACGTCGTCCAGTTCTTCGACGGAATGGCCTATTTTTCCATGATTACGGTATTCGTCCTCTACCTGACGGACTATTGCAGCTTCAACGATGCGGACGCCGCCCTCTGGGTAGGCCTGTACACCCTTTTCATCTCCGCCTTCGTCTTCGCGGTGGGTTCCATCTGCGACATCATCGGCATACGGCGCACTTACCTGATCGGCTTCATCATCCTCATTGCCGGGCGCCTTATCATGGGCTTCGGTCCGGACCTCAGCCCAACCGTGGACTCCGGAAGGCTGGCCGTCATGGCGGGCATTCTGATTATGTCCTTCGGCACGGCGTTCATGTCCCCCGTCATCCAAACTTCCATCCGGCGCTTCACTCCGCTGAAAGCGCGTTCCACGGGCTTCAATATCTACTACCTGCTGATGAACATTTCCGCCGTCATCGCGAACGTGTTCCTGATTGAATTTTTCCGCAAGCACTTCGGCGCCGTGGACGGCGGATACTGGATTATCAACTTCGGAACGCTGATGGTGCTGCTGGGCTGCATCACCACCCGTTTTATTAATGAAGACAACTACGCGGAACCCAGCGAACGGGAGGCGAACATCAATGCCCCCCTCCGCAGACCTCTCCAGCTCTTCATGGAGGTGTGGAAGGAATCCGCCTTCCGCAAACTTATCCTCTTCCTTGTGCTGACCATGGGCGTGCGCATCGTTTTCACGCTGCAATTCCTGGTGATGCCCAAATACTACGTGCGTACGCTATATGACGACTTTGCCATAGGCTCCATCAATGCCGTCAACCCGGCCATCATTGTCTCCGGCCTCATCCTGCTCATTCCGGTGCTGGGCCGCTTCTCTACCGTTGGCCTCATGATTGCGGGCATGTCCATCTCCGCTTTCTCTCTCGTTTTCATGGCCATTCCCATTGAATGGTACTACCTGGTGCCCGGCATTGAAACGCGCTCTCAGGCGTATCTGGTAGCCATTGTGGCGCAGATCCTAGTATTCGCATTCGGGGAACTGCTCTTCTCCCCCCGCTTCTCCGAATATGTGGCGCGGGTAGCTCCGAAAGACAAAGTGGCCTCCTACATGTCTCTGGCGGCGCTTCCCATGTTCATCGCCAAACCCATCAATGGCATCATCGGCGGCCTGCTCGTCGCCTACCTCTGCTATGACGGCATCTGCGCCAAGATGGATACCGGGCACATCGGCTTCTGGGACTCCCCGGAATTCATGTGGACCATTTACCTGGCCATGGCCGTAATCAGCCCCATCGCCATTATCATGACCCGCAGGACCATCACCTCGGACCATCCCGAGGAAGACGCGGCATCGCCACCCATCAGCGCCATTGAAGCGGAAACGGATCCCGCCCTGACGGCGGAAGAATTTACGGAAGCCAACTCCTGAACTTACGAGACCATGAACCAGCACACGCGCAACATCATTGTGGATTCCCTCATCCTGGTAGCTTTCAGCTCCCTCCTCGGCGGTCTCAGCCTGTTGGTCTCCAAATCTTTCTCCGGAGATCCCAACCCGGCCCTGGACCTTATCACCGTAATGAAGAAAGCGGAGGCCAAAGAAGTCAACGCTTCCTCCGAACAGGAGGAGAAGGAAGCCCGAGTCAAGGGGATGAAGGAATTCGAACAAACCCTGAAGGAAGGGGAAGAACTGGCTGCGGCAGAAGGAAAGGCTTTTGTCAACATGACGGATCCCCATGGCAGAACTCCTGTCATGTGGGTATGCTACGCCAACTACAACAACATTGAGACCACGCTGAAGCTGGAAGCCACTCGGGCCCCCTATCTGGACCGGCTTCTGGAAGACCCCCGCGTGGAAATCGACCGAAAGGACAAGGACGGGTGGACCGCGCTGCACTGGGCTTCCTGGAGCGGGCTGGACCGCCTGTCCGACATGCTGATTGAAAGGAAAGCAGACATCAACAACCGGGAGGGCAACGGCTTTACGCCCCTCATGCTGGCAGCCATGCGCGGTAATTTCCAGGTGGCGGCCCTGCTACTGGAAAAAGGAGCGGATATGACTGCCGTCAACAAATTCGGGAAAAACGCCCTTCAACTGGCGGAAGAAGGAGCTCTCGCTTATCAATCCAGCTTTGACCTCACTAAGACGGAAGTTTCCAAAGCCCCGGTGGATTCCTTCATCCGCGCTTATGAAAAGGCCGTGGCCGGCCTGCCGCCCGAACACGCCCCGGAATTCATGGAAGCCATGAAAAAAGCCGTGGGACGCCAGTCTTTCGTGGAAACAGGGTACGTCCTCCAGCTCATCACGCGCTCCCTGAGTTCCAAAAACCTGCTCACGGAAGAACAGTCCGGAAAATTCCGGGAGGAAATCACCGGAGCAATCGCGGAAAACTCCCGGATCATTGATGTCCGCGGCGTGGCTTTTGAACACACCGTGGACCTGCTCCGCAAAGCGGCGGAAAAATAACGGCCTTTCCTTCAGGGTTCAGACATCCGCCACTTTTGCTCTTGACGCTTTCACGGCTCCTTTCTAGGATTCGCGGCATACCATGGTTAGAGCATTGCGCACCGGCATCATGCTGCTCACCCTTCTGCTGGTCGTCGTAGGCGGAACGGGTATGGTTTCCGTGTGCCCGTGTCATGAAGAAATTTTCATTTTTTCCTGTTCCTGCCATCAGGATGCCGCCCCCTGCGAATGCCACGGGGACGATGTGCCCCGCACCGGCTCTTCCAGCCCTCTGGCCGGGCACCTCTGCGAACACCGGCAGCTGGAGATTAATGATCTGACGGTTCCTGTTCCTCATGCACCTCTGCCCCAGCCTTACGTCATCTGGCAGACATTGCCGGATTTCCACCATCTGGCCCGGCCTCTTCTTTTAATAAGCCAAACATCGGATTCCGCAACACCGGTTCCCCCTGACCCCTTCAGGAACACCGGCCCGACGCATGAAGGCTTTCAACTTCCCCTGCTGATTTAACGGCTCTTTTTAGAAACGTCCTTAAGGGCGTTTCCTGCGGTACGCTGCCTTTAATACGGCGGCCGCTTTTATTTGTTTCCGCGGAATTATTCGCCGCATTGTCCAAACCTGATTGGACCGAACTGTTTTTATTATCTTTTCCATCATGAAATCCACACCATTCTTCGCCGGAATAGGCCTGGCAGCCCTGCTCAGCTCATGCAGCGTCTACCACAGCGCGCCTATCGACCTGAACGCGGAGGAAGCCTCCTGGAAAGAGGCGTCCAGCGTAGATTCCCCTACCTCAATCACTCAGAACCAGGCTCGCCAGATCGGCCTGGTCATGAATCCGGATCTGAACAAAGCCCGGCTGAAACTGGCTTCCAGCAATGAAGTAGCCAGGCAATCGGGCTGGTGGAACGATCCCTCCTTTTCCTGGGATATTGAACAAGTCCTCCAGGAAAATACGGTCAACATGTCCGGCAGCCTGGGCTTCACCATTCCCGTAACCGGCCTCCCCGCCCTGGAAAAAAAGGTGGCGGAACAATACAAGGAGGCCGACTTCTGGACCCTCCGCCAGGCTGAACTGGATTTTCTCAGTTCCCTGGACCAGGCATGGAGCAAACTGGCCGTTACCCAGCGCCGCAAGACGGTCATCCGGGAACGGCTGAATGCCATCCGGCGGGAAAACGGCATGATTGAACAGCTTATCGGCGCGGGGGAAGTGGATTTTTCCTCTCGGCAGGTAGCCTCCCAGCGGATGAATGACGCTATCCGGGAACTCCAAACCGTGACGGAAACGGAATTGGAGCAAAAAATGGAACTCGTCAAGCTGATGGGCCTGCATCCTTCTGCGGTACGGAAACTCGGTTTCCTGACGAAACAGAATTTCCAGCTTCCCGCCGCCGTACCGGCTCCCGGCCCTTCAGCTTTGACCGCCTCTCCAAAAATCAAGGCACAACTGGCGACCTACGCCACCACGGAGACATTATTCAAAACGGAAATCCGCCGGCAGTACCCGGAACTGGAGCTCGGTCCCTCCTTCACCCGCGACGAAGGAGAAAAGGAAGTAGGCGGAGAAATAGGGTTCAATCTTCCCCTTTGGAACCGCAATCGCAAGGCCATTGCGGAAGCCCGAGGCACACGGGACTTGTCCAGACAGGAAACCATCCAGCTTTGGAAAACGGAATTATTCAACGCCCGCCAGCTTGACGCCAGCCAGCAGATGGCACTCCGCCACTGCCGCACGGAACTCCAGCGCATGGAATCCTTCGCCGCCTCCGTCCGGACCATGGAAAAGCTGCACGGCATTGGGGAAGCATCCCTGCTGGAACTGGCGGAAAACCGCCACCAGCTTTACGAAAGCCGCCTGGCTTTCCTGGACAATCTGGACAAGCTTCTGGCCGTTCAGGCCCAGCTCCGCTACCTCACCCACGCCAACCTTTAATCCACATCAATCTTCCACCATCTTTAATGAATATGAAACATCTTTATTTTTCCATCATGCTGGGACTGGCTCCTGCTTTCTGTCTCCATTCCGCACGCGGAGAACAGCCTGCCCCTGCAGAACACAAACACGAGGACGGTTCCGCCTGCACGGCGGATCACGGCCATGACGACCATCAGCACAAGGCAGGGGAAACCTGTACTCAGGGCCACGCCCACGAAGAACACAGGCATGCGGACGGAGCCGTCTGCACAGGCGACCATGAACTGGAAGGTCACCAGCACGCGGAAGGGGAAGCATGCACGGGCGACCATGAACGCGAAGAGTCTGCGGAAAAAAATTCCAGCCAACCGGGGGACATGATTCCCGTGCATGTGGATGAAAAAGCGCGCCATTCTCTGGACATGCGCTTTGAGAAAGTGGAGGAAACCTCCCACGGAGCGGCGAAAACCCTTCACGGGCAGATGGTCATTCCTCCCCATGCGGTAACCACATACGCCCTTCCCGCCGCAGGGCGCGTGACATTCAACGTCAAATCCGCACAACAAGTGCGCAAAGGGGAACTGCTGTACACGCTGGCATCCCCGGATATTGTGGAAATGGAAGGAAACGCCTCCCAGGCCAGGGCCGCGCTGGACCGTGCCGCAGCAGAACTCGGAACCCTCAGGGAACGCCGGGCCCAGTTGGAAAAAATCGGCACCCGCAACAGCGAACTGAATACTTCCATCCAATTCAAAGAGGCGGAAATCCACAGCCTCCGGGCTGCCCTGAACGCCAGCAACAATAAATTGAAACTGGTGATGGAGTCCGGCGTATTGAAAAATAACCTTCTTTACATATACGCAGCGGCGGATGGTTCCGTTCAGTCCGTGAACATGACCCAAGGGGCCTGGGGAGAACAGGGCGCACCTGCCCTCGTCATGACCAATAAAGGGGATCTGGAATTTACCACGACCATTTATGGGACGGATCCCGTCCATTATGCAAAAGCCCGGCTGACTCTGACCAGCGGTAAAAACACGGAACTGCTGAACGGCTCCCTGAGGGTGGCCGAACAGGTAGATCCCGCCACCCAGTCCAGGGCCCTGTATTTTACCCCGGACCGCATACCGGAAGGGACACATGCCGGCCAGCTGGCCCGGTTGGATCTGTACTCCCATGACGCCGCCACGGAGGGCTTCATTCCCGTCCCCAACAGCGCCGTCGTCAAGGTAGGGGTGAACGACGTGGTTTTCATCAAGGCGGGAAACGATACATTTGTCATGAAAAAAGTGGAAACACTGCCTTCCCGTCAGGGAAAAACGCCCGTCAAGGGACTGATGCCGGGACAGACTATCGTCACCAAGGGCGGGTATGAATTGAAATACATCCTGCCCACCGGAGAGGCCGGAAGCAAAAAAGCAGCCGGGCACTTCCACGCGGACGGCCAGTTCCACGAAGGAGAACACTAAACGATGTACAAAATAAAAGATTAAGGAACAAATACCCCGAATTCCTTTGGAATAAACCCTTGAATCTTAGGTATTCAGCAATCAGAATCCATGAACTTTCTCATTTCATTCTGCCTGAACAACAGGATTACTGTGATCCTGCTGACGATTGCGCTGGCAATCATCAGCATTTTCGTGGTGAAGAACATTCCCGTGGACGTATTCCCGGAACTGAAGGTCCCGCGTGTCACCATCCAGACGGAAGCCCCCGGCCTTACTGCGGAAGAAGTGGAACAATACATCACCATTCCCATTGAGTCCGCCATGAACGGAACCGCCGGAGTCAAAGGCGTCCGCTCCTCCTCCGGCAGCGGGCTTTCCTTCGTATGGGTGGATTTCGACTGGAACAAAGATATCTACCAGGCCCGGCAGATTGTAACGGAACGTCTTGGAGCAGTCCGGGAATCCCTGCCGGAAGGGACATCCCCGGAGCTGGCCCCCATCGTCTCCATAACGGGGGAAATCATGCTCATCGCCCTGACTGGAGACAAGGATACCTCCCAGCTGGACATGAGGCAACTGGCGGAATACAAGCTGCGCACGCGCCTGCTGGCCATTCCCGGGGTGGGGCAGGTCACGGTGCTGGGCGGGCGTCTGCCGGAATACCAGGTGATTTATGATCCCAACAAACTCAAACTGGCCGGGGTGGACCTTTCCAGCCTGAAAACGGCTATTCAGGAATCCCAATCTTCCGTCCCCGCAGGGTATCTGGAGGATGTAGCCGGGCAGGAACTCCCCATCCAGCAGGATACCCGCACCGCCAATATTGAACAGCTCAACCGCGCCCTGGTTCCGGACCATGCCTCCGGAATACTCCGGCTCCAGGATGTGACGGAAGTCAAGATAGACGGTGCGCCGCGGCGGGGAGATGCCGGATTTATGGGGGAAGACGCCGTAGTGCTTTCCGTGCAGAAGGTGCCGGGAGCCAATACTCTGGCCCTGACACAGGCCGTGGATGCAGCCGTCAGGGAATTCAGTCAAAGCCAGCTTCCCAAGGGAATGAAACTGCACACCGCAGCCTATCGGCAGGCGGATTTTATTGAAATGTCCCTGGATAACGGCACGGAAACCCTCCTCATTGCCGGAGCGGTGGTCATGATCGTCATCTTCCTGACGCTGCTGAACCTTCGCACGGCCATCATCACGCTGATTTCCATGCCCCTGTCCATCCTGTTCGGGATGATGATGTTCCCCGTCTTCGGGCTGGCCATCAACATCATGACCCTGGGCGGCCTTGCCGTAGCCGTGGGAGACGTGGTGGACAACGCCATTATCTTCGTGGAAATAGCCTGGAGGCACCTGAACAGGAACGCCGCCCTGCCGAAAGATAAGCGCAAGAGCAAGTATGAGGTTCTGATGAAAGCCAAGAGCGAAATCGTAGGCTCCATTTCCTTCTCCTCCGTCATCATCCTGCTGGTATTCACTCCGGTGCTCTTCCTGTCCGGTCTGGAAGGCCAGTTTTTCCGGCCCCTGGGGATCTCCTACATGCTGGCCCTGCTTTCTTCTCTTATTGTAGCTGTCACCATTACTCCGGTTCTCTGTTACATATGGTTCAAGAAAAGCAAAAACGCCGCTACTCTGGAAAGCGGGGATTCCTTCAGCTCCCGCCTCATTAAACGCATTTATGCCCCCATCCTGGAATTCTGCCTGCGCTTTTCCAAAACGGTCTGCGCCATCATGACGGCCATTACGCTGCTGGCCCTGTGGCTGGGTTCCACGTTCGGAACCAGTTTCCTGCCGCCGTTCAACGAGGATTGCTACACAGTCTTCGTCAGTACGGTGCCGGGAACTTCCCTGGATGAAACGGAGCGCATCTCCCGGAAAGTGATGAAAGATATTGAACAGATTCCGGGGGTTCTCAGTGTCACCCAGCGCACGGGACGCGCGGAAAACGACGAACACGCAGAACCCGTCAGCGCCTCCGAGCTGCTCGTGCGCGTGGATCTGAAGAAAGACCAGAAAGAATTGCGCGCCGCCATCAAGAAATGCATTGACGGCATCCCCGGCACCAGCTCCATGATCGGCTATCCGCTGGCCCATCGCATCAGTTCCGCTCTGTCCGGCTCCAACTCGGAAATCGCCATCAACATTTACGGCACGGAGCTGCCCCAGCTCCGCCTGGCGGCCCGGAAAGCCAAGGAAATTCTGGAGAACATGCCGGAAGTGGCGGATGCACGCGCCAACCGGGAAATTATGGTGGATACCATTCGCGTGCAATACAATCAGGAAGCCCTGGCTTCCTACGGCCTGACCATGGCGAATGCTGCGGAACAGGTTTCCACGGCCATGAACGGACAGAAACTGGGAGAAGTCATCAAAAACCAGGACCATTGGAACATTGTCCTGCGCATTGACCCCAGACTTAAAACGTCCATGGAAGATGTCAAAAACCTGGAACTCATTTCCCCCAATAAAAAAACCGTGCGCCTGGACGACGTGGCACAGGTGTACCGGGAGGAAGTTTCCAACCTCATCCTGAGGGACAACACCATGCGGAAAGCCATGATTTCCTGCAATCCCTCCCCCAATTCCAACCTGGGAGACCTCGCGAAAGCCTGTCGGGAACAATTGGACCCGGTAATGAACGCCATGGGCTGTACCGTAGACTATGACGGCACTATCAAAGCACGGGAATCCGCATCACAACGGCTTTACGTCCTGGGCGCCATCGTCATGGTGCTCATCGTACTGCTCCTTTCCTCCGCACTGGGAAGCGTCCGGCGCGCCATGCTGACTCTGGTGAACATACCGCTGTGCCTGGTGGGCGGCATCGTAGCCGTTTTCCTTGCCTCCCCCGGTACGCTGTCCTCCCTGTTTGGAGGAACTTACATTCCTCCCATTCTTTCCGTGGCTTCCATTGTGGGGTTCGTGACCGTCATCGGCTTCGCCATCCGCAGCGGCCTGATTCTGCTCAACAGGTACCGGGCCCTAGAACATCAGGGGATGGAACCCGCGGAAGCCATACGGGAAGGTTCTCTGGAACGCGTGGTCCCCATCATCATGACTTCCCTGACTACCGTGCTGGGGCTGCTCCCGCTGATCTGGGCCATTGACCAGCCCGGAGGCGAACTGCTCGGCCCCCTGGCCATCGTCCAGTTCGGCGGGCTGGTGACAGCCACCATCCTGAACCTGCTTATCATTCCGGCCACGGCCAAACTCTTCTCCCGCTGGATTGCCTCCCGGCGGAAGGAATTGAAAGCAACCTCCTGATTCATTCAGGACTCCGGCGGCGGGACCGGGGAGAGGATGAGCCCCGGTTCCGCTTTTTACAGCAACAGACATAACGAGTCCTTGCCTTGCAGGCCGATAAGGGGCACACATGGAGGTTCAAGCTTCACCTTCATGCCCAAACGGAAATCCACCAGAGAGCACCTGCTCAATACGGGTGCCATGATTGTCGGGGAATCCGGGCTGCGCGCCCTTACCGTTCGCGGCCTGTCCCTGCGGGCCGGCACCAATACAGGGAGCTTTGTCTATCACTTCGGCAACCGGGAAGCTTTTCTGACCGAGCTTCTGGAACGCTGGTACGAACCTCTGTTCACCGGCATCAGGACCCATGCCAACATTCATCTTCCGGCCTTTGAAAAACTGGAAGCCATCCTGGGAGACGTCATGGAGTTCCTGCTGCGTCACGGCCAATTCATTGCCCAGCTGGTTCTGGACGCCCTGGCAGGGGAACAGGCGGCCATCCGTTTCATTTCAGGAATCCATACGCGCCATCCCCTTGTGCTGCTGGAAACCATACGGGAAGCCCAGCAGGAAGGATCCGTGCTCATGGGAGACCCCATGAACATCCTCATTTACCTTGTCTGCTGCGGGGGAGCCCCCTTTATCCTTTCCGGACAGCTCCAAGTGCACGACTCCAAAGCAGCTCGGCCCGTTCTCGACTTGCTGGGTTCTATCCTCAATGATCCGGAAAGCGCCAGACAACGCATGACCTGGGCGCTCCGCGGCATACGGCGGGTCTGAGATTTCAGCAAAGGGGCAGACCGGAAAAACGCGTCGCCTCCCGGCCCCCTGCCGAACCAAAATATCGCCGCCCTTACACGCACGCTCCCTTCTTACCTCCGCCATTGGGGGCGATGAGGCGGACGGGGAGGCGGAGGAGGAGGATTATGGTGGCGCCAGTCATTGCGGTACCTGTCCTTGTCACGGTCATGCTGGACAGCCGCCCCAATAGCAGCGCAGCCAGCGCCCCCACACCGATGGCGGCGGCTCCACCGGGCGTTACGGAACTGTTCCCGTAGCTGTCCGTCGTGCAGGACGGCATGAAAGAAAGCGTCATTCCCGCCAGGGGAAGAAGCCAGAATGATTTAATATGCCTGTTCATGAGATAAAAAATAAGGATTAACACCGGCAGCCCGGTTACATCCGGTAAGCGCGGAATCCCTTGATGATTTGTTTAAATATGTCACAGTCCTGAACGGAATTCCCGGAATCATAACAGCTACGCGCGCAGCAGGCTTTTCATTACCCCCCTGTTCCGGCGTTCCTGAATACGGAAATCCGCATGCACTGTAAAAAAACAGACATGCGGATGGAAAAAGCGTTCATCTTCCGGAAAACTTCGGAAACGTCCGTAGGATTACTTCTGTTCTACCACAGGCTCAATACGAACGGGACTCTGGATATCAAACAGGCTCTTGCGCAGCAGGTAGCCTCCGCTCTGCAAGGCAAATGCACTGGCCGGAAATTTCTCCGCCAGTTCACGGTAAAAGGCGCCTGCGGCGGCATTGTCTTTCTTAGCCCGGGCAATGTCCCCCAGGCACATGGTGGCAAAACCGGAAAAAGTAGGATCTCCCGCATCCACCACGGAACGGAACAACCCTTCCGCCTCATCCGCTTTCCCCCGGTTCATCAGACGGCAGGCCAGGGTAACGGAAGCCTGGGCTTTCCATTCCTCCGTGGGAGCGGAATCAATAAAAGCTTTCATTTTGGCCACGCCTTCATCCTCCTTGCCGGCGTTCCACAAGGCAATGGCCTGAAGGTAAGAGGCAGTGACGGCGGCGCGGGAACTGTCAAAGTCAGCCACCACCTGCTGAAGCCCCTGTTCGTCCAGGGAAATTTCCCCGGTTGCCGGGGATTCCGGCATAGCGGCCACCAGAGCGGCGCCTGCCTTTCTTTCCATGGAATCCTGCACGCCATTATAAATAATCCATCCGGCAGCCCCAAGGACGCATAGCAACACAACCAGCGCAACCTTGCCGTAATGTTCATCCAAAAACTGTTCATGCTTGGCCGGGCCGACGGAAATTTCCGCAAACGCACTTCCGTCGCCCATCGGCATATTGTCCATGGCCCGTTTAATATCCTTGATATCCATAATATGTTGAAGAGGGTTCTACCGTGTTGTCCCAACCAAATCAATCAGCTTTTTACTTATCTTCGCCATGTTCCAAAAGCTGCAGGGAATCCTTCAGTCCCAGATTCCTGTAAATTTCCCGCGTTGCCCGGCTCTGGTTAAGCGTATAAAAATGAATGCCGTCCACATCGGAATCCAACAGTTCGGCGCACTGGCTGGAGGCGTATTGGATGCCTACCTCCTGAATAGCGTCCGGATTGGAACCCGCACGCTTCAGCGCCTTAAGCAGCCTGGCCGGAAAACAGGTGCCTCCGGAAAGCTCTGCCATGCGGTTCATGCCGGACAGGCTGGTCACAGGCATGATTCCCGCCAGGATAGGCACCTTGATGCCGGCCAGCAGACAGCGTTCCCGGTAATCCAGGAAAGAATGATTGTCAAAAAACAGCTGGGTGCAGATATAATCCGCGCCGGCATCCACCTTGGCTTTCAGGAAATCCATCTCGCGCAGACGGTTGGGAGTGGCCGGATGACCTTCCGGGAAGCCGGCCACGCCTACGGCGAATCCATCCGGATCCGGGTGACGGCCGGATTCATTATATTCACGGATAAACGTCACCAGATCCGCCGCATGGCGAAAAACATCCGCATCGCGGTTGTAATCCTTCGCTCCCCGGGGAGGATCTCCCCGAAGTGCAAGAACGGCCCGCACTCCAGCCCGGGCGTATTGGTCCAGGATATTCCATACCTCCTCCCGGCTATGCCCTACGCAAGTAAGGTGGGGCACCGTAGGAATACGGGATTCATGCTGGATGCGCAACACCACTTCGCGGGTAAGCTCGCGGGTGGAGCCCCCTGCACCATACGTCACGCTGACGAAACTGGGGCGGTAAGGCTCCAGTTCACGGATAGTCTGGTACAAGGCCGATGCTGCCTGCTCGTTTTTGGGCGGGAAAAATTCAAAGGACAGGCTGGGACCGGCGCCCGATTGCAATCTTTCTCTCAGGTGCACTTCTCTTTACTTGGCTTGGCTAAATACGGATCCGCATCACGGCTCCATGGGAATCATCACCGGTTTGGGAGCTTCCACGGGGACGGGGGCAGAGGGAGAAACCATACCGGACTTGTCTTCTTCCGTCATGTTTTCCTGCCAGCTCGCAGGCGGAACAATGACTTCATCCCCCGGCTTGATAGGTTCCTTGTCATTATTATCAAAAAGCGTATTACGCTTCACGTAGGACTGGAACACTTTCCCGTCCGGGTCAACTCCGTCGATAATCAGGGATACGAAAATGCTCCCGCGTCTGCGGATTCCCAGTTCCTGCCCCACTTTCAAGTCAGGTTGGCCGATGGACTGGAACAGGACCAGGTTGGCGTCACGGTAGTATTCCGTCACACGGCCCACCTGCTCCGCATCCTTGATTTCATTAAGCCATTGCAGCCGGGGATCTCCCTTTTCCATGCTCTGACGTTCCAACAAATCGCGTTCTTCCTCCGCCAGGGCATGACGCTTCTTCAGTTCTTCATTCTCCTTCTTCATCCGTTCCAGCTCCGCCGAGACATGAGCCAGTTCCTCGCTCACCACAGGATCCGCCACCACCACCGGCTGAACGGCGGAGGCAGGAGCCTGCGTGGGCATCGGAAGATACGGGGAGGGATTGACAGGTACCGGAGCGGAGGCCATCTGCTGCTGTTGCTGAATCACATCCATTCTTGAAGAAATATTCACATAAATCATTCCCAGAACGACCAGCACCACCACCAGAAACGCCAGGATAAAAATGCGGAAATTACTCATGTCGTCAAACGGTAGAGAAATTATCAAACGTAATTAATAGGAATAATTGAGATAGAACTGGAATTGTCCTCCGCGGTCAATGGCGTTGTTCTTCTGAATCGGAATGGCATAGTCCACTGCCAGCGGACCGATGGGCAGGTTCAGGCGCAGGCCGATCCCGTAGTCGGAAACTATTTTGGACGTGCTGAAGTCAAAAGAATCTCCGTTGACAAAACCGATGTCATAAAACACCGCGACGCGCACTTCTTCAATCACAGGAATGGAATATTCAAACTGGCAGAAGAAGGAGGAACGGCCGCCCATCGTCTCATCACCGCTCAGGGCGGGATTGTACGGCGCCACGTCCCGGAAACGGAAACCGCGCATGTTGTATGGCCCGCCGAGGTAGAGGCGCTCAAAAATGGGCACATCGTGGTTGCCATAGGAATCCACGGTAGCCGTACCGGCATTGATGCTGAAAATGGTGTCTCCGCGCAAATTCCAGTAATAGGAGCCATTCACGCCGAAATTGTATGTATGCACATCGCCGCCCAGGCCGGAATAACCGGCCAGCACTTCAAATTTGCCTCCCTTGCGGGGAAAAATCTGCGCGTCGCGGGTATCAATGGTGTAGGAAAGTTCCACATGGCTGCGCAGGTAGTCTCCGTCCTGTTGCCAGAAGAAGATAGGGGCGTTCCCTTCGGCGTCAATACGGTACTGTTCCAGGCGGTATTCCAGTTTCACGTAATCCAGTTCCCCGATCGGCTTGCGGAGAGAAATGGCAAAGCCATAGTTCTGCTGGTCGTAATAATCGGAAAAATATGTGGAATTGCTGTAGAAGATTTCCGTCCCGAAGGCCAGCTTGCGGTGCAGGAACCACGGATCCACCCAGGAAATACTGGCATCCTGCGTTTCAAAACCGACACGGGCGTTAATCGCGAAACGCTGGCCGCCGCCCACGAAAGAGGACCAGTCATACATGTCAAAATTGGACTGGGTGATGCCTGCGAACAGGTAAACGCTTTCAATAGAGGAAAATGCCACGCCGATATTCAGGGACCCCGTACGTTTTTCCGCCACCTCGATATTGATATCACGGTAGCCGGGCCGCGTGGATCCCACCTGGGCTACGTCCACCATGTCAAAATAGTTCAGGTTCTGGAGGCGCTTCTGGGCGGTATCCAAATCCACGGCGTTCATGGGGTCATTGGACTGGAGGGGAAGTTCCTGGCGGATGACGTAATCCTTCGTGCGGTTATTCCCGGTCAGGCGGATATTGCCTACGCGGTAGGGATTGCCTTCCGTCACATGGTACACGATGTTGATTTGTCCGTAACCTGTCTTGGGATCAACGCCCACTTCCTGAATGTCCGGACGCACGGAGGCGTCCGCATACCCCCGGGAACCGTAATAACGGCGGATCATCGTCACGTCGTCGGCCACTTTCTGGGCGGAATAGGTATCCCCGTTGTACATGCTCAGGCCGGGAATCAGTTCCTGGGCCGTAAACACCTTGGTGGGGCCGAAGGCAACCTGGTTGACCTTGTAGCGGCGCCCCTCGGTAAGGGTAATTCTCATCGTCAGCTTGTGCTCATTGCCTTTGCCGGCGTCAAAATATTCCACCTTGTCCAGCTTGACGCGCAGATAACCTTTATTACGGTAATAAGTCACCAATTCCGCCAGATCGTCCTCCACTTGTTCACGGTCAATGCGTCCGGATTTGGTAATCCAGGTCAGCCAGCCCTTCTCCTTGGTTTTCATCACCTGTCGGAGATCCTTGGCGCTGATGTGTTCATTGCCCACAAAGTCAATCTTGATAATATTGGCCTTCTTTCCTTCGTTAATGTCGAAGACCACATCCACAAAGCCGGGCCGTTCCGTTTTCTGGTAAAAATAGGAAACACGTACATCCGGATATCGGGCTTCCTGGTAATAAGTGCGCAGCTTGGCAATAGCGCTGCTCAGGGCCTTGTCGCTGAGAGCTTCCCCCCCCTTCAGCCCGCATTCCTCGGAGAGGTCCCTGTTGTCGAACGCGGTATTGCCGCGGAACCCCACGCCGCCCAGCAGATTCTGGGCCGCCATTTCAAACACCACCGCCACGCCGTCGCCGGAAGGCTCCACGGCTACTGTTGTATTGCCGCCTACCAGACCGCTTTCCAACAACCGTTCCAAGTCCTTGTTAACCACTTCCGGGGAATAACTGGTGCCCGGCTGCGTAGCCAGCAAATTTTTCAGACGGTCTTCGGACACGGTCTTGCCGGTGCTTCTGTACCGCACGGAAACGCTCTTCACAGGCCGCCCCTCATACGCCTGGTCACCGGGAAGAAGCCCCGTGCCCGGCCCCAGTTCCCGCATTACCTGTTCCGGAGTCATCACGGAACCATAGGCGCCTCTGTTAAGGGAAGTTTCATCCTGGGCCAAAACAGCCGAACACGCTATCAAGGGAAAGGAAACACACAAAAAAACGGGACGGATCATGAGCGCTGAACTTAATGCTTGGGATATAAAGGACTTTTCCTCTTGCATAGTCAAGACGTGATTCCGCGTAGAACACAGTTGCCCCGTATTTCTTACGCCGCGTGCGCATGCGCGCTCAGGAGGACAATTGTGTCATTCCCGTGCAATAGCTTGCACTCCAGATACCCTCTCATTAAAGTTGTCGCCGCTCGTGTTTTGACCGCTGCCGCCATCCCGGAGCTGAAACAGAACCACTTTCAATTAACACTGACCGTATTATTTATGGAAATCAACGTTGATATTCAACCGGACTGCACAGCCACGCTGAAAGCTTCCATCCCCGCAGAAACCACGGCTGCGCGCCGCGCCTCCATTGTAGATTCCTATGCCGCCAAAGCCAAGCTTCCCGGCTTCCGCCCCGGCAAAACACCCAAGTCCATCATTGAAAAGCGCTTCAAGAAAGAAATTGAAGAAGAACTGCTGGACACCCTTTTTGAAACGGCCTGCTCCACCGCTCTGGAAGAAAACCCCAAATTGAAAGTGCTCAACTTCGGAAAGCCGGAACAATCTCTGGATGACCAGGGCAACTACACCGCTACCAGCACGATGACCGTGGTTCCCGAATTTGAATTGCCGGAATACAAAGGCATCGAAGTCAAGGTTCCCTCTTCCGAAGTAACGGAAGCAGACGTAGAGGAAGCTCTGAACTCCCTGGCTGAACAAATCGCGGAATTCACCCCTGTGGACCGCGCTGCCAAAAAAGACGACGTAGCGATTATCGACTTCAAAACCACGTTGGACGGCAAGCCCGTAGCGGAAGCCGTAGGCAAACCCGTAGGCTTCCTGGAAGGCCGTGACGGCCAGTGGATGAAGGTGGAAGACGATCAATTTCTGCCCGGCTTCGCCTCTGCCCTGGAAGGCCTGAATGCCGGTGACAGCAAGGATATCACCGTCACGATTCCGGATACCTTCCCAATTACGGAGCTGCGCGGCAAGGAACTCGTATTCCATGCCACTGTGAAAGAAGTACGGGAAAAACAGCTTCCGGCCATGGATGACGCTTTTGCGGAAAAAGTTCTTCCCGGCAAAAACCTGGAAGAATTGAAAACTGCCCTGAAGGAAAACCTGGCCCAGCGCAAAGCCATGCAAATTGATGAAGCCAAGGCCGATCAGATCACGGAAAAGCTGGCGGACATGCTTGACTTCAACCTTCCGGAAGCTGTCGTAGAACGTGAAGTGTACGGCATCCTCCAGCAGAAAATGCAGCAGGCCATGTACAGCGGAAATGCCCCGGCAGACATGGATAAGTTTGTGGAGGAAGCCCGGGAAGAAGCCAAACAGGAGGCCAAGCGCAACCTCAAGGTCTTCTTCATGCTTCAGGAAGTGGCGCAGGTAGAAAAAATTGCCGTCACGGAAATGGAGCTTTACAACGAAGTGGCCCGCCAGGCCCGCCAGCAGAAAAAGAACCTCAAATCCTACATTCGCGAACTCCAGCGCGAAGGCCGTGTGCATGGCATCAGAATGAGCCTGCTGACAGCCAAGGTTCTGGACTTCCTGACAAAAGAGGCCAAAGTAACGGTAGACGAGCAGTAACCCCTCCTCTGCACAAAACACCTTACCAGGGGGAGTTGGCGCACACATGCCCGACTCCCCCGTTTTGCGTCCTGCGGACGGGTAACATACATTGAAAAAACAACATCCAATCTTCCATAAACATGTTTCAAGACCAATCTTCCAAATCAACCCCCGCAAACTCCTATTATGTGCCCATGGTGGTGGAGCAGGACGGCCGCGGCGAACGCGCCTTTGACATTTACTCCCGTCTCCTGAAAGACCGCGTTATCTTCATCGGCTCCGCTATTGACGACGATGTGGCGAATTCCGTCATTGCCCAGCTTCTGTTCCTTCAGATGGCTGACCCGAAAAAAGACATCCACGTCTACATCAACTCCCCCGGAGGATCCGTCACGGCGGGTCTCGCGATTTACGATACGATGCAATTCGTCTCTTGTGACGTAAATACATATTGCCTGGGCATAGCGGCCTCCATGGGTTCCGTCCTTCTGGCTGCAGGAACTCCCGGCAAACGCTTCTGTCTGCCGAACTCCCACGTTATGATTCACCAGGTTTCCGGAGGTGCCCAGGGAACCGCTTCAGATGTGGAACGCACCATCGGCTTCATGTTCAACCTCAAAAAACGCCTCAACGGCATTCTGGCCAAACATACCGGTAAGACGGAAAAGCAAATTGAAAAGGATGCTGACCGCGACAACTACATGACTGCTGAGGAAGCCGTGGCCTACGGCCTGGTTGATAAAATTCTGGCGCATCACTCTGATGACCAGGGCGACAAGAAAAAGACCAAGGCCTGACCCTTTCCCTCCGCCATTTCTCTCTCTCTACCTGAAAAACCATGTCCGGTTCCACCCCTCATCTTCCTGCCTGTTCCTGCTGCGGCAAGCCCGGGAACAAGGTGGACAAACTCATCCAGATTGCGGAAGACTTTTACATCTGCAACAATTGCGTTGAAATTTGCGTCAACATGATTGTGAAGGACACAGGCCTTCCGATGGCAACCCGTTTCATCCGCGGCATCCTGAACATGGAACCCTCCGCGTACGCCATGTGCCAGGCGGAAGCCCGCAAGGCGGCAGCCGCGGACATGCTCAGGGAAACGGCGGCCGGCCCGGCCTCCTACGAAGGCCCGCTGCCCACCCCGGAAGAAATGTGCGCCACGCTCAACCAGTATGTCATCGGGCAGGACTACGCCAAGAAAGTGCTTTCCGTAGCCGTGTACAACCACTACATGCGCCTGCGCCAAAGCGCCGTCATGCTGGAAGACAAGTCCCTGGACGATGTGGAAATTGAAAAATCCAACATCCTGCTGGCCGGCCCCACCGGTTCAGGGAAAACCCTGCTGGCGAAAACGCTGGCGAAAATGCTCAACGTCCCGTTCTGCATTGTGGACGCCACCACGCTGACGGAAGCCGGTTACGTAGGAGAAGATGTGGAAAACATCATCCTGCGCCTGCTTCAGGCTGCCAACTTTGATGTAGCGAAAGCGGAACAGGGCATCATCTATGTGGATGAAATCGACAAAATCGGACGCAAAACACAAAATGTCTCCGTTACGAGGGACGTCTCCGGGGAAGGCGTGCAGCAGGCTCTGCTGAAAATCATTGAAGGCACCATCTGCAATGTTCCTCCCACCGGAGGCCGCAAGCACCCGCAACAGGAATACATCCGCGTCAATACGGAAAAAATCCTCTTCATTGTGGGCGGCGCTTTCGTCGGCCTGGAAGACATCATCCGCAAACGCCTCGGCGCCACCCAGATGGGATTCGGAGCCATCACGGAACAACGCGACCGCAAGGAATATTCGGAAGAGGAAATACTGGCACAGGCCATGCCGGAAGACCTCTTCTCCTTCGGCATGATTCCGGAATTCGTGGGACGCCTGCCCATCTTCTGTCCGCTCTCCAAGCTGGATGAAAACCAGCTCGTCCGCCTTCTTACGGAACCCAAAAACGCCCTGGTCAAGCAATATTCCAAACTGCTCGCCATGTACGGCGCCAAACTGGACGTGCAGCCGGACGCCCTGAAAGCCATGGCCGCCGAAGCCATGAAACGCGGCACGGGAGCCCGCGCTCTGCGTTCCATCTTTGAAACCCTCATGCTGGACGTCATGTACAAAGTGCCCAGCATGAAGAATGCGGATACCGTTACCATTACCAGGGCAACGGTTACCGGCAACAAGCCGGCCCAAATCCACCAGGCCTCCTAACCTCCCCTCCCTGTTCTTCCTCCATGCCGGAATCCCTTACCGTTCTGGGAATAGAATCCTCCTGTGATGAAACGGCAGTCGCCATCCTGCGTTCTGCCGGAGAGGAAAAAGCTCCGGAAATACTCTCCTCCGTCATCTCCTCCCAAATTGCCATTCACCGCCAGCACGGCGGCGTAGTGCCGGAACTGGCTTCCCGCAACCATTCAGCGGATCTTCCCGGAATCATCCGGACCGCTTGCCGCGAAGCCGGAACAGTTCCTGCGGACATTGACGTCTTCGGCGCTACGGGAGGCCCCGGCCTGGTAGCTGCGCTTCTGGTAGGCAACAGCACGGCCAAGGCTCTGGCTTTGGCATCGGGCAGGCCCTTCGTCTCCGTCAATCATCTGGAAGGCCATCTGCTTTCCCCCTTCCTCAAACGCCCCGGCGGTCCCGTTCCCCATCTGGGCATGGTCGTTTCCGGAGGTCACACCCTTTTTGTGGATGTGCGCGGCGTAGGGAACTACCGCCTGCTGGGCCGCTCTCTGGACGACGCAGCAGGGGAAGCCTTTGACAAGGTAGGCAAAATGCTAGGCCTTCCCTATCCCGGAGGGCCGGAAATCGACCGCTTGGCGGCGGAAGGCGACCCGGAAGCCTTTTCTTTCCCCCGGGCCCTGATGAAGGAGCATACAGCCAACGTATCTTTCTCCGGCCTGAAAACGGCCGTTCTCTATACACTGCCCAAAATTACGAAAAACGGCGATCCTCACGGCCTGACCCGGCAAACTCTGCGCGACCTCTGCGCTTCTTTCCAGCGGGCCGTGACGGACGTCCTGATTCACAAGGCGCTGAAAGCCTTGCGCGCCTCCGGTCACCGCACCCTTTCCATCTCCGGGGGCGTCTCCTGCAACAGGGAGCTGCGTTCCCGCCTGAAAACCGCCTGTGACCGTGAAAAAGCGGAACTGGTTCTCCCGGACTTCGACCTGACGACGGATAATGCCGCCATGATCGCTTATGTCACCTGTCTCAAAGCCCGCAGAGGACTGTTCCACTCTCTGGATGAAGACGTTGACCCCAATCTTAAATTGACGGAGGATTTAAACAGATCCAAACATTCAACACATTCCTGATAAATATATTATACATGGACTCCCTGTATTTGCGGCATAAAGCTGAAAAAATGTTCATGTTTTCATTGACATCCCGCATCTAAAAACGTAACATAGCGTCCGCTTTTCGTCAGGCAACACGGGAGGATGCTATTTATCCGCTAGAACCGCAGGTTTGGGCGGATTTACGACTTCTCTAGGAGCAGCGAAAGGCGGAAGAAGTCTATGCTTCTGTAGCTCAGGGGTAGAGCGCATCCTTGGTAAGGATGAGGTCGCGGGTTCAATTCCCGCCAGAAGCTCCATCTTCAAGCTAGACCCATAGCAGCCCAAACCTAAACATAATATTATGGCTAAAGAGCAATTCCAGCGCAACAAGCCCCACGTGAACGTGGGCACCATCGGTCACGTTGACCACGGCAAAACCTCCCTTACCGCCGCCATTACTTCAGTGCTCGCTAAGAAGGGTTTCGCCGAAGCACGCGGCTATGATCAGATTGACGCCGCCCCCGAAGAACGCGAACGCGGCATCACCATCTCCACGGCTCACGTTGAATACGAAACGGAAAACCGCCACTATGCCCACGTTGACTGCCCCGGACACGCCGACTATGTGAAGAACATGATCACCGGCGCTGCCCAGATGGACGGCGCCATCCTTGTGGTTGCCGCCTCCGACGGCCCGATGCCGCAGACCCGCGAACACATCCTCCTTGCCCGCCAGGTGGGCGTTCCCGCCATTGTCGTTTACATGAACAAGTGCGACCTGGTTGACGATCCCGACCTTCTTGAACTCGTGGAAATGGAAATCCGCGAACTTCTCAACGAATACGAATTCCCGGGCGACGACACCCCCATTATCAAGGGTTCCGCCGTTAAGGCTCTGGAAGGCGATGCCGCTGCCGAAGATTCCATCCACGCGGATGGTGTAATAGCCCAGATCCTTGAGGCGCTGCTGGAGCGTGTAGAGCAGCGCCATGCCGCGATCGCCGCGCACCAGCGTCGGATAGGTCTGTCCGCTCTCGCTATACCCGATGGCGCTGACGGAATAGAGCTTCTCCTGCGTGAGCTTGCCCGCCATGCCGTCCGCGCTCAGGCCGTTGGCGGACTGGAACAGGCGCACGGCCGCCGCCACGCTGTCGCTGTAATAATTCGTCGGGGAAACCGGGTAGCCCATTTCGGAGAGGCGGCTGGTCA
>ERZ779922.756-NODE-756-length-25690-cov-12.004954_pt1 | contig 25690 bp, 26 predicted proteins | sample MGYA00511544_ERZ779922 | MGnify/ENA primary metagenome ERZ779922 (study PRJEB29588, sample SAMEA2154516) | human gut metagenome | biome: human gut; feature: human-associated habitat; material: faeces | place: Denmark | collected 2008/2010 ... | reverse complement strand
CCCCAACAAACAGAGTCAGAGTCTGTCGTGCTACCGTTACACAATTCCCCAATATTTTTTGTCAACAAGAAGATTATACTCTATTTTACCATTCAAGTCAAGCCTTAAATTTAAAAACTCTCCGCTTTTTTAGCGGAGGGTTTTTATCGTTCTTTAAATCAGAATTTTTCGGCATAATCGAAAACAGCTTTCGGAAGCTCGCTTTCGTCACACGAAACGGTAAAAGTGAAGTCGACGTCTTCAATAGTCGAAATTCTCTTTAAGAAAGCAGTAAAGGCTTCGAGGTCCTTGCCGCCGATCTTAAGAGTAGCGTCACCGAAAATATTTGTGATATCGTGATTTGAATTTTTAAGCGTTACAAGCATTGCATAATATTCGCCGTAGCCGGAAATTCCGAGAGCGTCAGCGTCGATAAGTCTTGCTTTATGCGTTACGGAAAAAGTAAGGGTATCGCCTTTTTCAATGCATACGACATTGCCGAGGCTTGAATTGGCTGTTTCGTTGACAACGTCAACCAATTTTTTCGTTTTACCCGAACCCTTGTTTCCGATTATAAGCTTAATCATATTAACAACTCCTTTATTTTAACCGCAAGCTGCGGATTTTAAACTTTTTTAAAGCCTCTTTTCAAGCTTGGCTTTCATATCCTCATATCCCGGCTTGCCGAGAAGGGCAAACATATTTTTCTTATATGCTTCAACACCCGGCTGGTTAAAGGGATTAACTCCGAGCATATACCCGGAAACCGCGCAGGCTCTTTCGAAGAAATAGATAAGTCTTCCTAAATTCTCTTCGTCGGCCTTATCAACGGTGATAACAAGGTTCGGCACCTCGCCGTCTGTATGAGCGAGAACGGTGCCCTCAAAAGCCTTTTCATTGACATACGACATATTTTTTCCTGCGAGGAAATTAAGACCGTCGCCGTTGTCGGCGTCTTCCTTTATAACTATATCTTCGCCCGCGTTTTTGATCTGAACGACGGTTTCAAACATAATTCTTGAGCCTTCCTGAATAAACTGGCCCATTGAATGAAGATCGGTTGAAAAAGTGACGCTTGCGGGGAAAATACCCTTATTTTCCTTGCCCTCGCTCTCGCCGAAGAGCTGCTTGAACCATTCCGCCATCATAGCGAACTTCGGCTCGTAGCTTACGAGCATTTCGACGGATTTTCCGCTCCTGTAAAGAAGATTTCTCACTGCAGCGTATCTTAAGCAGGGATTGCTCTCATAATTCGAGGAAGAATAATCGGCTTTCGCGTCTTTAGCGCCTTTCATAAGCGCGTCGATATCACAGCCTGCGGCGGCAATGGGGAGAAGACCGACTGCTGTTAAAACAGAGTATCTGCCTCCGACGTTGTCCGGAACCACAAAGCATTCATAGCCTTTTTCATCGGCGAGCTTTTTAAGGGTGCCTTTACTCTTATCGGTGGTGCAGAAAATTCTCTCTGCGGCGCCTTTTTCGCCGTACTGCTTTTCAAGCATTTCTCTGAATACTCTAAACGCAATGGCAGGCTCGGTAGTAGTTCCCGATTTCGAAATAATATTTACAGAAACTCTTTTATTTTCGCATAATTTTAAAATATCGCTTAAATAGCTGCCGGAAATGCTGTTTCCCGCAAAGAGGATCTTAAGCGAGGGGTCAAACGAATTATAAAACTGACCCTTTAAAAACTCAATAGCGGCTCTCGCTCCCAAATAAGAGCCTCCGATACCGATAACGACCAGCACATCGGACTGCTCGCGGATTTTTTTCGCCGCATTTTTTATTCTTGCAAACTCATTCTTATCATAATCCTCAGGCAAGGTTACCCAGCCTGTGAAATCGGAGCCTGCACCTGATTTTTCATCGAGGGTCTTTGCGGCGGCCAAAGCTTCTTCTTTGACCGATAATATATCGTCGCCGGAGATAAATCTGCCGGCATAATCTGTTGTAAACTTAAGGGACATAAACTTTAACTTCTTTCTTTTTACTAATTTCATTTTACTATATTCTAATATTTTTTTCAAGCGGGAATATCAACAAACTGTGAACTTTTTGATAAAATATATTTTACGGCGTGAAAATTCCTTTTATAAGCCAGGAAAAGACGGTTTTGAAATTTATTTTCCCCACATCTTTTTTGGCTAAAAGATCGATAGCGCCTATCTGCACGCCGTCGTTTGAAATAATTATTTTACCTAGCTTTTCGCCCTTTTTCACGGGCGCCGTTATATTTTCATCTATTTTGACTTCTTTTGTTATCTTGCCTGTGCTGCTCTTTTTTAGCAGCAGGTCAAAACCTTTATCCGCTTTAAGCATTATCGTCGGCTCGGCGGCATCGGAAATAAGAGCCTCATATTCGTCTTTATCGGCTTTTATGCAGGTGTAGCGGTAATTCGCAAAACCGTGGTCAAGCAGTTTTTTTGCGGCGGAAAATCTTTCGGCGGAAGCCGAGGCACACATTATCACCGCTACAAATTCCGTGCCGTCGCGCTCGGCGGTGGCGCTAAGGCAGTATCCGGCGGAAGAGGTCGTTCCTGTTTTAAGACCTGTGGTTCCCGAATAAAATCTTACGAGCTTATTTGTGTTTACAAGCTCGCTTTCGCCGTTTCTTAAAGTATCCATCCATACGGTTGAATATTTCTTTATAAGGTCGTGTTTAATAAGCTCGCAGGACATTATCGCAATATCCGCGGCGGAGCTGTAATGACCCTCGGCGTCAAGCCCCGTGCAGTTTTTAAACTGCGTGTTGTTCATTCCGAGCATTTTTGCTTTTTCGTTCATCAGCCGCACAAATTCCTCTTCGCTTCCCGCGACCGCCTCGGCGAGAGCCACGGTGGCGTCGTTAGCGGAGGCTATTACCGCCGCTTTTAACAGCTCGTCGACAGTCATAGTTTCCCCGGGTTCGAGCCATATCTGCGAGCCGCCCATACTTGCCGCGTGTTCGCTTGCGGAAATGTTATCGGAAAGAGTAATTCTTTTTGAGTCTATCGCCTCCATAATGAGAAGAAGCGACATTATCTTTGTTATCGAGGCAGGGGGCAGTTTTTCATCGCTGTTTTTCTCGTAAAGCACGGTTTTGGTGTTTACCTCGGCAAGCACAGCCGATTTTGCGTCTATGTCAAACGGCGCCGAGTCGTTTTCCTGTGCCTGCGCCGTCACAGGAACCGCAATATCCGATATATCGCACTCGCTTGAAACTGTTTGCGCGGCAAAACCGGTTATTCCCCCTAAAAGAGAAAAACTCAAAATCAGAGCCGCAGATCTTTTAAAAAAATTCCCTATCATATTCATTCCTCCCGTAAATAGTATGCGTGAATAAGACCGAATATTTTAAAAAACCTTGAAAGAAAATAATATATGTGTTAAACTAAAATAGATTTTAATTAGGGTGTAAATTATGGAAAAAATAAAAATTTTATGGATTGTAAACGATAAGTATGTAAATAACTTCATAACCGTTTATAAAGAATGTAAAAATTCATCAAAATTCGAGATGTTCGTTATGGCGACGGACAGGCTCGGCTATGATTTTTCGCCCGGAATTACCTGTGAAGAGGTATATTCTTATCTGTCGGAAAACGGTGTAGAAAGCTTTAAATGCCGTAAAAACGGGAAATATTTCGATATTTCGGAGATCTCACCCGATTATATTTTTACCACCACTCCTTATGACATATATCTTCCGAAGCCTTTTCGGTCCGCCGAATTGGTAAAATTCGGTAAGCTCTGCCACGTGGATTACGGTGCCGTGCTTATCCGCTGGATAAACGATTATGCGTCTATAGGAGAAAGCGATTATTATAAAAACGCGCAGTATGTTTTCCATTGCGATCCCCGCGAGGGAGATAATATTCCCGAAAACAGCGTTAGCATAGGAAATTTAAAGCTTGACGAATATCTGTATTACGGCAGAAAACCCGACAGCTCTTTTTATAGAAACAAGGAGTCTTTTAAAATAGTCTGGAAACCGAGATGGACAATGAAAGAGGGCGACTCCACACTTTACCCTTATCTTGAAGAGTTTTACGGATTTTTAAAGGAAAGGAAAAACACGGAGCTTGTGCTGCTTCTTCATCAGATGGCGGAGATAAATTTAGAACAAAAGGGATACGGCGATTATTTCCGGAGGAATATGGAAAAGCTTAAAACCCTGCCTAATTTTACGGTTACCGACAGCTCGGATTTTCTCGACACGGTTTTAGGAGCGGATCTGCTGATCGCAGACCACACTTCGCTTATTGCGGAATTTACCGTTACGGGAAAGCCGATAATCTATACTACTCCCGCAGTTGCGCTCTCGCCGCTCGGAGAAAAGATTATTAAAAATTCTTAAATCGCAAATAACTTTGATGAGCTTGAGAAAATTGCTGACGGGCTGATTCAAAAAGAGCCCTCAGCAGATCCTAAGTCAGAGCAGAGATTAAAAGATAAGGACTCTTATTTTGTTTCTTCAAAAGAAAATTTAAGCGTGGCAAAAAGACTTCTTGAATTTTTGGAAAAAGATTTTTCGGATATCAAGTCTTATAAAAGATACAGCGAAATAAAGTCAAATGTCTATAAAAAGGAGATTTCGGCTTTAGAAGATGAAATAAAGTCAAAAGATGCGCTCATAGAGGGGAAAAGCGGTGAAATAGAGCTTGCAAAATCAAAAATAAGCGAACTTGAAAACACCGTGAGCGAAAAGCTTAAAGAAAATGAGATATTAAGCGCAAGAGTTTCTAAAATTGACGGATATATCAATAAAATTCCGAAATTTTTAAGATCAATATTTAAAAAATTTACATAAAGGTTTATTACGGAGGATGTTTATGACAAAGATCGGGTTTGATAATGCGGAGTATATAAGACTGCAGTCTGAAAATATCAGGGAGAGAATAAAGCTTTTCGGCGGAAAGCTTTATATGGAGTTCGGAGGAAAACTGTTTGACGATTTTCACGCGTCGAGAGTTCTTCCCGGCTTTGAGCCTGACGCAAAAGTAAAAATGCTTTTAAAGCTTAAAGACGAGGCGGAGATAGTTATAGTCATAAATGCCGACGCCATTGAGAAGAACAAGCGCCGCGGCGACCTCGGAATTACATACGATCTCGATACTTTAAGACTTATCGATGCTTTCAGAGGGATAGGTCTTTTCGTCGGAAGCGTTGTGATCACAAGATTTACAGGTCAGCCCTCGGCTATTGCTTTTGAAAACAGGCTTAAAAATTTAGGAATAAAGGTATACAGGCATTACCCGATAAACGATTATCCTTCAAATATCCCTTATATAGTAAGCGACGAGGGATTCGGCAAAAACGATTATATTGAAACCGACCGCGAGCTTGTAGTAGTCACGGCTCCCGGCCCCGGCAGCGGTAAAATGGCAACCTGCCTTTCCCAGCTTTATCACGAGCATAAAAGAGGGGTAAAAGCGGGATATGCGAAATTTGAAACATTCCCTATCTGGAATCTTCCGCTCAAGCACCCTGTGAATGTGGCTTACGAAGCGGCAACCGCCGATCTTAACGATGTGAATATGATAGATCCTTTCCATTTGGAGGCTTACGGAAAGACCACTGTCAACTATAACAGGGATATCGAAATTTTCCCCGTTTTAAACGCTATGATGGAAAAAATTATGGGCGAGTCGCCCTATAAGAGTCCCACGGATATGGGAGTCAATATGGCAGGCTTTGCCGTCTGTGACGACGAGGTTTGCAGAAATGCCGCAAACCAGGAAATCATCCGCAGATATTTCGGTGCGCTTTGCAGCGCAAGGCAGGGAATGTCCGAGCAGTCTGAGGCGGGAAGAATAGAAATTCTTATGAATGCTATGAATATTTCCGTTTCCGACAGACCTGTTGTAAAAGCCGCTTTGGATAAAGCGGAGCTTACTAAGGGGCCGGCTGTGGCTATGATGCTTGAAGACGGAAAAATTATAACCGGAAAAACTTCTTCTCTTTTAGGCGCCTCTTCTTCTATGCTTTTAAATGCTTTAAAGGAATTAGGCGGAATTCCCGATGATATTGAGCTTTTATCGCACACGATAATCGAGCCTATCCAAAAGCTTAAAACAGGGGTTTTGGGCAATCATAATCCAAGACTTCATATAGACGAGGTCCTGATCGCGCTCTCTATCTGCGCGGTTACGAATGCCACCGCTAAAAAGGCTCTCGATCAGCTGTCTAAGCTTAAAGGGCTTGAGGCTCATTCCTCGGTCATTTTATCAAGGGTCGATGAGCAGACCTTTAAAAAGCTCGGTGTGAATATCACTTGCGAGCCTAAATATCAAACTAAAAAATTATATCACCATTAAAAGAGGTAAAAACATAATGAGGGATAAAAATATAGAAACAAAATGCGTTCAGGGAGGGTATTCTCCTAAAAACGGGGAGCCGAGGCAAATACCTCTTATCCAAAGCACAACTTTTAAATATGACACAGGGCTTGATATGGGTAAGCTTTTCGACCTCGAGGCGAGCGGATATTTTTATTCAAGGCTCCAAAACCCCACCTGCGACAGCGTTGCGGCAAAGGTATGCGAATTAGAGGGCGGAACTGCCGCTATGCTTACCTCTTCGGGTCAGGCGGCGTCATTCTTTGCAGTGTTTAATATTGCAAACTGCGGCGATCACATCGTTTCTTCTTCCTCTATTTACGGCGGAACATATAATCTTTTTGCCGTTACAATGAAGAAAATGGGAATAGATTTCACATTTGTTTCTCCCGATTGCACCGCCGATGAATTAAACGCCGCATTTAAGCCTAACACCAAAGCGGTTTTCGGCGAAACCATTGCAAATCCTGCACTCACCGTGCTGGATATCGAAAAATTTGCCGCCGCCGCTCACGCCCACGGCGTGCCGCTTATCGTGGATAACACCTTTGCAACCCCCGTTAATTGCAGACCTTTTGATTTCGGCGCGGATATCGTAACACATTCCACAACAAAGTATATGGACGGTCACGGCGCGGCTGTCGGAGGCTGTATAGTCGATTCGGGTAAATTCGACTGGACAAAGTATCCCGATAAATATCCCGGCCTCTGCACTCCCGATGAAAGCTATCACGGAATAACCTATACCGAGCGTTTCGGTATAGAGGGCGCTTATATCACTAAGGCAACGGCTCAGCTTATGAGAGATTTAGGCTCTGTTCAGTCGCCGATGAATGCGTTTATTTTAAATTTAGGCCTTGAAAGTCTTCATATCAGAATGAAAAAGCACTGCGAAAATGCGCAGAAAGTAGCCGAGTTTTTGAGTAATGACGATAGGATCGCCTGGGTCAAATATCCGGGCCTCAAAGGCGATAAATATTTTGATTTAGCTCAAAAATATATGAAAAACGGCACCTGCGGAGTGGTATCCTTTGGAGTTAAGGGCGGAAGAAACGCGGCTGAAAAATTTATGGAAAATCTTAAAATTGCCGCTATCGAAACCCACGTTGCGGACGCCAGGACCTGCTGTCTGCACCCGGCCAGCACCACCCATCGCCAGATGAATGACGCGGAGCTTGAAGCTGCGGGCGTTTCACCCGATCTTGTCAGATTTTCCTGCGGTCTTGAAAGCAGCGAGGATCTTATAGCCGATATAAATCAGGCGCTTAATAATCTTTGATTTTAAAGGAATGAATTAAATGCCGATAAAAATTCCTAATGATCTTCCTGCCGTAAAAACCTTAGAGAGCGAAAATATTTTCGTTATGACCGAAAAGCGAGCCATAACGCAGGATATCAGACCTCTTAAAATTCTGCTTTTAAATCTTATGCCTAATAAGATAGAAACGGAAACTCAGCTTTCCCGCCTTTTGGGTAACTCTCCGCTGCAGGTTGATCTGACCTTAATGCACACTAAAAGCCATATTTCCAAAAACACTTCAAAAGAGCACTTGTTTACATTTTATAAGACCTTTGATGATGTGAAAAACGAGCGGTTTGACGGTATGATAATCACCGGCGCGCCCGTTGAGCAGATGGATTTTGAAGATGTGGAATATTATCCCGAACTCTGCTCGATAATGGAGTGGAGCAAGACAAACGTGCACAGCACTTTTCATATCTGCTGGGGCGCACAGGCAGGACTTTATTATCATTACGGTATAAAAAAATACCCCGTAGATAAAAAGATCTTCGGAGTATTTCCGCATAAGGTAGTGTATAAAAGGTCGATTTTGTTCCGCGGGTTTGATGATGAGTTTATGGTCCCGCAGTCAAGGCATACCACTTTAAAGACCGAGGAAATAAAAGCGGTAAAAGAGCTGAAAATTTTGGCTGAAAGCGAGGAAACCGGCGTTTATGCCGTATCTTCGAGAAACGGCAGACAGATCTTTATCACCGGTCACAGCGAGTATGATAAAAATACTCTTAAAAATGAATATTTTAGGGATCTCTCCCAAGGTAAAGAGATCGATCTGCCGAAAAATTATTTTTTGAAAGATGATCCTAAAAAAGAGCCTGTTGTCAGCTGGAGGGCGCACGCAAACCTGCTTTATTCGAATTGGCTTAACTATTTCGTTTATCAGACCACGCCTTATGACGTTACTAAAATCAGCAAGTGAAAATATAGAAAATCCTATCACAATAATTAATGAATACTTAAGAATGAATACTGAAAAATTAATAATACAAAGCAAAAATCCTACCACAAATTGTGATAGGATTTTTGCTTTGTCACTGCTTTTTATTAATTTGTCGGCGAAGCCGACACCGAACTTATTCACTTTTCACTATTACTTATTACTTCCAAAGCTCCAAAGGCGTTTTTTAGTGAAGAGTGAATAGTGAAAAGGTAAAAGTTAAAGCCCCAAAGACTTACGCCTTTGGGGCTTTGTCTCTGTTATTCAAAAAAGAACTGGTCAAAACCGAGGATTTTAAGTAAAATAATCAAATCTCTAATTCATTTGCATATTGTTCTAACAAGTGATGGAGACAAGAGAACCGTCCCCTCGTCTCCCCCCCAATTCCATTTTAGCTTTCTAAGCTTCAAAAGCGTCAATCATAATTGACATTGGTTTATAATCATTTCTTTAGTTCAGCACAAAAATACATATAAACTCCCGCGGTCCAGCCCATCATTTTCGGAGCATTATAGTCCGCATTCGCAACCTTTCCTGTCAAGCCATTATACTTTTCCCAAAGGTTTCCTGTTTCCGCAAAGCTTTCATCAAGAAGATTTATATAGGTTTCGGCTATTTTTTTAGCCAAACCGTCGTACCCGCAGTTTTTACAGGCTTTATACGCTATGTACTGAATGGGCGGCCAAACGTTGGGATAATCCCATTGCAGAGAATAATTATAATCGCCGGGAACACAGGCACTCACACCGTATTTTAAAAGGAGCTTATCCCTTAACAGCTCTATTGCCTTTTCGGGAGAATCACTGAGACCTACGAAAAGCGGATAAAGAGACGCGGCGGAGACTACGGGGCTGAACTTTTGCTCCTTATAATTATAATCAAGGAAAATTCCGCGCTCCTTATCATACATTAATTCAAGCATTTTTGCCTTGCGCTCGTCGGCACGCTTGTTCCAAAGGTCTTCTTCCCCGTTTTCAAGTATTACAGCAAATTTCTCCATCGTTTTTTCAAGCCCGTAAAGCAAAGAATTAAGGTCAACGGGGTTATAAAACTCACCTGCGTTCTCAAAACGGGAGGTGCAGTCCCAGCCGCTCTCGCACATAGTCATGATAGTGTGGGCGCAGGCGATTTTTTCAGGCTCGCTTTTCACTTCAAAGCCCTTATACCGTTTCGTAAAATAATTAGCTTTGTTTGCAATAAACTCCTCATTATAATCCTTATGAGGACCGTAAACATTTAGTCCGTCAGGTGCAATTCGTTGGGTCTGCCAGTATTTGTACTCCTTAACAAGCGCCGCATAGCTTTCTCTGAGCCAGTCTTTATCACCTGTGACCTCAAAAACCTCCTCAGCCATTTTGTAATAAAACGGCGGCTGAGTATTACCTAAATAATAGGTTCGGTTGCCGTTTGGCATAAAGCCGTATTTGTCAATCAAAAAACGCACATCATCTGTATTGTTCTTTGCCTGCTCGACATTACCCGCCGCTATAATACCTGCGTTTGTAAAATATGTATCCCAATAATACATTTCCAAGAACATCTCATTAGTGCAGGGGGTTGTGAAAGGGTACGGAAGACCGATCAAACTCTCCCTATCCTCAGGCTGAAATTTTATAGTATCGCCGAAATATTTTGTTATAAATTCGCTTACCTGTGACATAAAGTAATTCTCCTTAAGCGCAGTCAAATAATAAGGAGAGCCAAGGGGACGGTTATCTTGGCTCCCCGTCTCCGTCCCCTCGTCTCCATATATCATCAATTCCGCGGAATTGCATATCATCAAGCCGACATAAATGCACACTTTGTGTGATGATATACGCCTTCGGCGATGATATACACGCTGACGCGTGATGATATACCATTGCTTTCCCAATTGATAAAAAAATCCTCGTTCTTCGGAACAAGGATTTTTTGGTGGAGACAACTGGACTTGAACCGGTGACCCCTTGCATGTCAAGCAAGTACTCTGACCAACTGAGCTATGCCTCCGAATAAACCTATTATGCCATAAATTATTTTAAAAGGCAAGAATTATTTTCAAAAATTGAAAATGAAGTAAATGTGTGGTATAATTCTAATATCCTTAGAATTGGAGGGATAAATATCAATCCGATCTTATATATTGTAATTCCTTGCTGTAATGAAAGCGAGGTTTTGCCGATCACGGCGCCGATGTTTTTAAAATGCCTTGAAAATATGGCTGAAAATGAGCTTATAGATAAAAAAAGCCGAATTCTTTTTATTGACGACGGCTCCACGGATAAAACCTGGGAAATAATCGAAGATCTCAGCCGGTCGGACGATCGGTACTGCGGAATAAAGCAGAGTAAAAACAGGGGCCACCAGAGCAGTCTGCTTGCAGGGCTTATGTATGCTAAAGATCTTTGCGATATAACGATATCTATCGACTGCGACGGGCAGGACGATATTTCCGTTATGCCGGAAATGGTAAAGAAATACCGCGCCGGCTCCGATATTGTTTACGGCGTGCGAAAAAGCAGGAATACAGATTCCGGCTTTAAGAGAACTTCCGCCCGCGCTTTTTATAAATTTATGGGCGCAATGGGCGCTAATGTGGTTTACGATCACGCGGATTACAGGCTTATCTCTTCTAAAGTGCTTTCATATTTAAGTGAATTTAAGGAAGTAAATCTGTTTTTAAGAGGAATGATACCGCTTGTCGGGTTTAACAGCACCTGCGTTTATTATGACCGCGCGAAAAGAATTGCGGGAGAGAGTCATTATCCGCTTAAAAAAATGCTCGCTCTCGCTCTTGACGGAATCACGAGCCTTTCGACTAAGCCTTTAAAGCTTATAATTTCTCTCGGAATTATCGTTTCACTTTTAAGCTTTATCGGCGTGATATATGCGTTTGTTTCCTATATAACGGGTGCCGCAGTAACAGGCTGGGCAAGTATTGTCTGCATAATTTGCTTTATGGGCGGAATTCAGCTTATTTCGCTCGGCATTATAGGCGAATATGTGGGAAAAACTTATCTTGAAGTCAAGCACAGACCGAGATATATCATCAGCGATAAAACGGATAATCTTAAAAAATAAAAACACTTCGGGGCTTATGCTTTAAAGCATAAGCTCCGAAGTGCTAAAAGAAGTTATAAAAAAGAAAGAAAGGAAAAATCTAATTTCTGTCAAAAAGCTTTTCGGAAAAATCCGAAGCTTTTATCACTTTAAAGCGCTTTCTTCTGAAGTGCGCAAATATTCTGTCCTCCACGGCTATAAAGAAGTCCTCGTGAAATAAAGCCCAGAGCGTGAATAAAACGATAATCGTTTCAAATATACTTAAAACAATACCTGCAAAACTCATAAATTTACCTCCGACGAACACTTGTTCGCTTTCTGTATTTTTATTATAGCCTGACGCGTTTGATTTGTCAAGTCTTTTTTTGATATATTTATAATAATATTTTCGGTGTCCCAAAATATTCCCTTTGCCCGGTAATTTACTTGCTATTGTAATTTTTAAAAAAATATGTTAAACTATTAATAATTATATGTGATTATTCCGAAAGGATAAGATGATATGGAAGAAATTCAGAAAAAAAGAGTATTAAGCTGTATTCAGCCGAGCGGTATGCTCACCTTAGGCAATTATCTCGGCGCTTTGAAAAGCTGGGTAAAAATGCAGGAGGATTTTGAGTGCGTTTATGCCGTGGCTGATCTTCACGCGATCACCGTAAGGCAGGAGCCGGCTAAATTCAGGGCGCAGATATATTCCACCTGCGCGCTTTTATTGGCTTTAGGCCTTGATCCGGAAAAAAATATTTTATTCGTTCAGTCGCATATCCCCGAGCATTCGCAGTTAAGCTGGCTTTTGTCCTGCTATACGCAGTTCGGTGAAATGTCAAGAATGACGCAGTTTAAGGATAAGTCCGCAAAGCACGCGGATAACGTAAATGTAGGTCTTTTTTCTTATCCCGTATTAATGGCTGCCGATATTCTGCTTTATAAGCCCGATTTCGTTCCGGTGGGAGCGGATCAGAAGCAGCACCTTGAAATTGCGAGGGATATCGCGAGCAGATTTAATAATGTTTACGGCGAAGTTTTCAAGCTTCCAGAGCCCTATATCCCAAAAACAGGCGCAAGAATAATGTCGCTGCAGGATCCGGAGAAAAAAATGTCCAAGTCGGACGATAACGCGAATGCCTATGTCGCCATTCTTGACGACAGGGATACTATCATAAGAAAATTCAAAAGAGCCGTTACGGACAGCGAGTCCTGCGTTCGCTTAAGCGAGGATAAAAAGGGAGTATCGAACCTTATCGGAATTTACAGCTGTGTAACAGGCAAAACGCCCGAAGAAATCGAGCGCGAGTTTGAAGGAAAGGGTTACGGCGAATTTAAATTGGCTGTAGGCGAGGCTGTGGCAGACGAGCTTGCTCCCATAAAAGAAAATTATGAAAAGATAATTGCAGATAAAGCGGAAATAGAGAGAATTTTCTCGCTCGGAGATGAAAGAGCGGAAAAGATAGCCAGAAAAACATACTTTAAGGCAATGAAAAAGGTCGGATTTGTTTTATGAGCGAATTTTCGGGCGAATTTGATCTTGCGTTTGAAAAAATAAATAACTTCATAAAATCAGGCAGATTTCCGCACGCTTTTTTAATCGAGGGTGCTTCGAATTCGGAAAAGACCGCGCTTGCAAAAATTATAGCGCAGATATCTGTGTGTAACGGCGCACCCGCTCCCTGCAAAACCTGCAAAGATTGCAGGCAGGCGGAAAATAACACACACCCAGATATATCCTTTATTTCCGAAGAAAAAGGAAAAAAGAATATCACGATAAATCAGATAAGAGAGATAAAAGCACAGGCTTATGTTTTGCCGCATTCGGGTAAAAGAAGAGTATTTATAATTGAAAATGCGGATAAGATGAACGAGCAGGCGCAAAACGCCATACTTAAAATTCTTGAAGAGCCGCCCAAAACGGTGGTGTTCGTTCTGCTATGCTCTTCGAGAACGATTTTGCTCGACACGGTCGTTTCCCGGTGTATAAACCTCTCGCTTTCTTTTTCGGATAAAACTTCCGAAAAAACAAAAGCAGAGCAGGCGGCGCAAGAGTTCTGCGAGCTTTATGAGAAAGATAAGGATTATGAAATTCTTTGCCTGCTTCAGGGCTTTGTAAAAGACAGGGCTTTTGCAGACGAGTTTTTCGCCGCTCTTAAAATTGCCGCGGAAGAAAAGCTTAAAATAAAGCTTTCATCAAAGGTTATATGCCGCAAATTTGCAGAGCTTTATAAAAATATATCAAAATGGCAGGAAATGCTGAAGATAAATGTTAATCTTTCATTGCTTTTCTGCAGTATCTTGACGGAGGATTAAAAGTGACAAAGGTCATATCGGTAAAATTTAAAGAAAACGGAAGATCCTATTATTTCGATCCTAACGGGCTTGATCCCGATATCGGCGAAAAAATAATAGTAGAAACTTCCAACGGTCTTGCTTTCGGATTTGTCAGCGAAGCTGTAAGCGAGGTCGAAGAGGGAAAAATAGTATCCGAGCTTAAAAAGGCGGTCCGCATTGCAACGGACAAGGACTTAAAACAGCTCGAAGAAAACAAGAAAAAGGAAAAGGACGCTTTTTCGATCTGCGAAAAAAAGATAGCGGATCACAGCCTTGAAATGAAGCTTGTGGAAGTGGAATATTCTTTTGACGGCTCTAAAATAACATTTTTCTTCACTGCCGACGGCAGGGTGGATTTCAGAGAGCTCGTAAAAGACCTTGCTTCGCAGTTCCGCACCAGGATAGAATTAAGGCAGATAGGCGTGCGCGATGAGGCGAGAATGCTCGGCGGTCTCGGAATTTGCGGTCAGCCGTATTGCTGTAAGAGATTTTTGAATGATTTTGAGCCTGTTTCAATAAAAATGGCAAAGGATCAGGGCCTTTCTTTAAATCCCACAAAGATTTCGGGCAGCTGCGGAAGACTTATGTGCTGCCTAAAATATGAAGAGGATTCATATAAGCACCTCATATCTATCACTCCGGGTATCGGAGCGGTGGTTAAAACAAGTGAGGGTATCGGAACGGTTATAGACTCTAATCTCATCACCGGCAACCTTATTATAAGACCCAAAGAGGGGGAGGGTGCGCCTTATAAAGTGCACAGAAACAGCGTAAAAGTCCTTTCCCGCTCCAAAAAAGGCGGTAAAACAGAAGAAATTGATAAATAATGCAAATATTTACTCTTGCATTTTTCTTGGTTTGCTGATACAATACAGTTAGTAAATGCAGTTTCTTTTAGATTCGGGCGTACTATATACCACTTTATGGAGGTGTGACAAAATGGCATATAAAATTTCCGATGAATGCATCAGCTGCGGAGCTTGCGCCGCCGGATGTCCCTGCGAAGCTATTTCCGAGGGTGACAGTCATTATGAAATAGATCCGGATAAGTGCTGCGATTGCGGCTCTTGTGCCGAAGGATGTCCTGTAGAAGCAATTTCTAAAGACTGATTGTATTGTCAATTTGTCTAACAAAAAGCGGGAAAGTTATTTAAAAACTTTCCCGAATTTTTTTGCTGAAAATTGTTTAAATTTATTGAAAAAAATCACTTGACAGATAAACTTTGAATTTACATAAATTTTAATTCATTTTACATTTGCATATTATGTATTTCAACTTTTCCACAGAGTTATCCACCGTTATGAACCCGGATTATTCATAATTTTGATTAAATCAGTGTATTTTCGGTTGAATAGTCGGTGGATAAGTTTAATAACTTATATGGTTGTCCGGGTTTACATAAACTCTAAAAATGCAAAAAATTATCGAATAAAATAATATTTTGCTATAACAAAATAAAGGCGAGCGCCGCGAGCAGTAATTTATCGCCGCTCTCGCTTGAAATAAGAAGAATAATTCCGAGTAGCAGAAAGATATCGGGGTCGTTTGTAAGATTTAATGAGTCCCCGTTTCCTCCTAAAACAGAGCTTAAAAAATTTAAAGGCTCGCTATGTTCGGGACTTTTTTGAGGGCTTTGCTCCGGCTTTCTTTCGGGCCTTTTATAGCCGCCCGTTCTGTTCACCCTCACAAAGGGAGGAACGGGCGGCATTTTATGTGAAGACTGCTCAAATTTGCTCTGCGCGCTCATTTCTTTCATCCGCTCCACGGCGCGCTGCTGTTCGAGTATAAATTCCTCGTTGTTCAAAGCTTTTCACCGCCCTTTTAAATGTCAAAAAGGCCGCACTCTTTTAAATAAGGCAGCATTTCTATAAGCTTTATAAGCTTTACCGCCGCGTCTACCTTTGCGCGCCTTTCTTCGCTTAAATTAGGCTTTAAGGCTAAAAGCAGCGCAGTTCGTTTATCGTTTGTGTCGGAATTGAGTCTGTTTATCACAGGCATAAGCTTTTTTATAAACATAGGATCTATTCCGTCTGCATGGGGATCCGATTTTTCCTCCTCTTTAGAGCCTAAGAGCTGCTCCGCCATTTGCCTAACCCTGTCCATACTGTCGGGATCGTTTAATATCCCCTCGAGCTTTTGATTGAGGTCATCCATTTTTATTACCGCCGTTTGTGAAGTTTCTTAAAATATTCATCGTGTTTTTATCATTTAAAATTTTGTTAAGCTCTTCTTTGTTATTAAGGGCGGACATAATTTTATTTTTATCTTCAAGGCTTAGATTTTTGAGCAGTTCGGAAGAATCTCCGGTTTTGAGTTTACTTAAAGCGGAGTTGTTTATTCCGTTTTTGTTAAGTGTTTGCATAATTTTATTTATATCGTATTTGCCGTTATTCATATTTATCCCCCAAATAAATTTATCTATTTTAATATTATGAGGTAAGCGCCTATGAGATTACTTATAATTTCAGATTCCCACGGCAATTCTTTTGCAGTGGATAAAATAATCAGAGAAAACCCGGAGTGTGAGCATATATTTTTCTTGGGCGATAAAACGCCTGATATAGAAGACGCCGTGTATGAGTACACCTCGAAAAAATTTCATATAGTAAAGGGAAATTGCGACGGCTTTTGTTCCTACCCCGATTATGATATAATAAGGTTAAACGGAATAGATATCCTCTATTGCCACGGACACACTTTCGGCGTGAAATTCGGCACTTCAAGGCTTTATGAGGCAGCGCTTAATGCGAACTGCAAAATAGCGCTTTACGGCCATACCCATATTGCCAAATCGGAATATATCGACGGAATTTATCTTGTAAACCCCGGCTCCTGCTCAAGACCGCGTGAGGGCGGACCCACCTATGCGGTGATAGAAATAAGGGAAAACGGAATACTTGTAAATATTAAAAAGGAGTAAATATGCAGCTTAAGATCACATCGGGAGCGGTATCGCTATCGGGAGATGATATCCTAAAGGATATTAATGTGGAAATAAATACGACGGATAAGGTCGGAATAATAGGGAGAAACGGCTCGGGCAAAACCACTCTTTTAAAGGCCCTTGCGGGAATTTATGATGTTACTCCCGCTCTATCAAGGTCGGTGACAAACGGCGCGGTTTTGGGAATGCTCGATCAAATGGCTATTAAAGACGACTCAAAAACCTTGCTTGAAGAAATAAGATCGGCATATTCGGAAATCTTAGAAACCAAAGAAAAACTAAACATAGCTTTAGAAAAAATGCAGGAAGAGCAAAGCGAAGAAAATATAAAAAATTATACGCTTATTCTCGATGTTTTTACCAATCTCGGCGGATTTTATTTTGAAAAGGAATATGAGTCCGCACTAAAAAAATTCGGGTTTGATGAACGCGATAAATCAAAGAAATTAAGCGAATTTTCGGGAGGGCAAAGGACAAAAATAGCCTTTTTAAAGCTTTTGCTCTCAAAGCCCGATCTTCTTTTGTTGGACGAGCCGACAAATCACCTTGATTTAGAGGCGATAGCCTGGCTTGAAAGCTATATAAGGGAATATAAAAAGGCGGTCGCCGTGGTTTCTCACGACAGATCTTTTTTAGACGCAACGGTAACTAAAATTTACGATATAGAAAATCATAAAACATTTTTATATAACGGCAATTACTCATATTTTGCAGCGGAAAAGAAAAAAAGAAAAGAATTAATGCAAAAGAAATATGAGCAGGCGCTATCGGAGATAAAAAAGACAAACGAGCTTGCCGAGCGGTTCAGATATAAAGCCACAAAGGCAAGAATGGTGCAGTCAAAATTAAAACAGCTTGAAAAAATGGAAATTCCCGAAGCCCCCGAAAAATCAGATGAAAGAACTTTAAGCTTTAATTTAGAGCCTAAGTATAAAAGCAGTGAAACCGTGCTTACTGTGACCGATCTTGAAATCGGATACGATAAAGCGCTTTATAAAACCGATTTTTGCATAAAAAGAGGGGACAGAGTAGGCGTTATAGGAGGAAACGGGCTCGGAAAATCGACCCTGCTTAAAACTATCGCCGGAGTGATACCGAAAATCGGCGGCGATGTATCTTTCGGCGAGAGGGTAAGTATCGGATATTTCGATCAGCAAATGGCGCATTTTAAGGGAAATATTTGCGTGCTTGATGATTTTTTTGAAACCTATCCGTCTTTTTCCGAATTTGAGGCGAGAAGTATGCTCGGAAAATTCCTGTTTACGGGTGAAGAGGTCTTTAAAACTCTCGATATGCTGTCGGGCGGAGAAAAAGTCAGATTAGCGCTTTGCAAGCTTTTTATAAAACAGCCGAATTTCCTAATATTAGACGAGCCGACAAACCATATGGATATCGAATCAAAAGAGGCTTTAGAGGATATTCTCTTAAGCTACGGCGGAACGCTTCTTTTCGTTTCTCACGACAGATACTTTATCAGAAAAATTTCCGATAAGCTTATAGATTTTAAGACTGATGAGATAAAATTCTATGAGTACGGTTACTCGCAGTATTTATCCGAAAATCAGGAACAAAAAGAAGAAATCAAGGAAGAAAAAAAGCCTAAGCAGGAAAATAAAAAGTATCAAACCCCCGGAAAAATAAAGGCGAAAAAAGAACAGGCGCTGATAAAGACCGAGGCGGAGATATCAAAGTTTGAAAAAAGGCAGGAAGAATTAAAAGAGCTGTTAAACGACGGCGAAATTCAGTCCGATTATATAAAACTGCAGGAAATTTCAGCCGAGATAAAGCAAAATGATGAATTGCTTTTAAACCTTATGGAAAAATGGGAAGAGCTGAGCTCTTGACAAATAAGATTTTTAATGTATAATTAAATAGACAGTATAATCGGATAAATTTTCCGCTATGAGAAGTGTTGTATCCTGATTGTATTGTCTATACAAATTCAGAGTAGATATTTTAGCGTAAAGTGTCAGCGGAACGGGGAGTTGTCCGCCGAACGAAAGGCAAGGTTTATCCTGCCTGCGGTTAAAATATCACATCCCGCTGGCAGAAAATAGAAGAAAATCTCTCTATTATCGGTTAAGCTCGGATGATAGGGAGGTTTATTTTATGGAAAAAAATAATTTATTTGTAAAAAAGCTGTGCTTTTGCGCGGTGATGTCGGCGCTTTATGTGGGGCTTGATTTTTTAAGCACCACTTTAAGCGCGCCGTTTTCAATGTCATTTAAAATATCACTCAATGCGTTTCCGGTGATCGTGGCGGCTGTTTGCTTCGGTCCTGTCTGGGGTGCGGCAACGGGATTTATCGGCGCATTTATCGGTCAGCTGATAACATACGGTATCACGGCTACAACTCTTCTTTGGACTCTCCCCGCTGTAATAAGAGGCCTTGCTGTGGGTCTTATGTTTATCGCGTTTAAAAAGAGCCTTAAAAGGCTGCCGCTTATATTAAACTGCGTAATTTCAGCGCTTTTGGTTACCGCGTGCAACACGGTAGTTATGTATATCGATTCAAAAATTTTCGGTTATCCTGCGGTGCTTTTCGGAATAATGCTTTTAAGCAGGATTATTTCAGGCGCCGCCACTTCGGCGGTGATAGCGGTGATTCTGCCGCCGATAGTAAGAAAAATCAAAACTATCGCAAAGATATAAAAACACGCGGTGCTTTAAGCACCGCGTGTTTTATCTTTTAAACTGTAAAGAATAGAGATTTTCGTAAGTTCCGCCGAGTTTCATAAGCTCCTCGTGCGTGCCTTTTTCGGTAATCTTTCCGCCGTCGATAACGGCTATTTCATCCGCGTTTTTAACCGTTGAGAGCCTGTGGGCGACTATTATCGTCGTTCTGCCCTTGCAAAGCTCGTCAAGCGCGGACTGAATGAGAATTTCGGTCGTATTGTCAAGTGCGCTCGTCGCCTCGTCGAGAATAAGCACCGCGGGGTTTTTAAGAAAGACGCGCGCTATTGAAAGCCTCTGCTTCTGACCGCCCGAAAGCCTTATTCCACGCTCGCCCACCTCGGTGTCGTAACCGTTCGGCAAAGACATAATATAATCGTGAATATTCGCCCGCTTTGCGGCAAGTATTACTTCTTCATCGGTTGCGTCAGGTCTGCCGTAAAGAATATTATCCCTGATATTTCCCGAGAAAAGGAAAACATCCTGCTGAACTATACCTATATTTTTTCTAAGCGAGGAGAAGGTTATATCATTAATATTTATTCCGTCAAGCGTAATTTCTCCTGAGCTTACTTTATAGAAGTTAGGTATCAGGTGGCAAATTGTAGTTTTTCCGCCGCCGGATTCTCCCACGAGCGCAAGCTTTTCGCCTTTTTTGATTTTAAGATTGATATTTTTAAGCACTTCGGGGCTGTTGTCAGAATAGGAAAAGCAGACATTTTTAAATTCTATCTCGCCTTTAACATCGGTTATATCCTTTGCGTTTTTATTTTCCTTTTCAGGTTCTTCATCCATAACCTCTAAAAATCTGTTAAACCCGCTCACTCCGTTTTGAAACTGCTCCATAAATCCGATAAGCACCGTTACCGGGTTTATAAAGACGTTGACGGACACTATAAAAGTGGTATAATCGCCGAAATTTATTTTTCCGTTATAAAGAAAAAGTCCGCCGGCTATAATGATTATAACGTTAAACACATTTGTTATAAAGCTTGATGTGGAATGGAAAACTCCCATAGAGCGGTAAGCTTTTCTGCACGCCTCCACAAAAAGCATATTATTTTTCTCGAACTTTTCGTATTCCCTTTCACTTCCGCCGAAAGCCTTAGTTGTTCGAATTCCCGTGATGCTGCTTTCTATAGAAGCGTTTATCATTCCCGTGGTCACTCTTCTTTCTCTGAAAGCCGCGCGCATTTGCTTTCTGCAATAGGAAGAAATACCAATAAGTATCGGCACGCAGGCGAAAATGATAAGCGTGAGATAAATATTTATCGTGCAAAGATAGATAAAAGAGCCTATCACAGTGAGCGAGGAAATTATGATGTTTTCGGGGCCGTGGTGAGCAAGCTCCGCTATATCGAAAAGATCGTGGGTTATTCTTGATAAGATCTGCCCCGTTTCATTCTTATCAAAATAAGAATAGGGCAGACTTTCAAGTTTTTTAAACATATCTCTTCTCATTTGCGCCTGCATTTTAGTGCCTATCATATGACCGTAATACTGAACAAAGTATTCAAGAAACATTCTGATAAGATAGAGCAATAAAACCGTGAGTCCTGCAAACACGATAAGTCCGATTTTTTTATTCGGAATAAGATCGTTCAGCATTCTGTTCGTGACTATCGGATAGAACATTCCTATCACCGATATGAAAAACGATGCCGTCATATCAAGCGCGAACATTTTTTTATGCGGTTTATAATAAACCGCAAATTTTTTTAAGGTATTCATAGTTACTTTGTTTGAGTATCGTTTGTAAGCACCGCACAAACAAGATATCTCTCGGTGGGATTATCCGTGCAGGTGCTGAGAGTTATTATTTTATCCTTAGTCGTTACGCTTATATCGCTCCTGACATTTTTAGCAAGAGTTTTCGGATTTGTACATTCTTCCAAAAAATCCGAATATCCCTCATCGGTTGAAAAATCAAAGGAATTTATTATATGCCTGTCGTCATACACAAAAGCGGAAAATATTTTATAAGTTAAAATATGGCCGGGACTGTAGAGAGTAATAGTATCGTTTTCATTGAAGAAATCGGCTTTGCGGTATTTCCTTAAAGGGGTAAACATTGTGCCGTCAGCCAGGTCGTGTCCGTAGATCACCGTGTTTTTATCCTTGAATTCGGAATTATTACACCTCTGGATATAAACGCTGCCCGCAAATTTATATTTTCTTTCAAGATCGTGGTTTAAATAAAAGTTTTCCTCCGTATCGTCGCCGCTTTGAAGTATCGGGTAATCGATAGTGGTGCCGGGGATTGTTATCCACCCGACAACATCGGGATTTTGATTTTTAAGCTGAGCAAAATTGACCGGATTATCCGCTTTTTGAGCGGAAGAAACCGAGTCCTTATATTTTTTATAGGTATTCTTTTTAGGAATCAGCTGAATTACGAGTATCGCCGTTGCGCTTAAAAAAAGAATACCTGAAATTATCATCAGAATTATATTCAGGGCTTTTTTATTTTTCAAGATCATTCACCTCTAAAGCTCAAAAAGCCTGCAAAAAATTGCAGGCAGAAAAATTATTATTTTGTTTCGTATTTTTTAAGCGCTTTGATTTCTTTCGTTCCGCCCATGTAAGGTCTTAAAGCCTCGGGGATCTTCACGCTGTAATATTCGCCGTCAAAGCAAAGGTTGTTTTCGAGAAGAGCTATAAGCATTCTCGGAGGTGCTACAACGGTATTGTTAAGAGTGTGGGCGAGATATTTAGAGCCGTCTTCTTTGCGGACTTTTATGCCGAGTCTTCTTGCCTGCGCGTCGCCTAAGTTAGAGCAGGAGCAAACTTCAAAGTATTTCTTCTGTTTCGGGCTCCACGCCTCAACATCATAGGATTTTACCTTAAGATCGGCAAGATCGCCTGTGCAGCATTCGAGCGTTCTTACAGGGATATCAAGACTTCTGAAAAGCTCAACCGAATAGCTCCACATTTTATCAAACCACTGCATACTCTCTTCGGGCTTGCAGATAACTATCATTTCCTGCTTTTCGAACTGATGAATTCTGTAAATTCCGCGCTCTTCTATTCCGTGCGCGCCCTTTTCTTTTCTGAAACAAGGGGAATAGCTTGTAAGGGTAAGAGGAAGCGATTCTTCGGGAGTGATCGTATCGATAAATTTACCGATCATCGAATGCTCGGAGGTGCCTATAAGATAGAGGTCTTCGCCCTCTATTTTATACATCATCGCGTCCATTTCCTCAAAGCTCATAACGCCTGTTACGACCTTGCTTCTTATCATAAAAGGAGGAATGCAGTAAGTAAATCCTTTATTTATCATAAAATCTCTGGCGTAAGCTGTAACTGCCGAGTGCATTCTCGCGATATCGCCCATAAGATAATAAAATCCTTCGCCTGCAACTCTTCCGGCAGCGTCTTTATCAATACCGTTAAAAAGCGCCATAATATCAGTGTGATAAGGAATTTCGAAATCAGGGTGAGTCTGCTCGCCGAACTGCTTGACTTCCACGTTCTCGCTGTCGTCTTTACCGATCGGAACACTCGGATCAATGATGTTCGGGATGGTCATCATAATCTTTAAGATGCGCTCGCCAAGATCCTTCTCCTGCTCTTCCAGCTCAGACAGACGGGCAGACTGCTCTGCTACCTGTTTCTTCAGCTCTTCTGCTTCCTCTTTCTTTCCCTGACCCATCAGAGCGCCGATCTGTTTTGCAATCTTGTTCTTGTTCGCACGCAGATCATCTGCTTCCTTCTTCGCTTCACGGTTCTTGGCATCCAGCTCAATCACCTCATCTACCAGCGGAATTTTCTTGTCCTGGAACTTATTTTTAATATTCTGCTTTACAATGTCAGGATTTTCTCTGACGAATTTAAGATCTAACATATCTTCCTCCTACTGTTATGCAATTAACTGCACGAAAACTAGTTATAATTATACTACAACTTTGTACGAATGAAAAGCCCTGTTTCAAGAGTTCCTCTGTTCTTCAAATCATTTTGTTATTGTTCACGCATACGTGCCCAGTAACATCATTTTTGCATTTTGAAACAAAACAGGATAGACTGCCCATTATATTTAACTCAACTTCGTCAAATAGGACAGACACGCCTCCAGGCACAGTCCGTCCTGCTCCGGGGCACCAAGTTCTTCTGTCTTTTCCACACATTTTTTTGTAAAAGCTGCCGCCCGTCTGACGGCTTCCTCCATCGGCACACCTCGCACCATGCTGGCACCGATGACTGCTGCAAAGACATCCCCGGTTCCGTGGTAATTGCCCGCCACAAATTTAGTTGCATGAAAGACCGGCTCCTTGCCGCGCTCATGGATCACGTTGAGGATCTGTTTGCCCTTGACCACGCCTGTCAAAATGACTGACCGCGCGCCCAAAAGGTGAAGCTTCCAGGTCAGATCTGAGAGCTTGCGCTTACTCCATCCATTTTCCTGATACAGCGTGTCCGTCAGGGCACAAGCTTCCGTCAGATTTGGCGTGACAACGTCCGCATACTGCATCAGCTCCCGCATCGCCTCGATCAGATCCTCGTCACAGACGCTGTAGAGATGTCCGTGGTCGCCCATCGTCGGATCTACCAAAACCTGCGTATTTTCCCGTTTGAAATCCCGGATAAAATCTGCCACGATCGACGCCTGTCTGGCAGAACCTAAGAATCCAGTCATGATTCCGTCCATCTCAAATCCCATCTTCCGCCACGGCTCCAGGTATGCCTCCATCCGATCGGTATAATCATCCATATAGCATTCCGGATATCCCGCGTGATTGGACAGCACCGCCGTCACCACCGGACAGCACTGTACCTTGAGGGCGCTGATAACCGGCATCGCCGCCGTCAGCGAACAGCGTCCGTAACCTGACAGGTCATTTAAAACCGCTATTTTCTTCTGAATTCCTTCCATGTATAATTTTTCCTCATTTTCTTAATTTTAAGCAACTTTATAATCTAACATATTCTCACGGCAGATACGACTGCCTGCGGCATGATTCTGGTTTCTACAAGCGTGTATCTATGCATTTGTGTTTCATAAGCCGCACACTCCAATGACGCAACAAGGAGACTGCGCCCGGACAGATGTTTTTCCCATTCTGCCCAACCACAGTCTCCTGTATGTATTTCATTTTAATTCTTCTCGACTGAGATAAATTGCCTTATGCTCTCGCTTCTACAGACAATGCATCCAGAAAACCTGCCTTGCGGAGTGCCGGACGAACCGCCATATATATAACAACAGACGCAATCGTAGATGTCACCGCATTGATCGAAGTCGCTGCGATATTCCATGCAAGTGTGAGCTCTGCCGCCGGTTTACCAATGATCCAGAGTTTATAATAATATCCGATCAGCGGATCTGCAATGACGTTGAATAAAAGACCTGCCACCGCTGCTGCAATCGTAAAACCAAGGATGTGGTTCTTATCGGTGCTCCGATCAATCTTGCCCAGACGATGTGCTACGAATCCGGCGATCAGTCCGATGCAGAGTTTGCAGATAAATGTCTTCGGTGCATATACAATATAAACCGGATCGAGAAGGTCACCTATCGTCATGCCGATAGCACCTCCCAAACCGCCGTAAAAGCCGCCGACTAAGAGTGCCCCGATGACACAGACTGCATTTCCCAGATGAATGGAAGTTGCATCGCCGCCCGGAAGTGTGATCTTCACCTGTCCGTATGTAAATACGACATAGGAGAGAGCTGCCAGCAGACCGACCATCGCGATCTTGTAAGCCTGATTTGATTTGTTTGCCATGATGTTTCATCCTCCCTTGTTATTGGACTCATCATAGCACAATCTTGTCCCCTGAAAAACATACAGTTTTTATCATTTTAAGCAGGTCAGTTATAACTTGCCACTTTTTTATCCGGATTAATCATGTGCCTCCACGCACAAAAGGACGCCTTTCTCCAGCTCCAGAATGCCCTCTTCCCGTTTAAGCTCATTGCTGATGCAGAGACTCGTCCCCAGCCCGATCGTCCGCCTCTGGAGCGGGTATTTAAATCCCCGCAGCGTCAGTCCCTCGACAGTCTCGGTCATCGGCAGGAACGAAATGTATTTTCCATACACCTCTTCCCGGTGAAATACCTTATGCCCGCCCAGAAGATACAGGCGGTTGCGGGCATCATAAATATTCACTTCCATTCCCTGGCAGAAAAACTGATACATCAGCTGGATATTGCCGATGGCGTGATCCATACGGCCGC
>ERZ779922.746-NODE-746-length-25870-cov-4.020027_pt1 | contig 25870 bp, 19 predicted proteins | sample MGYA00511544_ERZ779922 | MGnify/ENA primary metagenome ERZ779922 (study PRJEB29588, sample SAMEA2154516) | human gut metagenome | biome: human gut; feature: human-associated habitat; material: faeces | place: Denmark | collected 2008/2010 ... | reverse complement strand
GACGCCAGCCGATCGGGTTTGATGCTGCTTTGGGGGGCATAATTCAGCTTCCATATCTTTTCTTTGCGATTTCGTCTGGAGGCGGAAATCATGTCTCTTCTCACAGAACTTGAAGCTCACGCACCTGAGTACATTGAGTGGCGCCATACCTTCCATGAACACCCTGAGCTCGGGCTTGAAACACCGTGGACGGCAGATCTGGTCGCCGCGAAATTGAGGAGCTTCGGGATTGAGGTGACTCAAGGCGTCGGCGGCCATGGGGTCGTGGGCGTTTTAGAGGGCTCGCTCGGGCCGGGACGCACTGTGGGCCTGCGCTCAGACATGGATGCGCTTTCGATCACGGAAACAGGCGAATGCCCGTGGAAATCTCGTAAGCCGGGCCTTATGCACGCCTGCGGTCACGACGGACACATGACGATGCTTCTTGCTGCCGCACAGTACCTTGCTGCGCACCGTGATTTCAAAGGGAAGGTGGTCTTCATCTTTCAGCCTGGCGAAGAAGGTGCGGGCGGGGCTTTGGCGATGATCAAGGACGGTCTTTTTGAGCGCTTCCCCGTCGACGAGCTCTATGGTTTTCATAATTGGACAGATGTTCCCGTGGGAGAAGTGCGCTGCAGAAAAGGCGCAACGATGGCGGGTCAGGATTTTTTTGCGATTCGAGTGAAGGGCAAAGGCGCACATGCTTCCGCCCCGCAGCTCTCCGCTGACGCCGCGTTGGCCGCAGCCATGATCACGACGGCGCTGCAGCAGATTGTCTCGCGCAACATCGCTCCCCTGGATTCAGCCGTTGTGTCGGTGACGAAAATCCACACCGGAAGTGCCTTCAATATCATCCCGGAAACTGCAGAGGTCGGCGGCTGCACACGGTTTTTCTCCGACGAGACAGGCGCACTGATTCGTGAGCGGATTGAAGCCGTGACGAAGGCGACGGCGGAATCGGTCGGCTGCCGAGCCGAGGTTGAATTCACGCCGGTAGCGGCTGTGCTCAACAGCAATGCACGTCTGGCCGAAGAACTTCTCGCGGCCGCACGTGAAGTGGTGGGCGACGAGAAAGCTTCCTTTGCCGATATTCCGCAGATGGCGAGCGAAGACTTTTCCTACCTCGCCCGTGAGGTGCCGGGAGCTTACGGTTTTCTCGGCGGTCAGGCTCCATACGGCGCTTCAAACCTGCACAATCCGCAGTTTGACTTTGATGATCGGGTGCTCTCAACCGGCGCGGCGCTCTGGGTAACGATTGCGCGCCGCCGGCTAGCTGCGTCCTAATCCGGCAGCCGCTTCAAAAGTGTTCATTGCAGCGTACCAGCGCTTTATCACCGGAAGAGTGAAGCGCTGGGACGCAAATGTCTCCGCTTCATTGTGCGTGCAGAGTTCCGTCATTGTTTATTGTTTCGTCAGTGCGCTTTGGCAGCCAAGCTCAGGGCAGCGTCCTGGTCGTGCATAAACAATTGGGTCTGAAGAACCGCAAACGACCGGAATTTTGAAAAAGAAAACCGGTTCGGTGCATAACGCACGAACCGGTTCATGGCTTCATTTCTCTGGCGTTTAGAAGGCGAACCTTTGAAACATCAGCTCGCCCTCTGGAACGTTTGAGATGGGCTCAAGTCGTCGGGGCTTAGGGAGCCGGACGGAACTCCATCTGGGAAACAGCAGCGCCGCCGTTCTTATAGACCCGACGCATTGCGAGTGCAGTGCCGATCGATACGAGAGCGAGGAAGACAATGTAGGCCGAGAGCCCCATTGCACCGAGCGTGTCCGGATGCGTCTTGGCATAGGCATGGAGCGCAAAGGAGAGCTGCGGGGTGAAAGCGCCCGAGAGCGCATAGGCGATGTTGTAGGCAAATGAGATGCCCGAGAAGCGGATGCGGGCCGGGAAGACGTCGCACATGAAAATCGGGCAGAAGTTCATGATGCCCGCGAAGAAGCACGTGGCAAAGTAGGCGAGAACGACTTCAGAGACAACCGGAGCGGCCGTATAGAGAAGCGAGAAGAACGCCACACTTGAAACCGCGAAGCCCGCGGAGAAGAGGATGCAGAGGGTCGACGGATTGTGCTTATCCGCGAGCCGGCCGGTCAGCCAGCAAGAACTCACGATGCAGACCAGGCCGCCCATCTGGAAGTAGGTCGTCTCAAAGGGCGAGAAGCCAAGGACGCCGCCCACAAAACCCGGCATCAGCAGGATGAACACCACAATGCAGCCCGTGAGCACCCAGGTGATGAACATGGAGATCCAGATGCCGAAGCGCGAGGTCTTGACAACTTCTTCGAGCGGGAACTTGGCAAGCGCCTTGCTTTCGCGCATCTTCTTGAAGACCGGCGTTTCCTGAAGGAAGCGGCGCAGATAAATCGAGATCAGACCGAAGACGCCGCCGATCACGAACGGAACGCGCCAGGCCCAGTCGGAAAGTTCCGCCGGCGTGTAGATGAAGTTCATCAGGAGCGCAACGAAGGAACCGAGCAGAATGCCGCCGGTGACGCAGCCCGTGAGAAAGCCGACAAAGGCGTTCTTGTGGCCGGCTGGTGCGTGTTCATGAATGAAGACCCAAGCGCCCGGCAGTTCGCCGCCGATCGCGATGCCCTGGCAAATTCGAACGAGAATCAAAAAGAGCGGAGCAGCATAACCGATCGTTTCGTACGTAGGAATTACCGCGAGCGAGAAGGTCGGGATGACCATCAGCGCAATCGAGAGCATGAACATGTTCTTTCGGCCGAACTTGTCGCCGAAGTGAGCCATCACGACGCCGCCGAGCGGGCGGGCGAGATAACCGGCGGCAAAAGTGCCGTAAGTGTTCAGCATGGCCCAGAACTCACCGATCCCTGCGGGGAAGAAGTGCTGGGAAATAATCTTTGCGAAGAAGAACACGATGATGAAGTCGTAAAACTCCAAGATCCCGCCGAGCGATGAGAGCCCGAGTGTTTTGAGTTCGCCTCGGGACAGACCCGATGCGGAACATTGCTGCTTTTCCATTTTCCTTATTCCATGAATAGTTCGAAGTTGCAGTCCCTAGATCAAATTAGGGACAACCCGCACCAAAAGGTGACGTCTCTGATCTTAGTCAGGGCTGGCAAAGACGGAATACCCCTTTTGGCAGAGGTCTAAATCCGTATACAATGAAAATTAAGTGTCTTCGCTCAGGGGTTTAAACGGATCGGCAAATCACCTAAGTTAAATGGCGTAGCTTGGTTTAATCTTATTTGAACGAAGCTTGACAAAAGCGCAGACGTCTTGGATAAAACGCCTAATTGCGTTGTTAACGATATGATTTTCAATAAAGATCGATTATCGATAAATGCAAATTTGCAAGGACGGACCGGCATAAATCTCACAGGGCCCGATGGTCGGCGAGAAGCTTCGGGCTGATGAGGGGGCGCGAGCTTAGACGAGGGAGTGTCCATCCACAGTCCTTGGCTCGTGTTTTTTCGCAGTTTGCGGCATTTTGCCGGATGCATATTCGTAAGATCGGGTTAACCCGCTTTGCTTAACTTTGATGCACAATACGGTCTCGAAAAAAGACCCCCAGGAATCCACTCTCATCATGGAACGCACGCAACTCGCAGAACTGCTTGCCAAGGCTGAAAAAGCGGAGCCCTCCGAACTCACTGACCAAGAGATCGTCGCGCTGCTTGGGCTCACAGACCCGGAAGACTGCCGAATGCTTAAGGACGCAGCCTTTCGCCGCACGACCGCGCTGATGGGCCCGTACGTTTACTACCGCGGCCTGATTGAGCTCTCAAACATCTGCACGGCCAATTGCCGCTACTGCGGCATTCGCAAGGCCAACCACGACGTCAAGCGCTACACAATGACCAAAGAGGAAATTGTGGAAGCTGCGGTCTGGGCTGCTGACAACGGATACGGCTCCGTCTGTCTGCAGGCGGGTGAGCGCCGCGACGAAAAGTTCATTGAATTCATCTGCGAGTGCCTGCGGGAAATTCATCTTAGGACCAAGCGTCCGATGCTGCCCAAGGGTGTCGGCGTGACGCTTTCCCTGGGAGATCAGCGGGAAGAAACCTATCGCCGCTGGGCAAAGGCCTGCGGGAATCCGGAGTCGATCCGCTACCTGGCGCGCTTCGAAACTTCGAATCCGGAGCTTTTCAATCTGCTGCACTCAACCCCCGGCACCAACGAAAAGAATCTCGAGCACCGTTTCGAATGTCTGCGCAGTCTGCGCCGTGCGGGGTACCAGCTCGGCACGGGCGTGATGATCGGCATTCCGGGTCAGACGCTCGAAGACCTCTGCCGCGACATTCGTACGTTCCAGCAGCTTGACGTGGACATGATCGGCATGGGACCGTACCTGAAGTGCGAAGGAAATGACCTCGAGTCTCTCGGGCAGATGGAGCCGAAGGCGCTTTTGCAGCTTGCGCTCAATATGATCGCCGTGACGCGTCTCGTCATGGGGCCGATCAATATTGCCGCCGCCACGGCGCTTCAGGCCATCCGTGACGACGGACGCGAAATGGGCGTCGAGTACGGCTGCAACGTCGTGATGCCGAATCTTTCGCCGCAGCGCTTCCGCAAGGGCTATCAGCTTTACGACAACAAGCCCTGTCTCGATGACGAACCGACGCACTGCGCTTCGTGCCTTGAAAGGCGAATTGAAAGCCGAGGCCGTCTGGTGGGCTGGAATATGTCGGGAAGCTCCCGTCGATTCCTGCGCCGCGTCGGACGCCCCGATGAGGTGCGTCCGATCAAGGAATTCACCGCCGAAGGCAAGCGTCTCATCCGCCTGCATTCAGTTTGATTGCCTGCAAGAGCTTTGGCCGGCAAACACTAAGCCGGATCGGCGTGAATGCGCCGGATCCGGCTTTCAGCGTTTCGGGCCGTCGATGAATCAAACAAAGTTGACAATGAAGAGCAGGACCGGAAGCGCAAAGACCAAACCGATCGTCGTCGCGCCCACGGCTTCGGAGGCGAATTCTTCATCTGCACCGTGAGCACGGGCGAGAACGGCAATGACGCTTGACACCGGAAGCATGGTGGCGGCAACAAAGACTTTGCGCATCATGGGGTCGAGATCAAACGGTGCCGATACCAGATACATCACGAGCGGGCGCAGAATAAAGCACGAAAACATGACATACCAAACCTCTCGGGGCACGTGTCTGAGCTTTTCGAAGCCGACGCGGTGAATCGTCATGCCGATGAAAATAAGTGCCAGCGGAGACGCAATGGAGCCGAGGCTCTTAAAGGTTCCCATGAGAAAGCTCGGGATGGGTATGGAGATGAGCACGAAAACGATGCCGAGCAGGAACGCAACGACGGGCGGCGCGAAGATGACCTTGACGCTTTTGAGTGAAAAGAACTTCGGACGCACGCCGCCTCTGCGGGCTACCCCGTCCATTTGAATGCGGTAGAGGCCGGCCGACCAGATGAAAAAGCAGTTGGCAAAGAAGTAGACGAGCAGGTAGGGAATGCCGGCTTCGCCGAACAGCGCGGTTGTCATCGGCACGCCCACGAAGAGCACTGTTGCGCCCGAAAAGCTCGCAACGAATACGCCTCCGAGCTCCTTTCTCACGAGTCCGACTCGAATCATTGCCTCGGATATTGCCCAGTTAAGGCCGATGGTGATGAAAGGCAGAAAGGCCATCTCGAGGAGTTCGATCATTTGCTCGCGGCCGAACTTCGAAGTCACTGAATAAAAGAGAAAAACCGGAATGAGTGCATTAACGAGCTTGGCGATTGTGGCGCGGCCGGCGTCTGAGATGGTTCCATGATGGGCAAGCCACCAGCCGTAGCCGGCGACTAACACCAAAACCATGGTGTTGGAGATGGATTGGAGGAGAGCTTCTGACATAAAGAGTGCCCGGCTAATCCGGGTTTTTAAGGTTCGGGGGTTCCCTAATAGCTTTAGTCTAGGCCCAGAGCGGTTAAAGCTTCCTTGAGGACTTATACGCAATACATCGGCGGAAGACGAAATCAAATGTATTGACCGGTAATGCTCTGCGCCTCGGCTTTGACGTCTTCGGGCGTGCCCTGAACCACCAGTTCGCCGCCGGCATCCCCGCCGCCCGGTCCGAGATCGACGATCCAATCGGCCGAACGGATAACATCGAGATCGTGCTCAATGACAATGACTGTCGCGCCGCTCGCAAGGAGCTGTTCGAAAACTTTAAGGAGCACGGCTACGTCTGCCGGGTGAAGTCCGATGGTGGGTTCATCAAAGACAAAGAGCGCATCGCTCTGGCCTCTGCCCATTTCACTCGCGAGTTTGAGACGCTGAGCTTCGCCCCCGGAAAGTCCGGGTGTGCCTTCGCCGAGCGTGAGGTACCCGAGACCGAGATCAGCGAGCGTTTTAAGGCGCGAGGCGACGGTTTTAAGGTCTGCGCACGCTTGAAGCGCTTCGTCGACATCCATGTCCATGAGCTCGGGCAGCGAATAAGTGCGCCCGGCCTTGTTTGTGCGTTTGATAAGCTGCGCCTCCTTGGCGTAGCGCGATCCTCTGCAGTCCGGGCACGGAATATCAACGTCGGGAAGAAACTGCACGTCCAGACTCACCACGCCCGTGCCGTCGCAGGCGGGACAGCGCAGACGGCCGGTGTTGTAGGAAAAATCGCCGCTCTTCCAGCCGCCCGCCCTGGCGTCTGCCGTCCGGGCAAAGACTTTGCGGAGTTCGTCGTGGACATCAGCGTAAGTTGCAGCAGTAGAGCGAATATTGGTGCCGATGGGAGAGGCGTCAATGAGCTGCGCGCGGGTGATGCCGGGCGCTTCTGCGGCACGGACATGGGCGGGGAGCGCTCTGCCTGCGGCTGCCGCCTGAAGCGCAGGGACGAGGCTTTCGAGCACCAGCGTGGATTTTCCCGATCCCGATACGCCGGTTACCACCGTGAGCCGCCCCTTGGGAAAATCGACTTCCAGAGGCTTGACGGTGTGGATCGCGAGCGTAGAAAGATGAATGCGCCCGAAGGCAAACATTTCATCCTTAGCGGCGCGTGACGTGCGCGCGGGCGCTGCACGGCCGGCGAGGTAGGGTCCGATGCGGGAGGCGGCGTTCGATTCTATGGATGCGACGGTGCCCTGAGCCAAAAGGGTGCCGCCCTTTGCGCCGGCGCCCGGCCCCATTTCAATCAGCCAGCCCGCCTCGCGCAGCACCTGCACATCATGATCAACGAGCACGATGGAATTGCCGTCGGCGAGGAGGTCGTGCATAACGCCGATGAGTCCTTCGAGGTTGGCCGGATGGAGGCCAATCGAGGGTTCATCGAGCACGTAAAGCACGCCGGTTGTCCTGTTGCGCACGGCGCGGGCGAGCTGCATGCGCTGACGTTCTCCCGTTGACAAAGTCGAAGATGCGCGGTCAAGCTGCAGGTAGCCGACGCCCAAGTCCGTGAGCCGCTTGGCAGCATCGAGAAAGGATTCGACAAGACGCTCGGCCATTGGGTGCATCGGCGGCGGAAGCGATGCCTCAATGCCTTTGACCCAATCAATGGCTTGCGTGAGCGTCATGCGGCAGACCGCGTCGAGAGAGATGCCGCGAACGCGGGGCGCCCGGGCAGCGTCCGAGAGCCGATTGCCGCCGCACGCCGGGCAGACGGATTCCTTGAGAAACTTTTCCACCCGTTTCATGCCTTTTTCGTCTTTGACCTTGGTGAGCGCATTTTCAACCGTGTAGACAGCATTAAAGTAGGTGAAATCAAGTTCGCCCGCACTGTTGGTGTTCTTGGCTTTGTAGAAGATCCGTTTTTTGACGGCCGGCCCGTGAAAAACGATGTCGCGCTCCTTGGGACTGAGATCCTTGAAAGGCACATTCGTGCGCACGCCCATCGCGCGGCAGACGTCGACCATGAGCGACCACATCAGGGTGTTCCACGGCGCGACGGCGCCTTCTTCAATTGTGAGGTTTTCATCGGGAACGAGCGTCGATTCGTCAACTGTTCGGATCAGACCCGTGCCGCTGCATTTAGGACAGGTCCCGCGGCTGTTAAAGGCCAGATCTTCTGCGCCCGGCGCAAAGAAATGCACGCCGCAGGTCGGGCAAACGATTTCCTTTTCAGCGGCGACATTGAGCGTCGGCGGTACGTAGTGTCCGTTTGGACAGCGGTGGCTTGCCAGGCGCGAGAAGATGAGGCGCAGGCCGTTGAGGAGTTCTGTTCCCGTTCCAAAAGTACTGCGGATCCCGGGAACAGCAGGCCGCTGGTGCATGGCGAGCGCCGCCGGCACATAAAGCACTTCGTCAACGACGGCCTTTGCGGCCTGCGTCATGCGGCGCCGGGTGTAGGTTGAAAGCGATTCCAGATAGCGGCGCGAACCTTCCGCATAGAGCACCCCGAGCGCGAGCGACGATTTCCCGGAACCCGATACGCCGGCAATGCCGACGATCTGATTGAGCGGCACCTCCGCATCGATGTTCTTTAAGTTGTGTACGCGAGCGCCGCGCACCAGAATGCTCTTCGGGATCATGGCGAATCAACCATAAAAAAGGACGGCGAAGCGCCGTCCTTCCGATTTTCAGAGAGAGAATGGCAGTGCCGAAAGGTTACTGCGCTGTCGGCTCCACGTCGACCGCTTCACCGAGGAGGAAGAAACGGCCGCCGGAAACGTAATGCGTGGTGCGCATCTCTTTGGGCGCGTGCTCGAAGTCGGGTCTGCCGTTTTGGTAGACGCGTTCATCTCCCCAGGCGGCAACGGCCTGCCCGAGGAAGAGGTCGTACTTCTTTGAAAGTTCGTCCGTTTCGGGGAGTTTCTTGAAAATGGCCCAGGCCGAGCAGCCGCGGGCGAGCGGAATCTTGAAGCCTGGCTGCGTGAAGAGCGCCATCCCGCTTTTTTCGAGTTTTTCGGGATCTGCATTCTTGCTCACGGATCCAAGAGACAGGAGCTCAGGAAGAATGCCCGCAGAAGCAACGCCGAGCGCAAAGTATTCGGATTGATCCATGAGCTTGCGGGTGTAGTGAGATTTGTCCACTACCACCAACACCTTGTCGTAGTCGAGCGGCGAGGCCCAGCTCGCCGGCATCATGTCCGTCTTGCCGTCGTGTTCTGCAGACACAAGCACCGTGCCGCCCAGGTTAAAGAGCTGCCAGATTTTTGCCGCATCCAGCGCGGCGATTTTGGGTTCAGTCATTGAAATTAGGCTCCAAAGCATCAGCAGCTGCCGCAGGGGGACCTCGCGCATGATGCGCGGCCTGAGCGGGAGTGCCGATAATGAAAATGCTTCACATTATGCTCGAGTGCAGACGGATCGTCTGCATTTCGCAATTCTTTGGTACTGATCCTAACCGTCTTCGCCCTTTGCCGTGGGTACAAAAAGATCGAAAAACTGCGCGATTGTGATCGATTGATACGGAAAAAAAGGGAGTCCCGCTCAAACGAAACTCCCTGAAAGGTTATGAATATGCGGCTGGACGCAGGCCCTTATGCTCTGGCACGCACAACGTCAATGATCGTGCCGTCGCGGTACTCGACGATCCCGACGATGCGCTCGCCCTCGGGAATCGGACGGGCCTTGCCGCAAAGCCGCTCGGCCTTTTCACGGAGCTTTTCGATCGAATGAACTGGAAGCTTCGCTTTCGTGAAGCGCTCAAGCAGGTCTGTGCGGCGCGGATTTACCGCAATGCCCCACTCGGTGACGAGAACGTCAACGGTTTCGCCCGGCGTGCAGATGGTGCGTACGCGGTCCTTGATCACCGCGATGCGCGAGCGGGTGAGGTTGGCCGTGATGATGGTCATCTTCGCGCCGGCCGCAGCGTCGCTGTGACCGCCCGAACCCCCCATGATGGCCCCGGCGGAGCCCGTCAGCACGTTCACGTTGAAGTCTGTGTCGATCTCAGTGGCGCCGAGAATGGCGCAGTCGAGCTGATTCACAATGCAGCCCGAATTAAAGGGGCTTGCATAGAGACATGCGCCGACCTCTTCATGAGCGGGATTCTCACGAACGGAGCGCACGGCTTCGAGGTCAAAGTCCTGTACGTCAAGGATGCGCTTGAAGAGGCCTTCTTCGAGCATTTTGACCAAGAGACCGGTGATGCCGCCCATGATGAAGCTGCCGACGACGTGCTTCTCTCGCATCATTTCCGCGATAAAGGCCGCTGCGGCGAGCGAAGCGCCGCCCGCACCAGTCTGAAGCGAAAAGCCGTTCTGAAGAAGGCCGGAAGCAGCAATCGCCTTGGCGGCGTTCTGAGCGATGAGGAGCTGCACCGGGTCTTTCGTCACCTTGGTTGTGCCGGAAACAATGCCGTTGGGATCGCCGATCTTCTCGAGCTCAACGACCCAGTCGACGCGTTCCTGAGAAATGGAGATCGGCGTGAGCGGATAAGGCTGCAGATTATCTGTGACGGCAACGACCTGATCGGCATAGTCCGCATCCGGGAAGGCGTAGCCCAGGGAGCCGCAGGCCGTCTCGCCCGTGACGCCATTGATGTTGCCGTATGCGTCGGCCGAAGGCGCTGCAATGAAGGCGACGTCGATGTGGAGGTCGCCGCATTCAATGGCGCGGGCTCGGCCGCCGTGCGTACGGAAAACAGCAGCTCGGGGGAGGAGTCCCGAGGAGACGGCCTCGGCTACTGGTCCGCTGACGTAGTCGGAATCGATGCGTGTGATAACGCCGGATCGGATGAATTCAACAAGCGGGGCGTGCACGGGGAAGATCGAACTTGCCGCGATGCGCAGATCCTTGATCCCGCGCTTTGCAGTCGCTGCAATCACCTGGTTCATCAGCATGTCGCCGTTGCGGAAATGATGATGGAAGCTGAGCGTCATGCCGCTTTTCAGGCCGACCTTCGTGAAGACGGCGTCAAGGTCCGGCAGGCACTTGGCATCGCCCGGCAGTCTGCACTTGACGGGGGGCGCTGCGCGCGTCCCCGAGGGGCGGGCGGCGAATGCGCCGGCAAAGGGTTTGAGCTCGATGCCGTCGAGCTGATCGGGAATCTCGCGGCCGAGAATGGTCTTGCGCATGGTTATTCCTCCTCAAGCAGGCCGAGCATGTCTGCCATATGAATGGTGCGGCGGGCCCGGGCGACGATCGGCGCATCAACCATTTTGCCGTCGAGCGCAATGACGCCGGCACCCTTCTTCTGAGCTTCTTCAATGACGACAAGAATGCGCTTGGCCCAGGCGATTTCTTTCGCGGTCGGCGCAAATGCCTTGTGGATCACGCTGATTTGGCGCGGATTGATGGCAAACTTTCCCTTGAAGCCGAAGGTACGGGCGTTCTGAGTGTCGAGAAAGAGCCCTTCGGGATCGTTGGTATCGGCGAAGGGGGCATCGATGGAGTCGATGCCGGCCTGCCGCTGCAGCGTTGGCGAGCATGCCGCGGGCAAAGATGAGTTCGCGGCCTTCGCGCGTGCGCTGAGTGCCCAGCGATGCGGTGTAGTCCTCGCCGCCGAGCGAGAGGAGCGTCACGCGTTTGCTCGCCAAGGCAATTTCGAGACACCGGGCGAGCCCCATCGGCGTTTCAATGAGCGGCATGATGAGGGTCTTCTTCGCTGCGCCGCAGGCCGCTTCAGCCTCTTCGAGCAGTGCTTCGCAGGCACGGATGTCGTCGATCGATTCGGTCTTGGGGAGCATGACTGCATCCGGGCGGCAGGGCACGACAGCAGCAATGTCCGCTTCGCCGCCGGTCGCGAGCGTGTTGATGCGCACGGCGCGTTCTACGCCCGCGTAATCAACGCTCTTCAAGGCGCTCGCAACCAAAAGGCGCGCCGCGTCCTTTTCTGCGGGCGACACAGAGTCCTCGAGGTCGAGGATGATGCCGTCAGCGCCGAAAACTGCGCCGGACTGCAGATTGCCGGGGTTGTTTCCCGGCAGAAACAAAAGCGTACGTCTCATGATGAGTGGTCCTTTGGCTGGTTTATAGGCCGGCGCGGGTAATGGCCGTCAGGGTGCGGGCGCGGATGGTGCAGTCGAGCGCGCCCTTGTCGCGGACGTCGACTTCGGCGTCCTCAATCCCGGCCTCGCGGCACGCATCCCGAATGACGGCTTCGATCGTGTCGCCGTAGGCGGCTTTCACGGAACTTTCAAGGTCGATGATGATCCCGCTCCCCGCAGGGGCTTCGGCGACCGTGATGACCGCGTCGTTGCTTTCGAGTGTTCCGGCTTGTCCTTGTCGCATGATGTGCCTCATGAATAAAGAGCTTGGCAGAGCAAAGTGCTTGGGATGAGGGCGATTTACTGAAGCGCGCGCATCAGAATCGTCGCGGCAATCACCGTGCAGGCGCCGCCCAAGCGGGTGGAAATCTGCGCAAAGGGCATCAGACCCATGCGGTTGGCTGCCGAGAGGATGGCGACGTCGCCCGTGCCGCCCAAGCCCGAGTGGCAGCAGGTGACGATCGCGGATTCGATCGGGTACATGTTCATGAACCGAGCGCAGAGGAGCCCCGAAGCAACCATGCCGAAGATGGTCGCCATGATCGTGAAGATGTAGGCCGGCGTGATGGCTGCGAGAACGTCATTCCAGGGCGTATAGATGACGCCCACGCCGACGAGAAGCGCCCAGGTGAGGTTGCCGGAGACGAACTTGTACCACTGCTTGGCGCCTTGCTCCATCACGGTCGGCATGATGTTAAGGACCTTGATGAGCGCGGCAAGGATGATCATCAGAATCGGCGCGGGGATCGGAATCCAGAGGGCGAGCACCTTGGCCGCACAGAAGAAGCAGCAGGCGAGGACGAGGCCCGCGCCCATCATCTTGACGTCGAGCGGGGCTTCTTCGGCCTTGGCGTTCGTAATGTCGGAGAGGTCGCCCGACTTTACAAGGGTGCCGTTGCCCGAGAGCTTCGGGAAGCGCTCGCCCATCTTCTTGAGGTAGCCCGCGGACATGATGGCGAAGAGGTTGCCGAGCATCGCAGCGGGCACGAAGTGCACGAGGAACTGATCGGCGGACTGATTCAGAATTTCCGAATAAGCAGCTGCGAGCGGAAGGATGCCTTCGCCCACGCCGCCCGAAAGGATCGGAATCACGATGAAGAAGAACGTGTGATAGAGATCTTCGCCGCAGAGCATGCCGGCAATGCAGCCGAGAATCGACGCAACAACCGTGCCGACCACGAGCGGAACGAACATGCGCAGGAACCCCTGCACGAGCACGGTGCGCACCATGCCGAGAATGGAGCCAACAACGAGGCACGAGATGTAGAAGTAGAGAAAATTCGCACCCTTGGTGAAGGCCGTGATCGCCTTGATGGCATCACTGTTCAAGAGGCCGTAGTAAACCATTGCTGACGGAATAAAGATCGACAGAATGGCCGGGCCGCCGATGTCCTTGAGAATCGGCACCTTGAGGCCGATGTCGCCGAGCAGAATGCCCATCACCATCATGATGGCAATGCCGCCCACCATGTCGGCGGGCAGCTGGCCGAAAATCGTTGCTGCAGCCACGATGACGGCGAGTACGAGGTAGACCGGCGCGGGCACGGGCCCGATTTTGAGTTCGCAGGCGGTCTGCCAGAAAGTTTTGGAAGTGGTTTCCATAATGGGCCTCCGGAATAAGAGCACTTTCATTATGGAAATAGGTTTTTCAGAAGTCTCGCTTAGGAGATTAAGTAGATCGATTATGTAAGTTTTGAAAGTACGGTTAAAAGCGGATCAATTCAATATTGATAAAAGTGCTGCTAAAGCGCGCGATAAAGTTTTACGGGCCGTCCTTTCCCGCCGTATGAAAGTTCACCCTGAATACGGTTGTTTTCTTCGAGATAAGAAAGATATTTGCGTACGGAAATTCGAGAGAGTCCCACGTCGTCTGCAACTTCCTGAGTGGAAACGGGCGCTGATGCAGCATTGACCGAAGCGAGGATTTTTTCCAAGGTGTCCGCATCAATGCCCTTGGAAAACTGCTGCGGCGGGGCGCCGCGGTGAAAAATGTTGTCAAGGTCGGACTGGTCGAAGTCTTCGGCTTCATGGAGCAGCCGCCAGCGTTCGGCGAAGGTGAGCAGCGCCGCCTTGAAGCGCTCGAAGGTGAAGGGTTTGATGATGTAGTCGGCGACGCCGTGAGCGAGCGCAGTACGCAGACTTTCCTTATTCTGCGAGGCGGTGATCATGATCACCGAGACCGACGGTGCAAGGTTCTTCAAGTGTTCGAGAAAAGAGAGTCCGTCCATTTTCGGCATGAAGACGTCAAGGAGCACCAGATCGACGCTCCCGGAAAGCGCTTTGATCTTTTCGAGCGCCTGCAGGCCGTCGGCCGCCTTCGCAATGACGCAGAACCCAGGCAGGCGGGAGAGGTAGGTTTCGTTCACGCTCGCCACCATCGGATCGTCTTCAACAATCATCACGCGGATCACTTCTTTCTCCTTATTCGGGTCCCGCAGCCTGCATCACAATCTTAAGCACGGTGCCGGCCGGGTAATTGCTTTCGATTTCGATGGAGCCGTTATAGGCGTGCACGGCCCGGGCAACGAGATAAAGACCGTAGCCGTGGCCTTCGCCCTTGGTGGTGACGCCCTTGCGGAAGTACTGCATTGGGTCGCCCTTAAAGCCGCACCCGGAGTCGGACACTTCGACTGACCAGATAGGCTGGCCGCTCGTGATGCGGATGCGCACGCACCGTTCTTCGGATTCGTTCACGGCATCCATGGCGTTGTCGAGGAGGTTCCCGACGACGGAGAGCAGGGCCTGGCGGAACGGAGCGTCAGGGATTTCGTCGGCATGGGAATCGGGCTCCACGTCGAGTTAAATGCCGAGTTCAGCTGCGCGGGCAACCTTGCTCTGGAGGAACGCCGCGAGAACTTGATCCTTGATCAGGCGGGCAATGCGGCCGTTATGCACTTCATCGGCAATGCGCAGCTCTTCGACGTAGCGCTCGAGCTCGGGGTACTGCTGGTTCTTCACGAGTCCGTTGATGACGTGCAGCGTGTTGCGGTAGTTGTGGGCTCGAACCCGCAGGGCTTCGATCCACTTTTTGGCTCCGGTCAGCTCTTCGGCAAGCTCCATCATGTCGCTTAAATCCCGGAAGGTTGCGACGGCGCCCATGATCTTCCCGCTCACGACGAGCGGAACACGGTTGGTGATGATCACGACGCCGCCGAGATTCTGTTCGGCATCGTTTTCCGCGCGTCCGGTACGCACCACCTCCAAGAGGCGCGTGTGCGGGATGGCCCTGTCCACGGGCTGCCCCAGCACATCCGAAGGGAGATGGGCCTTAGCGAGGATCTTGCGCGCCTGATCGTTCACGACCTGAAGCCGCCCGGCAGCATCGATGACGAGCACGCCTTCGCGCACGGACTTTAATACTGTGCTGCTGATGGTGTTCTGCAGCGCAATCTCTTCGGGCTCCATGCCGAGGAGCGTTTTCTTGAGCTTTCTCGAGAAAATGATGATGGCGAGAAAGCCAACGAGGAACACGAGGGAGATGCCGCCCAGCATCTTCGTCATGCGGGCCTCGGTGAGCGTTTTGGCATTGGCCGTCGTAATGCCGGTGACGACAGCGCCTACCTGCCGGCCGTCATGAAAGATCGGCGTGAAGGCGCGGATGGACTCGCCGAGGGTGCCGATCGAAACGGAGATGTATTCCTCTCCTCGCAAAGCGCCGCTCTCATCAGCCCCCTGGATGTGCAGACCAATCTTCGCGGGATTAGGGTGCGAAAGGCGCTTGCCGTGGTTGTCAAAAATGACAATGAATTCGACGCCGGTAGCGAGCCGCACCTGCTCGGAGTAACGCTGGATGCCTTCGAGCCCTTCCTGAGTGAGCGGCGAACGCGCCATCCAGTCCTGCAGCTTTGAATTGGAGGCGACAAGCCGAGAGATCGCCTGAGCGCGGTTCGAGACGTCTTCATGCACAAAGTCGCCCTCGTAGACCTGAATGAATTTCAGGATGACGAGAAGCATCAGGCACAACAATGCTGCCGTTAATGCAAGAAGTTTTGTTTGCAGGCGCATTTAATATTCAAGAGACCGGACAGTGTTTATTGAAGGGCCGGTATTCCTGTCAAAAGTGTTTTCATAATTGCCTGACACTGATTTACGAGCGCAGACAGGGCAAATTTAATTGTATCTTTGCAGTCTGAATGTGAGGGTGTTTGGTAATTAAAGTAACCTGAAAAATCAAAAGATTTGCGCAGATAATGAAATGAAGTTAAACCTCCGCAAAGCGGGTGCGCTATGGAAGAGATCCGGAAAATACAAGCTGCTAATCCTTCAGAGTGGGAGAAGGTGACGGCATTTCTTCGAGAACGAGATCTGCCGGTGCGGCGCGAATATGCGGATGCGTGCTTCGGCGCTTTTATCGGCGGCCGGCTCGTCGGCACGGTCATTCTGTCGGGCAGTGTTGTGCGCAATACCGCGGTCGACCCCGAAATGCGTCACAAAGGGATTGTCGAGAAGCTCTTTACCGCGATTGTCGAAGAGGCGCGCGAGCGCGGCATCTTTTACCTGCAGCTCTTTACGAAGTCTCAAAATGCCGAAGCTTTCAGCGGCGCGGGCTTTCGGCTCGTGGAGAATGTTCCGCCCTACGCGTGCCTTCTGGAATTCGGCAGCTGTTCACCCCAGAAGTGGATCCGGCGCATCTGCGCGGGCGGCGTGAACCCAAATGCGCGGTCTTCGGCTGTTATTGTTAACGCCAATCCATTTACGCTGGGGCACAAGGCTTTGATTGAGCTCGCGGCGCGCGATGCTGAGCAGTGCATCGTTTTTGTCGTTGAGGAAAACCAGTCGGTTTTTCCGTTTGACGTCAGACTGGCGCTCGTGCGCGCAGGCACTGCCGATCTGCCCAATGTCCGCGTAGTGCCTAGCGGCCCGTACATTATTTCTGCCGGAACCTTTCCCTCCTATTTCCTAAAGAAAAACGAGCGGCTGCCGGCTCAAACGCATCTTGACGGAACCATCTTTGCGCATCTGCTTGCCCCGGGGTTCGGCATCACCAAGCGCTTCGTCGGGACGGAGCCGACGGACCCGGTCACCCGCGCATATAACGAAGCGTTGAAAGACGTCTTCAAAAAGTACGCGCTCGAACTCGTGGAAGTGCCGCGCATTGAAGACGGAGTCGGCGCGATTTCTGCCTCACGGGTGCGTGCGGCCTGGACGGCCGGCCGAATGGACGAGGTTGAGGAGTGGGTGCCCGCGTCGACCTTCGCCTATCTCAAGTCTCCTGAAGGGACCGCACTGTGTGAAGCGCTCCGCAGGGAGGCGTCATGAGCGCGGTGAGGCATTGCTATTCGCCAGACGCCCCTCAGACGGAGCGCCTTGCCGCCTATCTCGAAGAGAAGGAGGCGCGCGTCGAGCGCCGGAAGGCCTTTGCGCGGCGTCACGCCGGCGAGACGGTGGTTCAGCTTGTGCTTAATATCCCCGGCCGAATCAAGGATTCCGCGCTTCTGCGGCGGTTGCTCGCGAGCGGCATGTCTGAGTTTGCCCTGCGGTTCCCGCAGCTCACGGAATGTGCGCTCACCAATGCTTCAGCGGGTCCTTCGGCACTCTTCGCGGCAGCTGAGGCGCCGCAGAGCGTCAAGGAGAAGACCGCGGAGCTCGAGGCCCTCCATCCGTGGTCAAGGCTTTTTGACTTTGATGTCTATGATGCCGGCGGCAAGACGGTCTCTCTGGCTTCACGTCACGGGATGGGCCGCACATGCTTTGTCTGCAGCCGTCCGGCAGCGCTTTGCATGCGGGAAAAAAGCCATTCAGCCGAAGATGTCGCGCAAAGCGTGACCGATCGGCTGGCACGGTTCGCTGCGTATGAAACCGCCTTCACCGTGTCTGCGGCCGCCCGTCGTGCGGGCGCACTGGCGCTGCGTGCGGCACTTTATGAGGTTGGACTCCAGCCTAAGCCGGGTTTAGTGGATCCTGCACACTCGGGCTCCCACGAGGACATGGACTTCTTCACGTTCCAGAGAAGCGCCGCGGCGATTTCATCCTTTTTTCCGCGGTTCTTCGCGGCGGGCGAATGGATTGCCGACGACCCGGCATTTCTGCTTGCGGTGCTGAGGCTCATCGGACTCGAAGCCGAGGAAGCCATGTATGAAACGACGGGCCATATCAACACGCATAAAGGGCTCATTTTTTCACTCGGCCTTGTCCTCGGCGCGGCAGGTGAGGTGAGCGCGGCGCAGCGCGAAGCATTCGATGAGCTCGATGAAAAGACCTTCATCAAAAACGTTTTGGATAAGACCGCTGAGCTCGGAAGACTCACCCTCACGGATTTCACCGGAAGGCCCTCTGAAGAAACGCCGGGTATGCGTGCGCATCGTGACTATGGACTCACGGGCATTCGCGGTGAAGCCGCGGCGGGCTTTCCGGCCATTGAGACGCCGCTCCTCGCGCTCTGCAGTCTGCCGGAGGCGGATCTGGATGCCCGCAGACTGCTTGAGGCGCTCTTTGAAATCATGAGCGAACTTGACGATACGACATTGGTGCGGCGGGGCGGTATTGAGGCGCTTGCGGCAGTGAAGCGCTGTGCTCGTGATTTGCTCCAGTCCGGCGCTTTGCGCCAAGCCTCGTGGCGTGATGCTGTCCATACAGTGGACCGCGAGTTCGTCGCCAGACGTCTGTCGCCGGGGGGCGCAGCAGACTGCCTGTCGGTGATGCTCTTCCTCATCTGGCTCGCGCGGGAGCAGTGAAGGCTAATTGGCGTTCGCAGCACTTCATCGAAGCTGCTCGATGGACTGAAACGCCAGCAAATGAGGGGCGCAGTTAGTTAAGCGTCATGCCATTCGCAGCCGATTGCTCGAGATGAATCGGAAACGAAAACGTCGTATATGTGGTGTATATCTTAAATGTAATACGAACTTACATTATTTGATTTCCTTTAAAAACAATATATTGGTGCCGTAACGGAAAAAGACTGGATTGCGGAGAGTACAGGGTCAAAGCCATGATTATTGCGGTCCGCAAACCCATCAGGGTTGCATGAATCATCGAAAAACATTTTGTTTTCTGAATGTCAGACAGATTTTGACGAAGCTTCGTGCAGGGATTACGCAGCGCTTTGCTGCTTTTAGGCAATTGCGCCATTTTTTTTGATTTAAACCTCTTCAAATGAAAAAAACACTTGCTGCACTCTCCGTTCTTGGAGCTTTCGCCGGTTCATCCTTGGCTGCTGATGTCACCCTTTATGGTGTTATTGATACCGGTTTGGTTTATCAGCATGCAGATGCCGATCTGCCGGATGTCGATACGGTTGACACCTTCCAGATGAAGTCCGGCGTGACCGCCGGTTCCCGATTTGGCCTGAAGGGTACGGAAGACCTCGGCAATGGGCTTAAGATCGGCTTCGTTCTTGAAAACGGTTTCGTTTCGGACACGGGGAGCTTCACGCAGAATAACCGCCTTTTTGGCCGTGAGGCCCAGCTTAACTTGTCCGGCGCTTTCGGCACCGTCGCCTTCGGCCGGATGGGCAGTCTCGCGAGCGGCAACGGTACCTTCGGGCTTCTCGGCAGTCTGTCGCCTTTCGGGACCTCCTGGGGCGAGTATGCGGCTAATGCCAGCACCGTGATGAGCGGTTTTGACCGCTATGACAACACGGTTACCTACGCAACGCCGGCCTTTGCGGGCTTTAAGGCTTATGCCCAGTATTCGTTTGATACCGACAGCAAGGATGACTACGACGGTGCAGGCCTGCATGGTGTGGAAGGGAAGTCGTCCGTCGACCGCTATTACGCGATTGGGCTCACTTATGCCAACGGCCCCCTTAACCTTGCTGCCGTTGTTGACCAAACGAACTTTTCAACGACAAAATGGAACGGCGTGGATTGGGGCAATCCGGTCGATGATGCGCTGACAGTGACAGTAGGCGGCAATTACGATTTCCAGGTTGTCAAGCTCTATGCCGGGGCTCAGTATTTTGACAATGCAGACTTGAACAGCATCGACAATATTTTTTCGAAAGATTTTGCGCTGTCTCCCGCACAAACTGAACGTTTCCAGGTAAAGGGTTATGGTCTCACGATCGGCGCGGATATCCCGGCGGCAGGGGGTACCTTCAAGGTGGCAACTTCCTATCTGGACGGCACGATTGACAAGGTGAACGGCTGGGATATGGCAACCGCAATCGGAGCAACTTTCGGCGAAATTGATATTTCCCGTTGGAACACATCTGCAGGGTACCTTTATTCGCTCAGCAAACGTACTTCGCTCTACGGCGTCGCTTCTTACTCATATCAGACGGTGAAAGGGCAGAAAGATTTCAATGGGTATTCCCTCGATGTTGCCCCGACGGTCATTGAGGTCGCCGCAGGTATTGTGCATAAGTTCTAAGCGCTGATTTTTCTTTCAGGCATTTGGGAACGATTGAAGCCCCAGCAGGTGACCCCTGCCGGGGCTTCAGCATGATTGCTTATAGGCGCATGAATAAGCAGATCAATAAAAAACATTTCTTCCCTGTCAGAGGGCCTTCAGCTGCGCCGAAAGCGCTTGGGCATGCTTTCTGGCGTTGGCAAGATAGTTTTCTTTGTCATTTTGGGCGGCAGGAACGGAGTAGCCGTACGACACGACGGGTTCGGCAAAAATCATGCTGCAGGCTTTGGCGGTGACGGCGAGCGGCGTGAGGAGCTCAAATACCGTGTGGCCGGTAAAGCCGTCGCGTTGGTAGGCCGCCTCCGGAGCGCCGGCGGTGATGGAAAGCAGCACGGTTTTGCCCGAAAGCTTTGCGCCTGAACCATAGGCAAATCCGTGAAGCAGCACCTCGTCAATCCAGGTCTTGAGGAGCCCCGGCACCGAGTACCAGTTAAACGGGAATTGGAGCACGATGACGTCGGCTTTCAGGAGCGCTTCCTGCTCTGGGACCGGATCAAAATGGCCGTCCTTCACTAGTGAAGCGAGTTCGCGGAATTGGGCCTGCGGAAACGCTGTTCTGAGGCTCTCCAGAATGGTTTTGTTGGCGAGTGATGCCGAGGGATTGGGATGGCCGGATACAACCAGAATGTTCTTCATGATCAAAATTCCTTCTGCGGGGGCGGTCATTTCTTGGAAACACCGCTGTGAGCATTGATATATAGTTCGATATCGAACGTTGATGAATGAATACTAATCCGGCTGGACCGCGTGAAGCGTTATTAGCAAAACTCAAAACGTATCCAAAGATTGCTAAAGGTCAACCCTTAGAAGACTGAGTCTGGTCAAAACGGATGAATTCAAATGCCCCAGAGGACCGAAAGCCCATTGGAAGGCAGAAAAGGTTGGATAAACTTCCTATAAAGGCGGGTAAACCCGCGTATGCGAAAAAAGTATCCACAAACGCTCTCAAGCCGATAGAACCGGCTGGCTCAGAACGACATGACCCGCCTCAGCTTTCGGTTTGCAAAACGAAAAAGCACTGCTTGGTGCCGTTGGGCGCTGCGCTTTGCCTGCTCTGTTCTCGCGGCTGCGGTGTCGGTCGATATCCCAGCAGAAGAGAGGGGAACCGGGGCTGTCGTTTCGCTGGACCATTCTGCGGCAGACTTGAAGGTGCCTCCTGATGCGGGAGTCATTCCTGTGCCGGGGACAGATCCGATACGCATTGCGGTCATTACATTTGCACTGCCGCGCGACAATCTGCTTATTGCCGAAGCGACGAAGCTTGCGCTGGCGCCGCTCTTTCCCAATCGCGGCATCAAACTGATTTTCTGTACGTTCGAAGAGTTCGACCGTATTGTTTTGAGCCGCGGAGCCGAGTTTATTCTCGGCACTTCCGGCGCGGTCACACGGCTTTCAACCTTTGGCCTTCGTCCGCTCGCCACGCTGGTTTCCAAGGGAGGCCCGGATCCCAACCGCAATGAAGGGTCAGCGGTGATTGTTCGAGAGGATCACAGGGAATTTCAAACCTTAGGCGACTTGAAAGGGCGCACGATTGCGGCGAGCAACGCGCTTTCCTTCCCGGGCTGGCAAATTGTGCTCGGTGAAGTCGCAAAGTTCGGCATCAATCCCAACGAGTTTTTCGGGAAAACGATTTTCACGGGCGACGCTCGGTCGATATCGGATATTGTGAAGCTCGTATTGGATGACAAAGCGGATGCGGGCGTCCTGCGGCTCTGTGCGTACGAGCAGTTTATTGAGCGCCACCCCGAAGCCGTCGGCGAGCTTCGCGTTCTGGATCGACGAGACAATATGGACGTGGCTTGTGTGCACTCCACGGACCTTTATCCGGGCTTCACCATGGCCGTAACGGAGCTGATCTCGCCCGAGGCCGCGCGGCGCGCGACACTTGCGCTCCTGTCGATGCCGCCCACCGAGCGCGGTGCCCGCTGGACGATTCCGACGAACTACAAGTCCGTGGATGCGCTGCTTGAAGCGATTCGCGTGGGACCGTCCGAGAAGCTCAGGGCGACGATGCTCAATGAACTGATTGACGACTATCATCACCTGATGCTTGTCATTGCGCTTCTGATTCTCGGGCTGCTCTTCTATGGCTGGCGGGCAGAAGTGCTTGCGCGCCGCCAGGGTGAGCGCGTTCGCGAATTGATGGAGCAGAAGATGGCGCAGGCCTCGCGCCAGGCATCCATGCAGCGTGCTGCATCGCTCACGCAGATCTCAAGCATTTTTGCTCACGAACTGCGCCAGCCCCTTACATCGGCATCGCTTTACGCGGAGGGGCTCGCCCGCCAAATTCGCCGCGGTTCAGCCGATCCGGACCGCATGGCCAAAATCGCTGACCGGATTGCCGACGAAACCCAGCGGGCGAGCGAGATCGTCGAGCGTGTGCGCGCCTATGCCAAAGGCCGCAGACTGGAACGATCCGTTCTGTCAGCTGCCGATGTGATGCAGAGCGCCGTGCGCCTCTGGCGCGGACAATCCATGCGGGACTTTCCGCTCTGGGTGCTGGTGCCTAAAAGTGCCGCCCATATTTCTGCCAACGCCTTCGAGCTCGAGCTTGTCTTCGTCAATTTACTGAAAAATGCCGCCGAGGCCGCTCAGGCTGCCTGGGCCGCCGACGAGTCAAGCGGCAAGCCCAAACCGGTCAATCTCACGAAGGCCCCGGATGTTCTCGTGGGCTCCGGACCCATGGTCGCCTTTACCGCTGAAGTCATCGGCAGCAGCGTGGTATTCATGGTGGCCGACAGCGGCAAACCCCTTTCCGACGAAGCGCTGCTGCGCATTGAGGCCGGTTCCAGCCAGCCGCAGGCCGGATTAAGTCAAAAATCTAACGGTCTGGGGCTCGGCCTTGCCATCGTCCGGTCGATCGTTGAGGCCTGCTTCGGCGCCATCACTTTTGGGCGAACCGATCTCAATCCTCGCCTTACCGGGCTCGCCGTGCGAGTGGCGCTGCCGCTTGTCAGCACATCACAATCCGGCAGAACCGAAACGGATGTTTCCATTCCTGTGCCTCATGAGCCGGCCGCAGAGTCGGCACAGTCTCTTCCAAAGGATCCAAAGGACCCCAGCAAATGACCGCCGCTTCTATTATCCGCATCGTCGACGACGATCCCAATATTCACGATGCATTGGCCTACGTCCTTGAAAACGAAGGCTTTATCGTGCGCCACTATGAGAGTGCAGAGTCCTTTCTCATCAACGATCGTCCGGAAGATCCCGGATGCGCGATTCTCGACGTTCGCATGGGGGAAATGTCCGGCATTGTTTTGCATGACCGGATGAAAAAGCTCGGTTCAAAGCTGCCCTGTATTTTTCTTTCAGCGCATGGCGACGTTGACATGGCGGTGGATGCCATTGAAGCCGGTGCCGTCACTTTTCTCTCTAAGCCCGTGCGGACGGAAAAACTGCTCGCTGCAATTGAGCGGGCCCTGACGATTGCTCAGTCCCTTGCTTCTGGGGATCCCGGGCAGACGCTTGACGGCACGCCGGCGAGCGAAACCGCGCTGACCGATGAAGCCGCTCGACAGGCGGCGCTCACTGAAGCGGCCGCACGGCCTTTCTCTCACTCTCAGACCGAGAGCGCCAGGCGGCGCTTCTTGCCGTCTCGGGACTCACCAACCGGCGAATTGCTGAACGCCTTGAAATCGCTGTGCGGACCGTTGAATTTCATCGGGCCGGTTCGATGCGCAAACTCGGATGCCATTCCGCCGCTGAGCTCAAGGCCAAGCTCTCGCTGGTGCCTGAAGCAAGAGAGGCCTTTGAATAAATACTTGGGGTTTGTCCCAAAGGCTGAAACGAATTTTCACAAATTTGAGTTGCCTAGAAATTCTGCAGTAGACAATAAATTCTTATTCATATGGGTTTGTTAAATCGATTTTTTTATTCATGATGAGTGATGCAAAGCTTGACTTTTCAATAGTCAGGATTAAACTTTCAGCATCATTTTTATAGGAGACGAGCGGTGGACGAACACCCGAGTCCTTTGTTGATTATTTAGTCAGGCCGCTACAGAGAAACACTTTCTCTGCGCTGCCTGCCGACACTATCAACGATCAATACGGCGGGCAGCGATCTTCAATTTGACGATTGCTACCCAAAATCAATTCAAAGTTGGAGCAGATCGTCATGTTCACCTATATCCAACAGCTCTTTCCCCCTTCGCGGATCTGATCTGCGCGAGGCGGCTTCCCTTTGCTGTGCTGCGTCTATTTGACCAGAGCAGGAGGACAGGGCTGATTTTGCCCGGAAATTTCGAAATAGATGCGCTCACCGCATGCTGTACGGGGAGTCCTTGTTCGGCAGGGTTCGCTGGCGTGAACCGCTGACTGCGGTGTTTTGGGTCTTGTCGAGCCGATTCAGTTCGGTGCCTTTCGTTCGTCCGGTGAATATCGAGAGCCGCCGCAATTCCTCTCAAAGAAAAACTTTGAATGCATTTCTTGAAATGCAGGGGTATTTTTGCACCCAAAAAATGGACGCGTTCTGATCATTTTTAATGGTTGGTGCGGTACTTTTTGGGTCCCAAATATTACGGTTTCTCATTGACTGAGGAAGGCGTCTTCACCGCTAAAGAATGGTGAACGGCAGTCACAAATGAAATGAAGACATATGGTGATGGACTGGAGAACCATCGGCCGTCTGACGGAGCTGCGCCTCAGGCGCGGCAGTGAAACCCTGACCGCTCACTGCGTCGGGAGCGCTTTAAGCGACAAGCAGCGCAGCGGTCAACCCAAATTCAAGAGGTGTGTCATGACCGACATGACCAAAAAGAACCGGCTCCTCGGCCGGAATGCTGCGGAAAACGGGAAGCAGCGCAAAACCAGAATTTTCGCGGTTGAACGGGCAGCCCATCAAACACTCGATGTGGTGCTTGCCTGGCTAAGCGCAACGCCTGCCGGGCTGAGTGCCGAAGAAGCCAAAAAGCGTCTTGACATTTACGGCCGCAATGAGGTCGCTCAGGAAAAGGCGCCGCCGGTTTACCGCCAGCTTTTAGGCGCCTACAACAGCCCCTTCATTTACGTGCTGCTCGTGCTCGTTGCGATCAGCTGCTTCACGGATGTTTGGCTCCCCATCGCGCAGGGCGAAGAAGCTGAACCGGCCGGCATCGTCATCATGTCAACGATGATTATCTTGAGCGGTCTGCTTCGCTTTTGGCAGGAATTCCGCACGAATAAGGCCGCTCAGGCGCTGAAGTCAATGGTAAAGACGACGGCAACGGTCCGGCGTCCGGGGGACGGCTCTGCATCGCAGTCCCGCGCAGAAGTCGATATCAGTGAATTGGTTCCGGGCGATGTGGTCTATCTCGCTGCCGGTGATCTTGTGCCGGCCGATGTGCGACTCCTTGAATCGCGCGACTTGTTCGTCAGTCAGTCCATCCTGAGCGGCGAAGCGCTGCCGGTCGAAAAAGGGGATGCTGCACCCGATGCGGCCCTGCTGACGACCCGGAAGACGCTGCCGAATGCTGATGCCAAAGCGGACCTGCTTGACCTGAAAAACATCTGTCTCATGGGAACCAATGTCGTGAGCGGCCATGCATCAGCCTTGGTCGTGGCAACCGGAAACAGCACTTGGTTTGGTTCGCTTGCCAAGTCGATCATCGGCACCCGCGCCATGACCGCTTTTGATCGAGGCGTCAACAGCGTGAGCTGGGTGCTGATCCGCTTCATGCTGGTCATGGCTCCCGTTGTGCTCTTCATCAACGGATTTACCAAAGGCGACTGGCTTGAGGCC
>ERZ779922.742-NODE-742-length-25910-cov-5.554864_pt1 | contig 25910 bp, 23 predicted proteins | sample MGYA00511544_ERZ779922 | MGnify/ENA primary metagenome ERZ779922 (study PRJEB29588, sample SAMEA2154516) | human gut metagenome | biome: human gut; feature: human-associated habitat; material: faeces | place: Denmark | collected 2008/2010 ... | reverse complement strand
GACATGTGTATCGCATGCTCCGGGAGTTCGTCGGTTTTGCCAATATTCACTAACTCTCAAGTTACAATATTAAATCCCTTATTGTATTTTTCCCCAGAATCGGTATGATAGAAGCATGCGAGGAAATATTTATGTTTAATTTTGAAGAAGAATTAAAAAAGCTCCCCCGCAAGCCGGGAGTGTATATCATGCGGGATGACAAGGATGTCATTTTGTATGTGGGAAAAGCCATCAACCTGCACAATCGTGTAAGGTCTTATTTTCGTGAAAATATCGGCAGAGGTCCTGCCATTGACCAGATGGTATCATTGATCGCGCGTTTTGAATATATCGTGACGGACTCCGAACTGGAGGCACTGGTACTGGAGAACAATCTGATCAAAGAGAATTCTCCGAAATACAACACTCTGCTGAAGGATGACAAGACGTACCCTTATATCAAGGTGACGGTGGGGGAGGATTATCCCAGAATCCTGTTTTCCCGTACCATGAAGAAGGATAAGTCCCGCTATTTCGGTCCTTATACCAGTGCTGCGGCGGTCAAAGATACCATTGAGCTGCTGAACAAGCTGTACCAGCTGCGTACCTGCAACCGGGTGCTGCCGAGAGACACCGGACTGGAGCGCCCCTGCCTGAATTATCATATTAAACAGTGCCTGGCTCCCTGTCAGGGCTATGTGAGCAAGGAGGAGTATAGACAGCAGGTGGCGGGAGCACTGGAATTTCTAAACGGCAATTACAGCCCGATTCTGAAGGATCTGGAAGAGAAGATGAACAAGGCAGCGGAGGAACTGGAATTTGAAGAAGCTGCCAGATACAGAGATCTGTTATCCAGTGTCCGCCAGGTGTCCCAGAAACAGAAGATCACAGAGGGCGTGGGTGAAGATAAAGATATCCTGGCGCTGTATCAGGATGAGACGGAAGCGGTGGTACAGGTGTTTTTCGTCCGGGATGGCAAGCTGATCGGCAGGGAACATTACTATATGACACATGTGCCGGAAAATAACAAACCAGCGATCTTACAGGATTTTGTAAAGCAGTTCTATGCGGGGACCCCATTTATTCCCAGAGAACTGATGCTGCAATATGAAATCGAGGATGCGGAACTGATCGAGAAATGGCTGTCGGAGCGAAAAGGCAGCAGGGTCTATCTGAAGGTGCCTAAGATCGGCAGTAAGGAAAAACTGGTGGAGCTGGCAGCGCAGAACGCAAAACTGGTACTGTCCCAGGACAGAGAAAAATTAAAACGCGAAGAAGGACGAACCATCGGTGCGGTGAAAGAAATCTCGGATCTGCTGCAACTGCCGTTAACTGGCACAGCCCGGATGGAAGCCTATGATATTTCCAATATCAACGGTTTTGAAAATGTAGGATCTATGGTGGTCTACGAAAAAGGAAAACCGAAACGCAGCGATTACCGTAAGTTCAAGATCAAAAGCGTCTCCGGTCCGGATGACTATGCCTGCATGCGGGAAGTGTTGACGAGGCGGTTCCGCCACGGCATGGAAGAGAGCAAAGAGCTGGAAGAACAGGAGATGGATCAGGAGTACGGAAGCTTCACGAAGTTCCCGGATCTGATTCTGATGGACGGCGGTCGCGGACAGGTGAATATTGCGCTGTCCGTACTGGAAGAACTGGGAATCGACATTCCGGTCTGCGGTATGGTCAAGGATGACAATCACCGTACCAGAGGTCTGTATTATCATAATATTGAGCTTCCGATTGATACTCATTCGGAAGGGTTCAAGCTGATCACCAGAATCCAGGATGAGGCCCACCGTTTTGCTATCGAGTATCACAGATCCCTGCGCAGCAAGACTCAGGTGAAGTCCGTACTGGATGATATCCCGGGGGTGGGACCGGCCCGGAGAAAGGCCCTGATGAGGCACTTTAAGTCACTGGAGGAGATCCGGCAGGCATCGGTGGAAGAATTGATGGAAATTCCCGAAATGAATGAGCGTACGGCAGAGGAAATCGTGACCTTTTTTGCTTCACAGACAGGGCAACCTGTGGTACACTAAAAGATAATGAAAAGGGCGGGGAACCGGGGCGGTTTTTTCGCGGAAAGGTATGGAGATTAGTATGGCAAGTGTAAGTTTAACCCGTGTTATCGAAAAAATGAAACTGGAAAATCTCACACCGGAGATTGATGTGAAACATGTGAAGATCACACAGCCGGATATCAACCGTCCGGCACTGCAGCTGGCAGGATATTTTGAGCATTTTGATGCGACCCGACTGCAGATTGTCGGATTTGTGGAATACACTTATATGGAAGGCATGACGGATGAGACTCGTAAGGAAGCTTATGAGAAGCTGATGGCTTATGATATTCCCTGTATCGTGTTCAGCCGTGACCTGAAACCGGATCCTATTTTCCTGGAGACGGCGATCCGACATCAGATTCCGTTATTATCTACGAAAAAATCCACTTCTGACTTTATGTCTGAGATCATCCGGTGGTTAAATGTCAAGCTGGCTCCCTGCATTTCCGTGCACGGTGTACTGGTGGATGTCTACGGTGAAGGTGTCCTGATCACCGGTGAGAGCGGCATCGGTAAGTCCGAGGCAGCACTGGAGCTGATCCGAAGAGGTCATCGTCTGGTAACCGATGATGTGGTAGAACTCCGTAAGGTCAGTGATGATACGCTGGTAGGTTCTGCACCGGATATCACAAAACACTTTATTGAATTGCGTGGTATCGGCATCGTGGATGTCAAGGCACTGTTCGGTGCACTGTCCGTAAAAGATACCCAGACCATTGACCTGGTCATCCGTCTGGAAGATTGGGATAAGGACAAAGAGTACGACAGACTGGGACTGGAAGAGAATTATACCGAATATCTGGGCAATAAGGTGGTATGCCACAACATTCCGATTCGTCCCGGACGTAACCTGGCAGTTATCTGCGAGACGGCAGCTATCAACCACCGTCAGAAGAAGATGGGCTACAACGCAGCAAAAGAGCTATACACCCGTGTACAGAACTCTCTGGCAAAAAGACGTGAGGAGGACGAGGATGATGAGTAAATATGCATTTGGGGTAGACGTGGGAGGAACCACGGTCAAGTTAGGACTTTTCAATGATGAGGGACAGGTGCTGGATAAGTGGGAGATTCCCACAGTAAAAGATAACGGCGGAGAGAAAGTTCTGCCAGATATCGCAGCATCCATCAAAAATAAAATGCAGGAAAAGAGCATCACCGCAGCAGATCTGGTGGGTGTGGGAATCGGTGCCCCCGGTGCAGTAAATGCCGAAGGTTTCATGGTCAACGGTGCTGTTAATATCGGTTGGGGATCTTTTGATCTTGCTGAAACGCTGAAAAAGGAACTGGATTTGCCCGTTACCGTGAAGGCAGGTAACGATGCCAATGTGGCAGCCCTGGGTGAAATGTGGCAGGGCGGTGGTAAAGGCTATTCCAATCTGGTAGCCGTTACTCTGGGAACCGGTGTCGGTGGAGGTATCATCATCGACGGCAGGATACTGACTGGTACTAATGGTGCCGGCGGTGAGATCGGACATATTCATATCGAAGACAACGAGACAGAGGTCTGCGGCTGTAAGAACAAGGGCTGTCTGGAGCAGTATGCATCCGCTACCGGAATTACCCGTCTGGCCAACAGACGTCTGGCCAAAGACGATGCTCCCAGCATGCTCAGAGGTGGTGAAATCTCTGCGAAGACCGTATTTGATGCGGTGAAAGCCGGAGATAAAGTAGCAATCGAGATCGCAGAACAGTTCGGCGAGTATCTTGGCAAGGGACTTGCCGCAGTAGCCAGCGTAGTTGATCCCCAGATTTTTGTCATTGGCGGTGGTGTGTCCAAGGCCGGAGACATTTTATTCAAATACATAGAGCCTTCTTATAAGAGATGTGCTTTCGGTCCCTGCAAGCAGACGAAATTCGCCCTGGCCAAGCTGGGAAATGATGCCGGAATCTACGGTGCGGCAGCACTGGTATTAAAGTAGGCTTTCGCGGCATAATTATAACAAAAAGAAAGAGCAGCCTGACAACATGATAAGTGCAGCAGTGATAGAAGCATTAAAAGAAATTGTACCGGCAGATAAAGTTCTGTTACAGGAACCGATGAAATTGCATACCACCTTTCGGATCGGTGGCCCGGCAGATTGCCTGGTCTATCTGGAAAACGAAGAGCAGCTCTGTAAGATCCAGAAATACCTTCGGCTGGTGGATGTTCCCTATACCGTGATCGGCAACGGAAGCAATCTGCTGGTCAGCGACCAGGGATATGCAGGAATTGTCCTGGTGGTTGGTAAGCATATGAGCCGGATCGAAGTGAAAGACTGCTATCTGGAAGCAGAGGCAGGGGCCCTGATGAGCCAGGTGGCAAAAGCAGCGAAAGAGCATGGCCTGACAGGCCTGGAGTTCGCCGCGGGAATCCCCGGTACCATCGGTGGCGGAGCTGTAATGAATGCCGGAGCCTACGGCGGAGAGATGAGCCAGGTGGTGACCACTGTTACGGTAGTCAACCGTAATGGAGAGATCATGGAACTGGACAACAGTACCATGGAGTACGGCTATCGTACCAGCGTGATCCAGAACCAGTCGTTTGTCGTGACGAAAGTGACTTTCCGGCTACAGCCCGGAGATCCGGAGCAGATCGCAGCCAAAATGGAGGAACTGGCAATTCGCCGCAGAGAAAAACAACCTTTGGAATATCCCAGTGCCGGCAGTACTTTCAAACGTCCCGAGGGACATTTTGCCGGGCAGCTGATCATGGAAGCCGGTCTGCGGGGATACTCCGTAGGAGGCGCAAAGGTATCGGAAAAGCATTGCGGATTTATTATCAACACCGGCAATGCCACTGCAGAAGATGTAAAAGATGTGATCTGGGAAGTACAGAGAAGAGTGAAAGAACGTTTTCACGTGGAACTGGAACCCGAGATCAAATTCCTGTAACTATTCAGAGCCATGTAAATTTGTTTTCTGCGGATGCTTGCATCTTCGCAGAATTGCAAATTTATATGGCGAAGTAACCACATGAGCAGAGAACAGGAAGACCTGTTCTCCAAGGAAGCCTCGAAGAGGTGATTTTGCGAATGGGATTCTGAATAGTTACGATAGAATAACGAGGTGCATATGAGATTTGTAGTAGTAACAGGCATGAGTGGCGGAGGAAAGAGAACCGCATTAAAGCTTTTGGAAGATGCTGGATTTTACTGCGTGGATAATCTGCCGGTATCTCTGGTGGAGAAGTTCGTAGAACTGATTGCCATGCCGGGCAGTGAGATCAGCAAGGTGGCCCTGGGACTGGATGTCCGGGCAGACCAGAATTTCATGGATGCGACCCGGATTTTGGAGCAATTAAAGGAAAAAGGCTACAAATTCGAGATTTTGTTTATGGACTCCGACGATGCTGCTCTGATAAAACGGTATAAGGAGACACCCTCTTGCAGCAGACGGCAGAGTGGAGGACGGCATTCACAAGGAGCGCAAGATCCTGGAGACAATCCGCAAAAATTCAGATTACGTCATCGATACCTCCAATCTGTTAGTCAGAGAACTGAAGGAAGAGTTGGATCGTATTTTTGTACAGAACGAAGAATACAATAGTCTTATGGTAACGGTCATGTCCTTCGGGTTCAAGCATGGAATCCCCGCAGACGCCGATCTGGTCTTTGATGTAAGATTCCTGCCAAACCCTTATTATATCGAGGAACTGAAGCCCCAGACCGGTAATGATAAAGGAGTGCAGGATTATGTGATGAGTTTTCCGGAGACCGGAATATTCCTGGACAAGCTGACCGACATGATTCAGTTTCTGATCCCGAATTATATTAAAGAAGGCAAATACCGTCTGGTTATTGCAATCGGCTGCACCGGCGGTAAGCACCGAAGCGTTACTTTAGCAAATAAATTGTACGAACGTATGAAGGCGGAAGGTCATTATGGTATCAAGCTGTATCACCGTGATGTACCCAGAGAAGGAATCTGACATGTCATTTTCGAGTGAAGTAAAGGAAGAACTGGCAAAACACATCAGCCCGGCAAGACATTGCCAGATCGCTGAGCTGGCCGCACTCATGAACTTCAGTGGACAATACGGACGCTCCGCAGAAGGAGATTTCATGATCGGTTTCCAGACGGAAAACGAGGCGGTTGTCAGAAAAGGCTTTACATTATTGAAAAAAACATATAATATAGATACTGATGTTAAAATCAGCGAGGAACAGATGCGGAGTGTGATCGATAAGATCGGGGATCTGTCTGAGCCTGTGAGCCCCCTGCTGATTAAAAATTCCTGCTGTCAAAGAGCATTTTTAAGAGGAGCTTTTCTCTGCATTGGTTCTATGAGCGATCCGCAGAAAAGTTATCACCTGGAATTTGTATGCACCGATGAGGATAAAGCGAGACAACTACAGAGTGTGATACAGGGATTTGACATAGAAGCCAAGATTGTGCTTCGGAAGAAGTATTACGTGGTCTATCTGAAGGAAGGATCCGGTATTGTGGATCTTCTCAATGTGTGCGAAGCACCCATTGCCCTGATGAAGCTGGAAAACCTGAGGATTGTGAAAGAAATGCGCAATTCTGTGAATCGGAGAGTGAACTGTGAGACCGCCAATATTACCAAAACGGTAACTGCGGCGACCAGACAGATAGAGGATATTATTTATATCCGGGATCACTACGGACTGGAGAATCTGCCCGAGCCCTTAAGCCAGATGGCAGAGGTCAGGCTGGAGAATCCGGACGCTCCGCTGAAGGAACTGGGAGAGTATCTGGATCCGCCGGTGGGAAAATCCGGTGTGAACCATAGATTACGTAAACTCAGCGAACTGGCAGATAGAATCCGGACGTAAAAGAGGAGGAAAATTATGACAAAGAGGAGTATTACGGTCAGACTGGAAGATGGCCTGGACGCAAGACCGGTGGCACTGTTAGTACAGGAAGCCAGCAAGTACGAAAGCAACATTTATTTTGAAGTAGACGATAAGCGGATCAATGCCAAGAGTATTATGGGTATGATGAGCCTGGGACTTTGTGCAGGCGAAGAGCTTACAGTAACTGCAGAGGGTGCAGATGAGCAGACCGCTGTGGACAACATTGAAAAGTTTTTGAGCGGTCAGGTGGCTTAAGAACATAACATGAGAAGAAGCGGGGCTGATGGAGAATTCTGTTAGTCCCGTTTGTTGTATCTTGAGGGCAGTATTATGAAGAAGATGTTATTTATCTATAATCCCAAAGCTGGAAAGGCACAAATCCGCAACAAACTGGCGGATATACTGGATGTATTCACCAAGGGCGGTTATGAGATCACCGTATATCCCACGCAGAGAAGTGAGGATGCCATGGAGAAGACCGAGAAGCGCAGCAAAGAATATGATATCGTGGTCTGCAGCGGCGGAGACGGAACGCTGGATGAGGTGGTCACCGGCATGATCCGCAGTGGCCTATTGGCTATATCCCGGCCGGGAGCACCAATGATTTCGGAGGAAGCCTCGGGCTGCCGAAGAATATGGTGAGAGCTGCGGAAAATATTGTAAATGGGAATGATTTCGCCTGTGATGTGGGATCCTTTAATGAGGATGTGTTCGTTTATATCGCAGCTTTCGGACTATTCACGGATGTCTCTTATGAGACCGGACAGGATATGAAAAATGTGCTGGGGCATATGGCATATCTGCTGGAAGGAATGAAGCGGCTGGCCGCGATCCGTTCCTATCCCATGCGGATTACTTATGGCGATACTACGATCGTGGATGATTTTATCTTCGGAATGGTGACCAATTCCGCATCGGTAGGAGGATTTAAGCGGATCACCGGCAAAAACGTCAGGCTGGATGACGGCGTTTTCGAAGTAACGCTGATCAAACGTCCGAAGAACCCGATTGAACTGAATAACATTATGGTATCCCTGCTGAACCGGGATATCGATACCGATGCTATGTACTGCTTCCGGACGTCAAAGGTGGAGATCACTTCCGCAGAGCCTCTTTCCTGGACTCTGGATGGAGAATATGGCGGAACCCATACAAAAGTAGTGATTGAGAACATCTGCCGGGGCGTAGACATCCGGGTGGAGCAGAAGGAATCTTAAAATTTGGTAAAAATTTAACAATAAGCTGTTCCATTTTTGAAAAGAATGTGTTATAGTTTGGATAGTCACAAAGTGATTATTCGAAATGTGTTTTTCGTGCTTTTACGAATGTATAACATTTCGTATATCGTAACAAGAATGAGTATATAAAATGGAGGTATTAAAATGTTAGTATCCGCAACAGAAATGCTCAAAAAAGCGAAAGCAGGCCACTATGCAGTAGGTCAGTTCAACATCAACAACCTGGAGTGGACAAAGTCCATCCTTCTCACCGCTAAAGAACTTCGTTCCCCTGTTATTCTGGGTGTATCCGAGGGTGCCGGCAAGTACATGGGCGGTTATGATGTAGTCGTTGGCATGGTCAACGGACTGTTAAAGGATCTGGACATTGATGTTCCCGTTGCGCTGCATCTGGATCATGGCTCTTTTGAAGGCTGCTACAAGTGCATCGAAGCTGGTTTCTCTTCCATCATGTTTGATGGTTCTCACTATCCTATCGCTGAGAATGTAGAGAAGACCACTGAGCTGGTTAAGGCTGCTCACAGCAAGGGACTTTCTATCGAGGCAGAAGTTGGTTCCATCGGTGGTGAGGAAGACGGCGTTATCGGTATGGGCGAGTGCGCTGATCCTAAGGAGTGTAAGTCTATCGCTGATCTGGGTGTTGACTTCCTGGCAGCAGGTATCGGTAACATTCATGGTAAATACCCCGCTAACTGGAAGGGCTTAAGCTTCGAGACTCTGGCAGCTGTACAGGAGCTGACCGGTGAGCTTCCTCTGGTTCTGCACGGTGGTACCGGAATCCCTGCAGATCAGATCAAGAAAGCAATTGACCTTGGCGTATCCAAGATCAACGTTAACACCGAGTGCCAGCTGGCATTTGCTGATGCTACCCGCAAGTACATCGAAGCTGGTAAGGATCTGGAAGGCAAGGGCTTTGACCCTCGTAAGCTTCTGGCTCCCGGCGCAGAAGCTATCAAGGCTACTGTTAAGGAGAAGATGGAACTGTTCGGATCTGTTGGCAAGGCTGAATAATTCTGAGATAAAAAGCTTGACTTAGTAAGTTTGAGGGTATACTATACTTATATAAGAAATATTTTTGAAATAAGTAGCATATGCTATTTATATAATTGGGATGCAACTCCTGATTTCTCCGCTGCGGAGAGTTTAAATATGAGCAGAATTAAATTAAAGTTGCTTAAAAAGACTCTGAAGAGATTCAGAGTCTTTTTTGTAAAAGGAGATTAATTTGTACAAAGCCGAAGAATTGTGTGGTCTTTTAATAAAACCCAAAATTAACGATATTGACCTGGATGTTTTGCAAGACTACTATAGAAAATTTTTAAATCCGTTCATTTATCAATATGATATAACAGAAAATGAGAAGCAGAGTTCTATTCAATTAAGGTTTGATGAAGAAAACTTCTGTCATTTGTTAGGAATTGAATCGATTGTAAAATATTCAGTTTCGAAGAAAGAAATACACCATTACAAGGGACAAGGCGGCTGGGATTATATACAGAATACAGGTCTTTGTTTTAATGATCTGAAAAGGATGAATAAGAGCAAATTTAAAAGCATAAAGGCAAAATTTGTTTATTTCTATCTCATGCCGGATATTTTAGAAAATCCGGTTGCAGTTAATTTTAAAAATGAAAATGTAAGTCCTCCAACAAAAATCGACTGCGATATTTTGTTTTATACAAAGGATGAAAATGCAATTATACATCTTGGAATAAAGAAAGATGAGACATTGGGATATTACATTCCCAAAACTTTTTTTGTTGAGAAAATTGGAGAAGATGGAGTAGACATTTACATAGATAAGCAGGAAAAGATTATAGCAACTAAGAAAAATAGAGTTATTATGTTATAGATGTTATAGAAATGAGACTTGTGCCTTGAAAAAGTAGAGGGTACAACATATATTGATGCGACGATAAAAAATTTCCAGAAAGGATAAGAGATGGAGAATTATATCATAGAGCTAATATCGGTGGCTGGAACATTTATAGCAGCCTATTTAGGGTCCCTTTGGGCATTGAAAAATGTTAAAAAAGAAAAATATTTTGAAGAAAGAAAACAGATATATTATGAATTGGCGAGCATATTACCTATTATAGATACATGTATAACGCAGTCTGATTATTTACAGGATTGTCAATTGGGTGGAACTGCGGAAAACAAAATTGTAATTATGGAAATGAAATTGCATGATGCAGAGGACCGACTAAAAATAATGCAAGAGAGCCAGCATACATACAACGAAATGCATGAAGTAGAAATAGAGATTAGTAATTGGGAGTATAGAATAAAGCGACACAAAGAGTACTTGCAAGAAATGGGAGAGCTACATAAAAAACTAGAAGAATTTGATAAAAGTGGGAAGAAAAACTTGTTGAGATTGTTTGCATCTGCGAGAGTGTGGAATAGTTATGTAGAGCTTTCAGTTGCCTTACATAATGAGTATTATTGCAATTTAGGCGTTGTAAAAGAAGACATAGTACATCATGTTAATAATTTGATTTTTTATATGAGGAATGATTTACAGGGATAAAGTTACTTACATATAGAACAAGATAAAAAATAACTATCCGCATTGCTCTGCGATAGTTGAAAAAACCCCTAGAAAGGGAGGATGCCAAGGATCAGGATCCTTGGCATTTATTATGAAAAAGTTTTTAAACAAGAAACTGTTGTGTGCTTAAGTTTTTGTTTTGTTTGTTTCTATGGTTATAGTATATGAAACAGAAATGTCCAAAACGTGTTGTGGAATTGAAAATTCCTTGAATGATTTGTAAACAAAATATGAACAACGGCCTATTTTGCGAATGGGGTTCTGAATAGCTGCGGTCTTACGGTTCCAGCATTGACTTCACATAATCCTTCGGTGACAGCCTCGTATATTTCTTAAAGATCTGGCTGAAATACTGGGGATTATTGCCGAAACCGACCATTTCCGCTACCGCATAGGGAGATTCTTCTGAGTGCTCCAGTAAAAGTTTTTTCGCCTCCTGAATGCGGAGCTCTGTTACATAGGCGGAAAATTTGCTGCCAGTCTGTTTGACGAACATTTTGCTGACATAATCCGGATTCATAAAAAGATAATTTTCCGAGATCCATTTCAGTGACAGGTTGCTGTCACTCAGATGCTCTCCGATGTACTTTATGACCTTTTCCACACAGTCCGTGTATTTGTGCTGCGGTTCCACAGAGAAGATCGAGGTCATGATCTGCTCCGCAGATGGAATCAGGTCATTCATGGTGACACAGACGTTGACTGCCATGAGACTGTCTGTGGTCTGCAGTTTGCTGAGCGGGTAATATTCCTTCTTGGAGGCCTCCATTACCAGACGGATCATCTGGGTCTTGGCCAGATCCACATCCTGTTCCCCGGATAATTCTGTGAAAAATCTTCTCTGCAAAAGTTTTTCCGGTGGCATTTCCGTGAGGAACAGCTGTGTCAGCAGGGAATCTACCCGGGAAGCAGTCTTGCTTTTACAGGTTTCCACACAGGATACGATGACCTGTGTGATCTCTGTTTCATTGGAAGGCTTTAACAGATAGTGTTTCACACCATAGCGCATGGCGGTCCGTGCAAATTCAAATTCACCATATCCTGAGAGGATGATAAACTCTGTGTTCAACTGGGCAGCACGGACCTTTTCAATCAGATCCAGCCCGGATAAACCGGGCATCTTGATATCGGTCATGACAATATCCGGGTATTCATCCAGAATACAGTCAAAGGCTTCAATACCGTCTTTGCAGACAGCAGCCACATCAATTCCCAGAGAATTCCAGTCGATCAGGGAATGGATCGTTTCACGTATGATCTTCTCATCATCCACGATAATCATCTTTAACATAAGGTATCTCCATTTTTACTACAGCAAAATCATTTTCGTTATAGAAGTGCAGCCCGTATTGCTGGCCGAACATCAGCTGGATGCGTTCTTCAATATTTAACAACGCAATGCCCAGACCCTGTTCCCGGATCTTATGTGTCCGGAGATTCTCCAATAAATCATCGGGGAATTCAGATCCGCTGTTTTTCACATAAATCTGCATCAGCCCCTGGGAATACACACAGGTGAGATTGATGATACATTCATCCGTGATCTGCTCCAGCGCATAGTGTACGGCATTTTCCAACAACGGCTGAATGGAAAGCTTGGGAACCTGTGCATCCAGACAAGCATCCGGAATGCTTTCCGTAAAATTCAGACGGTTGTCAAAACGAAGCTGCTGTATAGTCATATAATAATGTATAATATCAAGTTCCTGCTTCAACGTAAAGCGTTCTTTTTTGTTCAGCGTCATCCGCAGAAAATGACCCAGGGAGTCTGCAATCTGTGATATTTCCGACTCTCCGATGGCCTTGGCCCGCCAGTTGATGGCATCCAGCGTGTTATACAGAAAATGCGGATTCATCTGGGATTCCAGACTTTTTAACTGCGCATCTTTAGCCAGCAACTGTTGACGGTAATTTTCAACAACCAGTGTCTGGATCCGCTCTGCCATATGTGTAAATTGCCTGTGCAGAATACCAATCTCATCGGTACGATCATTATAATCATAAGGAATCTCTGCCAGTACGGTGGAGTCTTCACCGAACCGCTGCATACGGTAGAGCAGCAGATCAAAATGTCTGGTGATCTTACGTACGATCAGGTGGACGATCAAAATGGAACACAGGAAACCGCAGAACAGGATCAATACATATAGAAATGCAGTCATCTGCTGGGATTTTGCCACTTCGTCATAAGAGATCAGATGCAGATAATTCCATTCATTGATGTCCATGGTGCCGCGGATGGCAAAATATTTTCTGCCATTCAGGGTGACAACAGCATAACTTTTGATTTTATCATTGATTTTCTGTACTTCCTCTGTATCCAATTCCGGAGAAGAGAACAGCAGCTGGTCTTTCTCATAGATGATCCAGTAGGAACCTTTATATTCATTGCTGATCTTGGACATTTCCGTTACCAGATCTCCCAGATTTACATTGATGATCAATGTTCCGAGATTATCCAGTCGTAAGTTCTTGATCTTTTTGATCTCCCGGACAAGAAATATACCGTGGTCTTCCGCATGGGAAGTTACCCATACCGGAGAGCCTTCCCCGGCCTCTGCCAGAGCTATCAGTTCTTTAGTCAGATCCGCATCCGGCCGACAGGCAATATTTTCATTGGTATAAGTGATGAATCTGGGGCAGGAAATTGCCGCCATTTTCAGGTAGGGCTGGCGGTATTCCAGGTAGTGTTTCTGTAAAGCAGAATAAATATCAGAGTAATAATGTACAGCATAGTCTTCCTGGGGCTGGTAGATTTCATCCAGTGTTGATTGGACTGTAGAATCTGAACGGACGATATTGGTCATGGTCACCAGATCCTCCAGCCGGTTAGTAAATTCATAGGAGACTAACGACGAGGAAGACTGCATGGACTGATACAGCAGCTTATGATAACGCGATGTAATAATGGAAAAGGCGGCTACCAGGAAAAAGAACAGAAAGAGAAGGTCAATCCCTATGGTAGAGAGCAGTAACTTGGTTTCTAACTTCTGATTTGCTATTTTTCTCGAGATATTCTTATTAAAAAATGACATGATATACAAGCCTCCATCAGTTCTTTATTGATTATATACACAACATGCACATGTTTTCAACAATGATATCGGTTTTTTGGTGCAAATAGACGGAAAAGTATATTCCTGGAAAAAGTAAGAATTGTTATAATTAAAACATCAAAAAGAAGTAAATCCATAGCGGATTTACCTTTCGATACCAAAAGGAGGGTTATATTAATGAAAAAGAGAGTTTTATCCCTGTTAATGGCATCCGCCATGATCGTCGGACTGACTGCATGTGGTTCTTCCAATGAACCCGCAGCTACCGCTTCCACCGACAGCGGTAATACCGCAGCCACGACTGCTGACAACAGCGGAAGTGCAGCAGCCGGAAATGTATCCATGACATTCACCTGGTGGGGCAACCAGACCAGAAATGAACGTACACAGGCAGCCCTGGATCTGTATTCTGAGCAGAATCCCGGTGTAACCTTTGACACACAGCCTGCAGAGTGGAATGATTACTGGACCAAACTGTCCACCCTGGCAGCAGGTAATTCCCTTCCCGAGTGCCTGCAGATGGACTATTCCTATCTGGCACAGTATGTAGCAGCAGATCTGCTGGTAGACCTGACACCTTATGTAGAAGATGGCACGCTGGATGTATCTAATGTATCTCAGAGTATTCTGGATGCGGGTTCCATTGACGGTAAGTTATATGCAATCTGTGCAGGAATGAATGCACCTTCCCTGTTCTACAACAAGACCTTGCTGGATAGCCTGGGAATCACTGTAAAAGATAACATGACAATTGATGAGTTCGAGGCAGTGGCACGTGAGGTTTATGAGAAGTCCGGTGTTAAGACTGATCTTCCTTACAGTGCAGGTGACAACTATCTGCCCTATGCAATGCGTTCTCACGATGTGGTGAAGCTGTTTAATGAGGATTCCCTCAATGTAACAGATGCAGCAAGTCTGGTACCGGGCTTCCAGATTTATGAAGATGGTGTCAAGGACGGATGGATCATCGGCGCAGATGTTCACGCTGAACTGACTTCCAACTCTGTAGAGCAGAGTCCTCTGGTATACTTCTCTTCCGAAGCAACCCAGTCCTGGTGCGGATTCTTCTGGTCCAACCAGCTGTCCGCTATGGTAGCGGCCGCTCCCGAAGGCATGGAGATCGGTATCACCACATGGCCTTCCGAGAACCCTCAGAAGTCTAACTTCTTAAAGCCCAGCCAGTTCTTTGCAGTATCCAGAGATGCCGGTGCTAATGAAGAGGAAGCTGTTAAAGTTGTAAATTATCTGCTGAACTCTGAAGATGCTAACAAGATTCTTCTTGGTGAGAGAGGTGTGCCTGCTTCTTCCGTAGTAGCATCCGCTATCGCTCCTCTGCAGGATGAGACTGCACAGGTGGTTACCAAGTATGTAAATGACGTAGTAACTCCCAACTGCTCCGCTATCAGCCCTGCGATCCCTGATGGAGCAAATGAAGTATATGATTACTACAACCAGTTGGTTGATAAGATCCTCTATGGTCAGATGACCGCACAGGAGGCAGCAGAAGATCTGTTCAAGATGGGCAACCAGATCATGTCCAGATAAGCTGTCAGGGCTTACATAAGCAGTAGCACAGTATAAGTATTACAACATTTTTAGAAAGACCAAATGGGTACTGTGGAAGATCCCACAGTACCCATTCTGAAAAAAAGGCTGCTTCTATGAATGCTGCAGCAACGGAGGTAACGTTATGAAGACAACAAAGCATATGACTATCCGTCAGAAGCTGAATACGGAAAAGGCTGCAGGTATCGTATGTACTATGCCATTTATCGTTGGATTTCTGGCGTTTATGATTATTCCCATGTGTATATCGCTGTACTATTCCTTCTGCGATTACAACATTTTACAGCCCCCTACATTTACAGGCTGGGCGAACTTTAAGAGAATGTTTTCCGATGCAACGTTTTATCAGTCGCTGGTGGTAACTTTCAAATTTGCCATCATTTCGGTTCCGTTACGACTGATCTTCGCATTGATCGTTGCGCTGCTTTTATTTAAGAGTACGAAAATGACAGGCGTTTACCGTGCACTGTATTATCTGCCTTCCATCATCGGCGGATCTGTAGCAGTAGCAATCCTCTGGAAGAGACTGTTTGCGGTAGACGGACTTGTAAATAAACTTTTGATGGTGTTCGGAATGAAAGAGCCGGTAGCCTGGCTGGGAGATACCAGAACCGCAATCTGGACTCTGATCATTCTGGCAGTATGGCAGTTCGGTTCTTCCATGCTGATCTTCCTGTCTGCATTGAAACAGATTCCTGTCAGCCTTTATGAAGCGGCAAGAGTGGATGGTGCCAACGGATGGCAGCAGTTCTGGAAGATCACACTGAAGCTTCTGACCCCCACGATCCATTTTAACCTGGTAATGCAGATGATCAACGGCTTCCTGGCATTCACACAGTGCCTGATCATCACACAGGGTAAACCCATGAACTCTACTCTGTTTTACACGGTATACATGTACCAGCAGTCATTCCTCTTCGGAAGTACCGGCTACGGCGCAGCACTGGCATGGATCATGTTGGCATTGATCGCATTTATTACATGGATCCTGTTTGCAACCAAAAAACTGTGGGTATACGATGGCGGTTTATAGAATCGGAAAGGTACGCCGCAATGCGTAAGTGGGTGTTATTATGAAAAGAAAAAAGACAATCAGTAATATTATATATCATGTTTTAGTATGTGCTTTCGGACTGGTAATGATTTACCCTCTGGTATGGATGGTAATGAGCTCCTTTAAGGATACGAACACCATCTTCACTACGGCCACCAGTCTGATCCCGGAGAAGTTCACATTACAGAACTATGTGAACGGCTGGAAGGGTTTTGCCAAAGTAGGATTCGGCACCTTCTTTAAGAACTCCCTGTTTATCTCCATTACCGCCACCATTGGAACCGTACTTTCTTCCTCTGTGGTAGCCTATGGATTTGCCAGATGCAAATTCCCCGGCAGAAAGCTTCTCTTCGCAGCAATGCTGGCATCTATGATGCTGCCGGCACAGGTACTGATGATCCCTCAGTATCTCTGGTATCAGAAGCTGAACTGGGTTGGAACCAATCTGCCGCTGATCGTGCCTTATTGCTTTGCTATTCAGGGTTTCTTCGTTTATATGATGACAAACTTTATTGAAGGCATTCCCAGAGAACTGGATGAGGCAGCAAAGATTGACGGCTGCTCCTATTATACCATTTTCACCAAGATCATCTTCCCGCTGATGGTTCCTACCATGATCACCGGATGTATCTTCTCCTTTATGTGGAGATGGGATGATTTCCTTGGAGCATTATTGTATGTCAACAAGACAGAGAAATATCCTGTCAGCCTGGCACTGAAAATGTTCTGTGACCCCAGTTCTTCTTCCGACTACGGTGCTATGTTCGCTATGGCAACCTTGTCTATTCTGCCTGCAGTATTGATCTTCTTCTGCCTGCAGAGATATCTGGTAGAAGGAATTTCGACTTCCGGCCTGAAGGGCTAAGAGAGGAGCAGAGAGATGATATACGATGTATTGGAATACGGTGCAAAAGGTGATGGCGTGACGAATGACGCTGCAGCCATCCAGAAGGCGATTGATGCCTGCAGCCAGGCTGGCGGCGGTAAAGTCCTGCTACAGGGAGGACATGTCTTCCGGAGCGGAACCATTTTTCTGAAATCAAATGTAGAATTTCATCTGGAGATGGGGGCTGTCCTGAAAGCCAGTGACCATCTGGAAGATTTCGATATGTTGAAAGTGGGAACCCCACAGATCAGCAAGGTAGACACTCCGACCTACAATGCCTGTGATTACAATGGAAAACCGACGCTGAATTTTGTATACAGCAAGGATGCCGAGAATGTGGCTATCACCGGATTTGGCAAGATTGACGGCAACGAGGAGATATTCTATGGAAAAGTGACCAAATGGCATATTGACGGATATTTTTATCCAAGAGTACCGTTGCTGTTCCTGGAAAATGTAAGGCATCTGACCATCCAGCAGGTAACCCTGACCGGCAGTGCATTCTGGACCACTCATCTGGTGGGATGTAAGGAAGTATTGATTGAGGGAATCCGTATTATCAATAATCTGCGTCTGGCTAACTGCGATGGCATTGATCCGGATCACTGCAGCAATGTGAGAATCTCCAACTGTCATATTGAATGCGCAGATGACTGTATTGTATTTAAGAATACGGCGGCTGCCATGGAATATGGTCCCTGCGAAAATATTGTAGTGGATAACTGTACCATGATCTCCACCAGTGCCGCTATCAAGTTCGGCACGGAGAGTGAAGCACCTTTCCGGAATATTTCCGTGACCAACTGTAGTATCCAGCGCACCAACCGTGCTATTTCCCTGCAGTTACGTGATAAAGGCTGTATAGAAAATGTCACATTCTCCAATCTGAATATCGATACCCGCCTGTTCTCCAAGGTACATTGGTGGGGCGAGGCAGAACCCATTACCATCACTGCGGTGAAGAGAAATGCACAGACGAATGTGGGATATATCCGGAATGTCCGTTTCCAGAATATCAACTGTGTCGGAGAGAATGGCATCCTGATCTACGGTGACGATTCGAAAAATATCCGGGATATCACATTTGACGGTATTCATGTCCAACTGGAGAAGAAGACGGACTGGCCGAAGAATTGCCATGATCTGCGTCCCAATGAGGGGAATGTGATCCTGGAGGATTCTCTCAGAGTGCTGTATGCCCGCAATGCGGAAAATATCCATTTCCGGAATTTCTCCTATGAGATTACTGAGGACATGAAGGGCGAAGTGCAAGCTCCTATTTTTATTGAAAATTGTGAAAACGTGGAATATTGATCCACAGATATGAAAACCATAGACATAAAAAGACCTCCGTAGGTCAGAGAACATCTGACCTACGGAGGTTGTTTTTTTGAAATCTTATCTGTCCAGCTTGTTGGGCTCGGGATAGGTCTCGCCGAAGGTATCTACGGTAACGCTTTCCATTACCTGATCCTCCAGGGGACGATCGCTGTAATCGGTGCGGGTCTCAGCAATCTTATTTACCACATCCATACCCTCGATGACTTTACCGAAAGCGGCATAAGAGCCATCCAGATGAGGGCTGGTCTTGTGCATGATGAAGAACTGGCTGCCTGCGGAATCGGGATGCATAGCTCTTGCCATAGACAGAACGCCTTCGGTATGCTTCAGATCATTGGTCACACCGTTGGCAGCAAACTCACCCTTGATGCTGTAGCCGGGGCCGCCCATGCCGGTGCCATCGGGACATCCGCCCTGGATCATGAAACCGCGGATGACACGGTGGAAGATCAGACCATCGTAAAAATGCTTGTTGATCAGACTGATGAAATTGTTAACGGATTCGGGTGCAACTTCGGGATAAAGCTCACATTTGATCACACCGCCATCCTTCATAGTAATAGTAACAATAGGATTCTTTGCCATAATAATTTCCTTTCTTTCTTGACAGAAATAGAATAAAATGATATCGGGGTCAAAAGCCCCCGACTTTGATGCCTACGAATTGCTTCGTGCTACGCACTCTCACAATTATACCCAATATTCGCATATCGTGGGATTATCATCCTACTTTTATGCTCATATCGGAGCGGGTCCTAAGGTCTTTCACCCACCTATGAGCAAGCTCATGTGGGCTTAGACCTTTTGACCCTGGCATCATAAAATATAAATATTATTGTAATGGATTCCCAGGAAAACGTAAAGAGGAGAATTGCTGCAGATGGATTTTTTGAAGCAGGTGTCAATAGAAATATATCCGGAAGGTGCATCGGACGAGGAACGAAAAAGCTACAGTAAAAAATATGGTGCGCAGATGCACGCCCTGCTGGATGCGATTCGCAGACAGAGACAGGAAAGAGAATTTTCCCAACAAAGAAACGGGTCGGGAAAAGAGTGCTTCGAAGAGAAAAGCGTCCGGGATAGCATGATGTCCGGGTATGAAAGCGGGCAGGGAAAACTCTGGATCGTAGATAACGGTATACGTGCACAGGAACTCTTGGAGCAGGGCTGCCCGGTGCTTGTCTGGCTCCATGAGGACAACAGGGATCAGGATTTTAGCGGTGTCCGTTATGCCTGTGAAAATATCAGTGAACTGGATTTTGATTATCTGGAGAAGGTCTATCGCAGATACGTGGGCATTCCCTGGGAGATTCTGACCACGGAGAGGTGTCTCATCCGGGAGACCGGTGCGGAGGATCTGGATGCCCTTTATGAGATTTATGCGGATCCTTCTGTGACGAAGTACACAGAAGGACTCTATCCGGAGCGGGCGAAAGAAGAGGCCTATCTGAAGGATTATACGGAAAATATGTATTATTTTTATAATTACGGCGTCTGGACGATCTGTGACCGGATGACCGGACAGGTGATCGGCAGAGCGGGATTCTCCAACCGCGAGGGTTACGAGGATCCGGAGCTGGGCTTCGTCATCGGTGTCCCGTGGCAGCGGCAGGGGTATGCCACGGAAGTATGCAAGGCATTATTAAAATACGGGAAAGAAGAATTGGGATTTGAGCGAGTGCAGATGTTAGTGATGCCGGAGAACGAAATATCCCTGCATCTTGCAGAAAGACTGGGATTTTCCCAACTGGATCAGGTTACCTGGGAAGGAACTTGCTATGAGCGACTTCTTATGGAACTGTAAAAATATAAAGAAAATATAAAAAACATGTTGACACTAAAAAACTACGGTGCTATACTCTCAACATAGCAAAGGCGCTACAGAATAAAACTGTAGCGCCCTTTTTGTTATGGCGACGAGGAAAGTGAACATCGTGCTGGCACGAATGGTCACTTGACGACCGCTAATCATACCGGGATGTATATCCCGGGTATTGTCCGGCAGTATCACAACGCGCGTGGCCGGACAAAAATAGCGTAAGGGTATGTGGAAAACAGTTTAACTGCTATACCCTAAGGATGCGATGCAATGGGGCTTCGAAGGATGAGACCATAGTATCGCATATTTTTTTACACCGGTGAAATATTGTGGAAGATATTTCACGAAGAGTGAGGAGGAAAATGTTATGACAGAAGAAATCTTAAGCGCAGTAGATGGTCAATTATTTGCAGTCTGGTTTCTGATCGGTGCGGCCCTGGTGTTCTGGATGCAGGCAGGATTCGCAATGGTGGAGACCGGATTTACCAGAGCCAAAAATGCCGGTAATATTCTGATGAAGAATCTGATGGATTTCTGTATCGGTACTGTAGTATTTATTTTGATTGGCTTTGGATTGTTACTTGGTGAAGATGTAGTAGGTCTGATCGGCAAGCCGGGACTGGACATCTTTACTGCCTATGAGAATTTTGATTATTCAAAGTTTGTATTTAATCTGGTGTTCTGTGCTACCACAGCTACCATCGTATCCGGCGCTATGGCAGAGAGAACCAAGTTCTTATCCTATTGTATTTATTCCGGTGTGATCTCCGCATTGATCTATCCCATTGAAGCTCACTGGATCTGGGGCGGCGGCTGGCTTTCACAGCTTGGCTTCCATGATTTCGCAGGTTCCTGTGCAATTCACATGGTAGGCGGTATCTCTGCTTTGATCGGAGCAAAGCTTTTAGGTCCCCGTATTGGTAAGTTTGAAAAGGACAAGAGTGGTAAGATTGTAAAAGTAAATGCATTCCCCGGACATAACCTTCCGATTGGATGCCTTGGTGTATTTATCCTGTGGCTTGGCTGGTATGGATTCAATGGTGCTGCTTGTACTTCCGTAGAGCAGTTAGGCTCCGTGTTCCTTACCACTACCGTAGCTCCCGCAATCGCAACTGTAGTATGTATGGTATTTACCTGGATCAAATATGGCAAACCTGATGTATCCATGTGTTTGAATGCATCTCTGGCAGGTCTGGTAGCGATTACCGCTCCTTGTGATGTGACGGATTGCTTCGGTGCTATCGTGATCGGTGCAGTAGCAGGACTTCTGGTAGTATTTGGTGTATGGCTTCTGGATTATAAGCTTCATATTGACGACCCTGTAGGTGCTGTTGCAGTACATTGCATGAATGGTATCTGGGGTACTATCGCAACCGGTTTATTTGCAACCACTTCCGCACCCGGCAATGACAGTGTGGTAGGCCTGTTCTATGGCGGTGGCTTCAGGCAGCTTGGTTTGCAACTGTTAGGTTTTGTAAGTGTGGCGGCATGGACTGCAGTAACTATTACCATTGCTTTCCTGATCATCAAGGCTACCGTAGGCTTACGTGTATCTGAGGAAGAAGAGATTGTTGGTCTGGACTCCTGTGAGCATGGTCTTCCTTCCGCATATGCAGGCTTCAGCATTATGGATATTTCCAACACTATGACCATGGAGGTAAATGAAAATACCAGCCTTGGCGTAAGTGATTATGACACAGCTTCCGCAGCCATGAAGGAAGCGGCAGTAAAGGTAGAGACAGCTCCGGCAGCAATTCCTGCAACCGGAATCTACAAAGTAGTGGTTATTGCAAAGCTTGCCCGGTTCGAGGTACTGAAGAAGGCTCTGAACGATCTGGGTGTAACCGGTATGACCATGACACAGGTCATGGGCTGTGGCGTACAGAAGGGTGCCGGCGAGATGTATCGTGGTGTTGAAATGGATGCGACCCTGCTGCCTAAGGTGAAGGTAGAAGTTATTGTCAGCAAGATTCCCGTAAGCGCAGTCATCGATGCTGCCAAGAAGGCTCTGTACACCGGACATATCGGCGATGGCAAGATCTTCGTATACAACGTTGACAAAGTAGTAAAGGTTCGTACCGGCGAAGAAGACTTCGCAGCTCTGCAAGACGTGGAGTAATAATGCCAGGGTTATAATCCCTAAGACACGACGTGCCTGCACGGGAGTGGCTTGCCCCTAACTTAGCTTTTATCTAATCCCTCAATTTGGTATATACAGGGCTGTGCCCGGATGCTGCGACTCATCCGGGTGCAGACAGGATCCCCGGGTGCTTCCACCACCCGGGGATTTTCCTGCCCTGAGCTGTGGATAAGATTGCCCTCTTGAAAAGGTTCTGTGGAAATGATACTATCATCGTAGAAGTATAGATTTTCAAAGGGCATATTAATATGGAAGCAAATACAGAGATAACACACGAGCAGACAGAAAATGTTATAGAGAAAGAGAACAAGATCGTAACGGGAGTCATCTGGCAGCAGCTGCTCCTGTTCTTTTTCCCTATTTTGTTCGGGACCTTTTTTCAACAATTATATAATGCTGCAGATGCGGTGATCGTAGGGCGCTTTGTCGGAAAAGAAGCTCTGTCGGCGGTAGGTGGCGGCACCGGTACGCTGATCCAGCTGTTGGTGGGATTTTTCGTAGGATTGTCCAGCGGTGCCACGGTCATTATTTCCCAGTATTATGGGGCAAAACGTGCCGAGATGGTAGGCTATGCCGTGCATACCTCCATTGCGTTCAGTCTGGTGGCGGGAGTCGGCATGATGATCGTGGGTATTACGGCGGCACCATGGGCACTGCGCGCGATGTCTACACCTGAGGATATTTTGGGACCGGCGACAACCTATATCCGAATCTATTTCCTGGGAGTCATCGGAAACCTGATCTACAATATGGGCGCAGGTATCCTGCGGGCTGTGGGGGATTCCAAGAGACCGCTATATTTCCTGATCGTCAGCTGCCTGACCAATATTGTGCTGGACATTGTGTTTGTCATCGGACTGCATATGGGTGTGGCAGGTGCCGCACTTGCTACGATCCTGTCGCAGGCGCTCAGCGCTGTGCTGGTATTGTGGGTGCTGATGCGGACGAAAGATATGCATCGTCTGGAACTGAGAAAGATCCGTTTTGATGGAAGAATGTTCCACAGGATCATCCGGATCGGACTTCCGGCGGGATTGCAGTCGGTAATGTATACATCGTCCAATATTCTGATCCAGTCCAGCGTGAATGCATTGGGAACGGATACGGTAGCGGCATGGACAGCATACAGCAAGATCGACAGCCTGTTCTGGATGATCGTCAATGCCTTTGGCATATCGATCACTACCTTTGTGGGACAGAATTATGGTGCGGGGAAAATGGATCGTGTACACAAGGGAGTCCGTACCTGTATGGGAATTACAGCCGGGGCAACCGTACTGTTATCCGTGATCCTCTATAATTATGCATCGATCTGTTATCAACTGTTTACCACGGATGCACAGGTGGTAGTGATCGGAGAACAGATTCTGCATTTTTTGGTACCTACATATTTTACCTATATTGCCATTGAGATTTTGTCCGGTACTCTGCGCGGTATCGGCGACAGCTGGCTTCCCATGATCATCTGCTGCCTGGGGATCTGCGCACTGCGCGTGGTATGGATCCTGACAGCCGTACCTCTGAAAAATGACATTCTCACCATTGTATTCAGCTATCCGCTGACCTGGACGATCACAACGGTTCTCTTTAATATTTATTATTATTTTTTCAGTGCGCTGAAAAAATGGAATGTGCCGCTTCCGTGGAAGAAAAAAAGGCGGGAGCTTCATAACTTGTAAATGGGTTTGAAAATAATTGACAAAATGGATTGGTACTGGACTTTTTTTCAGAAAGCATCGGTATTTTCGGCGCTGCAGGTGTATCTGGACTTTATCAACCTGTTTTTGTATATTATCCGCCTGATGAACTGGAATCGGAAATAGGAAAAAATCTTTCAGGAGAACAGAAGTTCCTTTGCTAGAATAAAGATAAGTGGAATTTTGCGGAAAACTGAATATGCAAAAATGAAATGCCGGAACGGGGGAAAGCTTTGTTCCGGCATTATTGTGTTTTTCTGCTTGAAAATCCTGTTTTTGGCGTGGACGGCTTCATTCTTTTAGCAGAAAGGGAAGCATTCTGTAATAAATTTGACAGATTTTATTTAAAGTTTCTCTATTGAAGTGGATGGGGAGTATCTGTTAAACTAGGTCATAATAGGAAAAGTTTTGCTGTTGGTTACACAGTGTGTAGATGAACCATATTTGTTTCGCATATGCCCCACCGGATCAGGCGGGGAAATGTATATAAATGGTGAACAGACAACAGGGATAAAAGGATAATCAAGGAGGTTTTTTGGCATGAATCGGAATAGAGTGAACAAAAAAAGGATGGGGCGCGCGCGTGTGCTTTCACGGGCAGCGGCTGGCATGCTGGCAGCAGCGCTGTGCTTTCAGCCGATGACAGCGCTGGCAGGACCGGCGGGAGATTCTTCTCTTACATCGTCATCCTCGAATGCGGGGCCGGGCGGCGGTTCGGGCAGCTCCAATTCGGGAAGTACAGGCAGCTCTGGCGGTTCGACTTCTGTTTCTAATGGGAGTGTGAGCGCGGTCACATCGGGGCTTGGCGTGTACCGGGTGACGGAGAATGAGGGGATCGGTGCGATTGCGCGCGGCGTGGATGTATCTTACTGGCAGCAGAATGTAAATTGGAGCCAGGTGGCATCGGATAATGTACAGTTTGCGATGCTGGCAACCCGGTTCCGCGGTAATGTGGATCCGTTTTTCGCTATGAACGCGGCAAATGCGAGCCAGGCAGGGCTGCGGCTGGGCGCGTACATTTATTCGTATGCGACTTCGGTCGAAATGGCGCAGCAGGAGGCGGATTTTGTCCTGAATCTTATCAAGGATTATCCTATCTCCTTCCCGGTTGTCTTTGATGCCGAGGATGCTAATACGCTGGGAACCCTGACGCAGTCTCAGGTCAGCGACGTGATCAACGCGTTCTGTAAGCGGATTCAGGATGCAGGATATTATCCGATGGTCTATGCAAATGAATACTGGATTGCCAATAAGATCGATATGTCGAAGATTTCGTATGATATATGGGTGGCAAAATACCAGCAGAAGTATACATATTCAAAGACCTCGATGTGGCAGGCGTCCAACACCGGTTCGGTCAAGGGCGTGAACGGCAATGTGGATATTGATTATCTGTATAAAGATTATACGCAGATCATTCCGGGCAATACCTGGCGGACGATCGCGGGGAACCGTTACTATTATCAGAACCATGTGATGCAGAAAGCGGCGTGGATCAACGATGGTCAGAATTGGTACTATATGAATGCGGCGGGCAATCCGTCCACAGGATGGCTGGAGCTTTCGGGCAAAAAGTATTATTTGGAGGCGGACGGTCATATGATTACCGGCTGGAAGATGCTGGACGGCGGCTGGCGTTACTTTGACGCATCCGGCGAACAGGCGACGGGCTGGCGTGCGGTCGATGGAAGCTGGTATTTCATGGCGGACAATGG
>ERZ779922.741-NODE-741-length-25978-cov-13.195309_pt1 | contig 25978 bp, 30 predicted proteins | sample MGYA00511544_ERZ779922 | MGnify/ENA primary metagenome ERZ779922 (study PRJEB29588, sample SAMEA2154516) | human gut metagenome | biome: human gut; feature: human-associated habitat; material: faeces | place: Denmark | collected 2008/2010 ... | reverse complement strand
ACACCGCCACTTGCCCGACTGTCAGAAAGCAGATCGGCAAGACAACCTATATCGTCCGTGTGCATTTCAGCCAGACCGCAAAAGAGACAATGGAGGACAAAATCAAGCGTCTGCTCCGTGAGGAAGTCCGCAAAATGTGACTTCTTTGTGAATTTGATGAAAAAGTCCTTGACTTTTCGTCTCTGGGTAAACGATAAAGTATTTAAAAATCCAGAAGAAGTAATAAATAATGTGGCGCTTGTATGCGATTTTATTTCGGAAAAGATAAAAGCTTTGCATCTTGAGTCCGAAAAGGAAGTGCTTCATTTAAACAGGACTTTGAGCGGAGATATATTTGTAAAAGCTGACGGGTTTTACAGGCTTTATGATTTTGTGGAAAACTCTTATTCAAGGGACCTTCCGCAAAATAAGGAAGAATTTTTTGAAAGCGCGGTCACATTCGGAGAATTTCAGTATCTGTTAAGCGATTTTCCGGTAGAAAAATTAAGCGAAACAATACCTGATTTCCACAACACCGAAAAAAGATATGCAGATTTTGAAAAATCCGTTAAAGCCGATTCGTTCGGCAGGGCAAATAAGGCTAAAGAAGAAATAAGCTTTGCGGAAAATAAAAAATATTTTTCCACTTTACTTAAAAGTTCGGCCGAAAAATTTAATATCCCCTTAAAAGTAACTCATAACGATACAAAAATAAATAATATTTTATTCAGCAAAAGAACTAAAAAGGGTTTATGCGTAATTGATCTTGACACGGTAATGCCGGGTTATTCAGTAACTGATTTCGGAGATTCTATCAGATTCGGAGCGTCTACCGCTTTAGAAGATGAAAAGGATTTAAGAAAAGTCCATTTTGATTTTGAGCTTTATAAAACATATTTAAAAGGTTTTGTAAAAGGTACTAACGGAAGCTTATCACAGGCTGAAAAATTACTTTTGCCTCTCGGAGCTATGGTTATGACCTTTGAATGCGGAATAAGATTTTTAGCCGACTATTTAAGCGGAGATACTTATTTTAAAACCGATTATCCAGATCATAATCTAGTAAGGTGCAGAACGCAGTTTAAATTATTATCGGAAATGGAAGAAAAATCGGATATTATGATTGAAGAGGCTAAAAAAGCATAATAAAAACCTCGGTTTTAAGAGAACCGGGGTTTTTATTTTTATTTAAAGATGCGAGCAAAGGATTTTTGCATTTCCCGAAATAGTTACCTTTAACTCTGCGGGAATAAAAAGACTGTCGCCTTTTTTTACCGTCATATTGCCCGACGGGTAAGACACGGTCGCTTCGCCGTCAAGAATTACCGCCGAAACAAAGGTATCTTTAAAATCAAGCCCTGCAATACCCTCAAGCTCTAAAAGTTCGCAGGTGAATTTATCACATTCGGCAAGAGTTCTTGAAATTCCGAAAGGATAAAGCGTTTTTTCTCCGACATCGCCGTAAGGAATTTTCGGCGGCTCGGTTTTAGTAACATCAAGAGCTTTTTCTATATGCAGTGCGCGGGGCTTTCCGTCGGCGCCCAGCCTGCCGTAATCCGATACTCTGTAAGTCGTATTCGAATTCTGCTGAACTTCGGCTATAAGAATACCTGCGCCTATAGCGTGAAGAGTGCCTGATTCAATAAAGAAAACATCGCCTTTTTTCACATTTACGAAATTGCATACCTCTGTTAAGGTATTATCCTTTATTCTGCGCCTGAATTCTTCGCGGTCTACTTCGCGGTTAAAGCCGTAGATAAGCTGTGCGTTTTCTTCGCAGTCAACCACATACCACATCTCAGTCTTGCCGTATTCGCCCTCATTTTTAAGAGCATATTCGTCATCCGGGTGAACCTGTACTGAAAGCTTGTCCTTAGCGTCTATAAGCTTGATAAGAATCGGAAAATAAGGGAATGCTTCGGCTTTTTCTCCCAAAGCTTTTTTACCCATTTTTTCTATTGCCTCGCTTAAGGTCAAACCTGCAAGATCTCCGTTTTTAACAATGCTTTCCCCGTCTTTATGGCAGGAAAGCACCCACGCCTCGGCGGCTTTTTCAAGATCCGTTTTATATCCGAATTCGTCTATAAGTCTTGTTCCGCCCCAAAGATAATCCTTTATAGGAGCTTTAAGCAAAAGAGGATACATATGATCATCTCCATATAATTATATATTAATAATAACATATTTTTATATTCTCTTCAAGATAAAAAAGAGGAAAGACATCTTAATTGTCTTTCCTCTTTTTTAAGCGCCTTTATAATAATTTACCGCTTTTTTCATAAAATCCGCAGTAACCCCGAAGTATTCCGCCAGAGAATAAACGTTGTCGTAGCCGTTTTTAAGAGCGGCTTTGAATTTTTTTTCGGGAACAAGCGTCTGAATTGCCCAGAGATTAGCTTTTCTTTCGTGCTTTTCTCTTACATCAAGCTTTGAATAATAATTATAAAAGCTGAATGTGATACAATGACCAAGTTCGTGTGCAAGGCACACCCTTTCAGCCGCGCCTTTAATATCATTATCCATTCCTACAAATAAAGAGCCGCCGATTTTAAGCGAAACAGAACTGTTTGCGGGGAGAGAAAAGCGGTCTACCGTTATACCGTTTTTCTCAGCTATCCTGTAAAGCTTAATTGTTTCCATTATTCCTCTCCTTTATAAATTCGGCATATCGCTTTACCTCATTCCACATTTCATCGGTAACTGTAGTTTCTCCGCCGAATAACGCGACTTTCACCGCCTCGTCGTCAGCAGGGGTGATGCCGCTTTCGGTAAAATAATCTACGCTTACTTCGAAATAGTCCGCGATTTTCGAGAGAGTTTCAAAAGAAAGAGTTTTAGTGCGGCCGTTTTTAAAATCAGAAAGCTTGGCGCGGGGAATAGAGCAGTCAGAGCAAAGCTTAGTCACATTAATATTCTTTTTCTTACAAAGCTCTTCGATTCGATCGTAAATGATAGCCATAAAATTTCCCCTTTTAAAATAAATTACGGAAAATCGTAATTTATTCTTGACATTTACGAAAAACCGTAATATAATAAATATGCATTACGGGAATTCGTAATTTATTCATCTTATATGTAAGTATATTACATAATTCCGTAAAAGTCAAGAAAATTTATAAGGAGAACAAACAGTATGTACAAAAGTCAGGACTTTGAAAAAAATTATTTTTATTGCCGTTATTGCGGAGCAAGACTAAAGGACGGCAGGACCGAATATTGTGACAGTCGCTGCCGCCGAATGGGGCAGTACCTTTGGGAAAAACAGCAAAAAAGGAGAAGAAAATGGCTGCAAAGCCCGCTTGCTAAAATAGTTTCAAAAGTGGAAAGCTATAATAAGGCATTTAAAACCAATTATTCTTACGGTTATTTTGTAGCCTATATTCTTCCTAAGCTTATCAAAGGAGAAATAAAATATGCAGGAATATGAAGAAAAGCGAAGTTTTTTAAAGCAGTATAGATTTTTGCTTTCAAAGATAAGAAGACTGAAAGAAATGCTTAATATTTCCCCCGAAAATTCCGAAAAATACTTAAAAGGCATTGAAGAGGCAAGAAAAAAGCGGGATGAAATAGAAGAAAAAATAGATAAAGTCGACGGAAATATCCTATCTGAGATCCTTTCCGAAAAATATATCTGCGGAAAAAGTCTTGAAGAAATAGCTTATTCGCTCTGTTACAGCAAAAGGCAGGTCGAAAGACTTCATCTTAAAGCTTTGGGGCAGTTAAAATGCTTTACATAAGATAAAAATTGCTATATAATTGAATAAAAAGAGGAGGGATACCGTGAAAAAAAGAACTATTCTCCATTGCGATCTGAATAACTTTTTTGCATCGGTATCCCTTTTGTATAACCAGACGCTTGTCGGTTTGCCGGTCGCTGTCTGCGGCAATGAGGAAGAAAGGCACGGAATAGTGCTAGCAAAAAATGAGCAGGCTAAAAAATTCGGGGTAAAAACCGCGGAAACAATACGAGAGGCAAAGAAAAAATGTCCCGAGCTTGTTATTCTTCCTCCCGATTATAAAGCTTATAAAAAATATTCTCTTTTAGCCCGTGAAATTTATTCGAGATTTACCGATATGATAGAGCCTTTCGGGATCGATGAATGCTGGCTTGATGTAACAGGGAGCGAAAAGCTTTTCGGGAGCGGTTATGAGATCGCTGAAAAGATAAGAAAAACTATAAAAAACGAGCTTAAAATAACGGTTTCGGTGGGAGTGAGCTTTAACAAGGTTTTTGCAAAGCTCGGCTCGGATATGAAAAAGCCCGACGGTGTGACGGTCATATCTGAAGAAAATTTCAAGGAAAAAATATGGAAGATAAGTGCAAGCGATCTATTATATATCGGAAGATCCACAGCGCTTAAGCTTAAATCGATAGGTGTTATAACTATCGGCGACCTTGCCTGCTGCGACGAAAGCGCTTTAAAAAAGCTGCTCGGGAAAAACGGACCTTTGCTTAAAGCTTATGCAAACGGCTCCGACAGCTCGCCTGTGAAATATGAGTCCGAAAGATCCGTGCCTAAAAGCATAGGAAAATCGGTAACATTGGATCACGATATCGAATCCTTTGACGAAGTATGGAAAACACTGCTTACTCTAAGCGAAGATATTTCTTTTCAGCTTAAGAAAAACGGACTTTTTGCAGGCTCTGTTCAAATTCATATCAGAGATACCCGGCTTAATGTTAAAGAATTTTCTTCTCAGCTTACTTTCGTCTCTGACAGCTCGCTTGAGTTGGCAAAATTCGGATTTGAGCTTTTTAAGAAAAACTGTCCGCAAAAATTTTCGCTCCGTTCTTTAGGAATCAGAGCAATAAATTTAAAAACTGAAAATTCCGCCGTTATGCAGAGCTTTTTTGAAAACGGTCAGGAAAAAGAGAAGATTGAAAAGATTGAAAATTCGCTTGAGCTTTTAAATGAAAAATTCGGAAAAAACACTGTGCACAGAGCCACCGTGATAGAAAAATCGGGGCAAAATTCTTGTAATTGAAAGGATAATAGTGTATAATATAATATTATAAAATATAATGAGGTGCTTTTATGCTTTCTCTGCTTAGATCGGGCAGTATCGGAGTTGCTCTGATTTATCTTTTGTCATCTTTTATAACACTTATTTTAACATTACCTGTTCACGAGTTCGCTCACGGTTTTGTAGCCTATAAACTCGGCGACCCCACCGCAAAATATCAGGGAAGGCTCACGCTTAATCCTTTTAAGCATCTTGACCTTATAGGATCGCTTTGTATCGTGTTTTTCGGTTTCGGCTGGGCAAAGCCTGTGCCGGTGGATTCAAGATATTTCAAGCATCCTAAAAGAGATATGGCGCTCACGGCGCTCGCAGGGCCTATGGCTAATCTGTTGTGTGCTTTTATTTCGATGTTTTTTTATTTTCTTATAAGGCATTTTGCGCCACCGGTTTCGGAAGCAGCGTTATATGCAATATCTTTCTTTTATTATCTTTCGTCAATAAATATCTATCTTGCGGTATTCAATCTTATTCCTATCCCTCCGCTTGACGGTTCGAGGATACTTTTTGCTATATTGCCGAGCGATAAGTATTTTAAAATGATGAGATATGAAAGATATATCTATCTCGGTCTTTTAATTTTGATGTTTACAGGGATTCTCGGATATCCTATAAGGTTTATCGCGAATCTTATAAGCAGTCTTTTTGCAGCATTTTTCAATTTAATTTTCTAAAATTTGGGAGTAAGAATGGAAAATCAGCCGCTTTTTAAGCTTGAAAGCTTTGAAGGACCCTTTGATATGCTTTTAAAGCTTATTTCAAAAAACAAATTAAATATTTATGATATAAAGCTTTCTGTTCTTATAGACCAGTACCTTGAGCAGATAGAAAATTTCCGCCGGCAGGAAATGGAAATTTCGAGCGAATTTTTAGAAATGGCTTCAAGACTGCTTTATATAAAAACCGTCAGTCTTCTTCCAAAGCACGATGAAATAGAAAAGCTCAAAGAGGAATTAACGGGCGAGCTTCTTGAATATCAGACCTGCAAGGAAATGGCGCAGAAGCTTTCTTTGATGACAGGCGGATTTGACAGCTTTATTAAATCACCCGAGCCTTTTGAGGCGGACAAGACTTATGCGCTTGTCCACCGCCCCGAAATCTTATTTGAAGCATACTCGGAGGCGGTGGGCAGAGGAAAGAGAAGACTGCCTCCGTCTACAGAGCCGTTTAAGAAGATAGTTGCGAAAAAAATCGTCGCAGTGTCTTCAAAAATCGTTTTTGTTTTAAGAAATCTTGTAAAATCAGGTTCGAAGAAGCTCACTATGCTATATTCGTCGGCTAAAAATAAATCCGAACTTGTAGCCACTTTTTTGGCGGTTTTGGAGCTGTGCAAGTCGGATAGAATAAAATTGAGCGGCGACGGCAGCGAAACGGAGATAAAACTCAATAAGGAGCACAGAAAAAGATGAACAGCGAAGAATTATTAAGCGCATTTGAGGCAGTGCTTTTTGCTTCGGGCGATCCGATAAGTATAGACAGGCTTTCAGAGATTTTTGAAATTTCTCCGGAAAAATCCGAGGAAATTGCCTTAAAGCTTGAAAATAAACTTGAAAAAAACAACAGCGGAATAAAGCTTTTAAAGCTTGAAAATAAATTTCAGCTTGCAACCCGCACCGAATATGCGGAATATATAAAGAAAGCTTTTGATATCAAAAGAAAAACTCCGCTTTCTCCCGCAGCTTTGGAAGTGCTTGCGGTCATAGCTTATAATCAGCCGGTTACAAGAGCATTTACCGAGCAGGTAAGAGGCGTTGACTGTTCGGGAGTTATAACAACTCTTATTGAAAAAAATCTTATCGAGGAAAAGGGAAGACTTGAGCTTCCCGGTAAACCGCTGTTATACGGTACAACGGATAATTTCTTAAGATGCTTTTCAATTTCCGATCTAAGCGAGCTTCCGCCGCTGCCTAAAGATAATGTTCAGCCGGCGGATATGGCGGAGCAGTTAGAAATAGATTCAGATAAGCTTGACGAATTACAGGAGTGACAGCCTATGAGCGATAATAATAACATTCAGGGTATTATGGATGTAACCTTGCAGAAATTAAGGGCTATGGTAGACGCGGACACGATTATCGGAACGCCTGTAAAAGCCGATAACTTTACTCTTATTCCGGTATCAAAAGTGTCATTCGGTCTGGCTACCGGCGGCAGCGATTTTCCGTCGAAATCGGGAGCCTCGCTCTTCGGCGGAGGAAGCGGCGCGGGAGCCACGGTTACACCGATAGCTTTTATCGCTGTCAACGGTGACGATATAAAAATGATGCCCGTGTATAATGACCTTAACACCTTTGATAAGGCTATAAATATGATGCCTGAACTTTTGGAGAAAGCTAAGAGCCTTTTTAAGAGGCAGGAAATAAGGTTCGATGAAGAGGGAAATGTTATAAGCGAAGAGTAAAAATAGCCTTTTTGCAGCGGAGCAATAAGTAATAAAGAGCATATTTAAGTCATAGTAATTATTCGGTGATATCTATGCTTAAATTTAGAAAAAGAGCAAAACTTATATTGAGTTTCACTCTTGCGATAATGCTGATTTTCCCGTGTTTTAAAGCAGATGCTTTAAGCGCCGCATCAGCCGTGCTTATCTGTGCCGATACGGGAGAAATTCTTTATTCAAAGAACGCCGAGGACCGCCTTGCAATGGCAAGCACCACTAAAATTATGACTGCTCTTTTGCTCTGCGAAAATGTCAGCCTGGATAAATCGGTCACGGTAACTGCGGAGCAGATAAGAGTAGAGGGCACCTCTATGGGACTTAGAGCCGGCGATAAGGTGACGGCCGAAGATCTGCTTTACGGAATGCTCTTAACTTCGGGCAACGACGCCGCAAATGTTGCCGCATACGCGGTATCCGGAAGCACGGAAAAATTTGTGGAGCTTATGAATAAAAAGGCTGAAAGCTTAAAGCTTAAAAATACGCATTTTGCAACCCCCTCCGGGCTTGACGCGGAGGATCATTTTTCCACAGCCTTTGATATGGCAATGCTTGCAAGATACGCTCTTTTAAATGAAGATTTTGCCAAGGCCGCCGCGCAAAAACAAAAAACAGTCACAATAAACGATGGGACAAAAAAGCTTTATCTTATAAATCACAACAGGCTTTTAAGGACTTATGACGATGTAACAGGGGTTAAAACAGGCTTTACAAAAAAGGCAGGCAGATGCTTGGTTTCAAGCGCTGAAAAAAATAAAAAGCGAGTTATCGCAGTTACTCTTAACGATCCCGACGATTGGGCGGATCACAGAAAAATGCTTGATTTAGGGCTTGAGGCGGTGAGCGTGCAGTCGGTCGAGCCTCCGATAAAGAATTTAAGAGTAAATGTTATCGGAGGAAATAAAAAAAGCCTTTGCATTCCGCTTAAAGGTCACGAGCTTTGCTCTGCGGCAAAGGCGGAACTTACCTGCAAGATAGAAACAAAACAGACGGTTTTTGCCCCGGTAAAAAAAGGCGATGAAATAGGCGTCATCAATTTTTATTCCGATGGTATTCTTATAAAGAAAACAAAAATTTTAGCTAACAAAAGCATAGAAAGAAAAAAAGACAACGGATTTAAAAATTATTTTGATTTTTTGATCTTTATGTTCGGGAGAATTTAATGAAAGAAACAAAAATAAGACTTCAAAAGCACCTCGCGGCTAACACCGATCTTTCAAGAAGAAAAGCCGAGGAGCTTATAAAAAGCGGAAGAGTAAGGATAAACGGCAGGGTTGCGATTTTAGGCGATAAAGTCGATCCGAAAAGGGATAAGGTAACAGTCGGAAAGAAAAATATCATTTCAAGCGATGAAAAAATATATATTATGCTTCATAAGCCGCGCGGATTTATCACGGCTATGAGCGACGACAGGGGAAGAAAGACCGTTGCGGATCTGACTAAAGATGTAAACGCAAGAATTTTCCCCGTAGGCAGACTTGACAGGGATTCCGAGGGACTTCTTATAATGACGAACGACGGCGAAATTGCGAACATTTTAACGCACCCGTCAAACCATGTAAATAAAACTTACCGTGTCACGGCAGCGGGCGAAGTGACCGAGGACAAGCTTAAAAAACTATCTTCCGGTGTGGTAATAGACGGAAGAAAAACTCTTCCGTGCGATGTTTTCGTGATTGAGCGCCGAGAGGACAGAACCGTTCTCAATTTCATTATTCACGAGGGCAGAAACAGGCAGATAAGAAAAATGTGCGATGCGGTAGGTCTTAGGGTTTTAAGGCTTAAAAGAACCGAAATTGCCGGAATAAAACTCGGGAAATTGCCCGCAGGCTCTTACAGAGAGCTTAATGATAAAGAGCTTAACAGGCTTATGAATATTTCAAAATCAAAGGAAGAAGAAAATTGATCAGCGTAAAGCTTAATACGGATAAAGAAATAATTGCTCCGATATATAAAAAAGAGGGAGCGGATCTAAAAGAAAACTCTGCGGCAGTGATAGCAAAAGACGGCGAAAATATTTTAGGATACTGCATTTTTGAAATAAGAAAAAAAGATATTCTGATAGAAAAGATAGTTCCCGAAAATGATATTTCTCTAGCCGACGGGCTTATAAGAAGCGCTGTTTTTTCTATGATACAAAGAGGCATTACAGAAGCTTTTTACAGTGAAGCAGCTGAAGAAGTGATAAAAAAGACAGGCTTTGTAAAAGATTTAAAATCAAGATCCGTAAGCACGGAAAAGCTTTTTATAAGCTGTAAGGAGTAAATTTTTATTTTTAGCTTTCGATAAAGATAAAAAAATGTTGCAATAAAGGTTATTATATGATATTATAGTTAAGCGAGTGTAAAAATTGATTATATAAGGAGGCTTTATATATGAGTGCTATAAAGATTATATTAGGTATTGCAGTTATAATCGTATCGCTTCTTATTATTGCGATCGTTCTGATGCAGCAGGGAAGAAGATCGGGAATTAACGGTGCTATTTCCGGAGGAGCTGACACTTTCCTTTCAAAAAGCAAGGCTCGTACGGCTGACGCTATGCTTGCAAGAATCACCAAAATCGTTGCGGCTGTATTTTTCGCTCTTGTAATTGTAGCCAATGTTATTGCGGCTTTAGGAAAGTAAATATTAAGCGCTAGATCAAGCGCTTTATATGCCGGTGTGTCGGAATGGCAGACGAGGCAGACTCAAAATCTGTTGCCAGCAATGGCGTGTGGGTTCAAGTCCCACCACCGGCACCAAGATCGACAGGACCGGACAAAAGTCTTGTCGATTTTTTTACTTTAAAAAAGTTCTTTTTTACTTATTTAATAAAAAATAAAGGATTGTGAAAAAATGAAAGTTGTTATACTTGCCGGAGGATTCGGCACAAGAATTTCAGAAGAATCCGTTTATAAACCTAAGCCGCTCATTGAAATAGGCGGTATGCCTATACTTTGGCATATAATGAAAGGTTATTCTTATTATGGGTATAACGATTTTGTTATTTGTGCCGGTTATAAGCAACATATTATAAAAGAATGGTTTGCAAATTATTTCATTCAAACAAGCGATGTCACTTTTGATTTTTCAAAAGGAAATGAAATCACAATTCATAAAAAGCACGCCGAGCCTTGGAAAGTTACGGTAGTCGATACAGGTCTTAATACTATGACCGGAGGCAGAATTAAAAGAGTTCAGCCTTATATAGGAAATGAAACTTTTATGATGACTTACGGCGACGGCGTATGCGATGTAGATATAAATAGCCTTGTTGAATTTCATAAGGCAAATAATAAAATTGCAACTCTTACCGCAGTCGTTCAAAAGCAACAAAAGGGAGTTTTAGATGTTTTGGAAAACGGAACGGTTAAAAGTTTCCGAGAAAAACAGGTTAATGACGGTGCCGCTATAAATGCCGGATTTATGGTGCTTGAACCTAAGATCTTCGACTATCTTGACGGTGATGAAACTGTTTTTGAAACAACGCCCCTTGAAAGACTTGTAAAAAAGGGTCAGCTTATGAGCTATCGTCATACGGGTTTTTGGCAATGCATGGATTCATTGCGCGAAAAAGAGCTTCTTGAAAATCTCTTAAAAAGCGGTAAAGCCCCGTGGAAAAAATGGGAGTAAAATTGTATGAATCTTAATTTTTATAAAGGAAAAAAAGTCTTTGTAACAGGTCACACCGGTTTTAAAGGCTCTTGGCTATGCAGAATTTTAATTTCCGCCGGCGCCGAGGTCACAGGTTATTCATTAACTCCTCCGACAACACCTAATTTGTTTGACATTGCAGATATAAAACCGCATATTAACTCTGTTATAGGTGATATCAGGGATTTTGAGACTCTTAAAAAGGCTTATGACAACGCTGATCCGGAAATAGTATTTCATTTAGCGGCTCAGCCGATCGTTAGAGATAGTTATAAAGAACCTGCTTATACTTATGAAACCAATGTTATGGGTACAGTTAATCTTTTGGAGTGTGTCAGACTTAGCGCAAATCCTCCGAAATCGGTGCTCAATGTTACAACCGATAAAGTATATAAGAATAACGAGTGGTCCTGGGGTTATAGAGAGAACGAACCGCTTGACGGTTTTGATCCTTATTCAAACTCAAAATCCTGCTCAGAGCTTGTAACTCATAGCTATAAGGTTTCTTTTCTTGATGAAATGGGTATAGCCGTTTCGACTGCGAGAGCCGGAAATGTTATCGGCGGAGGAGATTTTGCTAATGACAGAATTATTCCGGATTGCGTAAGAGCGGCAAAAAATAAAGAAACGATAATTGTCAGAAATCCTTATTCCACAAGGCCTTATCAGCATGTTTTAGAGCCGCTTGCGGCTTATCTGATGATTGTTGCGAAACAATATGAAGATATAAAATATGCAGATTATTATAATGTCGGCCCCGATGAATGCGACTGCGTTACAACGGGCGACCTTGTGACACTTTTCTGTGAAAAATTCGGCGAAGGAATGAAATGGGAAAATAAAGCAGTCGGCGGTCCTCACGAAGCAAATTTCCTTAAGCTAGACTGCTCAAAGCTTAAATCGGTATTTTCCTGGAAGCCGCGCTGGCACATTGAAGAGTGTATGGAAATGACTTGCAGATTCAGTAAAATTTGGCTAGAAAACGGCGATATTCCCGCGGAAATGGATAAAGAAATCAAAGATTTTTTTAAATAAAAGGAGAATAAAAATGGCAAACTGGAACAGCGAAGAACAGGCAAGAGAACAAATAAAAGAAATGGTGGCCGAATATTATAAAGATTTTAAGGCTAAAAAAGAGCCTTTTAAAGAGGGCGACCGCATAACTTATGCCGCTCGCGTTTTCGATGAAAAGGAAATGTGCGCTCTTACCGATGCAACTCTTGACTTTTGGCTTACAACCGGTAGATTTTCTGATGAATTTGAGAAAAAATTTGCCGAATGGATAGGAGTTAAGTTTGCTCATCTTGTAAACAGCGGCTCTTCGGCAAACCTCATTGCGTTCACAGTTCTTACTGCTCCAGAGCTTGGAGATAGAGCTATAAAAAGAGGAGATGAGGTAATTACCGTCGCCTGCGGATTTCCTACCACAGTTACTCCGATTTTGCAGTACGGCGCGGTTCCTGTTTTTGTAGATGTAACTATTCCGCAGTATAATATTGATTCTTCGATGCTTGAAAAAGCATTGAGCGATAAAACAAAGGCTGTAATGATCGCTCACACTCTCGGTAATCCTTTTGATCTTAAAACCGTTAAGGAATTCTGCGATAAGCATAATCTTTGGCTTGTCGAGGATAACTGCGACGCTTTGGGAAGCACTTATACAATTGACGGTACGACTAAATTTACAGGTACTTGGGGAGATATCGGTACAAGCAGTTTTTATCCGCCTCATCATATGACAATGGGCGAGGGCGGTTGCGTTTATACGAATAATCCAAAGCTTAACCGTCTGATTTTAAGCTACAGAGATTGGGGAAGAGATTGCATATGCCCGTCAGGCAGAGATAATTTCTGCGGACATAGGTATGACGGTCAGTACGGCGAGCTTCCTAAGGGCTATGATCACAAATATGTTTACAGCCATTTCGGTTACAACCTTAAAGTTACCGATATGCAGGCGGCAGTTGGCTGCGAGCAGCTGAAAAAATTCCCTGAATTTGTAAAACGCCGCAAGCATAACTGGAACAGACTTAAAAATGCTTTAATTCCTGTTCAGGATAAAATTATTCTTCCTGTTCCTGCTGATAACAGTGATCCGAGCTGGTTCGGTTTTCTTATCACTTTAAAGGAAAACAGCGGTCTTGACAGAGAAAAAGTCGTAAGATATACCGAAAGCAAAAATGTTCAGACAAGAATGCTTTTCTCAGGTAACCTTATTAAACACCCCTGCTTTGACAGTATAAGAGGAACTGATGCTTATCGCGTTGTCGGCAATCTTTCTGCAACAGATACTATTATGAAAAACACTTTCTGGGTAGGAGTTTATCCCGGAATGACAGACGATATGATTGACTATATGGCTAAAACAATAATCGAGGCTGTAAATAATGGGTAAATTAAAGGACCTGCTAAGTAATGAAAAGCTTGTTCCGTTGATTCAGTTTATAAAATTCGGACTTGTCGGCGTTTCAAACACCGCAATTTCTTACGGAATAGAAATGCTCTGCTTCTATATATTGTTTAAAAACGCCGAATTCGGTTTAACCCTAAAGTTGCTTTCGCTTTTAAGTATCAAAGCTTCGGTTAAGTCAGTCAGGATTGTTTATACTTCAATTTTGGCTTTTATAATAAGCGTAACAAATTCTTACTATTGGAATAACCGATTTGTCTTTAAATCGGGAAACAAAAAATTTAAAGTCCATTTAAAGGCATATTTAAAAACAGTAATTTGCTACGGAGTAACAGGACTCGTTCTTTCTCCGATTATTAAGGTGCTGTTAAGCAATGCGGGAATTCCTTATTATATAGCAAGCTTAGGCTCGCTGCTCATAACTATTCCTCTTAATTTTATACTTAATAAATTTTGGGCATTTAATAATAAAAAGGAAGAAAATAAATGAAGATAAGACTTGCAGACTATATTGCGGATTTTTTGGCAAATAAAGGTGTTACGGATTGCTTCACCGTTGTAGGCGGAGGAGCAATGCATTTAAATGACGCTTTCGGCCACCATAAAAAAATCCATTGTACTTATAACCATCATGAACAGGCAAGCGCCATTGCCGCAGAAAGCTATGCAAGACTCAATAATAAGATTGCGGTACTTTGCGTGACAACAGGCCCCGGGGGAACTAATGCTATAACAGGCGTTGTCGGCGGTTGGCTCGATTCAATTCCGATGTTTGTTATAAGCGGTCAGGTAAGATATGATACAACTGCAAGATATGCTATGCAGTTTACCGATGGAATGCCTCTTCGCGCAGTAGGTGATCAGGAATTCGATATCACAAAATCGGTTTCCTGTATGTGTAAGTATGCCGAAATGCTTGAAAAGCCAGAGGATATAAAATTTATGCTTGAAAAGGCTTGGCATCTGGCAAATACCGGAAGAAAAGGCCCTGTTTGGCTTGATATTCCGGTAAATTATCAGGGTAGCTTTATTGAAACGGATAATCTTAAAGGATATAACCCTGAAAGCGATGATAAATTATTACCTCCGCCTGTAAGCGAAGAAACAATTGATTTGATTTTAGAAAAAATCAAGAAAGCGCAAAGACCTGTGATTTATGCCGGCGGCGGAATAAGACTGTCGGGCGGATATGAAGCTTTTAAATCAGCAATAGGAAAACTCGGCGTTCCGGTTGTAACTTATTGGAACAGCGTCGATGTTATTGAAGATAATAATCCTCTTTATTGCGGAAGAGGCGGAAATATGGGCGACAGACCGGGGAATTTCGCCGTTCAGAATTCAGATCTTTTGCTTGCTATCGGTACAAGACTGAGTTTAAGACAGGTGGGATATAGCTTTAAAACCTGGGCAAGAGCTGCAGAAGTTATAATGGTCGATATCGATAAGGCGGAGTTTAAAAAGCCGACTATTCATATAGATATGCCTGTATTTGCTGATGCAAAAGATTTCCTTGAAGCGGTAGTCCGCAAAACCAAGGATTTAAAATCGCCGGTTTCCGATAAGGAGTCTTGGCGCGAAAAATGCCTTTATTGGAAGAAAAATTATCCTGCAACTTTGCCCAGACACTATGAAGAAAACGGCGAGACCGCAAATGTTTTCGCTTTTGTAAAACACCTTTCAGACTCTTTGCCCGAAGGCTCGCTTACAGCTGTGAGCAACGGCGCTTGCTGTGTTGTCGGACATCAAAATTGGACTATTAAGAAAGATACGAGATTTATCATAAACAGTGCGATTGCAAGTATGGGTTACGGTCTGCCTGCCGCTATAGGCCTTTGTATTGCAGGCGGCAAAAAGGATACGATTTGCCTTGAGGGCGACGGAAGCATAATGATGAATTTGCAGGAGCTTCAGACAATTGTCACAAATAAATTGCCTATAAAGGTATTTTTAATAAACAATCAGGGCTATCACAGTATCAGAATAACACAAAATAATCTGTTTAAGGACCATTGCAAGGTCGGAATAGGACCCGAAAGCGGAGATCTTTCTTTCCCGGATTTTTCAAAAATTGCAGGAGCTTTCGGTCTGCCGTATTTCAGCGCTCACAGTAATGAAGAAATGAAAAAAGCGGTTGAAAGAACTCTTAAAACCGACGGCTTTGCTTTCTGCGAAATTTTCACCGATACAGTTCAGGTTTGGGAACCAAAGAGCAGTACAAAGCGTTTGCCTGACGGAACTCTTGTAAGTCCTCCGCTTGAAGATCTGGCTCCTTTCTTGCCGAGAGAAGAGCTTGAACAGCAGATGTTTATACCGCTTGTAGAAGAATAGTTAAAAGGGGAGAATTGTTATGAAGTCGGCTGTTGTTACAGGTGCAACAGGAATGATAGCTTCGGCACTTATAAGATACCTTGTTTCTAAAAATGTGAAAGTTTATGCTTTGTGTAAGCCGGGTGAAACAAAAAATGATGATTTTTTTAAAAATCCGCTTGTAACTGCAGTAGATGCAGATATAACAGATCTTTTATCCGCCGCAGATAAAATAAAAGAAAAGTGCGATGTTTTATATCATTTTGCCTGGCTCGGAACTTTTGGGAATACCAGAGATGACGCGTATATTCAAAATGATAACATCAGATATACCTTAGATGCCGTAACTTTAGCTCATAAACTTTCTTGCTCCTGCTTTGTCGGAGCAGGTTCTCAGGCTGAATACGGTCCGGTTAAAGAAAAACTTACTGATCATACTCCCACTGATCCGGTTATGGGTTACGGCATTGCAAAGCTTGCCGCCGGGAAGTTAAGCAGAATTTATGCTGACAACCTTAATATCAGGCATATCTGGGCAAGAATTCTAAGTGTTTACGGTCAAAAAGGCAACCCTAACGCAATTATTCAGTCAACAATATCCAAGCTGGCAAAAGGTGAAAAGTGCTCTTTTACTCCGTGTGAGCAGGATTGGGATTTTCTTCATTGCGATGACGCGGCAAAGGCTTTTTATCTTATGGGCGAAAAGGGAAAGCACGGCGCAATTTATCCTTTAGGATCAGGAAAAACAAGAAAGCTGAAGGATTATATTGTTTCTCTTCGCGATATCGTAAATAAAGATGCCGAAATCGGTATCGGAGAAATCCCTTATAATGATAATCAAGTTATGTATCTATGCGCTGATATTTCTCAGATCACAGCTGATACGGGATTTAAACCCGATATTTCTTTTGAAGAGGGCATTAAAATAACTTATGATTGGATGAAAAAATATGGCTGTTGCTGAAAAAAAGAAAATAAGTGTCCTTATACCATGCTTTAATGAGGAAGAAAATGTCGTTCCGATGGCTAAAGCTATAGAAGGTGTTTTTAATAATGATCTTCCCGAATACAATTGGGAACTTGTTTTTATAGATAATGATTCCAAGGATAACACTCGGCCTCTTCTTGAAGAAATTTGCAGGAATAATAAGCATATTAAAGCAATTTTCAATGCAAAAAATTTCGGGCAGTTCAATTCTCCTTATTATGGAATTTGTCAGACAACAGGTGACTGCACAATTAGTATGTGCTGCGATTTTCAGGATCCTGTTGAGTTAATTCCTAAATATGTTAAAGAATGGGAAAACGGGTATAGAATAGTTATAGGTATCAAAACCACAAGCAAAGAAAATAAACTTATAAGATTTTTGAGAACCTGCTATTATAAAATGATAAAAAAGTTTTCCGATGTCGAGCAGATCGAGCATTTTACAGGCTCGGGACTTTATGATAAAAGCTTTGTCGATGTTTTAAGAAAACTTGACGATCCGAAACCGTTTTTAAGAGGAATCGTAGCGGAACTCGGATTTAAGAGAAAAGAAATCCCTTATGATCAGCCTAAGCGCCGAGCAGGTAAAACTCATAATAATTTTTATACGCTTTATGACGCCGCAATGCTCAGCTTTACTTCATACACTAAAATAGGACTTAGAATTGCTACGATCGGCGGATTTATAATGTCGGTTCTAAGCCTTTTGGTTGCGCTCGTCTATGCAGTGCTCAAAATTGTAAATTGGGATTCTTTCCCTGCGGGGAATGCACCTATTCTTATCGGTGTATTTGTGCTTGGCTCCATTCAGCTTTTCTTTATAGGGCTTTTGGGAGAATATGTACTTAATATAAACTCTAAGATTATGAAAAGACCTCTTGTTGTAGAAGAAAAAAGAATAAATTTTGACGATTAAAAAAATCCGAACACGAAATATTCGTGTTCGGATTTTTTAAAGCTGTAATATTCTTTTTGCATTTTCGCTTAAAATCATTTTCTGCTCTTTTTCGCTTAAATTAAGATTTAAAAATAATTTTAATTCGTTTTCAGGATCGTTCATCGGGTAATCTGTTCCGAATAGCACCCTGCTTGCTCCGTATCTTGAGATGATCTCTTTCGCTTTTTCAGGTGAAAGGAAAGAAAGGCTCGAAGAGCAATCCACATAAAAATTATCGGGCAGGGGAGCGGAGCATATTTCCTCGCTTGCTTTGTCCCATATGGTATAGCCTCCGAAATGCGCGCCTATCACGGTCAAACCGGAATAAATTTTAAGTATCGGAATAAGCCTGTTCGGATTCGAATAATCATACCTTTTATCCCCGGTGTGCATAAGAATGGGAATATTTTCTTTTTCACATAATTCGTAGATCTTTAAACAGCGGTAATCATCTATTTTAAATCCCTGGATATCAGGGTGAAGCTTTATCCCTTTAAGTCCTAATTCCTTTAAATGGTTTAAATCTCCCGATATATCGGCGCTGTCCGGATGAAGAGTACCGAAACCTATCAGTTTATTTTGATTTAGAGAAACCTCACGGGCGATAAATTCATTTATGCTTTTAACCTGATGCGGAGTTGTTGCAACGGACTGAACTATCGCTTTGTCAATTCCGGTCTTTTCAAATTTGCTAAAAAGCTCTGATACCGTGCCTGAGCAGGCAGGAGCGCCGCCGTAAAACTTCCCGGTGGCGCTTGCAGCCTTTAAAGCTATGCTGTCGGGGTAGATATGGCAGTGAGCGTCTATAATATAAAAGCTGTTATACATTATGTTATTTTATATGATAAGTCCAACCGTATTTGTCCTCGGTCCTGCCCCACTGAATACCGGTCAAAACATCGTAAAGATGCTGTGTGGCAGTACCTATCTCTCCGTTATTTATAATGTATTTTTTATCCTTATAGCTTAATTCTCCGATAGGAGAAACGACTGCCGCCGTGCCTGTGCCCCAAGCCTCTTCGAGCTTTCCGCTTTCAGCCGCTTCTATAAGCTCATCAACGGATAAAAGCCTCTCTTCGACTTCATATCCCTCGTCTTTTAAAACCTCTATGCAGGATTTTCTTGTGATACCCGGAAGAATCGATCCTGAGAGAGCAGGAGTTACTATTTTGCCGTCGATTTTAAACATCACGTTCATTGCGCCGACTTCTTCGATATACTTTCTTTCAACACCGTCAAGCCACAAAACCTGAGAGTAGCCTTTTTTCTCTGCAAGCATTCCTGCGCGGTTGCTTGCGGCATAGTTGCCTCCGCACTTTGCCTCGCCCGTTCCGCCTCTTACGGCTCTTACATCTTTAGATTCTATCATAATCTTAACAGGATTTATTCCCTCTTCGTAATAGCTTCCTACGGGTGACGCGATTATTACAAATGTAGCGTTTTTAACTGCGTGAACGCCTAAGCTTTCATCATTTCCGAACATAAACGGGCGGATATAAAGCGAAGTGCCGAAGCTTGCGGGCGTCCAGTCCTTTTCTGTTTCAACAAAAGTTATGAGAGCCTGCATAGCGTCTTCCTCGGGGATCTGCGGCAGGCACATTCTTTCAGCCGAGCGGTTAAGTCTTCTGACATTTTCTATAGGTCTGAACATCTGAACTTCGCCGTCTGCTCTGCGGTAAGCCTTAAGGCCTTCGAATATCTCAACGCCGTAATGAAAAACAGTGGACGCGGGGTGAACCGAGAGATTTCCGAAAGGCACAATTCTCGCATTATGCCAGCCTTTTTCGGGTGAGTAATCCATAATAAACATATTATCGGTGAAATATTTACCGAAACCGAGCTTTGATATATCCGGCTTTTCGGCTTTGACTTCAGATTTTTTAATTTGAATTTCCATAAAAAACATCCTTTCTTTAAAAACGCAAAAAACCGCCTCAAATTTCTTTGAGACGGGTGAAGAACATCCGCGATGCAACTCAAATGACGACAGGTTTTCTGCCTTTTTATTAACGCTGCAGTTATTAAAATACTCCTTTAATGACGGCTCGCACCGAACGCCGCCTCTCTGAAAAAAGGAAAACTGTTACGCAAAATATTATAGTACAAGCTATTAAATTTGTCAATCTTTTTATAACACTTGAAATAATTTTTAAAGTATGATAATATAAAATTAATAAAAAGTATGGAGTGGATATTATGTTTTGCAGAAATTGCGGAAACGAAATTGATGAAAACGCCGCCGTATGCGTTAAATGCGGATTTGAAAAGGGAACGGGGAATAAATTCTGCCAGAATTGCGGAAAAGAAATAGAGCCGGGTGCCGCTTTCTGCGTTAACTGCGGCCATGTTATAGAAAATAAAGTTCAGATAGATCCATCAATGCAGAAATCAAAATTAACAGCCGGTCTTCTCGGCCTTTTCCTCGGCGGTTTCGGAGTTCATAACTTCTATTTGGGATACAACGGTAAAGGAATAGCTCAGATCGCTCTAACACTTTTAAGCTGCGGATCTATAGGAACTATATGGGGATTTATTGAGGGAATTCTTATCTTTTGCGGCAAGATAGATACCGACGCAAACGGGATTCCGCTTTCTGAATGACAAATAAAAATTCAAAAAATCAGCTTATAAAAAAGGGAATACTGCAGTTTTTTGTATTCCTTTTTTCAGTTGCGGTAGTTTATTTCACAGGAATAAATTGTATTTTTAAAAAATTATTCGGTATCACTTGCCCAGGCTGCGGAATGACGCGCGCTTATCTTTCACTTTTCAAAGGCAATATAAAATCCGCTTTTGAATTTAATCCTATGTTTTGGAGCGTGCCGATACTTTTTCTCGCAATTTTAAGGAACGGAAAAATAACTGGCAGAAAAATCGCCGACGCGGTTATTTATTCTCTTATATGCTTAGGAATAATCATTTTGTTTTTCAGCAGAATATAAAAAAATCACTTCCCTTTTCGGGAAGTGATTTTTTATAAGAAGAGAAATTATCGTTTTGAGAACTGCGGTGCACGGCGAGCGCCTTTAAGACCGTACTGCTCTCGTTTTAGCGCCGTTTTTCCTTGATTTTACGGGCTTTTTTGAGGTGGTGGCTCCCGGTTGTCCTACCCCTTAACCCAATCAACCGGCGGCATTATCTGCGGTGCCGGACGGGTGAAGCGCCTGATTCACTACATCAAAAAGTTCTTCGGGCTTATTGTACTTGACCTTTGCATAAATGTCCATAGTTGTTTTGCTGTTTTCATGTCCGGCAAGGTACTGAACCGTCTTGGGGTCAACGCCTGCATAAAGCAAATTTGTAATATAGGTATGCCGAAGCTGATGGGGCGTCACTTCAAAATCCAGGGTATAGACAATCCTGGGGTTGTTTTTCTGGCTGGTTCCCAGCGTCGGCTTTACCGTGTATTTGATGCTCTGTCCGTTCACATATTTATAATAGGTGCGCTCCTTGGTGGAACGGACAACAATGTACTGCCACACTCGCTTGAACTGTGAGTAAGACAGGGGCTGGCCCTCGCTGTCAGCAATCACATAGTCAGACGTAGAGGTTGCTTTCGCTTCCCGCAGACAGTCAGCCAGACACTTGGGAATGGGAATGTCTCTCCGGGCCGCTTTGGTCTTTAGAACCGTAGAGATCACCGGCCGGTTGTGTTCTGCCCGCCATGCCCGCCGTACCGAAATGTACGGGGTAGGGACATCCAGGAACACGCAATCCCATTGGAGGGCAAGGGCTTCTTCCCGACGCAGGCCAGCATATAGGCCGATCATCACAAAGAGATAAGGCGGCAATCCTTTGATGGTCTCCAGAAGTACCGCCACCTGCTGGTCGCTCAGGGCCTCCTTCTTCTGTGCCGGCTTCCCGCCCTTACCCGATATTCCCGCGCAGGGGTTATCTTCAAGGAGCTGGCTGCGCTCCGCCGAATAGAAAACGCACTTGATGAGCATATTCACTTTGTTATACAGCCCCTCTGACTTCTTGGACAGCGGCACCAGCGCCAGCCGGATGTCATCCGCTGTCACTTCCTCCATATACATATCGCCCATCGGCTTGATGACGTAGTTCCTCATGTTGGAGGTGTATCCTTTCAAAGTGGCTGCCGAAACTTTTGCAGACTGCATCACCAGCCATTTCTCACAATACTCCGCAACGGTCGGATGTTGGCGGTGAAAGAGGATCTCCTGCACTTGGCGTCTTGCCGCTAATTGCTTCTCATAAAGTTCCTCGCAGGTTGTCGCATACAGGCTGACCTGCTTTCCATCGGCGTCCAGAATCCGTGTGCGGTAATACTGGATTCCTTTTCGCTCTACGCTGGTGTACTGGGGAATTGTTTTTTTCTTAGCCATAGATAATTTCCTTTCTTATGCGCAAAATCAAATTGGTTCCTTCACCCCTTTTTTATCAGAAAGGCCGGATTGAATCAAAGATACGGATTGGGAAAAGCAAAGAGCGAGGCGTTCCTGCCTCGCTCCTACTGTATTTTCTGTTCTATGCCCACATGGCATCCCATTGGGCAAATGCGCCGTCCATCGCTTTGACAACCTGATCCGGCTGGTTGTATTTGACTTTGGCGTAAATATCCATCGTGATTTTGCTGCTCTCATGGCCCGCCAGGTACTGCACCGTTTTGGGGTCCACCGAGGAATGAATCAGGTTGGTTATGTAGGTGTGTCTGAGTTGGTGGGGAGTGACCTCGAAATCCAGACTGTAAACACAGTGACCGTTGTTCCGGGCCTTCTCTCCCAGCTGCGGGTAGAGGATATACTTCACATATTTCCCGTCTACCAGCTTCTTTGCCACTCTCGGTCTGGCGGTCCTTGTCACAATGTATTGCCACAGCCGCTTAAACTGTGTGTAGGACAGCGGGCCGCCATCCCGATTCGCCACCACATAATCAGAGGTAGATGTTTTCTTCGCCTCCCTCAAACACTCTGCCAGGCGGGTCGGGAGCGGGATATTCCGCTCTGCCGCCTTGGTCTTTAGTTCGGTGAGAATGACTGGCCGATTATGCTCCGTATGCCATGCCCGCCGGACTGTCAGATAAGGGGCCTCTGCGTCCAAATACACCGAATCCCATTGGAGCGCGAGGATTTCTTCTCTCCGCAAACCGGCATACAAACCAATCATCACAAACACATAGGGTGGCAAGTCCCGGATCGCGTCTAAAAGTTGCTCGACCTGTTCATCCGTCAACGCCTGGCGGTCCTCCTGCGGGATACCGCCGCCTTTTGCGTTTAGATGGAGCGTCGGATTCACTTCAATCACATGGCTTTCCTTTGCCGCCCGAAAGATGGATTTATAAAGGATCACCACGGACTTGTAGACCGATGCCGATTTCTTGGAAACCGGGACAAGAGCCAGCTGGATGTCATCCAGAGTTACATCTGCCATCCGCATCTCTCCCAATTCCTTAATGATATGCCGCCTCACCTTGGATGTATAATCTGTCAAGGTGGTCTGCCGCACATGGACCGACTGCATCAGCAGCCATTTCTCACAGTATTCTGCTACTGTTGGCGATTTCCGATGAAACCGGGCATGACCGACCTGCTCCAATGCCTCCATTTCTTTGTCATACAGTTCTTCGGGGGTTCTTGCATAAAGGGCAACCCGCTTGCCATCGGCGTCTTCGATCCGGGTCCTGTAATACTCTAAGCCACTCAGCGTGACCGTGCTATAATCTGGAATTAGTCGTTTTCTTTTTGCCAATACCGTTACCTCTCAAGAATCATATTCAGCGCTGTATCTTTGTTTTACCAGACACCTCTTATTCCGGCAAGGATACGGATCGGCTCACGCTCCGGCGCTGCGCGCTTTGCGGTATGTGGCACACTTTTCCACCGGCTTCGCCCGATGCGTGAATTTTGCGATGTACTCCTGAAGGCTCGCGTCTGTGAAATAGACGCAGCCGTTTTGCACATACTGAACATAGGAAATCAGTCCATTGTTGCGGGCTGTGTCCAGCGTTGCAATACTGATCCCCAGGATTTTGGCAGCTTCTTTCCTTGTAAATAGCTTTTCCATATAATCTCTCCCTTCTGTCAAGGATGTGGTTGTGGCTTTCAAAATCACATGAATGCGCTGGCAGTTTTGCCTGCCAGCGCATGGTATCTAATTTTGAAACTTTTTTTGTGTTACGCCACATTTGCCACGCATCCCTGACGCTGGGGACAGGACAGGTCTCCGCTGGCGCGGCTGTCATAACTCTGCAGCGTCGTTCGTAGCGTGCGCCGCAGGGTTCCCCCCAAGTCTTTGGCGGGCCGTGAGGAAGTATCTTTAAGCCCCCGCGCCGTCATCGCGCCGGATGTGCCACCATCCGGGTCACAGGGACGTTGATCGCTCCGAAACAGCTTGTCCATCACCTCCTGGCTGCTCCATCTTCGCGGCGTCCTGCACTCGCTCATGCGCGGGTTATGTACCTGTTCTGCCGTGTATTCAGTTGTCAAAGGTCAGCGAAAGAAAAGCTCCTTCTTGACAGCCATGACAAAAACAGGCGATTTGTCCTGTCTGTGCTGCGATTTATTAGAAAAAAATATTTTTCCTTACCGCTTCATAAAAGCTGCGGACAGCGCAAGCTCCTTACAAGCACAATAAAATAGGTACTATCGTACTCAAAAATGCCTTTTATAAGGTTCTTCCTGCAAGGAAATGGGCACGATAAAATATGATTAAGGAGACGATAGTGCCTATGGAACTGATAAAAGAGCTGGGACGAAGGATACAAAAAGCGCGTAAGGAAAAAGGACTGACGCAGCAGGAACTCGCAGATCTGAGCCACGTTTCTCTAAAGCACGTTCAGGGCTGCGAAAGAGGGGTGAAGAACCCTTCTTTTGAGGTTCTGCGCGCTTTTTGCAAAGTCTTGAATTTATCTTTGGATTCTCTGATGAATCTCGATCTGCCAGAAGATGAACAAGCCGCCAACGATATGCGGCAGCTTTACCTTTCGTGTCCTCCGGCTGCCAGAAAAGTGCTGTTAAACTCGACCCGTGCGTTGGCTGATGAACTGAAAGAGATGGTGAAGACGGCTGGGGTTGACTCAGATGAACATTTAGAGAATAAGTAAGCCGGTGGAGGAATAAAAATCCCCCACCGGCTACTTTATTGCCGTTATGCGGCGGTCAGATTATCGGGCCGTGTCCAGCAGTCGTGCCAGCTTCTTCAGCCCGCGCCGGATGCTCTCCCACACGCGGCGGCGGTCAGCACCCTCGATCCGGGCGATCTCGGCCACCGTCATGCCCAGGTAAAACCGGGCGTAGATACGCCGGGCCTGAACGGCGGTCAGCTGCATCAGCGCGGCGTACACTTCCTCTCGCAGCTGCTTCTGCTCCAGGATTTCCTCCGGGGTGAGCGGCCGGTTGAGGGCATCGTTTTCAATGCCATCCTCCCGGTTCAGAGAGTAGTGGGCCTTGTGCCGGAACTTCCGGCGTTCGTAGGCGGCATCGTCCTGCTCCTGGCCCCGGATCGCGGCCACGACTTCCTCGGCCACGTCCACAAAGACATCGGTTTTATACACATCGGGATACAGTTCCCGAAGATTGATCTTCTGCATTATGTACCTCCATTTCGATTCACGGGTTGACGGGTGAACCGAAACGAAGGCGGCGGACGACACCTTTCGGGGAAATTCCCGAAAAAACGACAAGCAAAAGCGCCAGCATCCGAAGAACGGCGGCTGGCGCTGCTAAAAGAGGACTTATGACGCTTATGGACCAGCCACGATAGTGCCTGTTCATAAGCAGATGGAGGCCGATTGACGGTCAGGCTTTTTTTGACAGGTAAATCCCTGCCGAATTATGTCGAAGCGGTCTTTGCTTCACGGCGGCTCCCTCCTAAAGCCGCCGTGTCAGCGTGTAGTCGTCACTCCTTTGTCGAGGGCATAAGGAACGGCGGCCTTGATGTTACTCAAAACCGCCGCAGTACCCGGAAAATCCATTTTGGGCGCACAAAGCTGCCTGCCCTGCAACGGTTTTTTTCTTTCCCCGTCTTGCGGGGCAGGATCGCTTGGCTTATTCGGTTTTAGTTTTGCTCTTGTTCGGCTGCCTCTTTCAGCCGATCAAAACTCTCATCGCTGATGATGTGTTCAATACGGCAGGCGTCAGCCTCCGCAGTCCTGGGGTCAACGCCTGCGGTGATAAGCTGCTCGGTAAAGAAGCAGTGACGCTCGTAGATTTTTTCGGCTACCTCGCGGCCCACATCGGTCAGATGGAGAAAGTGATCTTCGTCCATTGTGAGAAAGCCGCCATCCCGCAAGGTAGCCACTGCA
>ERZ779922.733-NODE-733-length-26121-cov-11.891276_pt1 | contig 26121 bp, 26 predicted proteins | sample MGYA00511544_ERZ779922 | MGnify/ENA primary metagenome ERZ779922 (study PRJEB29588, sample SAMEA2154516) | human gut metagenome | biome: human gut; feature: human-associated habitat; material: faeces | place: Denmark | collected 2008/2010 ... | reverse complement strand
ATAATCGGACAAATTTTCCGCTATGAGAAGCGTTGTATCCTGATTGTATTGTCTAGTGTTTTAAAGTGAAAAAACACGGTACGGAAAGTTTATTCCGTACCGTGCGTCTTTTATTCCTTGCAGCTTTTTGTAAGCTCGTCAAAGTCTATCTGATAATTTGCATCAAGCGAAAAATTAGGATTATAATAAGGATCGCCTTTTTCTATTGTCTTACCCCATAATTTTCTGAATTTTTCACATTCTGCCTTAAATCTTTCCTTTTTCTCTTTTGAATCCTCAAAGCCGCGGCTTTTTGACTCATAATGATAAAGCTCTGCATAAGGATTCCATACTATTAAGTACCCGAGATCTCTGAGTTTAAGGCAAAAATCAATATCGTTAAACGCGATTTTAAGTTCGGTGTTAAGTCCTCCGACTTTAAAGAAGACTTCTTTTTTTACCATCATGCAGGCGCCTGTCACAGCGCTTAAATTATGTGCATAGAAAAGCTTGCCCATATAGCCGATATGATCGCGCGGGAAAGTATAATGGCTGTGACCTGCTATTCTATCCGTGCCTAAACCTAAAATAATTCCGGCGTGCTGAATCGTATTGTCTTCATAATAAAGCTTTGCGCCTACCGCTCCGACATCTTCTCTTTGAGCAAACATAAGCATTTCTTCGATGAAGTTCTCCGTTATGACCTCGGTGTCGTTATTTAAAAGCAAGAGATAATCTCCCTTAGCATTTTCAGCCCCGAGATTATTGACAGCCGAATAATTGAATTCTCCCTCAAAATTTATAACGCGGATATTTTTATGCTCTTTAAGAGTTTTATAATAATCAAAAATATCCTTGCTTTTTGAGTTGTTTTCAACGATTATTATTTCATAATTATCATAAGTCGCCTTAGAAAGAATAGAATCTATGCATTTCTTAAGATCGGATTTATGATCGCTGTTTGCAATAATTATCGAAACAAGCGGATTATCTTTGATAGGATAACTTATTCTGTAGATAGTAGGAAATATTTTAGAGCTTTCAACGGTGCAGCCTGTAAGCCCGCTTGCCTCAAGACTTGCCGTTACGGCTCTTATGCCGGCGTCAATAGCATAGGTTTTTGAATTGATATCAGAAGCTACCGAATTCGGGTGCGATCTCCAGAAATAAAGGAGCTTTCTTATGTGCCATATCTTACTTGCATTGGAAGTAAGTCTTAAGATCATATCGTGATCCTGGCTGCCGTCAAACTCGTGGCGGAAATACCCCGTTTTTTCCTGAAGTTCTTTTGAAAAAACTGAAAAGTGGCAGATATAATTATTAGCCCTAAGATTATCGGGAGCAAAGTCGGGCTTAAAATGGAAAGTGTGTATCTTTGTTATATCCTCGCCTAAGAAAGTCGCCTCGTCGGTATAAATAAAATCGGCGCCGTGCTCGCAAATAGCTTTCATATTTTCAAAAAGCACCGAGGGGTGAAGATAATCGTCATGATCGAAAAGCGCAAGATAATCGCCCGAAGCTATTTTTATGCACTCGTTTGTATTCTCTGAAATTCCTAAATTCTTCTCAAGCTTTTTATATTTTATTCTGTTATCTTTTGAAGAGTATTCCGATACTATTTTTTCAACGTCGTTATGCTCGCTGTCGCTTCCGTCGGCAAGGCACAGCTCCCAATTTTTATAGGTCTGATTTACAACCGACTCTATCATTTCACGCAGGAATTTTTCGGGAGTATTGTAAAGAGGAACAAGCACGCTGAATTTTATTTCTTTATCAAATTTCGTGTTTTCTTCTCTTTGTCTTCTCTCATTTGTGATCTGAGAATAATCAAAAGGCCTCATCGATTTAAGCTTATGCTTTACCATAAGAAAAGTGCTTTTAAATCCGCTTTTGAATAAAAGCTTTATCGCTTTAAGAGGGAGTCTGATAAAAGCAAATTTAAGCACCGTTCTTCTTAAAAAAGCCGAAAGCTTTCTGAAAGGTGCCGTGAATTTCCAGGAGGAAGAAGAAACAACGGAATTATATTCGGCTCTTAATTCGCTCAATTCCTTATCTTTTTTTAAATTTTTATTTTTGAGTCTGTAGATCTCGTCATTGAGATTTTCTATTTCTTCGGACTGCTTTTTATTGGCTTCAAGCAGCCATTTGCTGTCTTCAAAATTTTTCTCGCTCACTTTTTTAAAACTTCCTCTTGATATTATTTCTCGCTGTTTTTATAAGCGTTGCAAACTTCCGCGGTTTCGCCTATCATTTTAACCTTACCCTTTTCAAGCCACATACAATGTTTGCAGAGCCTTTCAATCTGGTCGATAGAGTGGGAAACTATAATAACAGTCGTATCGTCATTCATCATTCTGTTTATTCTTTCCTCACATTTTTGCTGAAAAAGAAAATCGCCGACCGCAAGTATCTCGTCTACGATCAGAATATCCGGCGTTGTAACCGTGGCGATAGCGAAACCTATTCTTGCCACCATACCGGAAGAATAGTTCTTCATCGGAACATCAAGGAAGTCCTGCATTTCGGAAAATTCGACGATCTCGTCAAATTTAGAGTCCATAAATTTTTTGGAATATCCGAGAACAGAACCGTTTAAATAGATATTCTCTCTCGCGGTCAGGTCCATATCAAAGCCGGCGCCGAGCTCGATAAGAGGAGCTATAACACCGTCGACCTCGACTGTGCCTTTAGTGGGTTTTAAAATACCGGAAATTATCTTAAGGGTTGTGCTTTTCCCGCTTCCGTTAAGTCCGACAATACCGAAAACATCGCCTTTTTTGATATTGCAGGATACATGGTCAAGCGCTACGAAATCTTCAAATAAAAGCTTTCTTTTTGCCAGCTTTAAAAAATATTCTTTTAAACTTTCGAGCTTTTCCTTGCTCATATTGAAATGCATTTCAATATCGTGCAATTCAACCGCATTTTCTTTATTCATAAACTTCTCCTTGAGTTAGATATGAAGTATAAATCTTCTCTCTAATTTACTAAATACAAGACAGCCTATAGCAAACACACCGACAGAAAAACCAAGGCAAATAAGATTAAAAGAGAGTCCCGGAATTCTGCCGTACATTATAACATCTCTGAAATAGGTCACATAATAATACATTGGGTTTAAGTGAACGACTGTTTTGATAAAATTATGTCCTTCCAAAAGCTCATCGGAGTAAAGGATAGGAGTAAGATACATCCACATAGTTAAAAGCACGCCGTAAAGATGAGCAACATCTCTGAAATACACTGTAACGGAGCTTAATATCAGGCACATTCCGCAGCAGAAAATAAAGCAGTAAATAATAGGCAGCGGGAAAATAAGCGCCGTGAAAGTGGGATAAACACCCTGAATAAGCATAACCGCCACAGCGGCAATAAGAGAAAACAGGAAATTTATAAGTGAAAAAATACACTTCTCTATCGGAAAAATATATTTAGGAATATATACCTTTTTTATTAGCGAAGAAGCGCCTATTACCGCGGTGAGCGAATTTGTGGTAGCCTCCGCGAAAAAGTTCCACATAGCGGCACCGATGATATAGTAAGTCGCAAAATTTTCCACGCTGATTCTAAGGAGCATACGGAAAACATTGGTGAGAACTATCATCATAAGGAGCGGATTTAAAACGCTCCATGCAACGCCTAAAACAGAACGGCGGTATTTAATTTTAAAATCTTTTGAAACAAGATTTTTTAAAAGCGGAAGATATTTCTTAAAATCACTTAAAAATTTAGAATTCCCCAAATTTCAAACCATCCTTTACAGGAAAATTATAGCATACTTATAAACTTAAAATATTATACACAAAAGGGGAAAAAAAGTCAATCGATTTTAATTGACTTGAAAGCCGCAGAGGCTTATAATATTCTTTGAAAAGAACCGAAAGGCATTTATAATGATATTCTTAAAAAAAATCAAAAAGTTAATTATAATAATACTGACTCTTATTTTGCTTATTGTTTTACTGCCTAATTTTTATGTTAGACTTATAGGCTCCGCAAGGATAAAAAAGGATTTATCTTCGGTTAAAGACGCCGATTATATCCTCGTTTTGGGAGCGGGACTTAAAAGCGGAAAGCCGAGCGATATGCTGCGCGACAGGCTCGATATCGCCATAGAGCTTTATAATTCAGGCGTTTGCAAGAAACTGCTGATGAGCGGCGATCACACCGATAAGTATTATGACGAAGTGAGTGCAATGAAAAGCTATGCCGTGGAAAACGGCGTTAAAGAGTCAGATATATATATGGATCACGCCGGAATTTCCACTTATGACAGTATGTACAGAGCAAAAAATCTGTTCAATGCTAAAAAAATAATAGTTGTAACTCAAAGATATCATATCTACAGGGCTTTATATATCGCCGAAAATCTCGGAATAGAGGCCTACGGCTCCATTCCAGCTTCAAGGCTTTATAAAGGCGCCGTTTACAGAGAAATAAGGGAAATTTTAGCGAGGGATAAGGACCTTTTAAAATGTATCTTTAAGCCGAAATCAAAAATTGCCGTTTAAATCCCTGTAATAATAAAAAATATACTGCTGAACTATTCCGCCGTATTTTAAAGCAAATTTAGGAATTTCGCCCCCGTAAAGATCATTAATTGCGCGCTTTATCCAAACATCTTTCGGGAAAGCCTCAAAATGGGAAAGCCCGAAAAGCAATGTGCAATCTGCAACTTTCGGTCCCACTCCCTTTATTTTCATAAGCTGCTCTCTTGCAGAGTCGGCATCCGTATTTTTAAGGCTTAAAAGATCTATCTCTTTTGAAGCAACTTTTTTTGCGGCGTCGATTATATACCCTGCCCTGAACCCCGCTCTTAATACGGATAAGTCTTCTGGTTTTAAATCCGCCAATTTTGAGGCAGAGGGAAAGGTATATCCGTTTTCACATTTCTCGCCGAAATTTTCACAAAGTCTTGAAATTATTCCTTTTATCCTCGGAATATTATTATTTTGAGAAATTATAAAAGAGCAGAGTGTTTCCCACGGCTCCTGATTAAGAATTCTTATGCCGCTACCGAAAGTAGCGGCTTTTTTTAAAATCGGATCGGCGCTTATCTCCTCTATTATTGCCGAATAATCTCGGCCAAGATCAAAATAATCGCTGAAAAATGAAGAAAACAGCTCTTCATTTACTCCGCCGAGTATTATATCTTCATTAAGTTTCGAAACCTCGATATATTTATTATTAACAACCGCTCCCCAGGCGTTTTTATCCTCAAGATATTCCCACCTGAAAGCCTGTCCGCAGTCAAAGGTCTGCTTTAAATCAAAATTTTTGACATTTTTAATTATTGTTCTGTCTTTTTCGAATTCTGCTAAAACCATATTTCATTCTCCTTGATTTAAATTTTATCAAAGGATCTTTTCTTTGTCAACAATTTACATAAATTCGACATTAAATTAACGGTGGATAAAATTTTGCTTTAAAATCAGTAGTTTTTAAACCTTTCCACCGAGTTATCCACATTTTTATGTCAACCTGAATAAAATTTTACGCTTTAGTACAAAATAGAATTAAATTACGGAGGTTTTCAGATGGTAAAGGGAGTTAATAAAACAGTTATCGAGATCAATGATACCGGCAGTCCTTTTTTTGAAAAAGTAGTTTTTTATGTATCTTCTCAGTTCGGAAATATGAGCGCAAAACAGCTTGAAAATGCCGCAACAGCCTTTGCGCAGGGACTTAGCGATAAAGACTCTAAGAGAAGATCGCTGAGAAAAAGAGTAAGACTTAAAAAATGGGTCAAGGTTTCGCTGATTGTGACATTCGGAATTATCGTTTCGGCAGCGGCGGCGCTGATATTCTTTTAAATGCAGGGTAATTTTTAAATTACCTTGCATTTTTCTTTTATTTATGATAAAATTTTTTATATTATTAAGAAAAAACGGAGTTTTTATGAAACAGGATATTTTGGTTTCGGCAAAATTGTTTTTTAAGCTGCTGCTTGTTTCTGTATTCTGCATTTTCGCAGTTCTGGGAATAAGCGTTTTGTGCAATAATTTTTTCGTTGATAAAATAGGTTACACGGCTTACGGCGTTAAAAGCGAAGGCGGAAATACCGTTAAGCTTTACGAGTATAAGTATTCTGACGGCGAGGATACCCTTAAAAAAGAATACGAAGATAAAGGATACACTATCACAACTATGGCAAACAATAAGCTTACTAAAACGGGTTATGCTGTTTTTGCGGTTGCCGTTTCAGTTATAAATATTGCGGTTATCTTCGCATTTGCTTATCCTAAAATAAAACAGATAGGTTTATCTGATCAAAATCTTTATTCCTGCGGAAGAAAAAAGAAAGATATTTTAAAAGGCTTAAAAATAGGTCTTATGGCAAACGTGCCTAATTTTATTTTCCTGCTGCTTATTTTTGCCCTTAAAAATTCCGCTCTTAAGGATTTTAATATGACCTTTTATAAATGGTCGGTTTCCTACCTTTACGCGCCTTTAGATCTGGTCTTAGGCTCCGGAAAAGTTACGGCGGCAAATGTTTCAGGCGCTCAGTTTTTTGTCCTTTTGCTGATACAGCTTATTATTCCTTTAATTTGCACTCTTGCTTATATTTCGGGATTTAAAAATTTCTCGCTTTCGGAAAAACTCGTTTATGGAAATAAAAAAGGAGATAAAAAATAATGGCTGGCTTTTTAGGCTTTGGAAATTACGAAAAAGAAGGTCCCGGAATCAGTAAAAACGCTCCTAAAAAAAAGCCGTTTTTCGCTTTTTTCGAAACATATTTCAGGAATGCCTGGAGATTTGTAACTTTAAATACAGTTTATATTCTGTGCTGTATTCCTATTCTTTCTGTAGGTCTTGCTAACGCGGGAATAACAAATGTAACAAGAAATATCGCTCGCGATAAGCACTCTTTCGGATTAAGCGATTACTTTGAAACCATTAAGAAAAATTGGAAGCAAAGCTTGGTTGTCGGAATTTTAAATCTGATTTTAACGGTGCTTATCTCTTATGGGTCTTACTATTATTATTTTCATCAGTCAAAAAACAAAGCGATAAGTTTCACCGATTCGCTCGGATTCGGAATTTGCATTTTCGCGGCTTTTGTTTTTACCGTTATGCAGTATTATATGTGGACTATGCTTATCACATTTAAGCTTTCGATAAAGAATATTTATAAAAACAGTTTTAAATTTGTTTTTATAAATCTTAAGAAAAACTTTATCTGCTTTTTCTCAATGATATTGGTCTATGCGCTTTTTGTAGGAGTTTTACTGCTTATATCGCTTGTAAATTTCCCTCTTGCCGTAGCGGTCACCGTGGTGCTCAGCATTTGCTTTTTGCCGGCGTTCAGGTTTTTGCTTATTCAGTTCTGCACTTTCCCGGCAATCAAAAAATATATGATAGATCCTTATTATGAGGAGCACCCGAACGACGATATCGAGCTTCGCAAAAATCTCGGCTTAGAAGTTCCCGGCGATGAAGACGAGGAAGAGGATTCAGAAGAATAAAACAAAGAATTCCGGAGCAATCAAAAAGCTCCGGAATTCTTATTTTATGTAGCGTCTTTTTTTATTCCGAAAATCATTCTTAAAAAACCGCATAAAATTTTAGGACTTTTAATTAATACCACTTTCATAAAATTACCTCCCGGTTTATCTTTTTGAACACGAGCAACCGAGTATAATAACCCAGATTGCAAGTATTGCAATCAAGCACTTCGGCGGGCAAAAACAGCTTACGAGCAAACCGACAGCAAAGGTTATTGCCACTATTCCTTTATTGCTTTTACCGCGTCGCATTCACAGCCCCCCTCGACTAATAACATTATAATCAATTTAAATAAAAATGTTACAAATCGGCGTTTTAACTTGACTTTTTAAATATTTTAAAGTAAAATAATAAATAATTTGCGGATGTGGCGGAATTGGCAGACGCGCCAGACTTAGGATCTGGTGATTTTATCGTGGGGGTTCAAGTCCCTTCATCCGCACCAAATGAACAGCAAACTTTTAACGGTTTGCTGTTTTTTTATTTTTCTGTTATACTTTAAAGGGATTCGAACAAGGGCGGTTTGCCATCCCGAAAAAATACAAAAAATTTAAAAAATTAACCTTTTAAAACCTCTTTGTTAATGATATAATCAAACGACGGGTTAATATTTGTAACTTACGACCACTATAAAACTTTTTTTGAAATTGTATAGGAGGTAAAATTTTGAATTACAATGATTATTGTGCCTTTAAGGAAATAACCGAAAACCCTATAATATTAGATTTTTCCGAATGCAAATATTTAGGCGAAATTCACCTAATGCTTAAAGAAAAGTTTGGTTTGCCAGAATATTATGGAGCCAACTGGGATGCTCTTTGGGATTGTTTGGACGGTTTGTTTTATGAACGTGAAAATTTCTCTGCAGAACTTCACGGATTTTATTCCTTGAAAAAAGAATTACAAGATGAATGCAAATTGATGTTAGAAGTTTTTGATGATGTTCATAATAGAACTCCGAATTTTGAGTATAAAATTATATCATAAATTTTTTTATTAAATGTTGCAAGACTTCAAATATCTCGCTCTCGCATAAGCGGACAAAAATATCTTTTTTGTAGTCTCTTCACAAACAAAAATCCGTTCTCTTTTGAGAGCGGATTTTTTGTTTGTATTATTCAGTTTTAAATTTTCATTTTTAAGTATTCATTAATTAAATGAGGATTTTAAAAATGTCGGTGAATGTCGTATTTGAAACAGCTATAATTATATTGCCCGAACGAAAGAGAGGTGATATAATGGGAATGGATATTTTTGCATATTTACTGTTGCAAATTCTTAACGGTTATAATTGGATCCCTAAATTCGGTGTAAGCAATAAATTTAAAAATTGGATTGCTATACTTGATATAAAAACCTGCCTTATCTGCCGAAATATGCACGGTAAGATTTGGAGTATCGATGAAACGGTAGAAAAAGAACCGCCTGTTCACCCAAGATGCAGATGTGCAATTAAGCCGATGGTTACAATAAAATCAGGTACCGCAACCATAAACAAAACAAACGGTGCCGATTGGTGGTTAATGTATAACAATAGACTGCCCGACTCATACATTAAATATGAAGATGCCATAAAATCCGGTTGGAAACCTAATTTAGGTAATCTGGCATCTGAATGTTCTGACAAACAAATTACAAACGGTCAATACGAGAATAGAAACAGGCACTTACCTGAAAAAGAAAATAGAATATGGTATGAGGCAGATATAAATTATAAGGTAGGATTTAGAAACACTCAAAGAATCGTTTGGTCTAATGATGGTTTAATATTTGTTACTTTTGACCATTATAAAACATTTTTCGAAATAGTATAGGAGGATAAATATCGATATGGATAGGTTTGCATTGAAAGAGATAAAAGAAAATCCCATAATATTAGATTTCAAAGGCTGTAAATATTTAGGGGAGATACATAAAGTTTTAAAGGAAAAATTCGGCTTTCACGATTATTACGGCGAAAATTGGGATGCGTTGTGGGATTTAATGTGTGATGTCTTTTCGGATAATAAAGAATATAGTGTAGAGTTATGCGGATTTTATTCCTTGAAAAAAGAATTACAAGATGAATGCAAATTGATGTTAGAAGTTTTTGATGATGTTCATAATAGAACTCCGAATTTTGAGTATAAAATTATATCATAAAATCAGCTTTTAAATATTGCGAGGGTTTGAATCTCTCCGCATAATCGGACAAAAATATCTTTTTTGTAGTATCTTCACAAAACCCGGCAAGTATCTTTTGATACTTGCCGGGTTTTTATTGATAACTCATTCGTATTCCGCAAATATATACGGAACACGGATCAGTTATCACTATTTTTTTAAATAGATCTGTACTGTCAAAGGCGGGAGAAATGGTCACTCCTCAGAACAGTCTGCCCGATAAGCAATCGGTTACAGGTAAAAATTTACCTGTAACCGATATTTTTTAGTCGATCTTTACTGTTACTGTTCCGATTTCAGTATTGTCAGCGGTATCCTTTGAAAGCTTGCCCGAAAGAACTAACTGAGCAGATTCAGAAGGCGCATTATCATAATTTCCTAAAGCAAGCTCGGCCGCAGATCCGAGCGCAAACGAAGTTTTTTCAGTTCCGCTTATCATAAAAGAGCCGTTAACATCTTCAAAGCCCGAATTTTTATTATAGGTAAAGTTAGCGTTTATCGCGGCATTTGAGTGATTTTTAACGGTGATCTTGTTGCCGGTTGAATTCCAGCTGCCGGCAGTTGCGCCTGTATAAGAATGAGTTTCCGGATTCCATTGACCTTCAGAGGCGTCTTTAAAAGTATAGTTTAATTCCTCCCAGGTGATGTCAACACTGTAAATAGTGTCGCTTGACGAACCAGCCTGATAGCTCGCCTTTACGATGTGATAATCACTTTCGCCTGCAGTGAGGGCCAATGCGGAAAAAGAGCTTACAGAGCAAGCGATCGCCACAGCTAAAACTAATGCTAAATATTTTTTCATAATTTTTCTTCCTTTCTGAAAAAATCGGTTTTTTATATTAATCCGCCTTTAAAGCGCCGCCTTTGCCGGAGCCTTATGCGGTCAATATCTTACTTAATCGGCAACAGTTACCGTCACGGGAATTTCGGTGTTTACTTTTGCCGCTTCCCCGCTTTGCCTGTCAAAATAAGATATAACGAATTTACTTTCATACTCCCCTGCCTGCAATAAATTTTCAGTCCCTTTTAAAAGGTCAAGCTTAGTTACTTTATTACCGGGAGAAAGAGTACCCGATTTCATAACAACGGTGTCTTTTATAACGAGCTGTAATACAACATCGTGCGTCGATTTAGAAGGGTTCGCAAACAATAAAGCTACTTTTTTATCCGAAAGATCTATGCTGACGGCTTTTGAATATGTCAAAGATACCGCTCCTCCGCCATTAGGCGCCGATAATTTAGAAGAATTATCATCGCCTATAGGCTCTGCGCTGATTTCGGAAGATTTAGGAGCTTTATCGGGAGTAAGCTTAGATGATGACTTCCCTGATTTTTTAAAAAACATTGCAAAAACCGTTACACTGAATAAAAAAAGCAAAAGCAACAAGATCAGTAAAAGCAAAATCCGGCGCTTTTTACTTTTCTTTTTCTCATTTTCCATTATCAGCTGCCCTCCAAGTTACCGCGGTTTTTAACTTGACAACAGTATGTTATGTTCACTATAATAAGAGTATAACACGTTCACCCCTGAACGAATCAAGAGCAAAAAGGAGAAAATTTTAATGAATACAAAAAATTTTTTTTCAGATATCCGAGGCGGCTCAATCCTGCGGGGTTTCCCGCAGCACTATTATGCGAATGGAAAAAAAAGGATTGCTAAAACCTATCTACATTTCTCCCGAAAACGGAAGAAGATATTATGATAACCATAATATCGCACGGATATTGCAGATCGAAAAATTTAAAACAATGGGACTTAGCACCGCAGATATAATAGAATATTTTAATCGCGGAGGCGAGGCGGCTGATCTGCTTAAAATTCTTGAAAACAAACTTCACGATCTTACGCGCAGTGTAGAAGAATTGCGGATAAGAGCCGAAAAAAGCGGCAGCATATCAGTTCATATAATGAATTTACCCGAAGTGATATGTTGTATGAGAAAATGTGAGGGACACACGATAAAAGAAAAATATGACGCTATGTATGATTTTTACAGCGATTGTATTCGAAAAGGGTTTAAATTATCGAGTGAACCTATCTTTTCTATCTCAGAGCGCTGCGATTATCTTGACGGATATATCGGCGATACTCCATATCCTTTTTGGGTGGGTATTCCGATGATAAAAGAAAAAGCTCCTAAAGAAGCGGTAACCTTACCTGCCTGCAAAGCACTTTCCGTGCTATATTGCGGCGGATACGAGGAAATTGACAATGCCTGGCTCACTTTAGGCAAGGAAGTTAAATCGAGAGGGTTAAAAGTAAAAGATTTTCCGCGTGTTTTAGGAATAGTTGCACCATACACAGGCCGTGAGATAGAAACGCGCCGATAATGCCACCGCCTTGTCTTGCCGATAGAATGAATTATTGCATATTTTATTGATTTTAAAGATAGATTAGACAATACAACCGAACAAATTTTTCCGCGCAGAATATTAAAAAAACCGTTGCGTGAACTGATTTTTCAGTTCACGCAACGGTTTTATTTTATAATTATTTTCCTGTGCTTCCGAAGCCTCCGGTGCCTCTCTCGGTAGCGTCAAGCTCCTGCGCCTCTTCAAATTCAACGCTTAAATAAGGCATTATAACAAGCTGAGCAATTCTGTCGCCGTTTTCTATTATTTTAGGCTCGTCAGTATCATTATGAACAGCGACGATATACTCGCCTCTGTAATCCGAATCGGCAACTCCCACGCAGTTTGCAGGTCTTAAGCCTTGCTTTGCGGCAAGACCGCTTCTCGCAAAAATTGCACCGAAATAACCTTCCGGCACTTCCACGGAAAGTCCTGTGCCTATCTTAACGGTTTTATGCGGCTCGATCTCAACCGAATCTGAATCAAGACAGGCATAAAGGTCATATCCTGCCGCCTGTAAAGAGCCTCTTGTGGGAATTATCGCGTTATTTTTCAGCTTTTTTATTCTTATCTTCATCGGTTTTCTCCTTTTTAAAGCTCTAAAAGCATTATTTTACCCATAGACCTTGTCTTGTTCATATCAATAAGTCTTTGATTTTCACTGCCGCGGAATTTTAGGCGGATATTTTTTTTATCCTCTTCAAATTTCCCGTCAACAAGAACATCAATATTATCAAGCAATTCTAAAGTGAACGGCGAATGGCAATAATCTTCTTCGTTTAAAAGCCGCTCTAAAGTAAATCCGGTGTAACACCAAATATTTTTTTGGGGAAGCTCATTTTTTACCCTGTTTGTGAGTTTTAAAAGCTCCTCTTGATTTTTAGGCTCAAAGGGCTCGCCGCCGAGAAGAGTAAGTCCCGTTACAAAATCAGGCTTTAAAAGCTCTATTATCTTGTCCTGCGTTTTTTTAGTATAATGCTCGCCGAAATTGAAATCCCAGGTCTGCTTATTAAAGCAACCTTCACAGCGATTTGTGCAACCTGAAACAAACAGTGAAACCCGAACTCCTATACCGTTTGCAATATCTCTTTCTTTAATTTCACCGTAATGCATAAAACTTTCCTTTTATAAATGAAGAACTCTTTCCTTTATTTCCTGCGTTCTTCCCTGATTCCAGAATTGCGTACCTATATAACCGCAGGTCCTTCTTGCAACATTCATTTTATCCTGATCTGTATTTCCGCAGTCGGGGCAGACCCAGATAAGCTTACCGTCATTATCCTCTTTGATCTGCATTTCGCCGTCATACCCGCAAACCTGGCAGTAATCGCTCTTTGTGTTAAGCTCGGCATACATAATATGGTTATAGATAAATTTCATAACACTCAAAACTGCCGGGATATTATTCTGCATATCGGGAACTTCGACATATGAAATAGCTCCTCCGGGAGAAAGCGCCTGGAATTTCGATTCAAGCTCAAGCTTTTTAAATGCGTCTATTTGCTCCGTTACGTGGATATGATAGCTGTTCGTAATATAGTTTTTATCGGTAACGCCCTTGACTATACCGAATCTCTTTTGCAGGCATTTTGCAAATTTATATGTTGTGCTTTCAAGAGGCGTGCCGTAAAGAGAATAATCTATATTTTCTTCGGCTTTCCATTTAGCGGTGTACTCATTGAGCTTTCTCATTATTTCAAGACCTAATTCCTCGCCCTCTTTTTCGGTAAGCTTTTTACCGATAAGAGAATATACGCATTCCCAAAGACCTGCATATCCGAGAGAAAGGGTTGAATATCCGCCGTGGAGATACTTATCAATGGTTTCGCCCTTTTTAAGTCTTAAAAGCGCACCGTGCTGCCAAAGAATAGGTGCGGCGTCTGACAAAGTGCCGGTGAGCCTTTCGTGGCGGCATTTAAGAGCTGTGTGGCAAAGTTCCATTCTTTCATCGAAAATCTCCCAGAATTTCTTTAGATCTTTCTGTGCGGAAAGACCGATATCAACGAGATTTACCGTGACAACGCCCTGATTAAATCTGCCGTAATACTTCGGCTTACCGTTTTCATCAACATAAGGTGTTAAGAAGCTGCGGCAGCCCATACAGGTATAGCAGTGACCCTCACCGTTTTTATCGATTTTATTTTCAAGCATAATTTTCTCGGAAATATAATCGGGAACCATTCTCTTTGCCGTGCATTTGGCGGCAAGCTCTGTCAAATACCAATAAGGAGAGTCCTCGGAAATATTATCCTCTTCAAGAACATAGATAAGCTTAGGGAATGCCGGAGTTATCCAAACTCCCTTTTCATTTTTTACGCCCTGAATTCTCTGCTTGAGTGTTTCTTCTATGATCATAGCAAGGTCGGCTTTTTTCTGAGGATCCTTGGCTTCGTTAAGATACATAAATACGGTTACAAAGGGAGCCTGTCCGTTAGTAGTAAGGAGAGTGACTACCTGATACTGGATCATTTGGATACCTTTGCGAACTTCCTCGCGCAAACGCTTTTCCACTATTTTCCCAAGCTTATCCTTATCTGTGCATCCAACCTCTTCAAGCTCTTCTTTAACAGATGCAGTGATCTTTTCACGGCTGATCTGAACAAAAGGCGCAAGGTGGGTTAAAGAAATGCTCTGTCCGCCGTACTGGCTTGAAGCGACCTGCGCTATTATCTGTGTTGCTATATTGCAGGCAGTTGAAAAACTATGTGGCTTTTCAATCAATGTTCCGCTTATAACTGTACCGTTTTGCAACATATCTTCAAGATTTACAAGATCGCAGTTATGCATATGCTGAGCGAAATAATCCGCGTCGTGAAAATGGATAAGGCCCTGATCGTGAGCCTCTACAACATTTGAGGGAAGAAGAATTCTCTTAGTGATATCCTTACTGACTTCACCCGCCATATAATCGCGCTGAACGCTGTTTACAGTGGGATTTTTATTAGAATTTTCCTGCTTTACTTCCTCGTTATTGCACTCTATGAGAGCTAAGATCTGCTCATCGGTTGTGTTGGATTTACGGATAAGCTGACGGTTATACCTATAAGTAATATATCTTCTTGCAACCGAGAAAGCCCTCTGATTCATTATCTGATTTTCGACGATATCCTGAATTTCCTCTACTCCGAGCGCCCTATTCACATTTCTTACCGCAAGCTCAACATCTTCGGCTATTCTTTTTATTTGGAGCTCGCTCATTCTTTCGCTCGGAACGACGCTTTCATTTGCCTTTGTTACGGCAACAATGATTTTTGACGGATCAAATTCTACCTCTGCGCCGCTTCTTTTAATGATTTTCATCAATATCTCCTCCTGAACACTAAATATTGTGGTTTTAAAAACAGCATATCACTACTTATTGATTATTAAGTGAATTTATTATACCACTTTTTATGAAATTTTCAATAGTCAAAAAGCACTTTTATATATTTCATCATATATGACAAAACTCTTCATATTAAATTGTATATAATAACTATATATTGTATATGATAACTTGATAACATAATATATATAGTAACACGGTTTGAAAAGATGTTATCTTTTCAAACCGTGTTTTAATCATTCGAGCGTATCTTCAAAATACAGCTCTTTTATTTCATTTTGAAATTTTGCGAAATACATAAATTCCGATTTTTCTTCAGGTTTTTTACAAAGCTTTTGAAGCTCTCTGTGCTTATCCGATATCTCTATATAAGCATTGCTTTTTGCAGCTGCAGAGTCAGCCGCTTTAAAGCCGCAGGTTTCATAGAATTCTTTTAAATCCTCATCGGCAGGCTTTAAAAAAACAAAACAATCTTCATTTTGCGCCGTTTCGTTAATAAGCTTTCGCATATATCCTTTGCCTCGCTCGGAGCTTTTTGTAACAGCACCGTAAATATAAACGGCTTTATATTCCTCATTGTTTAGTATCAATTTGCAGTCTATCGCAAAAAGCATAGATACAGGAAAATTATTAACTTTTATCGATTTGATGTTATCTCCGAAATATTCAAAAAGCAAAGGATCATATTTCTTATCCCAGCTGAATGCGGAGCAGTAAAGATCGATAAATTCATCGAATTTTGAATTTGTTTTTTTAAAGCAATAATATTTTTTGATTTTTTTAACGGGATGATAAGAAAGTTTTGCTTTTCTGAGCCCCGGCAGACCCAAATCGTCTTCCCTGTTTAAAAACTTAAAATCCGATATCTCTCTTGCGGCAAAATCACGGTTTATAACAGTATATCCCGTTTGAAATTCACTAAGTGCTTTTTCGAAATGAATATCGGCTGTTCTTTCATTTAAAGCCGAGCCTATAGTGAATGCAACAACTTTGCCTTTCACCCTTATAAGTCCGCCGAAAACGGAGAGATCATCAAAATTATCGAGTATTTTTAAAATACCCTCCCGCTCGCAAGCAAGCTTTTCATCAGATTTATAATTATTCTGCTCAAACCATAAAAGCGCGCATTTTTTCACATCTTTTGTATTTGAAGAAGAAATGCTTTCATACTCATAGTTATAATTTTTAGAGAAATTAGCAATATGGTTTCTTTTTGAATGATACTTTTTACCTTTTAAAAAAGCGAGATCGGAAGCGGTGTAAACATAATCGTCATTATCAGGCGTATAAGCGAAATGATAATGATCCTTATATTCTTCTTTGAATTTTTCAAAGCTTTCTCCCTCTATTGCCCAGATATCGGGAAATTCTTCTTCTGCCGCACTTTTAATAACATCAAAGTTTTCTTTAGTAAAAGGCGGAAGGAGATACATATAATCTTCTTTTTTCTTTCCGTAACGGACTATTAAAACCCCGTCTTTCACGGCATATTTTATACCGAAAAAATTTTGCCATACAAAAAAGCTCAAAAAAGAGGTTTCGCATGAGTCCGAATTAAAAGAGGATAAAAATCCGTTTATTTTTTCACAGTCTTTTATTTGAAATTTCGAAAATTTCAAGATCTCAATTCCTTTATAACATAAATTGAATATATTTTATCACAAAAAAATGTAAAATTCAATCATATAACATAAAAGAAAATGCAGAAAAACTGCAGAATACTTCCTATTACGACAAAAATATGGAATACAGAATGCATATATCTGTGCTTTGCGCCGAGTCCGTAAAGCACGGCTCCGACGGTATAGGAAATTCCTCCGAGAAGCAGGAAAATAAGGCCGGGCAGAGCGATTGTTTTTATAACGGGCTTTGCAAAAAAGACCACACACCAGCCGGTGAGAATATAGCAGATCATAGAAAACACGGAATACTTTTTAAGATCGATTGCAGTAAAAACGCAGGCAGTGATCAAAAATCCCCAAACAAGACCGAATAAGGTCCAGCTTAAAGCCGTGGAATATTCTCTTACCGCGCAAAGAGCGATAGGAGTATAAGTTCCGCCGATAAGAAAATATATCGTGCAGTGATCTATCACCTGCATAACCTTTTTAGGTATACCTTTTATAAGTCCGTGATAAACGCTTGACATTGTATATAATACCACCATACTCGCCCCGTATACAGAGCAGGATACAACGGCATACGCGTCCGATACAAGTGCCGCCTTTATAACGCAAAGCACTAATGCCGCTATGCCGAAAGCTCCTCCTACAATATGCGATACCATATTAAAAATTTCCTCGCCCTTGGTGTAATCGGGCAGTTTTCTGTCCGAAAGCTTTGTTCTTGACATAACTTTCCTCCCTGGTTTGTTTTTTTATATTATAATCGCCTGTTTTATAAAAAGTAAACCTACAAACAATTTATCTTCTATACTGAAAATTGTTATTGAGTAGAATCGGTCTATTTATTTCTACCGATAGTAGAAAAGCGCCTGAGAAAGAACTCTCAGGCGCTAAAGAAATAAGAAACTTATTTATCTGCTTTAATGGAATCGGTTTTATAAACGAACTTAACGCTTCCGTCCATTTCATCCGAAATACCGGAGAAAGATTTATAATTCTTTGAAACATCCACCGTGGCTTTTGCTCTTACAACGAGATTTCTTACATCACCGTTTGCAAGATCGGTGATCTTTTTAATGCCCTGTTCGTTAAACTGCTTAAGTCCGTCGTTTAAGTTTCCGGCACCGTCTTTAAGCTGACCTACGCCGCTCTTTAAAGCAGGGAGCTTTGAAGAAAGCTCGTTTACTCCGCTCTGAACCTGACTTACGCCTGCGGTGTATTTATAAATTCCCTCGTAAAGCTCTTTGTATCCGTCAAGCTTACTTAATGCCGCGTCGATCTCGGGCTTTAAAGCGGATTTTGCAAGAGTAAGGCGAAGACCGTTTATTGCCATTTGTCCCTGAGCGCCGAGATTATTAAAGGTAAGTATTGCTTGATTACGCAACGTATCGTTTTGCATAACTGCTTTAACGGCTTCTAAAGCTTGTGCCTGGCTTATCTGCGGATTTGAAGCATATTGCTGATAGAGTACAAATGTTGCTACATCATATAAACTCTCAGGAACTCCCGCGTTTGCAAGAGCCGTATTTAAAGACGCTTTTGCTATTCCTACAAGCTGTGAAGTCTGCGTTGCGTCAGGCGAAGCAACAAGATTATTTAAAACCGTGCTGTAGTTTTCAATAGTGAGATTATCAATGGTGATACCCTTTGAGGTAATAGTCTGATAAGCGTTATCAAGAAGACCGTTAAACACCTGGGTTGCACCGGAAGTAAGGTTGCCGTTTTGAGAAGTAAGCTCGGATAAGCCTGCGGCTAATTTATTTACTCCTGCAATAAGCTCGTCTGATTTGCCGAGAAGTGTTACAAGGCCCGAATAAAGCTGTGAAGAGCCGTCGGTAAGCTGAGTCATAGCCGAAGTTACCTTTGAAAGCTGTTCTTCAAGCTCTGATACGGAGTTGATTTTTGAAGTATCAATCTCATTGAAAAGATTGTTAGCCGCTATGGTTACGGTGTTTGACATTTTAAAGTTCTTTACATCGGCTGTTATCTCAACATAATCGGGGATATTAAGTTTATCCTTAGAGATATTGAGGTTGCTCTGAAGCCCCGGGAATGCAATACCTGCAACGGCGGAATGATCGCCGTCGTTTATAATCTTACCGTTTGTAACTTCAATGTTTGTGAAAACATCGTTATCAAGAAGCATTCCTGTGAGCATTGCAAAAGGAACATAGATTTTCTCTTCCTTGCCGTCGATATTAACGGTTTCGTACTGATTATTTGAATAATCGTACCTGACGGTTACTTTACCGCTTTTTCCCGCAAGCTTATCGGGAGATATTTCCTTGCCGTCAAGCTTATAGGAAACCGAAAGCTTAACAGGAAGTTCTTTATCGATACTGCCCTTGTAATAAATATCGTTGCCCTGGGCGTCCCATACTTTCATATTATCGGAGCTCATAGTATAGGTTTCGTCGCCCTTGACATTTTCGGCGTCTTTAAGCTCGGATTTATCGGTAAGCTTTGCGGCATTCAGGGAATTTTTAATCCAATCGCTGACAATTATTTTCTCAACGCTGCCGTCTGCTCCAGCGATAACATAGACAGTTTCGTTTTTCTCGGCTTTTGAAGATAAGGTTTCAGCCTTTTCTTCCACAGCTACCGCAGTTTTTTCGGTATCATTTTTCTTTCCCGAAGTAACCGCTATTGCGGTTACGGCGCTGCTTAACACAACTGCCGCACCGAGCAAAGCGGAAATAGGTCTTATTAAACTTTTTTTATCAAGATGTTTCATACCATTGCCTCCGTTTTATTTTCTTTTGATTTGCCTACATTTCCCATACCGATCGTAGTTTTGCAGATGACCTTGTCAAACAGCATAAGCATTGCCGGCAAAAGAAGAATAACGCATATCATACTTACTATAGCGCCGCGCGCCATAAGCATACACATTGAACTTATAATATCGATATCGGAATAAACCGCAACTCCGAATGTTGCCGCGAAAAGTCCGAGACCGCTGACGATAATTGACGGAATAGAAGTCGATAAAGCTTCTGTTACGCTGTCGCGCTTGCTCTTTCCTCCTATGCGCTCTGTCTTATAACGCGTGGTCATAAGTATCGCATAGTCGACAGTGGCGCCAAGCTGTATCGTACTTATGCAGATAGGAGCTATAAACGGCAGCGACTGACCGAGATAATACGGAAGACCTAAGTTTATAAATATCGCGAACTCTATGATCGCTATAAGGATAATCGGAAGAGAGATACTCTTTTCAACAGCCGCTATTATTATGAATATCGCTACTATTGAAACGGCGTTTACAACCTTGAAATCGTGATCGGTGGTTTCGATCATATCTTTCATACAAGGCGCCTCGCCTATGAGCATTCCTGTTTTATCGTAAGATTTAAGTATCTTATTAAGTGAATCTATCTGCGAGTTAACTTTATCGCTTGCCACCTTATATTCGGAATTTATAAGAAGAAGCTTCCAATTATTACTCTCTAAAGTTTCTTTGAGTTCATCGGGGATGATTTCTTCGGGAACGCTGCTTCCTATAACCGAGTCAAGACCGAGAACATATTTAACACCGTCTACCTTTTCCATTTCCTTTGTCATTTGCTTAACGGTTTTTGAAGAAAGGTCGGCGTTTACTAAGAGCATATGCGTTGAAGCAACATCAAAATCATTGGAAAGCTTTGAGTTTGCTATTACATAATCCATATCCTTAGGCAAGCACTCGCCGAGGTCATAATAAACCTCGCTGTTGGTTTTCGAGTAACCGTAATAAGCAGGAGCGATAAGCAAAACAAAAGCAACTAAAAATGCGGGATAAACCTTGCAGATCTTTTTAGAAAGCTTTGTCATATCGGGTATCAGCGAGCGGTGGCGCGTAGCGTGGAGCGGTTTATCAAGTACCAATATAAGCGCGGGCAAAACCGTAACGCAGCCGATAACTCCGAATACAACGCCTTTTGCCATAACTATTCCTAAGTCTTTACCTAATGTAAAGGACATAAAGCAAAGAGCAGCAAATCCGGCAACCGTCGTGATAGAGCTTCCTACTACAGAGGTAAGAGTTTTCTGAATTGCGACCGCCATAGCTTCTTTATGGTCGTCATAAAGCTCGCGCTGCTCATTATAGCTGTGCCAGAGGAATATTGAATAGTCCATTGTAACTGCCAACTGTAAAACAGCCGAAAGCGCTTTAGTTATATAGGAAATTTCACCGAAGAAGTAGTTTGTTCCAAGATTTAAAAGAATCATCATTCCGATAGACGCTAAAAAAACGAACGGAACAAGCCAGCCGTCAAGCAAAATCAGCATTGCAGCGCAGGCAAGAGCTACCGCTATTCCTACATATATCGGCTCTTCTTTTTCGCACAGGTCTTTAAGATCCGTAACAAGTGCCGACATTCCCGAAACAAAACACTGCTTGCCTGCAACCTTGCGTATCTCCCTTATCGCGTCCATTGTGACATCGGCGGAAGTTGCGCTGTCAAAGAATACCGCCATCATTGTAGCGTCTTTTGTATTGAACGCGTCATAGATCTCATCCGGAAGCATTTCTTTCGGAATTGAAATATCGGCAAGCGAAGAATACCAAAGGACCGTTTCGACGTGGTCGACCTTTTGAATTTTGTTTACAATTTTTTCGACATCTTTATCGGGCATATTTTCAACCACTATGAATGAAAACGCACCCTTGCCGAAATCTTTCATCAGCTCATCCTGACCGATGACCGTATCCATATCGTCGGGCAGGTAATTGAGCATATCGTAATTGATTCGTGTTGAGAGCATTCCGAAAAGCGACGGCACCATAAGCGCCAAGGCTATTATCAGAATTGCCACTCTGTGTTTTACAACTGCTCTTGAAAAACGCATTTTATATTATTTCCTCCTTTAGTTATCGTCGGAATAATCCGCTTCATAATCGGCAGGTCTTTTTACCTCGGCAATTTTAACTGCCGCAAGGACCGTAAATAAATTTAAAATACCCTCAAAGAACATCGAAACACCTAAAAGTATCATCAAAATTCTGCTTCCCGCATTAGGATTTATAATAGCCGCAAGACCGAAGCCCGCCGCTATAAGCGCAAGCACTAAGATGATCCACCATTTCCCTATTCCGAATTTCTTTGAATCGAGCGAGATCTGAATTTTAAAAAGACCGTCTGTTAAAAATACCGCTCCGAGAATAAGGCCTATAAGCTTTGCAAGTCTGCCGGGATTTGCAAGCATAAGCACTCCTAAAACCGCAAGCAGTATTCCGAAAGCGAGGTCGTACTGAAAAGCGAGTCTGTAAATATCGTTTGAAAAGTATCCGATAATTTTTATCGCTCCGAAAAGCAACAAAAGAATTCCGCAAAGAATTCCCAAAAGGCCAAGCGAAAAATCAGGCTTGAACACAACGAAAAGTCCCAGCACGCAAAGAAGAACCGATATTACTATATATCCTGCCTTTGCTGTGTACATCGGACTTTTAGAACAGTTTTTCATTTATCTCTACCTCCTTTATCCACGATACACAGTATATACAAAAAAACCTGCCCGATAAATAGGCAGGTTTTTTAATTTTGATGAATTTTCAGACACAGAGCCGATTTTGTCTAAAAAACGGTTGCAATTTTTGTAATTAAATCTTATAATTATTTAAAAAAATAATAAGGATAAATATTAGTGAACGATAAATAAAAAATGCCTTCCTCTGACGAGGAAGGTGGCACGGCGCAAGCCGTGACGGAAGGAGAGAAAGGCTTCAAATTCATTTTGACCTTTCTTTTTTTATCTCTTTCCATCATCGATTTCACTTAAAATCTTTTGTATTCTAAATTTTTAAAAGGCGGTTTTTTTATTTTTCCTCTTTAATTCTGTTTATTATCTCGGCGGACATTCCCCGGCAGAGAGAAGTGAGCCTTAAAAGATCGTTTATCGCTTTATCTTCCATTCCCGACATCAGCCAATGAATAACAAGTCCGAAAAATTCGCACTTTATAAAGTTGATTATAACACTTCGGTCCTCATCGTCTATCTCGTCATCGGCAAAGGCGGTTTTAACATAAGTTCTTACCGCATAATCGCACATTTTCATAAGCTCCGTTTCGAAAAGCTCGCGATTGACCGAGTTATATATATGAAGCGCGGCTTTTTTATTTTCAAGCGCAAAGGAAAAGGCATAATTAAAGCATTCGTCAATAGAATTTATCGTGGGAAACTGCTCGATAATTCTTTGAGTTTCCTCTGTGATGATCTCTTCTATAAGCGACGGAATATCCTGGAAGTGGTAATAAAAAGAATTTCGGTTTATTCCGCAATCCTCCACTATATCTTTGACGCTTATTTTGGATAGCGGTTTTTCATTTAAAAGTTTAATAAATGAAGCTTTAATAGCTTTTTTCGTGAAATTTGCCATTTTTCTCCCCTTATTTTGCTTTTAATTTTTATAAAGCAAGCTTGACGGAATTTTAAGACCGTTTTCTGAGAAAACATCCTGAATTATTCCGTTTGCACTGCGCATAACAGGCTTCTTGTTTTCAGGTTTAGTGTAAATAAACAGCATATAGGAAATTCTTGTTTCCGATAATTCCTGGGTGCCCTCAAAAGTGCATTTTTTAACAGGTTTAAGCTTATTTACCCTATCTTTTATTTCTTCGCAGATATTTCGCATTTTATCGGCAGGCACTTCATAAGACGCCGGCACGCTAACGCACAAAAGCTCCGAAACCTTTGTTATCTCGGAAATATTTCTGTTGGACACGGTTAAGATATCTCCGCTGTCAACATCCTGCATTTTAGTGACCTTAATATTAAATGAAATTATTTTTGCTTCTATTCCGCCGTATCTCACAACATCTCCGACGTTGAAAAAATTATCCATAATAATATTAGTGCCCATAATGATATCTTTCAAAATATCCTGGAGCGCAAAGCCTACCACCACGCCTGCAACTCCGAGACCTGTGAGAAGCGAGGAAACATTCACCCCGTTTATTTGGAGCACAGTAAGAGCGCAAAAAATAAGAATGAGATATTTAATAAGATTAGCAAGGAATTTTGTGTGAGTTTTGGTTTTAGCATTGCGGTCCTTATTTTCAAGAAATTTTATGAAAAGCTTTTTTATCAGAAACCACAGCCCGACCGCCACCGCAACAACGGCTATGCTTGCCCAAAGATTTTTTGAAAATACTATACTTTTTAATGTTTCTCTGAAATCTTCCATATTTCCTCCGGGCTTTTATTTTTAAATAATATATCATATTTCAGAATTTTTTTCAATATTAAAAAATCCCCGATTAAAAATCGGGGACTTAAAATTATTTGAATACTTCATTTAAAAATTTCGCTGCGTGATCAGACCAGCTTTCGGCATTAGTACCCTATGCAAGCCCTGCGCCGTGGCCTACCTCTTTAAAGCTTTCCATTTCGCAGAAAACGCCTGAATTTTTAAGCTTATTATAATAAGGAATACTGTTATCTTCAGGAATTACCGCATTATCCTCTTCGCCGAACCATATAAAAGTGGGAAGAGTGGAAACCTTACTGCCCTTCTGAAATATCGCAAAAAGATATAGCACTGTGGGAGATATCTGAAACAATTTTTGACGATTTCACGGCTCATAAAGTCTATTTAAAAGACAAAAAAACTTTTGACGTGTTCAATTAAAAAAACTTGAAAAAAAGAAAAAAGGAGTTATTATAATGAATAAAGAACAAGCGAAAGATTGTATTGTCTAGACGAAGGTACTGCTATTTCTGTTTTATCAACTCTGATGTTAGACGCATCATTATTCCCTTCTAGGTGGGTTAAAATTGTTACAAATATATATTTATAATTTTAGGAGGAAATTTATGAAAAGATAATATCCGTTGCGGCAGCCGTTTTATGCATTGGACTTCTCTTTTGCGGGTGTCAAACAAAAAATTCCGCCGTCAGTGAAAAAGAAGTAAAAAACCGTGTGATTTTGCTTATGTGTGATAAAGAAGCAATAGAAGTGCAAAAAATTTTGCCGTTCCTATCCGACACTTGGCCATTGTGTCGGATAGGTCGGGCGGTTATTCGGGCAAGTCAATCTTGCCGACAAAGCTGTAATAAATCTCAATGTCCTGCCTGCGGGTGCCGTTCTCATCATAGGGTACGCCGTATTCGTTCAGATACCGGGCAATCTGATTGAGGTTGCCGCCGATCCTGCCGTACTCGGCTGTCAGCTTCCCGACAGCGGAAAGCAACTCGTCATTGACCGACGACACATGGACAACCGGGCGTATGGTCGCCCGCCGTATCGCCTGCCGGAGAAATTCGGACTGGCTGATACCATAGGGCGCAAGCCGCGCTGTGAAGTCGGCATACTCATCTTCGGACAGCCGGGTTTTCACAGCGCGGCTGCGGTGGGGCGTGTTGTATTTCTTTCGCATGGTGTGACCTCCTTTCTCGCCCGTAAGGGCGCATGAGCAGGGTTTGGGGAAGGCACTCCCCAACAAGTTTCCCGCGAGGGGCAAAACTGCAGAATTGCGGATTTTGGCACCGTGGTAGAAACTTGCTCTCCGTGACTGCAAACTTTCTCTCACTTCCGTCCGCCACTTTTTTGGAAAACTGCAACCACAAAAGTTTGTTTCTCTTTTTCTGCTACTACTAATCCTGTAAAGGGCATTCCTGCCCGCTTTCGCTAAAATGACACCGGACGCAGTGGTTTCTACCCGGTGTTGGAGAAATCCTTTCTCTTTGCCCTCTACTACGGGTAAATGCTCCAAATGCCAAACACCAGGGCAGAAAAATTCCCTCCTCGCTTACTACTACAACCGGCAGGGGGCAAAATGGCCGGGAGCGGAGCCGGACAACAAAAAAAGCAGTAAATCTTTTTCAAGACTTACTGCTTTCGCTGGCCGCGTCGGTGGCGGCTGGTATTCAGTTTTTATGACTTGTCCGGTGGTTCGTCAAGCCGGAACTTGAATTGACAGTCAATTAACCGCTGCTTTACATAGTCCTCCACCTCGGCGTTGACCTGCCCGTTCACTTTTGAGAAATAGCGGATATATCCGGCGTAGTGGAGCAGGACAGCGTTCACGGCTTCTGGGTCGCCCTCACGGGCTTTGAGGATTGTTTCATAGGGGAGAAGTCTACTCATACCGGCTCACCCCCATTTCTTCGCGTAGCCGCTGCAAGGCAAGCTGGATATGCCGCCCCGCTGTGCTGCGTGTCCGGCCAATATGTACGCCGATCACTCG
>ERZ779922.699-NODE-699-length-27198-cov-8.215341_pt1 | contig 27198 bp, 21 predicted proteins | sample MGYA00511544_ERZ779922 | MGnify/ENA primary metagenome ERZ779922 (study PRJEB29588, sample SAMEA2154516) | human gut metagenome | biome: human gut; feature: human-associated habitat; material: faeces | place: Denmark | collected 2008/2010 ... | reverse complement strand
CGCCGGTCTCTCCATAGGCCACCGCCGCTTCCGGCATGGCCCAGCCGCTCAGCCCCACACCCATCGCCTTGCCAAAGGCCTCCTTGGCCGCCCACAGCGCCGCCGTGGTTTCAGCAGGGCACGCCTTGCGGCGGATGTACTCCTGCTCCTCCGGCGAAAAACACCGCGCCATAAAGCCCGGCCGCTTCATGCTTTTCTCTATTCGCTCCACCGCCACAATATCCGCACCGTTTCGCACTCTCATTTTGGGTCCTCCCCCGCTCGTTTTCCTTTATGATACCACAAAACTCCCCCTTGCAAAAGCCCCTTTGCCGTGGTAAAATAGTTTCGTAAAAATGCCGTGAACCGGAAAAGTACCCGTCCATTCTCTGGCACAGAGAAGCGCTCCGCAGGTTGAGAGGGCGCACAGGGCAGGATGCGGGAAGTTCCCCGGGGAGCAGCGCCGCTGAACCCGATTCAGTTCGAGCAGTAGGCAGCGACGGAATGGCCCTCGTTACCGGGCCGTAAAGTGTGCGTCCCCATGGGCGCAAAGCTGGGTGGTACCACGGAGCATTTGCGGCTTCGTCCCTGTCGCGGGACGAGGGCTTTTTTTATCCGCCCGCCAAAAAGCTATTATTATCAAAATGGAGGGATCACTATGAAATCCGCACTGGAAGCCATCCGCGCCCGTGCGCTGGAACGGCTGCAAAATGCCGAGGATCTGACCGCGCTGGAGGAAGCGCGGGTACAGCTCCTGGGCAAAAAAGGCGAGCTGACCGCCATCCTCAAGACGATGGGCCAGCTCTCCCCGGAGGAGCGCCCTGTCATGGGCCAAATGGCCAATGAGGTCCGCGCCGCCATCGAGGAAAAGCTGGCTGCCCGCGGTGCCGCGCTCAAGGCCGCCATGGCCGAGCAGAAGCTCAAAATGGAGACCATCGATGTCACCCTGCCCGGCAAACCCGTCCGGGAGGGCCACCGCCATCCCCTCAATCTCGTTTTGGATGAGATCAAGGAAATTTTCCTCGGCATGGGCTTCGATGTCGTCTCCGGCCCCGAAGTAGAGCTGGATTACTACAACTTTGAAGCGCTCAATCTGCCGCCCGATCACCCGGCGCGCGATACTCAGGATACCTTCTATATCACCGATAAGGTGCTGCTGCGCACCCAGACCTCCCCGGTGCAGATCCGCACCATGGAGCAGCGCAAGCCCCCCATCCGCATCATCGCCCCCGGCCGTGTGTACCGCAGCGATGCCGTGGATGCCACCCACTCCCCCTCCTTCCACCAGATCGAGGGCCTCTACATTGACGAAGGGGTCTCGTTCGCCGACATGAAACAGTCGCTGCTCTACTTCGCCAAGGAGCTCTTCGGCGAGCAGACGGCCATCCGCATGCGCCCTTCCTACTTCCCCTTCACCGAACCTTCGGCCGAGGTGGACGTCTCGTGCAACCTCTGCGGCGGCAAGGGATGCCCGGTCTGCAAGGGCACGGGATGGCTCGAGATCATGGGCTGCGGCATGGTAGATCCCAACGTTCTGAAAGCCAACAATATAGATCCTGAAAAATACTCCGGATTCGCATTCGGCATGGGCATCGAACGAATTGCCATGCTCAAATACGGCGTCAAGGACCTGCGCCTCTACTTCGAAAACGACGTGCGTTTCCTCCACCAGTTCGACCAGGCGCTCTAAACCTTCGGCAGGCATGAAACGGCTGATGGCGACATGGCTTCTGGGTGCGCTCTTCACCACGGCCTTCGTGGCGGGGAAGGGCACTCCGGCCGCACCCGCATATCCCGACTCGCTGCCGAGCGTATGGTTCTACACCGAGGGCATCAAGCAGCAGACCATCACGGGCGATACGCTGCGGGCCCGCAAACTCTTCGCCGAGGCCATCCGGCGCGACTCGAACTACGCCCCGGCCTACTTCGAGCTGGTATCCAACGGAATGTATGCCTCGCCCGAGGAGGCCATCGAGCTGGCCGGACGCGCCTACCTGCTCGATACGGCCAACAAGTGGTACCATCAGTTCTACGGCCAGACGCTCGTCTTCGCCGGAGAGTACGACCGGGCCGTTCCCGTCTACCGCAGCCTGATCAACCGTTTCCCCAAGGAGCCGGACTTCTACCGGATCCTCGCGGCGCTCTACGAGCAGACCCGACAGCCCGCCGAGGCCGTGGCCCTGCTCGACTCGGCCGAGGTGCGCTTCGGACGCATTCCCGTGCTGAACAGCATGAAGCGCCGCCTGCTCGTAGCCACCGGACAGATCGGCCGGGCCCTGGATGAGGCCCGGCAGGAGGCGGCAGCGACCCCCTACGAGCCCGAGCCCCACGTGGCACTGGCCAACCTCTACGCCGCAGACGGACGCGACTCGCTAGCCCGCGCGGAGTTCGACGAGGCGCTGCGGATCGACTCGACGAACCTCGCAACGCTCATGTCGCTGGCCGACTACTACACCTCCCGACAGGACTACCGCTCGCTGCTGGCCGTCTCGCGGAGGCTGTTCCTGGCCGACGAACTCCCGCTCGAGACGAAGATCCGCCAGTTCGAACAGTACACCTCGGACATCCGCTTCTACCGCGAATACTACCTGCAGCTCAACGACCTGGCCTCGGTACTGGCCATCAAATATCCCGACGACAAGCGCGTCGTGGAGCTCTATGCCGGCCACCTGATCGCCTCCGGGGAGCTGGACCAGGCCCTTGCGCTCTACAAGAGCCACCTCGACGACCAGCCTCCCGTGGAGGAGTACTACCGCACGATCATCGACATCGAGAGCTACAAGAAGCGGACCGACTCGGTCGGCCGCTACGTCGTGAAGGCCATCGGGCTCTTCCCCGACCGGATCGACTTCCGGCTGGCCAAGGGACATGTGGCCAGCCTCTCGGGCGACTACGACCGGGCCCTCGGGGCCTACGAAGAGTCGCTCGCGTATGCCTCGACGGATTCGCTGCGCAGCGTGGTCTGGGGCATGATCGGCGACACATGGCACCTGAAGGCCTCCGAAGGTGTCACCGACTGGGACGAGCGGATGGACCTCGGGACGGTCAAGCCCACGGCCGCATTCCGCAAGGGAATGAAACGTTGCTACAGCGCCTACGAGCGCAGCCTGCGCTACGACCCCGACAACACGATGGTGCTGAACAACTACGCCTACTTCCTCTCGGTCGAGGGACGCGATCTGGAGCGGGCGCTGGCCATGGCCAGCCGTGTCGTGGCGCTCGAGGACGACAACCCGACCTACCTCGACACCCACGCCTGGGTGCTCCACAAACTGGGACGCACGGACGAAGCCAAGAAGATCCAGCAGCGGGCCGTAGTGCTCGACGGGCAGAAATCGCCTTCGCTGCTGGCCCACTACGGCGACATTCTCCATGCCCTGGGCGAACAGTTCATGGCCGAAATCTACTGGCGTCAAGCGTTGGAGAAGGGATACGATCCCGCATTGATCGAACCCCGGCTCAAACAGCCGGCCGCAGACCGAAACTCCGAAAAGACAAGCCGATGAAGAGTCTACGCATGCTGATTCCGATTCTGCTGTTGCTCTGCGCGGCCGGGACGGCCTCGGGGCAGAACGACGCACGCGTGGCCGAACAGAAGCGCGTGATCGCGGCCCTCGAGAAGAAGATCGCAGCCGAGGAGCAGGAGATCGCCCGCCTGCGCAAGGGACGCTCCTCGACCGAGGAGCAGGTGCGCCGCCTGGCCCGGCAGATCGACTCGCGGAGCCAGCTGCTCGACGCCACGGAGAAGGAGGCCTCCCAGTTGCGCGGGGAGATCGCACGCACGGACAGCGTAGCGGGGGATCTTGCTGCCAGACTCGAACGCGACCGGCAGCAATATGCGGAGATGGTACGCGAAGCCTACCGCAACTACCGCCAGAACAACTACCTCACCTACCTCTTCTCGGCCCGCGACTTCGCCGACGTGGCGCGCCGCATCACCGACCTGAGGGCCGTAGCCGCCCTGCGCGAGCGCAAACTACGCGATATCCGCAGCCTGGCCGACGAGGTGCGCACCGAACAGGAGACGCTTGCTCGCCGCCGCCGCGAGCTCGACTCGGTCTCCACGCGGCTCACGGCGCAGCGCGAGAAGCTGCAGCGCGACTCGCGGAACGCCAAGGCGACGATCCAGCAGCTCTCGAAACGCGAGAAGAGCGCCCTGCAGCGCAAGATCGAGCAGGAGCAGCAGCTCGACGTGGCGATCAGCGAACTGCGCAAACTCTCGAAAGGAAACAAAGAGGGCGCTTCGTTCTCGTCGAAGACCTCCGGACTGCGGCTTCCCGTCGTGAACGGCCGCGTGAAGCGATACAAGGGCAACATGGCCGAGATCTCCGGACCGAAGGAGGCACAGGTGATCTCGATCTACGACGGCAAGGTCGTGGAGACCAAACGCAACCGCATCACGGGCAAATACGAGGTATTCATCGCCCACGGCGAATACATCACCTCCTACGCCAACCTCGGGTCGGTCTGCGTCGGAAAGGGGCAGAAGATCGCCCGCAACCAGCAGATCGGAACCATCGGTTCGTCGGTCGATTTCGAGACGATGCAGACCGAATACCGGATCATGTTCGGCATCTATCCGCCCGATCCGAAACAGACGATGCGGGCCGAAAACTGCTTCAGGCGGTAGACTCTCCGGAAAGGATCTGCGAAGAATCCCCGTAAAGGGTATTCCGGAGGCGAAATTCCGCTTCAAACCGTTTCTGCGGAATTCTCTCCACGCGGAGAGACAAAGACAAAAACAAGGCTAAAAAAACGATAAAGAGAAGCAATGGCTGTACGCTACTACAACGACGACTGCAAATACCGCCTGCCGCAAAAGCGGCTGACGGCCGAATGGCTGCGCCGCGTGGCCGAGGAGGAGGGTTATGTGCTGGGCGACGTGAGCTACATCTTCTGCTCGGCGCAGCGGCTGCTTGAGATGAACCGGCAGTACCTCGGGCACGACTACTTCACCGACGTCATCACGTTCGACTACAGCGACCGCAGCGATACGCGCATCGTCTCGGGAGACATCTTCATCGACGTGGAGACCGTGGCCGACAACGCCCGGCAATACGGCGCCACGGCGCTCCAGGAGATGCGCCGCGTGGTGGTCCACGGCGTGCTGCACCTCTGCGGCCAGGGCGACAAGACGCCCCGCAGCAATGCCCAAATGCACCGCAAGGAGGACAAGTACCTGAAATTCTGGGAAAAAGAAGAGTAAGCCGCAGACGCGGAGACAGCACGGCATCCGAAACAGCCGTCAGGACCGTGTCCCGGCAAGAGAGACAAAACACCATGACGCTCGATTACGACATCATCGTCATCGGCGGCGGACACGCCGGCTGCGAAGCGGCCTCGGCAGCCGCGCGACTCGGTTCGCGCACGCTGCTGCTGACGATGGATATGGAGAAAATGGCGGCCATGTCCTGCAACCCGGCCGTCGGAGGAGTAGCTAAAGGACAGATAGTCAGAGAGATAGATGCATTAGGCGGTCAAATGGGCCGCATCACCGACCTCTGCTCGATCCAATTTCGGATGCTTAACCGCTCAAAGGGGGCTGCGATGTGGAGTCCGCGTGCCCAGTGCGACAAGAGCCGCTTCTCGAGGGAGTGGCGACATACGCTCGAGAACACCCCGAACCTGCACATCTGGCAGGATGCCGCCACTGAACTGCTCTTTACGGAAGAAGCGGGGGAGGAGCGGCCGCACATCCGCGGAGTGAAAAGCCGCATGGGGGTGGAGTTCTCCTGCCGGGCCGTAATACTCACGGCTGGGACCTTCCTCGAGGGTCTAATGCACTGCGGATCGGCCCATGCCGAAGGAGGACGCGCCGGAGATGCCGCCTCGCACGGCATCACCGAATCACTGCGCCGTATGGGATTCGAAGCCGGGCGGATGAAGACCGGTACCCCGGCACGACTCGATGCCCGCTCGATCGACTTTTCCCGGCTCGAACCCCAATACGGAGACGAGAAACCGGCCAAGTTCTCGTTCGCATCGGAGATCCGGCCCGTCGAGGAGCAGATGCCCTGCTATCTGGTCTACACCTCGCCCGAGGTGCACGAGACACTGCGCAGCGGATTCGCTGAATCTCCCCTGTTCAACGGCACGATCCGGGGTATAGGGCCGCGCTACTGTCCCTCGATCGAAGACAAACTCCGCACGTTCGCCGACAAGGAACAGCACCAGTTGTTCCTCGAGCCCGAAGGCCGCTCGACAAACGAATACTACCTCAACGGATTTTCGTCGTCGCTGCCGTGGGAGGTGCAGTGGAAAGCGCTGCATCAAATCCACGGATTCGAAAATCTGCACATCTACCGACCGGGATATGCCATAGAATACGACTATTTTCCGCCCACACAACTGCACCATTCGCTCGAAACTAAGCGGGTGGCAGGTCTCTACTTCGCCGGACAGGTCAATGGCACGACCGGGTACGAAGAGGCGGCGGCACAGGGTCTGATGGCCGGAATCAATGCACACCGGGCACTGGCAGGGGAGGAGGCCGTCGTGCTCCGCCGCGACGAAGCCTACATCGGAGTGCTGATCGACGACCTGGTAACCAAAGGAGTAGACGAGCCCTACCGCATGTTCACCTCGCGCGCCGAATACCGCATCCTGCTGCGACAGGACAATGCCGACCTGCGGCTCACTCCGCTCGGGCACGAAATCGGTCTGATTTCGGAGAAAAGATATGTAGAATTCGTGCAAAAAAAATCGCTCGTAGAATCGCTTGTAGCATTTGCACGTGACCTGAGTGTCAAAGCACCCGAAATTAACGACTATCTGAAAACGATCGGATCGGACCCGCTGACACAGGGTCGCAAGCTGCACGACATTCTGATGCGCAACAATACGAGTTTCGAAACGCTTCAAGAGGTCTTGCCGAAACTGAAAAAATTCATCGAGAAAAACGGAATGAACGAAGAGGTAATCGAGGAGGCAGAGATACAGATCAAATACAAAGGGTATATCGAACGCGAGAAATTCATCGCTGAAAAACTCCACCGCCTTGAAAATATCTCCATTCCCGATAATTTCGATTATTTTTCAATGAATGCACTGACCATCGAGGCCCGGCAGAAACTCGACCGGATCCGCCCGACAACAATCGGACAGGCATCGCGCATCCCGGGCGTATCACCGGCCGACGTCAATGTTCTGCTCGTTAAATTCGGCAGGTAAACGTTCCACGTGGAACATAAAAACGAAAGAACAAATAAGGATACAAACAAGAAACAAAGAATTTGTTCCACGTGGAACATCAAAACTAATTAAGTCGGTATAAAAACAAAAGAAAACCACGCCATTCCGACGTGGTTTTCTTTTGCAATCCGTAAATAAATCAGAGCACAATCGTACACCAACCGTACTTGTCCTCCGAACGGCCGTACTGAATATCCTGCAGGCGGGTATAGAGTTCGAGACTCGTCTTGCCGACCTCCGTACCATAGGTATAAACCTTGTCGGTCTGCATATCAAAGATCTTCCCGATAGGGGAGATGACGGCAGCCGTTCCACAGGCGCCGCACTCCTCGAAAGTCTCCAGTTCCTCGACGGGAATATGACGCTCTTCAACCTCGAGTCCCATATCGCGGGCGATCTGGCGAAGGCTCATGTTCGTAATCGAAGGCAGCACCGACTGCGATTTCGGCGTGATGTACTTGCCCTCCTTGATGCCGAAGAAGTTGGCGGCACCGCACTCCTCGATGTATTTGTGCTCAGCCGCATCGAGGTACATCACGTTCGAATAGCCGAGCGTGTGCGCCTTTTCACCCGACATGAGGCTGGCCGCATAGTTTCCGCCGACCTTCACATCGCCCGTTCCACGTGGAGCAGCGCGGTCCTGTTCACGGTCGATAGCGACCAGAATCGGCTTGATTCCCGACTTGAAGTAGGCACCTACGGGCGAGCAATAGACGATCAGCAGCGCATCCTTGGCGGGTTTCACACCCAGTCCGACGGTCGTACCGAACATCACCGGACGCAGGTAGAGCGAAGCACCCGTACCGTAGGGCGGAATGAAACGCTCGTTGCGCTTGACCACCTCGACACAGGCATCGACGATCATCTCGATCGACGGAACCGGCAGGCAAAGGCGCTTGGCCGACGATTGAAGACGGCGGGCATTGTCGGCCACACGGAAGAGACGGACCTTGCCGTCGATTCCCCGGAAGGCTTTCAGACCCTCGAAAAGTTCGATGCCGTAGTGCAGGCACGAAGCCGACATGTGCATCTTGATGTACTCGTCGCTCGTGATTTCCATCTCGCTCCACTTGCCGTCGGTAAACGTAAAGCGGGCATTGAAATCGGTCTTGGTGTAGTCGAAGCCCAATGCGCTCCAATCGATGTTTTCCATAAATATTGAAATTTTAAAGTACCAGTTTCATCTTTGTCGGGACAGCAACGGATCCGGCAGGCATCAACCCACGATGGCGCCGTTGTTGGTCTTTTCGTCGGGCTGCAGCAGACGCAGCTTGCCCGATGTATCCTCGGCCATGAGGATCATGCCGCTGGAGGTGATGCCCTTCAGGTCGCGCGGAGCAAGGTTCACCAGCACAAGCACCTGCTTGCCGATGAGCTCCTCGGGCGTGAAGTGCTCGGCAATGCCCGAGACGATCACCCGCTGGTCGATACCCGTATCGACCGTGAGTTTGAGCAATTTCTTGGTTTTGGCAACCTTTTCGGCGGAAAGGATCGTCGAAACACGGATATCAATTTTCTGGAAATCGTCAAACTGAATTGTATCTTTCTGTGCTTCAACATGTTGAGCAGCTTCAGCAGCCTGATTGGCAGCTTTCGTGGCCGCCAGCTTGTCTAGCTGTCGCTGAATGACGTCGTCTTCGATCTTCTCGAAAAGGAGCTCGGGCGTACCAATCGTGTGACCGGCCGCAATGAGGTCCATCCCGCCAAGGCGCTCCCACGGGAACTTCTCCACGGCCAGCATGCGGAGCATCTTCGCAGCCGAGAAGGGCATGAAGGGTTCGATGGCGATGGCCGTATTGGCCGTGATCTGCAGGGCGATGTTGAGGATCGTCTTCACACGTTCCGGATCGCTCTTGATGACCTTCCACGGCTCGGTGTCGGCCAGGTATTTGTTGCCGATGCGGGCAAAGTTCATGGCATCCTTCAACGCCTCGCGGAAACGGTAGTTCTCGATGTTGCTCTCAAGCGACGCACGGATCGAGGCAATGTCGGCGATCGTCTCGCGGTCGTAGTCCGTAAGCTCCCCGCAGGCGGGCACCTTGCCGTCGTAATACTTCTGCGTGAGCACCAGGGCACGATTCACGAAGTTGCCCAGCACGGCCACCAGCTCGTTGTTGTTGCGGGCCTGGAAGTCCTTCCACGTGAAGTCGTTGTCCTTGGTCTCGGGGGCATTGGCGCAGAGCACGTAGCGCAGCACGTCCTCCTTGCCGGGGAACTCCTCAAGGTATTCGTGCAGCCAGACGGCCCAGTTGCGCGATGTGGAGATCTTCTCGCCCTCGAGGTTCAGGAACTCGTTCGCGGGCACGTTCTCCGGAAGGATGTAGCCGCCGTGGGCCTTGAGCATCGAGGGGAAAACAATGCAGTGGAAGACGATGTTGTCCTTGCCGATAAAGTGCACCATCTTCGTATCCTCGCTCTTCCAGTACTTTTCCCAGTCGGGTGTGAGGTCCTTCGTCGCAGAGATGTAGCCGATCGGTGCGTCAAACCAGACGTAGAGCACCTTGCCTTCGGCACCCTCGACCGGAACGGGAATGCCCCAGTCCAGGTCGCGGCTCACGGCACGGGGCTGCAGGCCGCCGTCCAGCCAGCTCTTGCACTGTCCGTAGACATTGGTCTTCCACTCCCTGTGGCCGTCGAGAATCCACTCGCGGAGGAATCCTTCATATTGATCTAGAGGAAGATACCAGTGTTTGGTCTCGCGCTTGACGGGCACCGAACCCGACACGGCGCTGTGGGGGTCGATCAACTCGTCGGGCGAAAGGGTCGATCCGCACTTCTCGCACTGGTCGCCGTAGGCGCGGTCGTTGCCGCACTTGGGGCAGGTGCCCACGATATAACGGTCGGCAAGGAACGTCTGCGCCTCCTCGTCGTAATACTGCATCGAGGTCTTCTCGATGAACTTGCCCTCGTCGTAAAGCTTGCGGAAGAAGTCCGAAGCCGTCCGGGCGTGGGTGGCCGACGAGGTGCGCGAATAGATGTCGAACGACATGCCGAGCCCCTCGAACGAACGTTTGATCAATTCGTGGTAGCGGTCTACGATCTGCTGGGGCGTGACGCCCTCCTTGCGGGCCTTGATCGTGATGGGCACGCCGTGCTCGTCGGATCCGCAGACCGAGATCACGTCGCAGCCCTTCAGGCGCAGGTAGCGCGTGTAGATATCCGAAGGTATGTAGACTCCCGCCAGGTGGCCGATATGTACGGGGCCGTTGGCATAGGGGAGTGCCGAAGTCACGAGATAGCGTTTGAACTCTTTAGCCATATAAGTGATACAATCTTACTAATTTGTGTCAAAAGTACGAAATTTTGATTGATTCCTAAAGCAAAAGGGGGAGTTTTTCCACAAGAAAGAAGCACGGGGCACGAAGCAACCGGGAAAAAGGAGGCGCCGCTCTTCCTTTCAAGTCCCGGGACGGGCACGACCGCGTACCGGCAAAGGGGCGTTTCCGCCTCTCTGTCGCGCCGGAAATCATCCGCCGGGGTGCTTTATTCATCGACGGGCATTTACCCGCCAAAAGGCAAAAAAAACAACGTTCGCACTTTTTCCTTTGATTCGGGAATCGTACCTTTGCAACGATCCACCCGAACCGATCCCGAAACCCAAAAAGACGAAAATGAACACTTCATCCTTTGCGGACACCAAACCCCACTACAACCTGCTCGACGGGCTGCGCGGCGTTGCGGCACTCTCGGTCATCTGGTACCACATCTTCGAAGGGTATGCCTTTGCCGGCGGCAACACCACGATCGGAGGCATCAACCACGGCTACCTGGCCGTCGATTTCTTCTTCATGCTCTCGGGCTTCGTCATCTCCTACGCCTACGACGACCGCTGGGGCAGCGGTCTTACGGTCGGCAACTTCTTCCGCCGACGCCTCATACGCCTCCATCCGATGGTTCTCTTCGGGGCCCTGCTGGGAGCCGTGACCTTCCTTGCGCAGGGCGCCGTGACATGGCAGGGCACACCGGTCGCCACAACCTCCGTGCTGCTGGCCCTGCTCTGCGCCTGCTGCTTCATCCCGGCCTGGAGCGGCGCACCGTGGGAGGTGCGGGGCAATGGCGAGATGTTTCCCCTCAACGGGCCGAGCTGGTCGCTCTTCTTCGAGTATATCGGCAACATCCTCTACGCCCTGCTGATCCGCCGCCTTTCGGATCGCGCGCTCGCCGCACTCACCCTTCTGACGGGCGCCGGACTCGCCTATTTCGCCCTGGCCGACCCCCAGCAGTACGGCACGATCGGCGTAGGCTGGACGCTCGACGGGGTGAACTTCGCCGGCGGCCTCGTGCGCATGCTCTTCCCCTTCACGCTGGGCATGCTCCTCGCACGGCGCTTTCGCCCGGTGAAGGTCCGCGGGGCCTTCTGGATCTGCTCGGCGATCCTCGTGGCGCTGTTCCTCGTCCCGTCCCTCCCGACCGACACCGCCGTCAGCCTCAACGGCCTCTTCGAAGTGGCCTGCATCGCACTGGTCTTCCCGCTGCTCATCCGCCTGGGAGCCTCGGGCGCCACGACCGACCGTTTCTCGACGGGACTCTGCCGCTTCATGGGCGACATCTCCTTCCCGGTCTACATCATCCACTATCCGTTCATGTACCTCTTCTACGCCTGGATGATCCGCCACGGCATCGCCGACTTCGCCCGCACGTGGCCCGCGGCCCTGCTGCTCTTCTTCGGCAACATCCTGCTGGCATATGTAGCGCTGAAGCTCTACGACGAACCCCTGCGGCGGCGCCTGGCCAAGAGGTTCCTGCACCGACCGGCCCGCTGACCCGTACCCGTACCCGAAAAAAAGAATTCCCGCACCCTCGGAAAGGTGCGGGAATCTTTTTCAGACGGAATGCCGTCGGGCATCCGGTCACGCGCTACTCGAACTGCATCTCGTCGAGGAGCCAGCCGGCGCCGGCGAACTTGTCCACGATGAAGAGCACGTAGCGTACATCCACGGCGATCATGCGCTGCAGGTCGGGCTCGAAGGCCACGTCGCCCGACATGGCCTCCCAGTTGCCGTCGAAGGCCAGGCCGATCAGCGCGCCGCGGTCATTCAGCACGGGCGATCCCGAGTTGCCGCCCGTAATGTCGAGGTTGGCCAGGAAGGCCACGGGCATCTCGCCCTTCGCATTGGCGTAGCGGCCGAAATCCTTGGCTGCATAGAGTTCCTTAAGGCGCTCGGGTACGGTGAACTCGGCAGGATTCTTCGGATCCTCCTTCTCCATCACACCCTTGAGCGTCGTATAGTAGTTGTACTCGATGCCGTCGGCCGGCGAGTAGGGCAGCACGTTGCCGTACGTGAGGCGGATCGTGAAGTTGGCATCCGGGGCCCACGCCTTGCGGGGCTGCTGGAGCATCAGGCCGGCGATGTATTTGCGATGTCCTTCAGCATAGCCTGCATGGCTTTCGCGGTAGGCCTTCGAAAGCTCCATATACTTCGACCACACCGATGCGGACAGCTCCACGGCGGGATCCGCAGCAATCTTCTCGGGCGAGTAGTCGTCCAGCAGCGCCAGCACCTTCTCCGCGGAGGCAAAAATCGAGTGGTCGTAGAGGTAATCGACATAGGCGTCGATGTCGCCGCCGAACTGCTTATCGACCACATCGGCATAGAACGACGGCAGCTCCTTCATGTTTTCACGCGCGATGGCGAGCATGCGCCTGGCCACCTTGCGGTCGGTCGCGGGATTATAGTCCTTGTACCACTCGGCCAGACGCTCCCTGACGGCATCAGGATCGGCAATGGTCTCTTCCACGGCCATCTTATCCATATTGATGAACGAACGCACGGGGTTCAGCAGCTCGACGGCCCCGAGGAACGCCTCCGAAAGATACTGCACGCCGGCGTAGATCGGGCCGCCGCGGAGCTCGGCCTCGCGGATCTTCGCCAGGGCGTCGATATATCCCTCCTCGGGCAGCGTATTCTTCTCGGCCCAGGCCTGGAACGAAGCTTCCTGCGCCTCTTTGCGGGCCTTTACGCTAAGTTTCCGGATGCCGCGCGACATGCCGATCGAATTCTTCCAATAGTTCGACGACATGGCGTATTTCGAGGCATACTGGATGCGCACGGCATCATCGGCCATCATGTCGTCCCAAAGGATCGCCTGGCGCTCACCACGGATGAAGATCCGCTGCGGGTTCTCCGTGCCGAGCAGGTTGTCGATCTCGTACGAGGTCATGTAGCGCTCGGTCGATCCGGGGAATCCCATCACCATGGCGAAGTCACCCTCATCGACGCCGTCGAGCGAGATCTTGAGGAACTTCTCGGCGCGGTAGGGACGGTTCTCCGGGGCGTATTCGGCCGGACGGTTGTCGGCACCGGCATAGACGCGGAAAATGGAGAAGTCGCCCGTGTGGCGGGGCCACATCCAGTTGTCCGTATCGCCGCCAAACTTGCCGATCGACGAGGGGGGAGCCCCCACCAGGCGGACGTCGGTGTATACCTCCATCACGAAGGCGAAGAACTGGTTGCCGCCGAAGAAGGGCTTGACGGAGATCTCCATCGAGGGATGCTCCTCCTGCAGGCGCCCGGTCAGCGCCTTCATGTTCTCGGCCGTGATGCGCTCGTACTCGGACTGCGAGGCGGTCGAGGGTACGTTGCCCAGCACATCCGCCGTCACATCCATGATGTGACGCACGAAGCGCACCTTGAGTCCCGGAACGGGCAGCTCCTCGGCCTGGGACATGGCCCAGAAACCGTTCGCAAGGTAGTCGTGCTCGACGCTCGAAAGCTGCTGGATCGAGGCGTAGCCACAGTGGTGGTTGGTAAAGAGCAGGCCTTCGGGCGAGACGATCTCACCCGTGCAGCCGCCGCCGAAGACGACAATGGCATCCTTGAGCGACGACTCGTTCACGCTGTAGATCTCGTCGGCCGAGAGCTTGCAGCCGCGCTCCTTCATCACCTTGATGTTCATCTTCTGAAGGTAGGGCAGCATCCACATGCCCTCGTCGGCCGAGGCGGTCAGCGAGACGCACGCCGCGGCCAGCAGGAAAAGGATTTTCTTCATATACGTTGTTTTGCGGTGTTGTTTCACTGGATGGCGATCATGTTGCGGATCGAGCGCTCGGCCCGGCGGCGGATCTCCTCGTCGATGACCACCTCGGGAGAGAGCGTTTCGAGCGACGAGGCGATGTTCTCCAACGTCACCATCTTCATGTAGCGGCAATTGTTGCAGCCGCACGTCTCGTCGTCGGGGGGTGCCGGGATGAACCGTTTGTCGGGGTAGAGGCGGTTCATTTCGGCCAGGATGCCGGCCTCGGTCACCACAATGAACTCACGGGCTTCACTGCGCCCGCAGTAGTCGAGGATGCCGGCCGTCGAACCGACGTAATCGGCCACTTCGAGGATGTAGGGACGGCATTCGGGATGCACGACCACCCGGGCCTCGGGATGCTCGCGCTTGAGCTGCAGCAGCTTCTCGAGCGAGAACTCCTCGTGCACGTGGCAGGCGCCGTCCCACAGCACCATGTTCGTGCGTCCGGTGAGTTTGCGGATATAGGAGCCCAGGTTGCGGTCGGGCCCGAAGAGGACGGGGACATCGGCCGGGATCGACTCAACGACCTTCAGGGCGTTCGACGAGGTGCAGCAGATATCCGTAAGGGCCTTGACCCCGACCGTCGTATTGACATAGGAGACCACGCGGTGGCCGGGATACTTCGCCTTGAAAGCGGCGAACTCTGCGGCAGGGCACGAGTCGGCGAGCGAGCAGCCAGCCTCGGGGCAGGGGATGAGCACCTTTTTTTCGGGGCAGAGCACCTTGGCCGTCTCGGCCATGAAGTGCACGCCGGCAAAGAGGATGACGTCGGCATCGACCGACTGTGCGCGTACCGACAGGGCCAGCGAGTCGCCCAGGAAGTCGGCCACGGCCTGCACTTCGGGTCTCGTGTAGTAGTGCGCGAGGATCACGGCGTTCTTTTCACGCTTGAGACGCTCGATGCGCTCCTTGAGTTCGGAGGTGTTTTCCACAATCATTTTTTATTTTTTATTCCTTTTTAAAATTTAAATAAAAAAGAAGAAGAATATAAATAGCTGTTGATAATGTCGATAACTCGGCCTCCTTTCGGATTATCGACAGACGGCCTGCGCCACACGGGACAACTCTCTTCTGCAACCTGCTGTAAATCACTTCACTGTTTGCGTTGTCCACAAATGTTGAAAACCGTTATCCACATATCGACAGCCTCCGATTTTCAACAATCTGTTCCGTTTCGGGCTTCGGTCGGGCGACGAAAATTTCCGAAAACTTTTTTTGGTTTCCCGCGAAAGCCGTATATACCCGGCTCCGGTTGGATTTTCCAAATGCGGGGAGGGGGAAGTTTTCATCTTTTTTCATCGGTTATCAACAGGCTTGCCGACAGGTTATCGACCGTTTTTCATCACCTGCTCCACCACCTTTTCGGCGATTTCGCGGTAGCTCTTCTCGACCATCGGATGGGTGGAGGCTGCCGGGCATCCCGCGTCGCTGCCCTCCATGATCGACTGTACGATGGGTATTTCGCCGAGGAACGGGACTCCGCTCTTCTCGGCCATGGCCCGTGCGCCGCCGCGGCCGAAGAGGTAGTAGCGGTTGTCGGGCAGCTCGGCCGGGGTGAACCACGCCATGTTCTCGATGACGCCCGCCACGGGAATTCCGACGTGTTCGTTGCGGAACATCTCGACACCCCGCACCACGTCGGCCACGGCGACCTGCTGCGGGGTGGAGACGATGACTGCGGCGTCAATCTTGAGCTCGCCGATGATCGACAGGTGTACGTCGCCCGTGCCGGGAGGAAGGTCCGCGAGCAGAAAATCGAGCGTGCCCCACCGGGTCTGGTGAATCATCTGCTTGAGGGCGCTGACGGCCATGGCCCCGCGCCAGAGCAGGGCATCGGTGGGTTTGATGAAGAAGCCGATCGACATCAACTCGATCTCCATCGAGCGGGCCGGGATGATCCGGTCCTCGCCATCCTCCTGCACGGCTTCGGGCAGGTAACCCTCCACACCGAACATCTTGGGCTGCGAGGGTCCGTAGATGTCGGCGTCGAGGATCCCGACGCGGTAGCCCATGTTGCGCAGGGCGACGGCCAGGTTGGCCGTGACGGTCGATTTGCCTACCCCGCCCTTGCCCGAGGCTACGGCGATGACGTGGGCGATGCCGCCCGTGGTCGTCTTCAACTTCGGTTCGGGACGGGGGGCGGCGCCGCCCTCCTTGATGACCACGAGCACCTCGCTGCCCGGGAATGCCTCCTGCAGGAGCTCTTCGGCCTGTTTCTTGATCTTCAGGGCGAACGGGTCGCGCGTCTTGGCGAAGCGCAGGACCACCGTCACCTTGCCGGCCGCTGTGGCCGTATGTTCGATGAATCCGCTCGTTACGATATCCTGTCCGGTTTCGGGATGGACGATCGCCGTGAGCAGCTGTTTGATCTTTTCTTCCATAATTTCACGGTATCACTTACCCGACAAAGATAACGCATATTTCAGACAATAGGTAGCGTGTCGGTAAATATTTGGTCGCTTTTCCGCACTCCAGCCCCGGTCGGATGCCCGGTCGGGCGGATCGAATTTTATCGAAAAACGATAAATTATGGTGGCGCCCGTGAAAAAAACGCTATCTTTGTACTTGCCCGCATACGGCATGATTCAAATTTAATACGTTCCTATATGAATTTCATCAAGACTTTTCTGGCCGCACTCCTGGCCTTTGTGCTCGGATCGCTGGCCATCCTGCTGTTCGGGATGTTCATCCTGTTCGCAATCGCCGGTTCGATGGAGCGGACCGTTACCGTCAAGGAGGGTTCGATCCTCAGGATCGACTTCTCGGAGGTCATCAACGACGCTCCCTCGTCGGACCCGCTGGCCGGATTCGACTTCCGTACGCTGCAGTCCACGCGCCAGCTCTCGCTGCTCAAGGTGCTCCGCACGCTCGAGGCCGCGGCGGTCGATGACCGGATCGAGGGCATCTACCTGCGCATGAACGGTACGGGCGGCGTTACGGGCACGGCCCTCATCGAGGAGCTGCGCGAGGCGATCGAACTCTTCAAGCAGAGCGGCAAGTTTGTCGTCGCCTACAACGAAACCTATTCGCAGGGGCAGTACTATCTGGCTTCGGCGGCCGACCGCATCTACCTCCAGCCCGAGGGCGGGATGGACTGGTCGGGACTTTCGACCAGCCTGATGTTCTACAAGGGTCTCTTCGACAAGCTCGACCTGAAGGCCGAGGTCTTCCGCCCGACGGTCTGCAAGTACAAGAGCGCCGTGGAGCCCTATATCCTCGACCGCATGTCGGAGGCCAACCGCGAGCAGATGCAGGCGCTCGTCGATTCGATGTGGGGAACGATCGCCGAGGCTGTTGCCGCATCGCGCGGCATCGACGTGGAGCGGCTTAACGAGATCGCCGACAAGCTGCAGGTGACGCTCCCCGAGGATGCGCTGAAATACGGTTTCGTGGACGGACTCCTCTATGAGGACCAGATGAAGGAGGTCTTCGCCGAGCTGGGAGTCGAGGACGACGGCGAGGGCAACTACGATTTCGTGTCGCTCGGTGACTACGCCTCGATGGTGGGCGTGGATCTCGACAACCTCGGGGCCGACCGGGTGGCCGTCGTCTATGCCGACGGGCAGATTGTCGATGGCGAGGGCTACGGCGATGCCGTCTACGGCAATTCGCTCGCTGCCGAACTGGCCGACGTGCGCCGCGACGAGAAGGTCAAGGCCGTGGTTGTGCGTGTCAATTCCCCGGGCGGCAGCGCCCTGGCCTCGGATGTCATCTGGCGCGAGATGGAGCTGCTCCGGGCCGAGAAGCCCGTTGTCGTGTCGATGGGCTCCTATGCCGCCAGCGGCGGATACTACATCTCCTGTCCGGCTGACGTCATTGTCGCCGACCGCCTGACGCTCACCGGCTCGATCGGTGTCTTCGGCATGTTCCTCAATCCGATCGACGCGCTCAAGAACAAACTGGGCATCACGCTCGACGGGGTGAAGAGCAACGCTTCGGCCGGCATGGGCTCCGTCGAGCCGCTTACGCCTGCCCAGCGCGCCTCGATCATGCGTGGCGTGGACAAGGTCTACGAGACCTTCACGCAGGATGTCGCCGCCGGGCGCAACCTTCCGATCGAGAAGGTGCTCGACATTGCCGGCGGCCGCGTGTGGTCGGGCAGCGATGCCCTCGGGATCGGGCTGATCGATGCTTACGGCGGACTGAAGACCGCCATTGCGCTGGCCGTGGACAAGGCCGGCTTGGGTGAGAACTTCCGCGTGGTCGAGGTCACGCAGCAGCCCAGCGGTCTGGCCGCCATGCTCTCGACGCTCAATGTCAGCGTACGCAAGGCCTTCGTGCGCTCGGAGCTGCAGGAGCTCTTCGGCGGGTACGACCGCGTGCAGCGGCTGCTCCGCATGCAGGGTGTGCTGATGTATTCACCTTACGAGGTCGAGTTGAGGTAACCTCCCGGGGAATGTCCTCCCCGGTTCCGTTTTCCGTGCAGGCGGTCCGCTTTCAGGCGGCCGCCTGCCTCTTTTGTGTCGTGCGTACCGAATTTTTGCGTATCTTTGTCGTATGGCAGTAATCAGATTGACCAAGGAATTTTCGTTCGAGGCGGCCCACGCACTCGACGGGTACGACGGCCTGTGCCGCGAGATTCACGGGCACTCCTATCGGCTCTTCGTCACGGTGGCCGGGCGGCCCGTGGCCGATCCCGAAAACCCGAAATACGGCATGGTGATGGATTTCGGCGTGCTCAAGCGCATCGTGAACGAGCAGATCGTCTCGCGCTTCGACCACGCCTTCGTCCTGCGCGACTCCGAACGGGGACGTGCCGTCCGGGAGGCCCTCGGGGAACGCTTTTCGAATATCGTCGTCGTGGACTATCAGCCCACGTGCGAGAACATGCTCGCCGACTTCGCCCGCCGCATCACCTCCCGCCTGCCGGAAGGGGTCCGGCTCCATTCGCTGCGGCTCCACGAGACGGCCACGTCGTTTGCCGAGTGGTTCGCCGAGGACAACCCCGCATGATACATTCCACGCTCCTGTGAAGGAGGCAATACACACAGCCCCGCTATGAAAAAACTCTTCCTGGTAGACGCCTACGCGCTGCTCTTCAAGTACTATTACGCCTTCCTGGGCCGCCCGATGCGCAACCGCAACGGAATGAACACCTCGGTGGTCTTCGGCTTCGTGAAGTTCCTCCGCGACATCCAGAAGCGTGAGCGCCCCGACCTGCTGGGCGTGGCGTTCGATCCCAAGGGTGGCAGTTTCCGCCGCGAGATCTTCCCCGAATACAAGGCCAACCGCTCCGAGACTCCGGAGGACATACTCATTTCGGTGCCCTATGTCAAGCGGGTGCTCGAAGCCATGTGCATCCCGATTCTCGAAGTCGAGGGCTATGAGGCCGACGACGTGATCGGCACCCTCTCGCAGAAGGGGGCTGCGGCCGGCTACGACGTCTACATGGTGACGCCCGACAAGGACTACGGGCAGTTGGTACGCGAACACTGCCGTATCTACAAGCAGAAGGGTTCCGACGGGGCGATCGAGATCGTGGACCGCGAGGCCATCCGCCAGAAGTACGGCATCGACGATCCGGTGCTCGTGCGCGACATTCTCGCCCTGTGGGGTGACGCCTCGGACAATATTCCGGGGGTCCCGGGCATCGGCGAGAAGACGGCCTGCAAACTGGTGCAGGAGTGGGGAACGGTCGAGCGTATCCTCGACAACGTCGCTTCGATCAAGGGGCGGCAGGGCGAGAAGATCGCCGCATGGGGCGACAACCTCCGTCTGGCCAAGCGGCTGACGACGATTTGTCTGGACGTGCCGATCGATTTCCGCGAGGAGGAGCTCACGGTCTGTGCGCCCCACCTCGACGATCTGAAGGCGCTCTTCGCCGAACTTGACTTCAAGGCCTTCCTCAACGATCTGGCCAACCTCGCGCCCCCCGAGCCGCTGCCCGACGGACCGCGTCAGGAGGAGCAGCGCCAGCTGGCCGAGATGGCCCGGGCGAAGTCCGCGGCGGCGAAAAAGGCCGCGCTGGCCGGTCAGGGCAACCTCTTCGGCGAGCCCGTCGAACCGCTTCGGGGTCCGGTTCCCGTTGCCGAGCTGCAGGAGGCTGCCGACGCGATGCAGTTCCGCACGGCGCAGGATACGCCCCACGAATACCTGCTGGTAGGCGATGCCGAGTCGCTCCGGCAGCTTGTCGGCGAGCTCTCCGTGCGGGACGAGTTCTGCTTCGACACCGAGACGACGGGGCTTGACATCTTCAACGACCGCATCGTCGGCATGTCGTTCGCCGTCGAACCCCACAAGGCGTGGTACGTGCCCTTCAGCGAGGAGTGCACGGCTGAATATGCAGAGATCATCCGTCCGGTATTCGAGAATCCGCGGATCGCCAAGATCGGTCAGAATGTCAAGTTCGACCTGATGGTGCTCCGGCGGCTCGGCGTGGCCGTCCGCGGGCGCAAGTATGATACGATGATCCTCCACTACCTGCTTGACCCCGAGTCGCGGCACAACATGAACACGCTGGCCGAACGCTACCTCAACTACCGGCCCATCGAGATTGAGACGCTCATCGGCAAGGGCCAGAAGCAGCTGACGATGGATCTGGTGAATGTCGAACGCGTGAAGGAGTACGCCGCCGAGGATGCCGACGTCACGCTGCAGCTCAAGCAGGTGCTCCTGCCGATGGTCGAGCGCATCGGGCTGCACGACCTCTACTTCGAGATCGAGGAGCCGATGATCGAGGTGCTGGCCGACATCGAGATGGCGGGCGTGCGGATCGACAGCGCGGCGCTGGCCGAATATGCCGTCGAACTGAACCGCACGATGGCCGAACTCGAGGCCGCGATCCGCACCGAGGCCGGGGAGCCGTCGCTCAACATCAACTCGACGCGGCAGCTGGGCGAGGTGCTCTTTGCGAAGATGCGTATCGCGGAGAAGCCCAAGATGACCAAGACCAAGCAGTTCTGCACCGACGAGGAGTATCTCCAGACATTCGCCCACAAGCACCGCATCGTGGACCTCATCCTCGAGTACCGCGGGGTGAAGAAGCTGCTCTCGACCTATGTCGAGGCGCTGCCGCAGTTGGTGAACCGCACGACGGGGCGCATCCACACGTCGTTCAACCAGGCCGTGACGGCTACCGGGCGTCTCTCCTCGACCAACCCCAACCTGCAGAACATCCCCGTGCGCGACGAGATGGGGCGCCGCATCCGCAAGGCCTTCATCCCTTCGGACGATGATCACCTGCTGCTCTCGGCCGACTACAGCCAGGTGGAGTTGCGCCTGATGGCCCACCTTTCGGGCGACGAGTCGCTCATCGCGGCCTTCGAACATGGCGAGGACATCCACGCCGCGACGGCCGCTCGCCTCTTCGGCAAGCCGCTCGCCGAGGTGACTCCGGAGGAGCGCCGGCGGGCCAAGACGGCTAATTTCGGCATCATCTACGGCATTTCTCCCTTCGGACTGAGCCAGCGGCTGGAGATTCCCCGCAAGGAGGCCAAGGAGATCATCGACGGCTATTTCCGCTCCTATCCCAAGGTCAAGGAGTACATGGACCGCGTGGTGGAGAAGGCCCGCGAGGAGGGCTTCGTGGCGACGATCTTCGGCCGCCGCCGTTACCTGAACGACATTGCCTCGCACAACGCCGTGGCGCGCGGCCTGGCCGAGCGCAACGCCGTGAATGCCCCGATCCAGGGTTCGGCTGCCGACATCATGAAGATCGCCATGATCGATGTCCACCGCCGTTTCGCCGCCGAGGGCATCCGCTCGCAGGTGATCCTCCAGGTGCACGACGAACTGGTCGTGGACATGCTCCGCGAGGAGCAGGAGCAGGTCGTGCGCATCGTCACCGAGTCGATGGAGTCGGCTGCCCGGCTCAAGGTGCGGCTGGTCGCCGATGCCGGCGTGGGCCGCAACTGGCTCGAGGCGCACTGATCCCTTACTGCGGATACACCGCAAAATACAGAATACGATGACGGAAGCTCCCTATGTCCCCTCGCCCGATCGCTATGCCTCGGGCATGGTCTACCGGCGGGCCGGGCGCAGCGGTGTGCTGCTGCCGGCGCTTTCGCTGGGTCTGTGGCGCAATTTCGGCACCGAACGCCCTTTCACGGAGGTGCGCCGCATGGCGCACTACGCCTTCGACCGGGGGATCGTCCACTTCGACCTGGCCAACAACTACGGTCCGCCCTATGGGACGGCCGAGGAGAACTTCGGACGGCTCATGCAGCAGTCGTTCGCACCCTACCGCGACGAGCTCTTCGTTTCGACAAAGGCCGGCTACGACATGTGGCCCGGTCCCTACGGCAACTGGGGTTCACGCAAGTACCTCATGGCCAGTCTCGACCAGAGCCTGCGCCGCATGAAGCTCGATTACGTGGACCTCTTCTACACGCACCGCTACGATCCCGAAACGCCGCTCGAGGAGACCCTGCAGGCCCTTGTGGACATCGTGCGCCGGGGCAAGGCCCTCTATGTCGGCATCTCGCGCTATCCGCTCGAGGCGGCCCGCTTCGCCTTCTCCTATCTGGCCCGGCGCGACGTTCACTGCCTGCTTTTTCAGGACCGATACAACCTCTTCGACCGTCGTCCCGAAACTTCGGGCGTGCTGTCCCTCGCAGCAGAGGCGGGGTCGGGATTCATCGCCTTTTCGCCTCTGGCCCAGGGTCTCCTGACGGGGCGTTACCTCGACGGTATCCCGCAGGATTCGCGCATGGCCGCCGGGCAGTCGCTGCGTCGTGAGGTGCTGACCGGGGAGATGCTCTCCCGGATCCGGGAGCTCGACGCACTGGCCCGCGAACGGGGACAGTCGCTGGCCGAGATGGCTCTGGCGTGGCTGTTGCGCGATGCGAGGGTCTCGTCGGTGATCATCGGGGCCAGTTCGGTGGAGCAGATCGCGCAGAACCTGCGCGCGCTACAGAGTCCCGCCTTCTCGGACGGGGAGCTGGAGCGCATCGACGGCATCGCCCTCGGGTGACGGTGCCTTTCGGCATGGAAAACGGAAAGGGAGCACCCTCCACACGGGGAGTGCTCCCTTTTTCCATCGCCTCGGAGGTGTGTCAGAACGAGATGCCGACGCGGATGCCGAAGTTGTTGATGTTGTCGATCGAGTAGACCAGCAGGTCGCCGGTGTTGGTGGTATAGCCGTAGAAGAGCGCCACGTGGAAGCCCATGCGGTAGTCCGGGCGCGGGAAGATGCTGACACCCACTTCGGGCGACATGTAGAAACCCCACGTGTCGGTGTACTGCTTGATGACGTAGTAATAGGAGGACATCTGGGCATAGCAGGCTCCCATACGCATGCCTACATAGGGCTGGAAGACACTCTTCTTGAGCCAGTTGTATCGAGCCACGACGCCGAACGGAAGCTGGAACAGCGCGTGTTTCTGGTTGGTCGTCATGGCAGCGCCGTCACCCAGCTGGAGCGTTTGGCGCGAGATGTCCTCGAGGTTGGTCTGGTACGAGATGAAGGGACCGACGGTCAGGGCCGGTGTCACGAAGTAGCCGCCCTCGAAGTTCATGCCCCACCCCGAAGCCTTGTCCGCGAACTTGTCGCCCAGGGGAACCCCCATCTGCCAGTCGATGTTCACGTAGGAGTTCGGGAAGAGCTGCGCCTTGCCCGGCAGGGCAGCAACGAGCAGCGCGGCACACAGGATAACGGTTTTCAAGTGTCTATACGTTTTCATATTCGGTCGTATTTTCGGGTTCAACTATTTGGACAGATAGGGCGACTGCACGAAGGCCTGCTCCACGGCGTCGAGCGTGCGCTGCAGGTTGAGCGACGAGTCGCCGGTCAGCAGCCCGCCGGCGAAGCTGTCCCAGATGACCGGTAGTTTCTTGCCGCTCTGCTGGTCGGCCTCCAGGTCGAGCATCTCGGTCAGCAGCGAGCCGGCCGTGTAGCCGTAGTAGACGCCGTAGGGATAGTGCCAGCCCAGCCAGTCACCCCAGTAGCCCGGGGTCCAGTAGTAGGGATAGTACCACCACCAGTAGGGGTTGTTGTACCCCACGAAGTAGGTCACCTGCTCGACATAGCTCATCTGGATGCCCACGTTGGCTGCCGCCTTGTCGTAGGTGCGCGTGTAGCCGGCGTTGTCCATTGCCGCGGCTACCGTCGCGATGATCTCCTGAGCGCTCTCGTCCTTCCAGTATTCGGTCCGGTCGCTGCCGCCGATCAGCAGGATGCTGTCCGGGAGAAAGTAGGTGTCGATGGCGGAGAAGTCGGTGCCGGTGTCGTGAGCCGTGTAGACCAGGTAATCCCCGTGCAGGTCCGATGTCGAAGGCTCCTTCTGGCACGAGCAGAACGCAACTGCTGCGAGTGCGAGCGCTGTGTAACGCAAATTTTTGACAATCATGGTTGTTGAAATTTTTTAGGTTTGCTGTCGCCCGTTCCGTCTCAAATTCCGTTCCCCGATGCCGGACCCCGGGCGCATCGGGGCCGTTTGGTGCATAAAGAGGTGATTTCGGGGCATGGAGCCCCGCTTCGGGACTCTCCGAAACGAAAAGAACCCGCAGGGTCTCTGCGGGTTCCGGTTCGTGAAGAGGGCCTTCGCCAAAGGGCCTATCTGTATCGGTGCGAGATGAGCGTCATGAACTCCTCGCGGGTGCGCTGGCTCGAGAGGAACACCCCCGTGAAGGCCGAGGTCGTCGTGGCCGACTGCTGCTTCTCGATGCCGCGCATCTGCATGCACATGTGGCTGGCCTCGATCACCACGGCCACGCCCATCGGGTTGAGCGCCTCCTGGATGCAGTCGCGGATCTGGACCGTCAGCCGCTCCTGGACCTGCAGGCGGCGGGCATAGCACTCCACCACGCGGGCAATCTTCGAGAGCCCGGTGATGTAGCCGTTGGGGATGTAGGCCACGTGGGCCTTGCCGTAGAAGGGCAGCATGTGGTGCTCGCAGAGCGAGTAGAGCTCGATGTCCTTGACGAGCACCATCTGCTTGTATTCTTCGCGGAAGGTGGCCGAGCGGATGATCTGCAGCGGGTCCTCGTCGTAGCCCTTCGTGAGGAACGACATGGCCTTGGCCACCCGTTCGGGCGTTTTCAAGAGCCCCTCGCGCGTGGGGTCCTCGCCCAGCAGGCGCAGGATCTCGGCGTAGTGGTGCTTCAGCGCCTCGACCGTATGCGGGTCGAAACGTTCCTCCTTTTGGTAGTTTCTCTCTTCCATAGCGCGGCAAAGATACCCTATTTCCCGATGGAATGCAAATAGTCGGCGAGTTTCCGCACGGCGCGGGCCCGGTGCGAGACGGCGTTTTTCTCTTCGGTGGTCATCTCGGCGAAGGTGCGGTCGTAGCCGTCGGGGACGAAGAGCGGGTCGAAGCCGAAGCCCTCGTGGCCGGTTTCGTGATCGAGGATGCGCCCCTCGACGATCCCCTCGAAGAGGTGCTCCTCGCCGTCGAGGATCAGCGAGATGACCGTGCGGAAGCGGGCCCGGCGGTTGCCGACGCCCTCCAGGTTGCGGAGCAGGAGTTCGTTGTTGGCGGCGAAGTCGTGCCCGTCGGTGGCGTAGCGGGCCGAGTGCACACCCGGTGCACCGCCTAATGCTTCGACTTCGAGTCCCGTGTCGTCGGCGAAGCAGTCGCAGCCCGTGCGGTCATGAACGTAGCGGGCTTTCTGCGAAGCGTTTCCCGCGATGGTGTCCTGTTGTTCGGGAATCTCCTCGGTGATGCCGACCGAACGGGGTGTGACGAGTTCGAAATCCGGGCCGAGAACGGCTTGCACTTCACTCAATTTGTGGGCGTTATTGGTTGCAAAGATGATTTTCATAGACGTATCGTATTGTTCGGTTTCGTCGAATTTCCGGATCATTTCGGATTGCTTGCGTGTGCTGTGTGTTTTTGCGGAACCCGGGTGATGGCTTTCCGTCGAATCGCAACGGATTCCTTTGTGCTACGTGCGGGGAGTTTCGAGCAGCTCCAGCCGGTGATCCGCCTCGATCTTGTCGATGATCGTCTTGACGAGCGTATCCATTTCGGAACCTTCGGAGTAGTCGGCCGGGCAGACGTGGCTTACGCGATTGTCGCGGATCAGGCCGTTCAGTTCGCGCCGGGCGTTTCGGATCTCGGGGTTATAGACGGCGATCGAATGTCCGCCGGAGTTCTTCACCAGCCGCATGCAGGGGATGTCGGTCGTACCGTCGCCCACGTAGATCATGCGCCGGAAGGGTACCGGGCGCTTGTCCTCCTCGATGTACTGGTTCACGAGCTTGCTGTCGAAGACCGATTCGACGCCCTTGTTGATCTTGAAGATGAACTGGGTCTTGTTGGTGTAATTGACCGCTACGGCGGGCCAATAGGCGACTCCGTCGATGTCGTACAGGAACGAGCAGGCGTAGATCCGCCGGAATTCATGGGCGATTTCCGTCCCTTCGATGATCTCCTTCAGACCCGAGGAGTTGATGTAGTGCAGTATCCGGATGCCCCGCGCTGCGCCATAGGCGTTGATGCGTGCGAACCACTCCCGGACTCCTTTGTAGAGGGTCACGCGGCGGCCCGACTCCTGGAACGCTTCGCGTCGCAGGGACAGGCCTTTCGACCGCGCCTCCTGGATCATGCGGGCCATGTAGGTCAGCACCATGTCGGCGTCCTGCTCCTCGGCCAGTTGGTTGGCGTCGTGCCAGAACTCCTTGTTGCTCTTGCCGACGGCGGGGATGAAGTCGTATTCCTGCATGTTTCCGGGGGCGAGCGTGCCGTCGAAATCGTAGATCAGGGCGATGGTCAGCGGTTCTTTCATAATTGCGATTGCGGTTGAATGTGTCGTTGTCGGTTCCGGTTCGGCGGAGAGGGTGAATCCGCCCCGTCTTCGTCGCCGGGCACCGTCGGGCTGTTTTTTCGTTTTTTCCGACGCTCCGGGCAGCCGTTTCGCTTCCGTTTGTCGGAAACACGGGATTTTCCGGTCGTTTTCCGTGTTCGGCGTGGCTTCGAAATCCGGGAACCCGCCTGCCGGTGAAAATGTCGGTTGAAAATCCAAAGTTAAGAAAAAATCCCTATTTTTGTTTTCGTAAGGAATTAAATCGTACCGAATACCTTAGATTTGCGCAGTAAACAGGAGATGAGATAGAGTTGGTAATTTTGTAGA
>ERZ779922.693-NODE-693-length-27459-cov-3.180704_pt1 | contig 27459 bp, 19 predicted proteins | sample MGYA00511544_ERZ779922 | MGnify/ENA primary metagenome ERZ779922 (study PRJEB29588, sample SAMEA2154516) | human gut metagenome | biome: human gut; feature: human-associated habitat; material: faeces | place: Denmark | collected 2008/2010 ... | reverse complement strand
CGTGGCCCTCACTGCCTCTGCGATGACCTTCACGCTGGCCGACGTGCCTGCGGACGTGACCAATCTGAAGCTCGTGATCCTGGCATCCGAGCCCCAGGGCAACAGTATCACCCGCGCCTACAGCAAGGCGGCCGCCTTCGACGATCCCGTCACTCCGGTGAGCACGGCCATCGACATCAAGGCGAAGTACGACGCCAAGTGCGGCGCTCCCAGCGCCGGCTATCCCAAGGTGTTCTTCAAGTATTTCTTCGTGAACACCGCCACCGGCGAGAAGTCCGGCGAGAAGATGGCCAGCGCCGTGCTGTCTGCGTAGCAGCTGCCTAGTAACCGGCACTTTCCTCTGACGACGAAGCCCCGACTGTCAATGACGGCCGGGGCTATCTTTTCGCTACTTTATTTTATTCGTATATTTGTGGCACTAATCGTATAACAATATGTCCTACAGAAATAACGATATGGGGTGCACTGGGCTTCTTGTACTAATTGTATTTGCTGGGCTCATTCTCTTCCTCGTGGTTAAAGGAGTTGCTGGATTAGCAAATTATATTGATAGGTGTCCTACTCGCACTCATACACAATCTTCATCGCCCCAGAAAGACCACGTATGGGGAGAAAACGGGATTGATCCTGTTTTAAGGACATCAACCGGGGGCATCTATCAATATCCTGAGTACCCTAATGAGTATTTTGACATTCGAACGACTTGCGAGGAATGCGGAGGAAAAGGTAAATTTACATCCTATGAAGCGGGGAAAGGAGTCGTTGAAATAAAGTGTAAGGATTGTTATGGGACAGGGCATAAACGTCGTCCAATATCACAGATGCCAAAAGGGAATGTCCCTAATGAGAAGATAGATTGATCCTCTAAATGGATCTCGTATTATTCAGCATTGCATCGCCTGATATACGTGATAATGCCTTCGACGTGAAGATTGACGATGGCATTGGAGCCTTCTGCGGACTCTAGGAAGGCTACGTCCTCGCGGTTATTCATAAAGAGGTTTTCTGTCAGAACAGCAGGGCAGTTGGTGTGGCGGATGATGTAGAAGTCCTTTTCGATGTCGGGATCTCCGTCGGTGTTGTCAGTCCGGAGGCGCATTCCCAGCAGATGGTTTTTCGCGGCATCGTACAGGCAGGTTGCCAGGGCATCGGCCTTGGTTTTGCCCCGGGTGGTGAAGCAGCTCCAGCCCCGGGCATCGAGCCATTTCCGGCCGTTTCCGGCGGCGTTGACGTGGATGGAGATGAGAATCACCTGATTGTTCCCGAGCTGCCTGCAGACGACGTTTACGCGGCGGCAGCGCTCCTTCAGGGGGATGTCTTCACGTTCAGGGACGATGATCTGGCAATCCAGGCCGAGGGTTGTGAGTCTTTCCCTGATCAGGAAAGCGAGATAGCGGTTGTAGGCGTATTCGCGGAAGTGGCCGTCCGGGCTCCTCTTGCCGGGAGTATCAAAACCGTGGCCGTTGTCGAGAAGTATCTTCATAGTGCAAGTCTTGGTTCTGACTGCAAGATGAAGATATAATGTGGAAATACCTATTTCCCAGAAATTCCATTAACTTTGTAACCAGTACCCATACCAATGGATATGTATAAACGCAACCGCCTGGAGGCACACTTAAAACGTGCCTTCAGGCATTTTTTATGGAACTGCCACGAAGTAGGCACGAAGTAGGCACATTTTGAAAAGCAAATGAGGACGAAAAAGTCTTGATAGACTTAGAGGTCATCCTTTTTTTTATATTTGCTCACCTCCAGCATCTTTGGTAAAGGAGAAAGAAAATAGCTATTCTTTTGAATATCAAAGGAATAGCTATTGCTTTTGTGATAGAAAATTACTATCTTGTAGTTGCAAAATAAAAATAAATAACTCTATCAAGCAATGGCAAAGGTAGTCTTTAAATCTTACAATCCCAACGACAATCTGCTTCTTCCTCCGTGTCTTGGCGATTATCTTCCCCAGAATCATCCCGCAAGGGTGGTCAGTGCTATAATCGACCACCTCGATATCAGTGAAATCGAATCCGGATATGTCGGAGGCGGCACCAGCAGCTACAATCCAAGGATGCTCCTCAAGGTCATAGTGTACTCCTATCTCAACAACGTGTACTCAGGACGTCAGATGGAGAAGTTGCTTGTTGAAAACATCGCCTATATGTGGCTTAGCGGCATGCAGACCCCCGACTTTAGGACCATCAACATCTTCCGCAGCAAACGTCTGGCAGAAAAGTTCGACGGCATCTTTACCCAAATAGTGCTTCTTCTACACGAAGAGAGTCTCGTCTCTCTTAAAGTGCAGTACATAGACGGGACCAAGATAGAGTCGGTGGCCAACAAATACACCTTTGTATGGAAAGGCAGCACTGAAAAGAACAAGACGAAACTTGAAAACAATGTCAGAGAGGTCCTGAAGGCCGCAGAGAATGCCCTTGCTATTGAAAATGCCGAAGAAAATCAGGTCCTCACATCCGAGGAAATGGCCCGCAGGGCTGACCGTATCTTGAAGAAGATGGATGACGAGGACATCAGCGACAAGAAGATGCGAAAGGCTGTAGAGAAGGTGAGGTCAGAAAGCGCACCCAAGCAGAAGGAATACGAGAACAAGTTGGAAACCCTCGGAGAGAGGAACAGCTATAGCAAGACGGATCCGGATGCCACGTTCATGCGTATGAAGGAGGACGCGATGAACAACGGGCAGACAAAGCCGGGATACAACATCCAAATATCCACCGAGAACCAGTTCATCACCAACTATGGCATCTACTGGAGACCTACTGACCAGGGCACGCTCATACCGTTCCTGACGACGTTCAGTGACAGATATGGAAAGCAGAGCGATGAGGTGTGCGCGGACTCCGGATACGGAAGCGAACAGAACTATGCACATATGATCAACAACGGAATAGTTCCTTATGTCAAGTACAACATGTTCCATGCGGAGGAGCGCAGAAAATATAAGAACAATCCGTTCCTCACTCAGAACATGTATTACAATGCGGATGAGAACTACTATGTATGCCCTATGGGGCAGCATATTGTACACATCAGTGATGTGAAATCAAGGTCCGATCTCGGGTATGAGTCAACTGTCAGCAAATACAGGGCCTATGATTGCACCAGATGCCCTCTGAGGGGAATGTGCTACAAAGGTAAGGCGAACGTCCGCACAATCGAGGTAAATCATCAGGCGAATGCATACAAGGCAGAGGTCAAACGGCTGCTGACAAGCGAACGGGGCCTGCACCACAGAAGTAACCGTCCAATAGAACCTGAGGCCGTCTTCGGCGATATAAAGTATAACCACGGCTTCAAGCGCTTCCGTCTGAAGTCAAATGCAAAGGTCAAGGTCGAGTTCGGACTGGTTGCAACGGCGCATAATATCCGAAAATACATCGCACTTGGTTGTCCGGAGCACAGAAAAGCGGGTGGCAGTTGCCTCTGAGAGGCCTGTCCACCCCCGGACAGGGGTAGGGGGAAGGGGCCGCCAGAGACAAGTTCCGCGTTAGCGGGACGAAGGAAATGGTGGAAGGGGCCGGAGCGAACAAAGTGAGCGAAGTCCTCTCAGATGCAAGCTGCTGACGCTGCGGAACTTCGAACTTCACAAAAGAAAGAGGCCGACCTTTTTAGTCGACCTCATTTTGTGAGGTGCCTAGCGGAATCGAACCGCTGTAGCAGGTTTTGCAGACCTGTGCCTAACCGCTCGGCCAAAGCACCGTTGTTTGGGAATGCAAAGATAATGCTTTTTCTGTTATCCGCAAATTATTTCTTCCCGAATGCCGCCGAATGCCGACATAGTCCACCAAAAGTTCACCAGAGTCCACCAAAAGTCCACCGGAGGCCTGCCAAAACTCCACCGGAGGCCTGCTAAAAGTCCATCTGAAGCCTGCCGGAAGTCCACCGGAGGCCTGCCTAGAGCCAACCGGAAGTCTGCCGTTTGCCCTAAATGCTATGACCTGCTGACCTTGGTTACGTGCTTGAGAATCCTGATCTGCGAGATCACCTTGTCGAGCTCCATGTTGGAAGGGACGGAGATCCTCATGGTGATCTCGTAGGTTCCGCCGCGGTTGTTCTCGCTGACGTTGAACGTCCTGAGCGAGGCCTTGAACGTGTTGACGATCTCGGTGATCTGGCCTATTACTGACGACTCGTTGTCCGTCACAATCTTGAGGGTGCTTTGGAAACTACCGCCGGTAGGCGAGTCCGCCCACTTGACTTTCTGGATCCTGTACGGGTAGGCGCTGATGAGTCGAGCCGCGTTCGGACAGGAGATCCTGTGGATCTTGATGCCCTCGGTCCTCGTGACAAATCCGAACACATCGTCCCCGAAGACTGGATGGCAGCACTTGGACATCTTGTAGTCCAGCCCCTTGAGGTCTCTCGCGTTCAGGACAAGGATGTCGTCCGATGAGTGCCTGTTGCCCCATTCCGCCGACCTTGCCCCCAGTCTCTCCGCCTCCGCCTCTTTCGCTGCCTCGATGGCTTCGGCGTTTAGCCTGTCACGGTCAAGAATGTAGTTCTTCACGTCATTGACATCCACATCGCCACCGGCAACGGCGGCGTAGAACGAATTGAGGGTGGCATATTTAAGCTTCTTAAGAAGTTCGGCCAGCACTTCGTCCGTAAGCTCCAGTTCTTCAGCCTTCGTCCAAGAAGCTCCTTTCCCTGGGCGGCTTTTTTATATTCCTCCTCATTGAGCTCCTGCTTGATGCGGTTGCGCGCCTTGGAGGTCACGACGAAGCTAAGCCAGTCGGAGGAAGGTTTCTGATTCTTGCCGGACATGATGTCCACCACGTCTCCGGTTTTCAGTTTCTCCCTGATGGACACAGCCTTGCCGTTGATGCGGCCGCCGGAGCAGCGCACTCCCAGTCCTGAATGAATATTAAAGGCGAAGTCCAGCACGGTGGCTCCGGCCGGCAGGATCCTCAGCTCCCCGGACGGCGTGAACACGAATATCTCCTTGGAAGGCGGCTGCGGAAGCTCGTCCGGACTGCCTTCGTGTGGGTGCTCAAGGGCGTAGCGCACGGAAGTCAGCCATTTATCCAGCTGGGCTTCATGCTTGATGCCCTTGTAGGACCAGTGTGAGGCCTGTCCGTTCTCCGCCTCGTCGTCCATTCTCTTTGTCCTGATCTGCACCTCGATGGAAGCTCCGCTCTTGTTCTTGACGGTGATGTGAAGGGACTCGTAGCCGTTCGGCTTAGGATTGGTCACCCAGTCACGCAGACGCTTGGTGTCGGCCTCATATTCCTCAGTCACATAGGAATATACCTGCCAGCAGATGTCCTTTTCCTTCTTGGTGTCCGGCTCGCAGTCGATTATGAAGCGGATGGCGAAGACATCGTAGACCCCTTCGAATGGAACCTTCTGCTTCTGCATCTTCCGCCAGATTGAATATGCCGTCTTGGTCCTGATCTTCAACTTGTACTGGATACCGGCGTCGGACAGCGTCTTCTTGAGAGGTTCGATGAACTCCTCTGTCAGCCTTATACGGTCCCTTTCCGTGGCCTTGAGCTTGTTGGTGATGGCGCGGTACTGCTCCGGCTCGGCGAAACGGAAGTAGATGTCCTCCATCTCGCTCTTGATGTTGTAGAGTCCAAGCTGGTGGGCCAGAGGAATGTAGAGCATCAGTGTCTCCAGAATCTTCTTCTCTCTGGAGGCTTTCGGGAACATCTCCAGATGCCTCATCACCTCCAGCCGGTCGGCGATCTTCAGGACAGTCACGCGCGGATCGGTCGAGTACTGCACAATCAGTTTCTTGTAGCTCTCCGCCTCCAGCCGCGTGTCCTTAGGCTTGATTGTCGCGATCTTGTTCAGTCCCTCCACCATTTTGTACACATCCTCCGGGAATCCGCCAGAGTGCAAATCAATCTCAGGATGCTTTCTGGTTGCCTCGTGGAGGAACACCGCCGCCACGCAGTCCGCCGGCAGACCGATCTCGTCCGCCGCGATCAGCGCCACGTTGACCGGATGCTCGATGAAGGGGTGTCCGTTGCCGCGCGTCTCGTCCGCCAACGCCGCCGAAGCTATAGCGTACGCTTTGTCGATGAGAGCCTGCCCGGCCTCATCGTACTGGGGAAATCTCTGATGAATCGTGTCCATAGCAAGTCCGTTTTACGCCCGAGGGCATCATTCCTCTCAAAAATACAAAAAAACTTCAAAAATGACACAGTTTTGTCTTCTTTGTTTGGCCAGATTCAACAAGAAAGGCAAAGAATGTTTAGTGGCTGCTCGTCTTTGGCAATTCTGACGGAATCAGCCCGGATTTCTTACGTGGACTTGGATTCTTTTTTGTATTTTTGCGGACAGGAAAGCGATTTACCTTCCATGGACATTTACTCATCGTTGTCTTTTGTGTCCGGCGTGGCCATCACCACGTTGGCGGTTGTCTTGCTTCTCGTCCGGATTGAACCGGACGAGGAAAGCCGGAAGATCCGTTTCGCAAGGGCGATACTTGCTGCAAGTTATTTTCTGCTTGCTGTCCCTGACTGGCTGAACATCTACGGACTGAATGATTCCGAAGACATAGCCGCCGCCACGATCGTCTCGGCGTCCATTCAGTCCTTGCTGTTCACTTTCACGCTGATAACGATGATCCGGCCATCTCTCGTGACGATGCGAAGGATATTGATCAACGTGGCTCTCGTGGCCGTCGGTTCGCTCTGCTTTCTTGTCGTGGATTCGTTGGCTGGCTCGCCGATAGTCACATGCGTGGCGGTCGCCGCTGTCATTGCCCAGCTTATTCTTTACTCGGCGTTGTTCCAAAGATGCTACAAAAAGTTTGTCAGGCAGGTCAAAGACTATTATGATGAGGAATATGAACGGCCGCTCCGTTGGGCGAGAAACAGCTTTATCGCTGCCTTGACGGTCGGGGTGTCCGCACTGTTGTCCCTTACGGTACCGCAGCCGGTCTATAATGCCTTCATGTGCTGCTACATAGCCTTCTACGTCTGGTTCGCCAGCCGCTTCATCAACTACATCATCCGTTCTGACTACTATCTCCCTGCTGTGAAATCGTCTCCTGATGAGGCTGCCGGACTGAAATCGGATCAGGAAACGATGGTGTCGGACTCTGAATTCAACGATTCGGCGGAACTCATGAACAGGCTTAAGGCATCGTTGGATGAATATGTGGCCTTGAAGGACTACCTGAACCCTGAACGTGACAGAAACTACATCATCGAGCGTAGCGGTGTGGATCCCCGGTTCTTCCGCTGGTACTTCCAGAATGTGATGGTGCAGGACTTCCGTGTCTGGAGAGCCAACCTGAGGATCGAAGAGGCGAAGAGGATAATCATGGCAACTCCGGACGTCTCGATGAACGCTCTTGCGATGAGACTCGGCTTCGGAACGTCCCAGAATTTCTACCATCATTTCAAGAAAGTGGTCGGCCAGACCCCGACGGAGTTCATGGAAACTTGTGGGACGAATCGGCCTGAATAGTAAATCTGTTGGTAAATCACGCTTACGGGGTGGTAAATTTCATGTCTTAAAGAAATTTACCACCCTCATTGTTTTGACCTTACCGCATCGTTGAGTACTTTTGTCCAACCGGAGCTTAGTGGAATTCTTGCCGAAATATTATATACTTTCATTAGACTTCCCACTGAGTAAGCGTTAAAAAATTAGTTGGCAATCAAAGATCACCAAGTTATTTTTTAAGGATTACTGAAGAGGGATTGTATTCAATGATGATAACAGAAGAACAGATCTACATGGCGCTTTGCCTCACCTCCGTTGTGGTTTGCATGACGGACGCTGTTCTTCTGCTATGCATGCGCCGGTTCCTCCGGGAGATGGACAGGAGGCTCTACCGTCCTGAAAGGTACATCAGCGCGCGGATCGCCCTCGGAATCGCCTTCCTCATCATGGCGGTGATGACCACCGGACTCCTGTTCCGAGGTCTGGCCGGACCGACGGAAAAGTTCTTTTCCATCGGTAATCTTGTGATCAGTTCATCCCAGGCCCTGTTGTTCACGATAGCGTCTCTGGCCCTACTGAATTCCCGGCTGATAAGACGGGATGTCATACTCCTTAACTGCCTTCCGATCGCGCTGTTCGTCGTGGCCTACTTCATATTCATAGAGCATGAGCGGGTCGGACGCGGAATATGTTACTGCTTTTTCACTTTCTATGTGGTGCAGCTCCTTTTCTACACGGCGGTGTTCGCGTTCGAGCGCAGGGAATATATTCATAAACTGAAAGTCAGCTGCACGGTGGAGGAGTTCGGCCAATGCCGCAACAACGGCGTGACTTGGATATTTGTCTCCGCCCTGCTCGTGGGCATCCTCGCGTTGATCTCCTATTTCTTCACCCAGTACTGGCAGCTGTCGCTCTTTGTGTTCGTCTACACGGTGTTCTACACGGCAGTGACGGTCTATTTCCTGAAATATGCCGGGAAGAGCGCCGAGATCGAGAGCATCACGGCTGATGACAGGGATTTTTAGTACTCTTGATGTTTTTTTGCTAACTTTGCAGGGTTGTGGCCGCCGAATGTGGAGGTGGCGCGACCAGTAAAGGAACATCATCATGAGCATCTTGAAAGTGGGAATGGTGCAGCAGAGCTGCACGACAGACATAAAGGCGAACATCGCCAAATTGACTGAGAACATCTGTGAATGCGCCGCCAAGGGCGCTAAACTGGTTGTGCTCCAAGAACTTCACAATTCGGTGTACTTCTGCCAGACCGAAGACGCGTCGCTCTGCGACCTGGCGGAGACAATCCCTGGACCTTCCACTGAATATTTCGGTGACCTTGCCAAGAGGCTCGGGATCGTGCTTGTCCTCTCGCTTTTCGAGAAGCGGGCTCCGGGACTTTACCACAACACGGCTGTCGTGATCGAGAAGGACGGAAGCATAGCGGGCAAGTACCGCAAGATGCATATTCCTGACGATCCTTGCTTCTACGAGAAGTTCTATTTCACACCGGGGGATCTGGGCTTCAGGCCTATCCAGACTTCGGTGGGGAGCCTCGGCGTGCTGGTCTGCTGGGATCAGTGGTACCCTGAGGCAGCAAGGCTCATGGCCCTGAACGGTGCACAGTTGCTGATCTATCCTACCGCCATCGGTGGGGTCGGCACGGATTCCAAGGAGGAACAGCAGACCCAGAGGCAGGCCTGGCAGCTTGTCCAGAGGGGGCATTCCGTCGCCAACGGCCTGCCGGTCATCACCGTGAACCGTGTGGGTCACGAGGAGGATCCTTCCGGCAGCACGATTGGACTTGATTTCTGGGGATATTCCTTCGCCACGGGGCCGCAGGGGGAGATCCTTGCGCAGTTCGGCACCGATGAGGAGGGCGTGAAGGTTGTGGACATCGACCTGGAGCGCACTGAATATGTCCGCCGTGGCTGGCCGTTCCTTCGTGACCGCCGCATAGACGCCTACGATCCGATACTTCTTCGCTACGGCAAGTAGCCATTGCCTTTTTAAGGATTACTTAGGCAAGAATTGCCGGAAATGTTGCCTGAGAGTGCCGCGCGACACCCTCAGGGTTGCGGTATGGTTCGTAATAGACCAAGGTTTTCTCCAAAATACCAAGAAATAGGGATGCGGCCGGGTTGTTTCTGAATATTAATTTACATATATTTGCCGACCTACGAAGTTGAGAGGCCTTTTACATTTTTTCTGCAAGTCTATGAAAGGGGTGATCAACGAATTTTTATTCATCTTATTCAATGTTTATGGAATCAGGTAAATTGACGAAGAAAGCCGGCTATCGGCTTAGGACTCTGGTTCTTTCCTTGTGCGCCATAGTGGCTGTCACAGGGTTCGCGGATTCGGCACTGGCCCAGAACAATCAGGGCAAGAGCGCTTCCGGAACCTCGGGCAACCCACGGATCACCGTCAAGGGACGGATTACGGACGACCACGATGAGCCGCTCCCGGGAGCCAATGTGCTCGTCAAGGGCACATCTGTCGGAACCTCCGCCGATGCGGACGGTAATTATTCACTCACTTTTCGGAGAAGCCCCGGCAAGTCGGACATCCTGATATATTCATTCATCGGAACAGAGTCCAAGGAGTTTAATGTCAGCACCTCGACAAGGCTGAATGTGCAGCTGAAGACCTCCAGCCTCGACGCTGTGGTGGTAAACGGCTTCTACACTCAGACAAAGGAAACCTTCACAGGCGCGGCCACTACGATAAGCGGCGACCAGTTGGTGGCTGTGTCATCGACCAACCTGATGCAGAGTCTTGCCTCCCTTACCCCGGGCATGGTGCTGGTGGAGAACAACAGCGCGGGATCCAACCCGAACGCTGTGCCGTCCATCCTTATCCGTGGATCCAACACCTTGATTTCCAATGAGAGCGAGGAGGGTGTGAACAACCCTCTCATCGTGCTGGACGGAGTCGAGATCAGCATCCAGGAACTCTACGACCTTGACATGTTCGACATCGAGAGAATCGATGTGCTGAAGGATGCCTCCGCCACCATCCTCTATGGTGAGAAGGGAGCCAACGGTGTCATCGTTGTCGAGAGAAAACGCTCGGAGGAAGGAAAGCTCAGGCTCAGCTACAACTTCGTGCCGAGGTTCAGCGTGCCGGATCTCAGCTCCTTCAACCTTTGTAGTCCCGCTGAAAAACTTGAGATAGAAAGGCTTGCGGGCAAGTATGACACGGCTGACGGCTCCATGGACGAGGCCTACGACTACAAGCTTCAGCTTATCCGCAAGGGTGTCAATCCGGACTGGCTCCACGCTCCGCTGCGTGTGCCGTTCAGCCACACCCATTCCCTGGCGCTCAGCTCCAGGGGCGAGAAGCTGGAGTTCCGGGCGAACGCCAACTTCGGAGACACTTACGGAGTCATGAAGGGCGACAACAGAAGGAATCTGGGTCTTAACTTCAGCATCAACTATCATTTGCGCAACAAACTGACGCTTTCGTACAAGAACAGTTTCTCCCTGAACAGAAGTCTTGATTCACCTTATGGGAGTTACTCTCAGTATTCAAGGATGAATCCATACAACCCGATGACGGACGAGGATGGAAACTACATAAAGAGTTATTATTTCAATCCACTGAGTACCTCTTCCTACAAGACTGCAAACCCTTTGTACGATGCCACGCTTTCAAGCTTCGGCAAGAGTCAGAATCAGTCATGGACAAACTCTCTTTCAGGAAGATGGAACATCACAAAGGAACTCTATGTCACCGGCCAGGCTAACTTGAACCTGACGTGGAACCGTTCTGACAACTATGACTCTCCAGACAGAGCCAAGTACCAGAACAACGCATTGAATGACAAGGGACAGTACAGTCTCTCGACAGGCAATGGCCTTACCACTGACGGAAAGATTGTCGTAAACTATGGCAAGTCCTTGGATTCCAAGGGATCGATGTTCCGTGTCAGTGCTGGTAGCAACATCCAGTACAGCCGAAAGCAAAGTGCGTCATTCCTTGCCAAGGGGTTCATAAAGGACGAGCTGTCGGATCTTTCCTTTGCCTTGACATACCCAACGGGGCATCCAACCGGAACAGATAGGGTTTCGACAGCGGTCGGATTCTTTGCCAACGCCAACTTCAGCCTTTGGAACAGGTATTTCGTTGATGGTTCTTACCGAACCTCAGGCTCATCCAAGTTCGGCTCAAACAACAGTTTCGCACCGTTCTGGGCTTTGGGAGCCGGATGGCATCTTCACAACGAGAAATTCATCAAGGACAATCTTCCTTGGGTCAACACGTTGACATTTAGGTATTCACTGGGTTACACCGGTTCAGTCTCATTTGACTACTATCAGGCCCGTACAGTTTATCAGTACGATTCCAAGTACCAGTATGTCTCAGGAATAGGTGCCCTCCCTAAACAGATGGGCAACCCTGACCTGAAATGGCAGAGGACCCTGAACAACAACTTCGGCCTGACGGCGGCCTTCCTTGACAGCCGTTTCAACCTTTCGTTCGATTTCTATTCCAACACGACCTACGACATGCTGATGTCAGTAAATCTGCCGCCTTCTGTCGGCACGACATCAATGAACGTGAACTTCGGCCAGCTCAACAACAAAGGTCTCGACCTTTCGCTTTCCGCCCAGATCATCCGCAACAAGGACTGGTTCTGGAGCATGACGCTGACCGGCGGCCATGTCATGGACCAGATACGCAAGATCTCCCAGGGTCTCAAGAATGACATCGACAACCCTTACGATTCCTCCAAGCCGAAGATCCTCTTCGTGGAGGGTGGCTCCCAGTACGACATTTACGCGATGCGCTCTGCTGGAATCGATCCAGCGACAGGAAAAGAGATATTCATAAAGAAAAATGGTGAATATACTTTCAACTACGATGAAAAAGAGAGAGTCGCTGTCGGAAACACTAATCCTATCCTTCAAGGTTCGTTGATGAACACGTTGAGGTACAAGGGATTCTCTATCAGTGTCGCCACTTCCTACACATTCGGGTCTGACTATTTTAACTCAACTCTTAAGAACAAGGTCGAGAACATAGACCTCAATTACAATGTTGATCGTAGAGTCTTCACCGACAGGTGGAAAGAGCCCGGCGACCACACCCGTTTCCTTGGAATCGGCACATCCAGCAGTTCTTCCCAGTACTCCGAAAGATTCGTCGAGAAGCGTAACGAGCTGTACATCTCAAGCATTCAGGTGATGTACGACTTCGCTCCGAAGGCGATCACGAGGCTCGGTCTCCGCAAACTTGCGATAGGCTTCGGACTGTCTGACATAGCGCACATCTCCACCGTCAAGTTCGAGAGGGGAACCGATTATCCTTACTGCCGCGGAATCAACCTGATTTTCCGCCCGACATTCTAATAAGGAGGACAGACAATGAAAAGCAAATCAATATTCATGACAATCATAGCCGCCGCGGCGGTCCTTGCCGGCGGGTGCTCCAAATTCCTTGACGTGCATCCTAAGGGTGAGAAGATTAACATGTTCGAGACGGCGGAGGAATATGAGGACGCACTCTACGGCGTCTATAACGAGTTGACCGGCAGCAACCTGTACGGGCAGAACTTCTATCTGCTTCCGGAGGTGCTTAGCCAGAACTTCACGACGACTGACTATAAGTATTCAGAACTCGCAGAAGGTGAGATGACCACCCAGGGAGCCTCGGCGACGAAGAGGGAGATCTGGAAATCCGCCTATGCCGCCATCAACCACATCAACAACATCATCGAGCATGCCGAGGACGACATCGACACCTACAGGCATTCCGGCCTTTACCTCGGTGAGGCGCTGGCGTTGAGGGCGTTGACGCATTTCGAGCTTCTCAAGCTCTTCGGCCCTCCTTATTGGGCGGAGGATGCCGTGAAGAAGCAGGTCCTTCCTTACGTCACCAAATATTCCTTTGACATCAAGGATTTTGACTCGTATGACAAGGTCTACGATGCGATCCTTTCGGATCTCGGAAGGGCTGAGAAATATCTCGCCGAGGACGAGACACTCGTTCCTGCTGAACGAAACAAGACTGCCAACTCCTTCACGGACGCGAGAATAGCGCACATGAACCTGTATGCGGTGCAGGCTTTGACCGCAAAGGTCTACTGGAGCAGGAACGACCTTGACAATGCGGAGAAGTATGCCGAGAAGGTCATCTCCAGCGGAAAGTTCTCTTTCCGTCCGGTCAGTGCCTTCGTGCAGCCGGACAACGGAACCCTTGACCTTCACGAGACGATCTTCGGACTCTTTGTCAATGATGAGACAGCGATGATGAAGAAACTCTCCCTGGCCGAGACGGTCGGTGCTTCAGCCTTGAAGCTGGCCACCGACTATGCCGTCCTCTATGAGAAGAATGCGGGCGCCAGCACCGACTACAGGCTTTCAGCATGGTTCGACCCGGCCATCCCGGCCTGCCGCAAGATGGTCAACAGCATATTCATCGCCGGCAACAACACCTACAACGGGAAGTCCATACTCGGCTACGATGTCATCCGTCTCCCGGAGCTGTACTACATCATCGCTGAGGCGAACATCACGAAGGATCCCGCCAAGGCCAAGGAATATTTTGACAAGGTTCTGAAATCCAGAGGCCGTGAGACTCTTGAGGAGTCCGGTGAGGCGCTTACCAAGGATCTCCTTTTCGAAGAGAGGAAACGCGAGTTTTACTGTGAGGGATTCACCTGGTTCGATATGAAGATGGAGCGGAAGGACATCCTGACGGTCTCAGGCAAAGTGCTGCCCGGGGATGTCGCCGCCACCTACATGCTGACTGTCCCTGATGAAGAATGGGAATCCAGAAAGGATATTGAGATTTAAACTAAAAATGGAACAAAGATGAAAAGATTGATATATTCATTGATCGCCTTCCTTCCGTTCCTTGCATCGTGCGACGGGACTTGGGTGATGTATGACACCGGCCAGAAGGACCACATTTATTTCCAGGACAGGATCCAGACCATCATGAAGTCTTTCGCGCTGCTGTCCACGGATGAGATTGATGTCGCCGCCAATGTCTATGTGATGGGCAACGTGTCCGATGTGGACAGGCCGTTCAAGGTGGAGAGCGTGGACTCCCGCCGGCACGGTGCTGACTTTCGGAGGTGTGGAGTACCCTGTGATCTCCGCCAGGGAAGGTGTCGACTTTGAGGTGGAGGACTGTGTGATCCCTGCCGGAGAGGTTTCCACGACCATCAATGTGAGACTCAAGCGTCAGCCTGAGATGAAAGGCGGAAGCTATGTGAGGGTGCACCTGAGACTTGTGCCGTACGGGAACTTCGAGCCGCTTCCGGCGGACACGATCAACACCACGGTCATGTCTCCGGAGTTCCAGCTCTATGTCAACGACGGCGATCCGGCCTGCCCGACATGGTGGAGGCCTGCTTCCAGCAAGCCGGCCGGCTGGGACTACGACCTTGGCAACTTCTATCCTTCCAAGTTCCGCAAGCTCCTGGAGTTCTACCATAAGACCGCCGAGACGAACCCTACCTTCTATGAGTATTGTGTCGCGCATTATGGCGAGAATCTTGACGCCGAGCCGAACGCCGACAACTTCAAGATGACAAGGTTCTGGCGCCAGACTTACATGGCGGCCTGGGCCTCCGAGGTCTTCTGTCCTCTCTTCGAGTACTATGAGCAGTACTACAAGGATCATCCGGATGACCCTAACTTCGAGCCGATGGGAACGGAGAGTGTGAACATCAACGCGCTGATTGGCTGGGGGGATCCGAGAAGCGGCAGATACGGTTTTCTTAACTAAATTATAGACAGAGCATTATGAGAAATCTAAAATACTGCGTACTCTCGCTTGCCATCCTGCTCTTCGTACTTCCGTCATGCTGGAAGATCGATGAGGGAGGCTCGTTGGAGTTGGAACCGATCGAAGTCGTCGCGGCTTCGGACACGATCAACGCCAATCTTGGAGTCGAGCTGAAATACGAAGGCCTCACTGTGAAAAGCGGCCTTGATGTGAAATTCGAGTGGACCTATGGACAGCCGGCCGACGGAAAGACGATAGCCGACCACCTCTTCAAGCCGGGAACGGTCGAGAAGTTCTCCACTTCGCCGACCATCGACTACACCTTCTCCAAGATCGGTACTTTCCTGTTGCGCCTGCGTCTTGACAACGGGGAGAGTGTGTCTTACAAGTACTTCACGCTGAATGTCAATTCCGGCTATGACGAGGGTGTCGCCATCCTGAGCAACGACAAGGCCGGCAACGGCAGCCTGACCTTCGTCAAGACCCTGACATCGGAGGAGAGCGCCGCCGGGGAGCGCGAGGTGTTCCCGGACGTGTTCTCTTCCATCAATCCCGGGCAGACGCTCAAGAACGGCGTGGCCCTGTTCATGTCCAACGCGACTGTCAAAAAGGTTGACTATTCAGGCATCCTCATCGCGACGAACGATGAGCGAAGCACCATGTGGCACATGGAGGCAAAGACATTCCAGCTTTTCCAGAAAGCCGGAATGGCCGGAGCTGGGTCTTCGTTCAAGGCCTTCGGCGGCGAAATCGCCAACACATCCGGCTTCGCGGCCTTCCTTTTGGGCAACAACTCCCACATCTACCGCTACGACATGCTTCTTGGAAACTACACCGACATGACCGACATCAAGCCGATGACAAGGGTCTTCGGAGGACTGTCCAGAACTATGCCGACAACCGAATCCGTCCGCACCACGATCTACTACACGGACGACACCCTGTGCATCAGGAGAAGCGCCTCCGCGGGCGTGTTCTACTACTCGCAGAAGGGCTATACTGTCGTGAATATGGCCACGATGAGGACTTCCAAGAATAACGGACTCTACATCCTTTTCAGAAACAACGCCAATCCGGAGAACTATCTGATTCGCTGCACGGACGGAGTCGGTGGAACGGGAACATTCAAGAAATGGGGGGCGTCGGTGGATTTCACCACGTCGGACCTCAAGATGGACGAGAACAGCAAGTTCGTGAACACCAAGCACTCGGCTGATGTTTACTACACCTTCGGAAACGCCATCTACAGATGGTCCCTGATCAGCGCCCCGGCCACCAAGCCGACGATCACGCTTCCTGCCGGAGAGCAGATCCGTGACATCGCCACCAATTTCAAGGGACGTGGCAAAGGCAATGACGGAGAGGAGCTTCTGTACGTCGTGACCTATAATCCGGACAGGTCGGGTGACAAGAAGGGCAGCCTTTACGTCTACTCGTTCGCGGACGATTCCCTTGTGAGATCTTTCGAGGGGATCTGCGATGATCCGGTCTCCGTGCTTTACAAGTACAGGGTTAATTGATAATAAATCATAACTAAAAAAAATACTATGACAAAAAGGAGTATTATCCTGATTTTGATCGCCGCCGCGCTGTTGGTTCCATCCACAGACGCGGCAGCGTCCGTGTTTAAGAAAAAGAAGAAAAAGGCTCAGACGGAGGCTACAGCGGCTCAGAAACCGGCTCCTAAGAAGAAGCAGACCCCTTACGAGAAGCTGATGAAGGAGGTCGCCGATTCGGCCTGCGGCGGCACGTTCAACCTCTACCGCACGTCCAAGGACAAGATCTATATGGGCTTTCCAAGGAATATGATGGGACGCAGGATGCTCGTGGGAAGCACCATCACCGCCACAAGCAATCCGGCCTATCTGAACGTCGGGTATAAGTACGTGAAGCCGACATATTTCCAGATTGACCTCAAGGACAGCCTTGTGGTGCTGAGTGTTCCGGGCACGAACGCCACGAGTTCCGATCCAGGGATGCAGGCCGCCCTTGAGCGCAGCTATATTCCCAAGGTCTTGAGAAGGATCGCCGTGCAGGCGACGAGCAAGGACAGCTCCGAGGTGATCTTCGAGGTGACTCCACTCATCAATTCGGTCGCTCCGAAGGGAAAGAATTTCTCCCTCACGAAGGCGGCTGACGAGAAATCCACCTGGTTCAGCGATCTCAAGGCGTTCAGTGACAACGCTTCCGTGAAAGTGCATTCCAATGTGGACTTCACGAAGACCTTCCTGATGCTGAAAGGCAAGGTTGGTTCCGGCTCGATGGCCTACACGGTCTCGTTTATGCTTCTCCCTGAGAACCCGATGCCGGCCCGTGTGCAGGACTCCAGGATAGGAGTGTTCCCTGTCGGCCCGGGCGAGGGAAGTGTGAAGTACAATCTCACATCCGCCGAGGATGGGTTCAAAGGCTATGTGTTGGCATCCCGCTGGAGGCTTGAGCTCTCCGACACGACCGCCTGGAAGAACGGACAGAAGGTGACTGTCAGAAATCCGATCGTCTGGTACGTGGACAATTCGTTCCCTGAGGCTTGGAAGGCTCCGATCAAGGAGGGAGTCCTGGCTTGGAACAAAGCTTTCGAGGCCATCGGACTGAAGGACGTGATGCAGGTGCGTGACTTCCCTACAGCGGAGGAGGATCCTCAGTTCGATCCTGACAACCTGAAATATTCATGCATCAGGTATGTCCCTGACGCGACGATGAACGCTATGGGGCCGTCTTGGGTGGATCCTGTTACCGGCGAGATCCTCAACGCCTCCGTACTGGTCTACAACGATGTCATCAAGCTGATCAACAACTGGCGTTTCGTCCAGACAGCTCAGGTCGATGAGAAGGTACGTGCCGTGAAGATGCCGCAGGACATCATCGACGAGTCGATGGTCTATGTGATTTCACACGAGATCGGCCACACTCTCGGACTTATGCACAATATGGGAGCATCTTCGGCCTATCCGACCGACTCTTTGAGGAACGCCGCTTTCACTGCGAAATATGGTACGACCCCGTCGATCATGGACTATGCCCGCTTCAACTATGTGGCGCAGCCCGGGGACAAGGGCGTGAGGCTCGTCCCTCCGACCCTCGGAGTCTATGATGAATATGCCATCAAGTGGCTGTACACTCCTGTGATCGGAGCCAAGGACATCTGGGAGGAGGCTGAGATCGCCGGTAAGATCATCGAGGCCAAAGCCGGTGATCCGCTTTACCGCTACGGAGCGCAGCAGATGGCCACCTCCGCGGCTTACGGATCCTATGATCCAAGCGCCAGGACGGAGGACTTGGGCGATGATCCGATCAAGTCTAGTGACTACGGCATCAGGAACCTGAAGTACATCCTTCCGAGGATGAACGAGTGGATAGGCGCTGATGACGAGGACTTTACCCACCGAGGCGATCTTTACACCCAGCTGACGAACCAGTACTACCGCTACATCGGCAATGTGATGGCGCAGGTCGGTGGTATCTACCTGAACAACGTCAAGGACGGATCGGCTGTCAAGCCGTCAGTTCCGGTCGCCAGAAAGGTACAGAGGGCTTCCCTGAAGTGGGTAGTGGCGCAGCTGTGCTCCTCCTCATGGATCAATGAGCCGTCGGTGACTTCCAACCTGCCTCTCGCCGCCCCGCAGTCCAACAAGATCTGCGCCGCCGTGGCGAAGTCCCTCGCTTCAACGGTTCCGACGAATGTGATGCTTTCATCCGCCGTTCCAGGAGTGGCCGGACCTTACACGGTCAAGGAATATTACGACGACCTCTATGCCGAGGTGTTCGCCTCATCGATTGCCGGGCGCAGGCTCTCCTCTGAGGAGAAGACCCTCCAGAGGGAGGTGCTGACGGCTTCGTCAAAGGATGTCAAGTCAGTGCTGTCCAAGTCGTTTGCGGAGGAGACAGAGGCTGATGAACATCTTGGCGGACAGGATTGGTGCGGTTTTGAAGACTACAGCCTCGGTGAGGGACAGTCCCCTTTCCAGAAGGCCGTGAGTGTCCAGACCATCGACGAGAGTGACGGTTGCAGGATAATATTCCTCAATAAGGTAAAGGCACTGTGCCTTTCCCGCAGGTCTTCCGCTCCGTCCGGGGACAGGGCTCACTACGAGTACCTTCTCGCCCGTGTAAATGCGGCGCTTCAGAGCCAGAAATAACCTCTCCGGTCGCTGAGCCTGTCGAAGCGACCGGAAAAACACAAACATATTCATTAGATGAAGATAAAACCAATCATAACGGTGATGGCCGTACTGGCCGTCGCGGCCTGCTCTACCCTCAAGGACGGAGAGTACAATCTGTCGGTTGTCGCCACTGGTGACGGCCACGGCTACTGGTTTGCCAAACCGATAGAAGACGGAGGGCGGGCCAGAGGCTCGCTGATGTCGCAAAGTGGATTCGTGGAAGGTGTCAGGGCGGCCAAAGGCGAGGACAATGTCATCCTTGTCGATGCCGGAGACAACTTCTCCGGCGGCGGAGCCCCATTCTACTACAACTTTGTCGACACGACATCTGCCCATCTGTACCCGAGGCTCGCCGCCTACATGGGGTATGACGCCGTGGTGGCGGGACACTCGGATTTCGAGGCCGGTCACCGTGTCTATGACCGTGTGGCCAGGGAGATGAGAAAAGCCGGCGTTCCGTTTCTGGCCGGCAACGCCGTGTCGGAAAGGACCGGCAAAGGGTATCTCCCGGCATATTCAATAGTAAGGAAAGGCGGGGTGAAGGTGGCGGTTCTCGGCTACACCAACGCCGCCAACGCCTCGCTGATGGACGCCTCCTGTGTCTCCGGCATCAGTTTCAAGTCCCTCCTGCCTCTGGTCCAGGAGGATGTCGATAAGGTGCGCTCAAAGGAGAAGCCGCAAGTCGTGATTGTCGTGGCCCACACTTCGATGGGCAAGGGTGACGGGCAGAACCTTGAGCGTCAGGGTCTTGACCTGTTCAACAGTCTCAAGGGCGTCGATGTGCTTGTCACCGGTCACGACCATTCCACCAAGGTGCTGAAAACCGACAGCACCGTTCTGCTGGATTGCGGCAGGGCAGGGCAGTATGCCTGTCTTGCCGACATCAAGCTGGTCGTGAGAGGCGGGAAAGTGATCAGCCGTTCGCTGTCCGGCGAGGTCGAGTCCTTCGGTTCGGAAAACTATGACACCGCCATGGAGGAAGCCTTCAAGTCCGACTACGAGAAGGTGCGGGACTTCAATGCCAGCCATGTCGGCGAGGTAAAGAAAGACTTGGTGTCCAGGGAGTTCTACTATCGCCAGTGTGACTACATGAACTTCCTTCACGCCCTTGCGTTCAGCGCCTGGCCGGTAGACATCTCGCTTTCGGCGACGCTGCTCATTGACGGCATGGTTCCTGCCGGCGAGGTTCGTTACCAGGACATCCGTAAGATCTATCCTTATGACAACAAGCTGATCGTCCTGCGCCTGACCGGCGCCGAGATCCTGCGGTATCTTGAGGCGAGCTATGATGCGTGGATCAGCACGGTGCCAGGACCGGCGGAAGGCTCCCATGTACTCAGGATCACCCAGACAAAGGACTATGCCACCGGCGGCTTGAAGTGGAAGCTTGCCAAGAGTCCGGCGAACTTCGATTCCGCCGCGGGAATCCGCTACACCGTCGACGTGACCAAGCCTTACGGCTCGCGTGTGACGGTCTCCGGAATGGCCGACGGCAGCCCGTTCGAGATGGACAAGGACTATTCCGTCGCCATAACTTCCTATCGTTCAACTGGCTCCGGTGGCCTTATGAAGGCTGCCGGCCTTATGGACGCACGGTCGGTCGAGGATAGGATCATCTACCGCGGACCCGAGTTCAGGACAATCCTGTACTGTTATCTCAAGAAGCACGGCTCCATCGATCCGGCTGTGGTGGGCGATCCGAATGTCGTCGGTTCCTGGAGGTTCGTTCCTGATTTCGCGCCGGAAGCCATCAAGGCAGACGTGCAATTAATCTACGGTAAATAATGAATATCCTTGCGTCGATGAAAAAGATAATCCTGAAAGACATTGTCCTTGCGGTGGTCGCGCTGCTTGCCGCAGGGACATATTCATTTGCCCAGACACCCGCGACGTTGGACCGGCGGGCGGCGGTCGAGGCTGAATTTGGCGTCAAGGACGCAGTCCGCAAGTACGACACCCGTGCCGAGATGATGGCCGACCGCAATCTTCTTGGCGGTGAGTATTACATGTACCCGTTCGACGAAGTGAGGATCACTCCGGCTCCGAAGGGCTACAAGCCGGTCTACATCAGCCATATCGGTCGTCACGGAGCTAGATATGCCCTTGGAGACGGAGTCTATGAGGCGGTCCGTAAGGTGCTTTCAGACGCTCATACCGCCGGAAAACTGACGGAGGCCGGTGAGGATCTTTTCGTCCGTTACGAGAGGTTCTATCCGTCTGTAGCCAATAGGGGAGGGGATCTGACCAAGGAGGGGCAGAAACAGCTTCGCCTGATAGCCTCGACGATGCACAGGGAGTTTCCTGAAGTATTCAAGGGTAAGACCAGGGCTGATGTGCTTTCCACGGCTGTCCCTCGTGTGATGCTGAGTATGATGTCATTTTTGGACGAGTTGAAGGGGCTGGACGGAGACCTGACGTATTCCGTTGATGCCGGAAGGACCTATCTTCCGGTCCTGGAGCCGGACGGAGGCCAGAATCCGTTCAGGGTTAAGACCCTGATCCCTGCCGATGCCAAGGCCTCGTCCGTGGCGATGCATGCGGCTCTGATTGATTCCAAGGCCTTCTGCTCCAGATATTTCAATGACATCGACTATCTTGAATCCACGTCCGGGACGTGGAAGTTTGAGTCCGATCTCCGAACGGTGGTGGTTGGCCTGCAGTGCCTTGACGGCGAGCCGTCGGATGATTTCTCGGACATATTCACATTTGATGAACTCTTCGGCATCTGGGAGGTTCGGAATTATAATGGCTACCTCTATATGGGACGCTCGCCTTTGACAGACAATTCCGGCTGCACAAAGAACGCCGCGATTCTTGAGAACATGATAGAGGAGGCCGATAGTGACCTGGCTTCCGGCGGGATTCAGTTGAGGCTTCGTTTCTCACACGACACCGCTATTCTGCCGTTGGTCTCCTATATGCGCCTGGACAATTTCGGTGCGGTCGTTGATGATCCGAAAGAGGTGAGGAATTACTGGAGAAGTGACAAGGTTCCGATGGCCGCCAACCTCCAGCTGATCTTCTACCGCAGCAAAAGAACCCCGGAGATCCTGGTCAAAGTCCTCTACAACGGCCACGAAGCCTCCCTCCCGATCCCGCAAGTGACCCCTTCCTTCTATTCCTGGACCGCATTCAAGGACTATTACAGGAATCAAAACAACTTCTAAGAAGTTTTCGTATATTTCCTCTAAAAAACTGTTTCTTTCTTATGTGACAGGCGTAAAAATCGCAGATTTTTATGTAAGTTTGCAAATATGGATTCTGCCATTAACGGCATGTCCATTTAGCATGAAGGCTTATAATTTGGGATTCATTTCCGATGAGGACATCTACGGACACGTGCAGGACACCGTCCGTCTTTATCGGCGTAGCATAAACCTGAGTGAGTTCAACGAGAACATAGCCGATCCTATCAAATTGACTTTTGATGCCAAGGTCTACCGAAAGTCAATGGAGCAGGTCATATCGGAAGAATGCTTCCGTCAGATAGACAAGTCCAACACAAACCGTATAGGCTATTTCCATCAGCAGCTTTTCAACTATGCCGGGAATGGCTGGATTGTTCCAAAGGCTGGCTTCGATGTGGAAAACCATGCGAGGCATATCTTCGTGGAAATGAAGAACAAACACAACACCATGAATTCCGCCTCTTCCCAAAAGACCTACATGGAGATGCAGAATAAATTGCTGGAGGATGATCAGGCGGTTTGCTATCTTGTTGAGGTCATTTCCATGAAATCAAAGGATGAGCCGTGGAAGGTGTCCATTGACGGTCGCCCGTTTCTTCATAATAGGATCCGCAGGATGTCGATGGATAAATTCTACGAATTGGTCTTCGATGACAGGACAGCATTCTTCAGGCTTTGTAATGCGCTGCCAGACATCATCGGGGATGTCGTTGCCGACAATAGTGAACTGGCTTTGCGGAACACGGTCTATGAGGAACTGATGAGTTTCAATCCGGACGTGTTGAAGAGTCTTTATCTTCTTGCGTTCTCTACTTACGAGGGTTTCGATTCACTCTGCCAATATCCGGGATAGACATGAATTATTCAGACGCAAGAATATCCCCGAATAATTTCGCCGACGTTATGGGAGTGTCCCGCTCGACAGTACGTTCCTGGGTGGATTCCGGGAAGTATGTCCTGGAGGATGGCGGTGATGGTAGGGATCCGTTTTTCCGGATGGATGATCTGAGAGGCGTTCCGGAAATATCCCAGATGCTGTCCGGAAAATGGGAGGAGGAGTTGCAGACCAAGCCATCAAGGCCATACACTTCCGTTGAGCTTTTCGCTGGGGCTGGAGGCTTGGCCTTGGGTATGGAGATGGCTGGTTTTCAACATGTACTTCTGAATGAGTTTGACCATGAAGCCTGTGAGACCCTAAGAGTCAACAGACCCGGCTGGAATGTGGTGGAAGAGGACATCCATACTGTGGATTTCACCGGCCTGAAAGGCAAGGTGGATTTTTTGTCAGGCGGTTTCCCTTGCCAGGCGTTCTCGTATGCCGGGAAACGCCGTGGCTTTGAGGAAACGCGAGGCACCCTTTTCTTCGAACTTGCGAGGGCCGTAAAGGAGATTCAGCCCAAAGTGTTTCTGTGTGAGAATGTCAAAGGACTGAGGGAGCATGACAATGGTCGCACATTGGAGACGATAACCAACGTCATAGAGGAGTTAGGATATTCATTGATCCCGCCTCGTGTCCTGAAAGCGGTGATGTTCAAGGTGCCGCAGAAGAGGGAAAGGCTGTTTCTTGTCGCCGTGAGGAATGATTTTGCAGACAAGGTGTCATTTGATTGGCCGGCTCCTTATCGCCGCGTCATGACTTTGCGTGATGCTTTCTTCGCGGGAGATCTTTATCCGGTGGATGTTCCTGAAAGTGAGGGACAGCAGTATCCAGAGAAGAAGAAGAATGTTATGGACTTAGTACCGATGGGCGGAGATTGGCGCGACTTGCCGGAGGAAGTGGCCAAGGAATATATGAAAGGCAGCTATAATCTCGGAGGTGGCAAGACAGGAATGGCCAGAAGGCTGTCACTGGACGAGCCAAGTCTCACGCTCACATGCGCGCCCGCGCAGAAGCAGACGGAACGTTGCCATCCCACTCAGACCCGTCCTTTGACAGTCCGTGAATATGCCAGAATCCAGACTTTTCCTGATGACTGGAATTTTTCCGGGAATATGTCATCTAAGTACAAGCAGATAGGGAACGCCGTTCCTGTGAACCTCGCCTATGCCATGGGACGAGCCGTCATCCGTCTTATGAACCAGATAGATAATCTTTAAATTCCTGTCAGCAACAGGAATCATGGACTGGGGGTGGAATGGAATGCGCGCGCACCGCGAAGCGGCGCAAGAAGGTTCAAAAGGCTGACTTGCTCAGCCTTTTGAGCTCGTAGTCGGCTTTGATTTTGTCGATTATGGCACAGACCACCTTGTAGGTCTTGCTGTCCTTGGTGTAGTTTGCGGGGACGGTGAAGTTGACGCGGCCTTGGTGCTGGAGGGTCTTGGCGAAGGCTTTCTTCTTCGGACTGCTCTCGTCGTAGACGGCGATGGCGTGCCCTCCGAACATCTTGACGATCTTCATGCAAGGGATGTCGGTCTCACCGTCACCGAAGTAGATCATCTGGGGGTAGGGGATTCTCTTCTTGTCCTCGGCGACACTCTCGTTGACCATCTTGTTGTCGTGGGCGCTGAATATTCCCTTGTTGATCTTGAATATGTACTGGGTCTTCGCCGTATAGTCGACGGCGATTCCCGGCCACTCGGCCTCGCCGTCCTTGTTGTACATGTAGGAGCAGGCGAAGATGTGCTTGAACTCCTTGGCGATCGGGCTGCCCTCGATGATCTCCTTGAGGCCGGAGGAGTTGATGTAATGCTCGATCTGCACGCCGCGTGACTCGCCATATTCATTGATCATGCCGAACCATTCCCTCACGCCGTCGAAGAGTTGAATGTGTCGGCCGAACTTCCGGAAGTCGCTCCGGCGGAGCGTGATGCCGTTCTTCCTCGCCTCGTCGAACATCATTTTCATGTAGGACAGCACATTGCTCGCGTCCTGCCCGACGGCCAGCCCGTCGCTCATCCTCCAGAACTCATCCGGGGTCTTCCCGATGGCCTGAATGAATCCGAATTCCTGCATATTTCCGGGAGACAGGGTCCCGTCGAAGTCGTAAATCAGCGCTACGATTGGTCTTTTCTTCATAATTTCGCCACAAATAACCGATTTCTGCAAATATAATATTTATTCTTTGTGTAGAATCCGATGGATTCAGTTAATTTTGTAATAAATAATAGAGGAGATTATGGATCATTACCTGACACGGTTGCAGAACGCTACCAGGAAATATTGGAACAAGTCCGCGCTTAACACCCTTGGCGGCGAATCCTTCACATATTCACAGATGGCCACTTTGATCGAGAAGTTCCACATCTTCTTCGACAAGGCCGGTCTTCAGAAGGGGCAGCACATCGCCCTTTGGGCCCGCAACAGCGCCCGCTGGGGCATGTCCTATCTGGCTGTGAACACCTACGAGGCCGTCATCGTGCCGATACTGGCGGATTTCACTCCGGAAAGCGTGGAGAGCCTCGTGAACCATTCGGACAGCATGGCATTGCTGACCAACGCAGACAAATGGGCTAAGCTTGACATCGCTAAGATGCCTGAGGTCAAGGTTGTTATGGATGTGGACAACTTGAAGATACTCTATTGCCGCAAGCCTGAGATCGAGGCGCTCTGGAACAACATCGACAATCTCCTCGCCGGGAAGTACCCTGACGGTTTCGGCCCGGAGGATGTCGTCTACCCGACTGACAACATGGACGATCTGGCGGTCATCAACTACACGTCCGGCTCGACCGGCAACCCGAAGGGCGTGATGCTGACCTACAGGAATTTCAGCGCCACGATCGAGTACAGCCAGGTTCACCGTCCGACCTCTGACAAGAACAGGATGATCTCCATGCTCCCGATGGCCCACATGTACGGCCTCGTGACCGAGTTCATCTACCCGCTCTGCAACGGCACGTCTATCTACTGGCTTGGAAAGACCCCTACGCCAAGCACACTGATGAAAGCCTTCCAGGAAGTCAGGCCTTACCAGCTCATCACCGTGCCGCTTGTGATGGAGAAGATCTTCAAGTCCAAGGTGAAGCCTGTGCTGGACAAGCCGATGATTAAGATCCTTACCAGGATTCCCGGGATCAACACAATCATATTCAAGAAGATACATGACGGCCTGATCAATGCTTTCGGTGGTGAGGTAGGGGAGTTCATCCTTGGCGGCGCGCCGGTGAACCCTGAGATCGAGAAGTGGTTCAAGAAGATCAAGCTTCCTTACACCGTGGGCTACGGCATGACCGAGGCGACGCCGCTGCTGGCCTATGCCGGTAGTTCTGAATATGTCGCCGGCTCCTGCGGAAAACCTGTCGACTGCGCCACCGTGAGGATTGACTCCGATGATCCGCGGCACATAGTCGGCGAGATCCAGGCGAAAGGCGACAACATCTGTATCGGCTACTACAAGAATCCCGAGGCTTCCGCCGATGCCTTCACCGAGGACGGTTTCCTCCGCACCGGTGACCTTGGACTGTTCGACGACGACGGCAACCTCTACATCAAGGGACGCAGCAAGTCGATGATCCTTTCGGCCAACGGCCAGAACATCTATCCGGAGGAGGTTGAGGCCGTGGTTAACAGTCAGCCTTATGTGCAGGAGTCCGTTGTGGTGGACCGCGCGTCCAAGCTCGTGGCGCTCGTCTATCTCGACCAGGAGGCTCTCCGCAAGGATGGCCTTGACCAGGAGGAGGTTTCCGACCTTCCTGAGAGGATCCGCATCAATTCCGACAGACAGCTTCCGAACTACAGCCAGATCGCCAAGGTAGAGATTGTGGACCAGCCGTTCGAGAAGACTCCTAAGATGAGCATCAAGCGCTTCCTCTACAAGTAGTCGTCCACAGGAAGTCAGAGAGTGACCGTGGCTTGCGGGAATATGTCCGCGAGGCCACGGTTTTCGCATATTCTTGAGCCTGAGGAGAATCTTCCCCGCCTGTTTACCGGAAGTATGATTCCGGCTTCACTTTTTTCTCCGTCGCGCCTCAGGGCAACCGCATCAAAATACCTCCTTCCTTTTGCATACGGCAATGCAGTGAAG